>Ga0307408_100002003_pt1 | contig 14721 bp, 10 predicted proteins | sample 322Cmetagenome_FD_202116 | JGI IMG/M metagenome (GOLD analysis project Ga0307408, IMG submission 202116) | Maize rhizosphere microbial communities from greenhouse at UC Davis, California, United States - 322HYB-C-3 | ecosystem: Host-associated > Plants > Roots > Rhizosphere > Soil | place...
CGCCGGCGCGTTTGCCGCGGATAAACAAGGCGATCCAGGGGCCGCCGACTCGCTGGTCAGGGTCTTCGCGGACACGGCCCAGCCGACGATCGTGCGCGCGTCGGCACTCGCGCGTCTCGCGCGATATCCCGGGCAGGAGGCATTCGACGCGGCGCGACGAGGAGCGGACGACCAGCACCCACTGGTTCGCCTCGCGGCGCTTCAGGTGCTCGAAGGGTTCCCTCCGCGCCAGCGCGTGACGACTGCCGTCCCATTGCTCGGGGATGCCACGCGCGCGGTGCGCCAGGGTGCCGCGTGGTCCCTCGCACCGATGGCCGATTCGCTGCGCACACCGCTCCAGCGGAGCGCATTCGCGGCCGCGGCCGCGGAGTTCGTCGCGAGTCAGCGATACAACGCAGACCGCGCCGGGAATCGACTGTCACTGGCGGCGTTCTACGCGCAGGCAGGGAAGCTGGACTCGGCGACGACGGAGTATCGAGCGGCGCTCCGGCTCGCGCCTCAGCTCCGAGAGGCGCGCTTGGGGCTGGCCGTGGTGTTGAACGCGCAGGGCCGCACCGCCGAAGCGATGCGTGCGCTCGACTCGGCCCGCGCGCAGTATCCGCGCGACCGCGAGGTGTTGTTAGGTCTGGCGCTGTTGAGCCGCGATGCGGGCGACACGGCCGCCGCCCTGCGGTACGCGCGACTGCTCGTCGAGGCGCATCCCCAGGATGCGCAGGGGCGAGCACTACTGGAGTCGTTAAGCACCCATCGCTGAGGACGAAGCGGCGTCGGGCGCGAGCCGCGCCCGCACCTTTTCGACGACCGTCCGGGCCGACGGAAGTAGCCCGAGGACGACCGTCGGCCCACCATCGACGATGATGTTGCCATCCACCAGGACCTTGTACTCGCCGTAGTGTCCTCGGATCGAGTCGACCTCGATTCCGAGCTCACGGCGGAGCCGTGCCGCCACCCGGACGGCATGCAGGCCCGAGACTCAAAACGGGCAGTACCGTACGATTACTCTAGCCATGGTTGCTTCCTCGACTGCTTTCGGAGCTAATCATGATCACGACCATGAGTGCCTGCGAGGGGTGTCGAACACGCAGCCTCGCGACGTCACGGACGACGGCGCGCGAGCCATGCCTGCTGGCGCACCTCAATAACGGCCTCGTGTTTCGCCGACGAGTCCATCACCGCGGAGACGCCCGGCACCGTGTAGATCATCTTGCTGTACCGCGGCAGTGTACGCTCATCGGCACCATCCAAGATTTTCATTGCGGCCTCGACATGCGGACGCAGTTCCCCTGCGAGCAGCGCCTGTCCGACCGCAACCGACGCGTGCCTCGGGGCGCCGAAATACCCCGGCCAGTCGGGTTGGTGTGCGATCCGCACGAGGTCGGGAAAATCCTTGGCGGTGATCGACGGCGCGTTCTGAATCGACCGCGCCACGAGGTCGCCGCGAAGCGCCATCACCTGCGCGTGTTCGGCGAGTCCCGCATGCACCGTGAATCCGTCCTCCGACGCGAGCGCCTTGCCGGCGATCGAATCGAGCGGTGCTCCCGGCGTGAGGATCCCGGTGAGGTGCACCATGTGTCCGCCGAACGTGTCGCGGAAGTAATCGCCGGCTTGGTCGAGAACGACGTTGTGCTTCGGGCTGCCGTGCGCGTTCACGACGAAGATCCAGCGAAATCCCTGCTCGCCGAGCGACGTCGCAAGGTCCATGTACACCGCACGAAGTGTCGCCGGACGAACGGTGTAGCTGCCGGGATAGCTCCACTTCTCGCCGATCTCGTTCGCGCCGCCGGAGCCTAACGGGATCATGGGAAAGAACACCGCTTTCCAACCCGGGCGTTTGACAATCTCGGCCGCGAGATCGGACGCCAGGCGCTGGCCGAAATACGCGTCTGACCAGCTCGGGAGATACGGGCCATGCTGCTCGAGGATCCCGCCAGGCATGATGATTACCGTCCGGGCGCGGTCGAGCGCGCGAATCTGCTCGGTGTTCATCTCCTCGAGATGATAGATCTGCGCATCGACGCTCTGCGGCGTGATGAACGAGGCTGTACAGAGCGCGCCCGCAAGCACGCCGCTCAGGAAGGTCGAACGCGTCCCGGTTGTCATGTCTCCCTCCAAGGAGGTTCCGGGCTTATCGAAAGCGAATGCAGACCGGGCTTGCCACCTCCACCTTTTCGCCAGTCGGCGTTAGGCGGCCTGACTCGCCATCCACCCGGAAGCTCAGGATCGAATCCGAGCGCTGATTCGCAACGAGCAGGAAACGCCCGGTCGGATCGAACGCGAAGTTGCGCGGCCAATCGCCCCCGGTGGAAACCTGCTGCATCGCCGTGAGCTGCCCGGACGACGGGTCGATCGCGAACATCGCGATCGTGTTGTCCCCGCGATTGGAGCCGTACAAGAACCGCCCTGACGACGCGACGTGCAGGTCCGCCGGGTAGTTCTTCGCCGTCCCGCCCGGTGACGCCGCCGTCACCTGCACCTGCTCGAGCGCACCTCGATCGCCGTCGTACTTGTACACCACGAGCGTCGAATCCAGCTCGTTGATCACGTACAGGAACCGGCCCGTCGGATGAAACGCGAGATGACGAGGCCCGGCCCCCCGATTCGTTGCCACGCCGTTCGCGACGGTCGAGATCGCGCCGGTCTTCTCGTTGAACTTGTAGACCAGCACTCCGTCGACGCCGAGGTCCGCCGCGATGACGTAGCGATTGGCCGGGTCCGTGATGATGCAATGCGCGTGCGGACCCTCCTGACGCTCCGGATCGGGGCCCTTGCCCTCGTGGTGCACGATCGTCCGCGCCTCGCCGAGCCCCCCGTCCTGCCTAACGGTGAACGTGGCGATCGTGCCGCTCACGTAGTTGGCGACGAGCACCGTGTGACCGGTGCGATCGACCGACACATAGCACGGCGCCTTGCCATGCGAGGGCAGCTCGTTGAGCGGCGTCAGCGCACCGGACTCCCGCGCGATGGCGAAGGCACTGACCGCGCCGGTCGGCTTCCCGCCGAAGGATTCCAGCTCGTTCACCGCGTACAGCACACGCCCGTTCGGATGCAGCGCGAGAAATGACGGGTCGGCCGACTTCGCGGCCACGCCGTCGACCCGCATCGCACCCGTCGTCGTGTTCAGGAACAGCCGGTAGATCCCGTCGCTGTGCCCCGTGTTCGTGTAGGTGCCGATGTATGCGAACCGCTCGTCGGCGCCTGCCGAAGACCCGCTCAAACCCATGCCGATCACGCCGAGTGCTGTGGTCGAGAGGAAATCGCGTCGAGTCCAACCTGTGTCGGCGGTCATGGCACGAGCGCGCAACCGTCCGCGCGCCGGTCGCTACCGCCACGAAGCGATCCGTCGAGTTCCCGCAGAATGATCTGTCCACGACCGAACGTTGACCGCCCGCGCGTGTCGGGGTCGACGAGGATATCGTGCCCGCGCCCGCGCAAAGCGTCTGCCACAGCCCATGGCACCCCGTGCTCGAGATACACTCGGCCTCCATCGATCTCGGGTTCAATGAAGAATCGCGGTCGGTCCAGCGCTTCCTGCGGCGCCACATCGTCATCGACGAGCGACATGACGATCTGCAGATGGCCCTGCGGCTGCATGGCGCCACCCATCACGCCAAACGGTCCCCACAGTGTACCATCCAGGCGCGTGAGCATGCCCGGAATGATCGTGTGAAACGGGCGCTTGCCGGGAGTGTACGCGTTAGGGTGAAGCGGATCCAGCACGAAACCGGATCCGCGGTTCTGGAGCGTGAACCCGAGGCCTGCCGGGACGATGCCGGTTCCGAAGCTCCCGAACGTCGAGCTCACGGCCGAGCAGGCGTTGCCCGCCGCATCCACCGCGCAATGGTACACGGTGCCGGGAATTCCTATGGGTGAGCCTCGAGTCACGCTGGTCGAGGCACGCTCGGGATCGATCTGCGCCCGCCGCGCGGCGATGTAATCGGCGGAGAGTAGCTCGTCGAGCGGCGCAGGAGCGACCACGGGGTCCGTCACGTACCACCGGGCGTCCGCGAAACCGAGCCGCAGCGCCTCGATCTGCAGGTGCGCCCGCTCGGCGCTGCCAGCCGGAGGGAGCTCGCCGCCGTCCAGCATCGCGAGCGCTAGGAGGGCGGCCAACCCTTGTCCGTTAGGCGGGCACTCCCACACGCGCACACCGCGGTAGGTCACCGAGATCGACTCGTCCCAGTCCGACGCGTGTCTCGCGAGATCCTCGGTGGTCATCGCCCCGCCAGCCGCGCGAACCGCACCGACGATGCGTTCCGCGATCTCGCCTCGATAGAACGCTTCCGGCCCGCCGTCGGCGACCGTGCGAAGCACACGAGCCAGCGCGGGATTGCGAAACCGCTCACCCTCCCGCGGTGCCCGGCCTTCGATCGTCAGCTCGCTCGAGCGGAGCTTCGCGAGATTCCGCTCCCACACGGCCGCGGCAACACGAGCGACCTCGAACCCTGACGACGCAATGTCGATTGCCGGCTCGAGGAGCCGCGCCACGCTCATGCGTCCGTGACGCGCGTTGAGATCGAACCATGCGGCGCATACGCCGGGTACCGTGACCGCATCGCCATGGAGCTCAGGGATCCGGCCGCGCTCGTCGCACGCGACGTCGTCGAGCATGCGTGTGCGCGGCGAATGACCGGACCCGTTGAGTGCCGAGATCTGCGAAGTCCGCGCATCGAAATGGAGCGCGAACATGTCGCCCCCGAGACTGGTCGATGCCGGCTCCGTGACATGCAGCATGGCGTCCATGGCGACACACGCGTCGGCCGCTGTGCCGCCGTCGCGGAGCACGCGAGCGCCCACGTCGCTCGCGTACCGCTGGCTGCTCGCCACCATTCCGGTCATCGAGTGGGCCTCCGGGTTCGTCAGCGATCGCAGAGCATCGCACCGCGACACGTCTTCCGCCAGTGCACCGTTGCGGTATACCACTTGCCTCGCCATGTTGCCGCGTCATGTCTGCCATCGCCATGACCCCGACCACAGCAAGTTCCTGAATGAGCACTTCCCCAGCGGAACGAGCGGCGTTCGAGGCCGCGCGCGTCGACGCCGCCGTCGATGCCCTCCGTCCCGAGCTGATCGAGTTCGCGCGATTGCTCGTGCGCATTCCCAGCGTTTCCGGCTCCGAGCAGGCGGCCCAGCGCGCCATCGCCGCCAAGTACGAGTCGCTCGGCCTCTCCGTTGACATTGTGCCGTCCGTGCGCGAAGAGCTCGAGTCGCATCCGGCCTTCTGTGACGATGCGGTTCCGTTTGTCGACCGACTCAACGTCGTCGCCAGGTGGCGAGGGAGCGGCGGTGGGCGCTCGCTGATTCTGAACGGGCACATGGATGTCGTCCCGCCCGGCGACCTCTCGAAATGGACGCGCGATCCCTGGGGTGGTGAGATCGAAGACGATCGCCTCTACGGGCGCGGCGCGTGTGACATGAAGTCCGGCCTCGCCGCGGCGGTGTTCGCCGTTCAGGCGCTGCAGGCCAGCGGAGTGACATTGCCCGGTGACGTGATGCTCCAGAGCGTCATCGGCGAGGAGTCGGGCGGAGTCGGCACGCTCGCGACGATCGTTCGCGGCTATCGTGCCGATGCCTGCGTGATCCTCGAGCCGATGAACCTTCGGCTCGCGCCGGTGCAGACCGGCGCGCTCACGTTCCGCATCACGGTCAACGGGCGGGCGGCGCACGCATGCATGCGGCCGCACGGCGTGAGTGCCATCACCGAGTTTCTCCCGATCGCCAGTGCCCTCGAGCATCTCAACGTCGACCGTCATCAGCGGTATCGCGATCCGCTGTTCGACGATCCGAACAACATCGCATCGCTCAGCATCGGCACGGTCCGCGCCGGGGATTGGCCCTCCACGGTGCCCGACCTGCTCGTGGCCGAAGGGCGGCTCGGCGTGTTCCCTAACGAGTCGGTGGCGGAGGCGCGGGCTGCTCTCGAGGCGACGGTGCGCGGTGTCGCGGCGGGCCGTGCATGGCTGAAGGACAATCCGCCCGTGGTGGAGTGGGTAGAAGGACAGTTCGAGCCAGGAACGACACCGCTCGGCGCGCCAATCGTCGAACGGCTCTCGGCCAGCCACGAGGAGGTGACCGGCACGGCGGCGTCGCTGTTCGGCGTACCGTGCGGCACCGACCTGCGCCTGTTCACGCGACACGCGGGCATCCCCACCGTGCTGTACGGGCCGGGCGACATCATTCACGCGCACGCCGCGGACGAACACATCTCGCTCGAGCAGGTGGTCACCTGCACGAAGGTGCTCGCGCGCACTATCGTCGCCTGGTGCGGTCCGGGGACGGCGTGACACGCAACGTTAGGCTTCGCGTCGACGGCCTGTACTGCTATCCGGTCAAATCCTGTGGCGGGACGTCGCTTGCCAGCGCCACCGTGGGGCCACGTGGAATCGTCGGCGACCGTCAGTGGATGGTCGTCGACGAGACCGGTGAGTTCCTGACACAGCGCGAGCGTCATCGGATGGCGCTCGTTAGGCCGCACCTCATCGACAATGGGCAGCTCGAGCTGAGCGCGCCGGGCATGCCTCCGCTCACTGTCATACCCGCCATTCGGCATGACCGTGTGAACGTCTCCATCTGGAGCGATCGCTGTGTGGCGATCGATGAAGGACCGAGTCCCGCAGAATGGCTGAGTGCCTTTCTCGACGTGCCGTGTCGATTGGTTAGATTCCCCGAGGACGCGACACGACGGGTGGATCCCGAATACGCCGGCCCGAACGATCAGGTGGGCTTCGCCGACGGCTTCTCGTTTCTCCTTGCATCGTGTGCGTCACTCGACGATCTGAATGGGCGGCTCGCGGCCCCGCTGCCGATGAACCGGTTCCGCCCGAACATCGTGGTGAGCGGCGGGGACGCGTTCGAGGAAGATCGGTGGAAGCGCATCCACATCGACGGCATCACGTTCGCCGTTGTGAAGCCGTGCGCCCGCTGTGTCACCACCACGGTCGACCAGCAGACCGGCGAGGCGTCGCGTGAGCCACTCCGCACGCTAGCGACCTTCCGGAACGTCGCCGGCCGCGGCGTGATGTTCGGCCAGAACCTCATCCACGACCAATCCGGCACGCTTCACGTCGGCGCCGAGGTCGCAGTAATCGAGTGACGGTTGGCGCCGATGCACGCCGAGCGCCGCAGCAAACGTGGATCGCGCATCCGTTCGTTCCCGAGATAGACACCATCGCTGTCTCACCCCCCTCTCGGGAGCTTCCATGTCACTGCCACGCGTCGGCCGCGACGAGCGCTCGCGGCCCCTCACGCCCATCGCGCTTATGCTTGTCCTTGGCGCCTGTACCGATCCAACGACGAGCGTGCCCGTTCATGAGCGCACAAGTGCCGTCGCAGCACTCGTCGCGTCGACTGCGCCGAGCTCGGTCGCGATCGGCAACATCACCGGATACGGCGTCAACGACGGCGGCACGATCGTTGGGCCGAGCAGCGGGAAAACGTCGAGCGCATATCTTTGGGATGCATCGACCGGCCTCGAGTTGTTAGGCACCGCCGGTCTCTCGTGGTCCATTGCCGACGACGGACATACGGTCGGAGGAAAGAACGCGGCGGACGCGCCGGTCGTGTGGACCTCCCTGACCCTCAGCGGGCCGTGGACCGAGCGCGTGATACCGGATGCAGGCTTCGGCGGCGCGGTTCGCGCGATTGCTTCGGACGCGCTCGGCGCGCCCGTCGTGATGACTGGCAACGTGTGGACGAACGGCACGAACAAAACGCCCGCCAGGTGGACACCGTGCAGCGTCGAGCCAGGCTGTATGAACGGTTGGCTGCTCTCGACTGTCCCGCTCACGCCGCCCATCACGGAAGCGTGGGGGCAGGACATCAATCCAGGCGGGATGATCGTCGGCATGGAGGGGACCGGGTGCTGTCGAGCGGCGTTCTGGGATGCCAATGGTGTGCAGTCGATACTCCAGCCGCTCGTCGCTGGGGCCGCGGCGGCCGCGTGGGGGCTGAATGATGCGGGCACGATCATCGTCGGGCAGAGCAACGACGTCGCGGTGGCGTGGGTGCGCACTTCGACGGGCGTCAACTTCGCCACGATCGCGCCGATCCGGCTCGAGGCGACGAAGACGTGCAAAGGCGGCGGAGTGAGCATTGCCTACGCCGTGAACCCCGACTTCGGTACCAGTGGAACTGTCGTCGGCCAGGCCTGCGGCGTTCCCGTCGCATGGAAGATCGACGTCGGCGTGTCGCCAGCTTCGATTGTGAAGGTCATGCTCCCGAGCACCGGTCGCTCCACGTCCGGTGAGGGGCGGTCGATCAATCGATCGACGTCGCCGTTCTATCGCATTGTTGGCGGCGTGAACGGTGCGGGCGCCTACTGGACCAACTTCTGATTCGACGTTCGGCGCAAAAGACAGCCGCGTTGCCGTTGTTAGAAAGTGATGCGCATGCCCGCGTGATGAGACGGTCCTGGATCGCGCGGGCCGCATTCGTTCGATAAACTCTATCCGGCCTGCCACACTCGGAGGAACGATGACCGCGCCGCGTCACCGTGTCGCGTCGACTTTGCTGCTCGCACTGACCGCGGTCCTGCAGTCATGCCAGTCTCCGTCGGCGGATGCACCGCTGACCGCGCCGCCCACCGTTCCGTCGATGGGCCGTGCCGCGACCGGGCCAACGGTTAATGCGGCCAACCCGGCTGCCGCGCGGCAGGGTACTGTCACGCTCGACGTGCAGATCACGGGCTCGGGATTCGACCACGGGTCGCAGGCGAGCTGGCAGCTGAACGGCGTGACCTACCCCAAGATCGCCGTGAACGGCACGAAGTTCGTCAGCTCGACCTCGCTCATCGCGAACATCACCGTTGCGCTGGATGCCGCGCCGGTCACCTATGACATCGCCGTCGTGACATCGACCGGCAAGAAGGGAATCGGCGCGGAGATGTTCACGGTGACGTACGCCGTGCCGATCCCCGGCATGACGGAGGGTCGCGCGATCAACGACGCCGGGCAGATCATCGGCTACAACGGCACGGCCATCGTGCTGTCCGACCCGAGCCTCGGCATCGTTCCCGTGGCTTCGGGCGGTGAGGTCTGGTATATCGATCGCAACGGACGAACGGTCGGAGGCAAGCATGCTGACGGCGACCCGGTGATCTGGTCGTCGTCAACCGGGCCGGGCGGCCCGTGGACCTCGATCAAGTTGCCATCGCTGGGCGTAGGCGGCACGACGCGCGGGATCGCATCGGACGCTGCGGGCGACGCCGTGCTGATCGCGGGTGCGACATTGGTGCCCGGCGGCACCGGCGGCCAGCGCAAGCCGACGGTGTGGACCCGGACAGGAACGGGATGGCAGCCGAGATTCCTTACGCTTCCCGCCGGCGTGACCGGGGGGTGGGGACAAGCGATCAACGCGCGCGGGCAAGTGGCCGGGATGGACGGCAGCGGCTGCTGTTTCGCGATCTACTGGGATTCGTTAGGCGCGCCAACCGTGCTCGGTGCCCTCGGGAACGCGTCCAGCTCGAGCGCGTGGTCGATCAACGGCGACGGCACGGTGATCGTGGGCCGGAGCGGGACGACGGCCGTGTTCTGGCGGCGCACGCTGGTAGCGGGCGCGTATGGCCAGTGGAGCGGTGCCATAGCGCTCGAGAACACGGGGTCTTTCTGCGGCAAGGGCGCGGCCAGCATTGCCAACGACGTCAACGCGGCGGGCACGGTCGTCGTCGGCCAGAGCTGCGGCACCGGCGTCGCATGGCGATTGAGTGGCGGGACCGTGACCTCGCGCGTCGTCCTGCAGGGCCTCGGACCGCCTAACCAGAGCGTGGCGTACGGCATCAACGATCTCGCCGCACCACGCGCGACGGGAACGGCCAAGTCCACGACCGGCGTGCTGTTTATGGGCTTCTGACGGATGTGGCACACCTGACGCCTGGTGCCGGGGCTACCTAACGGCCAGCGAGGACCGAGTGGCGTGCATCGTGACCGCTCACGGTGTACGCCGCCCAGTCGAAGGGCGAGGCGTACCGCGGATCGCGGATCATCGCGCGCTGCGCGTCGGCAAGCGCCTCGGGCGCGCTCGCTCGTGGCAGGGCCGCATAGAATCGCTCGGCAAACACGGCCGCGGCCTCGTCCTTGATCGGCCACAGCGTCGCGACCACGCTCCGCGCGCCGGCGTACAGGAACGCCTGCGCGAGCGTCGTGAAATCCTCCCCGGGGCTGAACGCGGTCGCCCATGCGCTACCGGTGCCCGTCTCGCAGCCGGAAAGAAAGACGAGCGAGCTCCGCACTCTGATGCCTAACAATTCGTGCACCTCCAGGCGCCCGTCGTCGCGGCGGTCTCCCCGGCGGCCCGTGGCGAGTGCAACATGCGAGAACATCGGGCTGTGCGCGTTCAGCTGACCGTGTGTGGCGACGTGCGCCAGCGGCGCGTCGTCCAACGCGCGTCGCAGTGCGCTCTCGGTCGCGCCGGGGCCCACCAGCACGACTGCGCCCGGTATGGCCCGCGCTACGCCGCGCGCCTCCTCCATGGTCGCCGGAAGGTCCCCCGGAAACGGGGCGAGTGCAACCACGGCGCCGGCCGGCACCTCAACAGACGATGGAGCGCCGCGAAGCGCGGCGAGCGCTGCGGCGGACAGTGCATACAGGATGGCGTGACGCTCCACGAGGTACCTGCCGTCGTTAGGGTCGCGGAGCGCGGCGAACGGCAGGTACGTGAGCGGCCCATGAGGGACGATCACCAATCGCGTTGCCCGTTCGAGCATTCCGGCGCGCCGAACCGGCTCGATCAGGGTTCGATGGAGCGATTCGAGCGCCGCAGTCACGCGGCCGCCCGAGGTGTCGCGCCGGGCCACGAGCTCGCGCGCCACGCGCATGCGCGTCACCAGATCCGTTCCCGCAACGTGCGTGACGATCACGCGGGTCGTGTCGCGCGAGACCGCGAACGCGAGTAACGTGTCGGCGGCCACGAAATACTCCAGCAGGAGCTCGCCGGGGAGAAGAACGCCGCGGACTGTCGTGCTGGCGACGCTGCGAGCCCCGAGCAGCGCAGCGCCAGATGCGTCGCCGGTATTCGCCCGCTCGATGAGCGCCTCGTAGTCGTTGCGTGCGCGTTGGAGCTGTGCGCTGAGCTCCGCATTGTCCGCGTCCGCCACTGCCGTACGCTCTTGTTGGCGGGGACGGACGCGATCGCGCAGACTCTCCAGGAGCTTGTCGATACGGTCGAGCAGGGCCTCCGCTTCGAGAAGCGTGCGTGCGGCACCCGGCCGAGCCGCCAGGTCTGCGCCCGCCTGCGCCAGATGCTCGAGCAGTCCGCGACCGCGTGCGGCGTCGGCAACCCTGAATGCCTCGTCGATTCGACCTTGCCGGAGCAGCACGATCACGAGGTCAGCGTAGGCGTCAGTGTTCTCCGACATGTAGCTGGTGCGAAGAGAGCCCGACGCGTATCGGCCGCGGACCCGCTCGACCGCCCGCACTGCGTTTCGCCCCGTCGCCGCAGCTGAATCGAGCATGCCAAGCCTGGCAAACGCTCGGGCACGCAAGGTGTGCACTCGCACTTCGGCCACGGGTGCTGCCACTTCGAGATCGGCTGTCGCAGCATCGATGGCCGCGAGGACGTCGCGGGGGCGGCGGCGACGGTCCGCGATCTCCGCCGCGGCGAGAGCGACGCGGCCGCGCACGTCCGGCGTGGCGAGGCGATCGGCCCTGTCGCGCGCTGCCCGCAATGACGAGTCGGCGTCAGCCGTGCGCCCCGCACGGTCATCAATGCGCGCGAGGAGCAGATAGTCGACGAGCTGCTCGACTGCCGATTCCGTGGTCCGATGAACGGCGAGCGCCTTGGTCGCGCGCTGTCGCGCAAGTGCGAGCTGCCCTAACGAGAGATGTATCTCCGCTTCGGCACGGATAGCGTTGCCACGCTCGTCCTGTAAATCGAGCTTCGTGTTCAGCGCCTGGGCACGCGCGAAGTAGTCGAGTGCGCGCGGCAGCTCGCCGGCCGCCTGATACTGCTCCGCCATGAGCTGCAGGCTCGCCGCCTCCTCCTGCGGGAGTTGCTCCACGCGCGCCAGGGCGATCGCGCTGTCGAACACCGCGAATGCGCGCTGCGGTTCGCCCATTGCGGCGTACGCGACGCCCAACTGGCCGAGCGCGTCCACTTCTCCATGCCCGTATTTGTCGGCACGGTAAATCGCGCGCGCCGTGTCGAGCCAGATGACCGCGGCCAGCGGTGCACCAACCCGCGTTTCGAGCATTCCGAGGCTCGCGAATGCTTTGCCTTCCGTTCGTCTGTCGCGTGCGGCCACGGCGTGACGGGTAATTTGGAATCGCTCGCGTGCCGTCGCATAGTCGCCAAGCTCGACGTCCACGAGCCCGCGATTCATGATCGCCTTCGCCAGGTCGAGTGAATCAGCGGTACGGCGTGCGTCCTCTATGGCCTGATCGAGGAACCTTGCCGCTTCCCGATAACGACTCTGGTAGTAGGCGCTCAGGCCGGAGACGTTGTGTGCGCGATATCGGTCTGCCGGCCGCAGCGGCATGGTCAGCGCGCGCTCGGCAAGGCGTCGCGCCTCCGCATAATCGCTCCTGCGATAGGCGACGAGCGCGAGCCCGGCGACCGCCCTCGCGATCGACACCGTATCGCCACGAGATTCGGCCGCGGCGCGCAGTGCCTTGAGTTCCGCCTCCGTCGAATCGATGGCGCCACGCTTATATGTCGATTCGGCATGGACGAACGCGGAGTCGATCGCCGGATTCGGACCAGCTGCACGCCCGCACGCCGCTGAAGCGATCGCGGCGGCGACGAGCGTGGCTGCGACCAGCGGAAGCAGGCGGGTGGTCATGGCGCGGTCCGAAACCGCCGGACGCCGGTGCTCGCCGCGTGCCCGTCACCGGTCAGCGCGTCGACCCACCAGTTGTAGCTTCGGCCGCGCTCGAGCTGCACCGAGTCGGGGAGCGCGACGGTCGTATCGGCCGTGTCGATCTTCCAGCGGACGGACGACGTGTCGTCGGCGAGCTTGAGCAGGTACGTCGCGTTAGGCGCCACCGACCGCCAGGCGAACCGCAGCGTGCGCGGTGTCACGATGTCGCCCTCCGCCGGCGACACGACGGCAACCGCTCGCCTGCTGGCGCCGTCGACGAACGTGGACTCGCGCATTCGATCACCAGGAGCCGTGCTCGGACCCCGCGCGGCGCGCCACGGGCCGACCACCGCGAACGCGATCGCCGCCGCTGCCACCGCAGCGAACGACCCCGCCAGCCGTGGCCACCGGCGCACGCGAGCACGGTCCGCCACGAGCTTCGAGATGTCGACGAGCTCGTCACGGCATAATGCGCATCCGGCCAGATGGTCCTCGGCGATGCGTCGCTCGGTCGCCGACAGCGCTCCGTCGAGATACGCTGCCAGCACATCGTCCTTCAGATGCGGATCGTCCGTTTCGCTCACCGTGATGTTCCGGGCCTTCGGAGTGAGAGCATGTGACTGGCGCCCATCATTGAAAACGGATGGTCGCAGCTGAGTTGCGTCAGGGTGCGGGACCGTCGACGCCGCGCGATTCGAGTGCAGCGCGAAGCTCCTCGAGCAGCTTGCTGAGCCGGCGGTATACGTGAAACTGTGTCGGAAACCTCAGGGCGCGCGCAATCTCGGCGGCGGATCGCTGGTCCTCGAACCGCATCGCGAGTAGGAGCCGGTCCGCAGGCTCCACTCGTTCCAGGGCGATTGCGAGCGCCCGCCGCAACTGTCCGAGACGGAGCTCGGCTTCCGGCCCCAGCGCCTCCGCATCAGCGATCGTATCAGGGTCGATCGCCTCAGCCGTCAGGTCGACGAGTCGCCGCCGCGCCGACCGCTCGACCGACGTCGAGTCGTGAGGTTGAGCTTCGGTCGTACCCTGCGGCCGGCCGTAACGACGACGATGGAAATCGACGCAGAGTCGTTTTGCCACCACGAGCAGCCAGGTAGAAAAGCGCGCCCCATCACGGGCAGCGTAGGCACGCAGGCGCCGACATTTCTGCTCGCGCAGCTGCTCGAGAACGAACGTGTAGGTGTCCATTGCCGCGTCGCGCGTGGTGGCTGTCGACCGCGCGACCTGCAGCAGGAGGGGGCTGTAGGTGCCCACGAACTCGCGCCACGCGACGTCCTCGGCTCCGGCGTCGCGTGCATCGAGCAGGCATGTCAATACGCCCGGGATTGCGTCGCTCGGGGTTGGGTCGATTCCACCCACCATACGGAGGAACGGGATGCATTCGGGTAGCCAGTTGGCGAGCAGAGCTAAAGGGAAAGTTTGCGGATCGGGCGGTCGAGATGCAACGCGCCGCTCTCACTGCCGCTCGGCCGCCATCCACCACTGCGTCGTGGGAAGCTTGCGTTGACGCGGCCACACTTCGTCGAGCGTCGCCGCCTCGAAAAGGCGGCCGTTCTTCATCACGTACCGCACCGTGTTCGTGTTGCGGATGTTCTCGAGCGGGTTCGCGTCGAGCACCTGAAGATCCGCGAGCTTGCCCGGCTCGATCGACCCGAGATCCTGCGCGTGGCCGATGGCCTGCGCGCCGACCATCGTCGCCGATCGCAGAACCTCGTGCGCGGCCATGCCACCCATGGTCAGGCCCCACATCTCGAAGTGGTAGCCGAGCCCCTCGAGGTTCCCGTGTGATCCGACCGCTATCCGCCCACCCGCGGCGGCGACCTTCGCTGCCTCGGCGGCGAACTTCGGAAACGCGTACGCGTCATCCGGATGCCATTGCGAGCTGCCGGTGCGCAGCTCGATGTAGCTCTGCGGCCAGAAGCGCTGCACCTTCT
>Ga0307408_100002004_pt1 | contig 14713 bp, 8 predicted proteins | sample 322Cmetagenome_FD_202116 | JGI IMG/M metagenome (GOLD analysis project Ga0307408, IMG submission 202116) | Maize rhizosphere microbial communities from greenhouse at UC Davis, California, United States - 322HYB-C-3 | ecosystem: Host-associated > Plants > Roots > Rhizosphere > Soil | place: USA...
TCTACACCTCGGAAACGATCGGCTCGCTCACCGGCTCGGGCATTCTTCAACCAGTCGCTGGCAAGCCAACGCTGACGGTCGGCGGCACCAATGCCTCCACCACCTTCTCCGGCACGATTCGTCCGCAGGGTTCGGATCACCTGAATCTCACCAAGACCGGCACCGGCACGCTGACCTTGTCCGGGGCCATCGCCTCGCCCGGCGCGCTGACCGTGAATGGCGGCGTGGTGGAACTCACCGGCACCGGCACCTTCGGCCGCACCCAGGCAGCTGGCACCGCCCTGCCCAACCGCGCGCTGCAAGGCACCGGCATCGTCCGCACCTCCGGCACCTCGGACATCACCCTGCGCCGCGCCAGCACCGGCTTCACCGGCTCCGTCCAGATCAATGGCGGCGTCACCACCATCGGCCAGTCGGCGGCGCTCGCTGCGCAACCGGTGTCGATCAACGGTGGCACGCTCCGCTTTGACAACTCCGGCACCAACTTCACCGCCCTCGCCAATAGCGTGCTCACCGGCGGCACCCTGACCACCGACGTCACCACCAAGACGCTGAGCACGCTCCACAACGCCTCCGGCGATGCGGTGCCCGGCAGCACCACTCACGTCTATCACGGCCAGATCTTCCTGACCGCCGGCCAGTGGTCCTTCGGTGAGAACTTCGACGATGGCGCCTCGGTCACGATCAACGGTACCCCCCTCTTCAATGACGGGGTCTACAACGTCACCACCACCGGCACCTTCAGCGCTCCGGACGACGGCTGGTATCCCATCGATATCCGCGTCTATCAAGGCGGCGGCGCAGCCGGCGGCTTCGGCGCCTGGGGCACCGCGGGCATCGGCGTCGGCATCAAGACTGGCGGCACCAGCACTGATGTCGCCGACTACGTGGCTCTCAGCGATGGCGCACTCGGCACGCGCCTGATCATCACCAGCAGCCTCTCGTTCTCGAATGCCATCACCCTCGCTGGTCCGGCCACCATCGACACCTCGACCATGGTCGGCTTCCCCGGCGTTCCCGGAGTCGACGGCAATGGCAACGGCGGCGATGTCACTCTGACTGGCATCATCAGCGGCGCTGGCAGCCTGACCAAAGCGGGCGTGGGCACCTTGCTCCTCAATGGTGCCAATACCTACGCCGGTGACACCCGTGTCGATGCCGGTCGCCTGACCCTCGCCACCGCGAACCTGGCCAATGCGGCCGACGTCTATATCGCCTCGGGCGCAGTGATCAACCTGACCCACGGTGCTGCCGACACGATCCGCTCGCTCTTCATCAATGGCGTCGGCCTCGCTCCCGGCACCTACAATGCGACCAGCCATCCCGGCATCATTACCGGCTCTGGATCGCTGGTGGTCACCACTGCGGGCGGCTCCGCCTTCGACTCATGGGCATCGGCCAATGGCGTCACGGGTGGCAGCGCGGATTCGGATGGCGACGGCATCTCGAATGCCATCGAGTTCGTCATCGGCGGCGACCCGTCCGGCCCCGCCTCGGAATCCAGCGGCCTGCTCCCGACTGCTTCCACCGACTCCAACTACCTGATCGTCGTGTATCGCCGCAGCGATGCCTCGGCCAGCATGGCGGCGGCACAGCAGCCCTATGTCGAATACGGCTCCTCCTTGACCGCGGGCACGTGGACCAAGGCGCAAAACGGCGTCAATGGCGTGATCATCACCGCGGACAACGACTTCATCGGCACCGGCATCGACCGGGTCACGGTCAAGATCCCGAAGACACTGGCAGTCGGCTCGAAACTGTTCGGCCGCCTGCGGGCCGACATTCCCTGAGACCATCGCATCAGACTCGATTTACAGCCGCCTGGAGAGATCCGGGCGGCTTTTTTGTGCCCCGGAAACTACGCTTTTACGTCCTTAGACAGCTTTAAATCCCACAGAACAAACGTCATTTATTTCGTATTCTCGCCTCGTTTCCTACGTGAAAACACGCCTTTTTGTCACATGGACGTCATTTTTGTAGAGATAAAACAATTTTTCTTACCAATTTTCTCTTTTGATGGCATGGATGTTGCGACCTCGACTCCCCGTTTCATGAGTATTCCGACTTCGACACTTCGCACTTCGCTGCTCCACGCAGCCCTCTTCACCGCCACCGCTGCCTCAGGCGCGGAGGTCTATTTCAATACTCCCGCGCTCTCGACGAGCGAGGTGACCACCCCCGCCAACTGGGTGGGAGGAGCTTTCCCCGGCACCGGTGACATCGCCGCCTGGATGACGGATGGCGACACCGTCACCGCGGGAAACCAAGAGTCGCGCGGTGGCGTGCTTACCATCGCCTCGCCGGTCACGTGGCTCGGCCTGCGCCATGAAGACTCCGTCGGTGCCATGACCCTCACCGGCTCGCCCATCACGCTTGGCGCATCCGGCATCACCGAAGTCCGTTGGGAAACGCTGACGATTCAAAACAACATCACTCTCGCCGCCAGCCAGACGTGGACGAACACCGTCGCCCTTTCCACGCCCGGCGTGATCTCCGGTGGCTTCGGGCTCACCAAGGCCGGCACCGGCGTGCTCACCGTGGGCGATGCGAATACCTACACGGGCCCCACCAAGGTCGGCAACGGCACGCTCGTCGCCACCTCGCTCAATAGCGTCGTGGGCGGCACCGCGGCCAGTTCGCTCGGTGCGCCCACCACGGTCGCCGACGGCACCATCTCGCTCGGCGAGACCACCACCCAGGGCATCCTCACTTACAACGGCCTCGGTGAAACCACCGACCGCGTGGTCAATCTCTCCGGCACTACCGGCGGCGCAACCATCACCGCTGACACCATCGGCTTGTTGAACTTCACCAGCGCCACCACCGCCACCGGAGCCGGTGCGAAAGGCGTCACGATCAACGGCGGCGGCAATGCCCAGATCCCCGGCATCCAGAGCAATGGCGGCCTGACCAATCTCACCAAAGCCGGCGCGGGCACCTGGACCCTCACCGGTGCCAGCAGCCAGACCGCCGGCGCGGTCAACGTCAACGGCGGCATCCTTTCCTACACCGGCACTTCCAGCCGCACCTCCGGCACCTTCACCCGTGCGGCCACCGGCGGCGGCGTGCTGAAGATCGCCACCGGCGCGAACCTCGTCACCTCCACCGCCAATACCAATGGCATCCTCGGTGGCTGGGCCACGGTGGACAATACCACCTGGGCTGTCGCCAATGGCGCATCACCCATCACCGGCCTCTCCACTTTCGCCACCGACACTTGGGCTGCTGGAAATAACACCGACGTCACCCTCGCGAATGCAAATCCAGCGGCAGCCGCGACGACCAACTCGATCCGCTTCAACGACGCCGGAGCCAAGACGCTCACGCTTTCCGGCATCAACAAGGTCACCAGCGGAGGCATCCTTGTCACTCCTGCCGTTGGCGGAAACACCACCGCGATCACCGGTGGCAACATCATCCGCGGAGCCGCGTCCGACATCGCCTTCCATCAGCACAATACCGCCGGTGACCTGACCGTCGACTCCATCATCTCCGATGAATTGCCTGCCACCCGCACCGGCGGCACCACCAGCGGCACCAAGATCATCACCGGCCTGAGCAGCACCGCCGACCTCGTCGTCGGCATGACCGTCACCGGCACCGGCATCGCGGGCAGCTCGACCATCGCCACCATCGACAGCGCGACGCAGATCACGCTGAACAATAACACCACCGCCACCGGCACGCCCACCCTCACGTTCCGCTTCACCACCACCCTGACCAAGACCGGCGCGGGCTTGATGACCTTGAATGGTGCCCAGAACTACACCGGCACCACCCACGTCCATGACGGCGAACTGGACGTCAACGGCAACTCCGGCGCGAAACCGTACGTCCTCTCCCGCCCGGCCACGCTCAAGCTCGCCTACAGCACCGGCAACAGCGTTTACGGCTACGGCGTCACCGTCCACGGCTCCGGCACCTCCGCCACCACCGGCCTCTACCTGAACGGCGGCAGCATCTACAACTTCCAGAGCGGCCTCTCGCTCCAGACCGCACCGACCCGCGTGCGCGCCTATGGCACCGGCAGCCCGACCTTGGCCGGTTGGGACACCAACAACACCCACCTCACCGTGGGCGCTCTGGCCTCCGGCTCGGTAATCGACTCCGCGATCAATTTCACGACCAGCACCTACGGCTACGTGATGAACATCGCCGCGGGCAAGAACACCGCCACCGGGGACATCACCTTCGAAGGACCGCTCACCAGCACCACGACCACGAACGGTGCGCACTACCGCAAGACCGGCACCGGCTCGCTGGCATTGACCGGTCAAAGCACCAACCTCGCGATCGTCGATATCCGCGATGGCCGCGTGATCCTCAGCGGCGGCGACGACCGCATCGGCACTGGCGCTCCCGTTTACCTCGGCAACGGCACCGCCAGCGGCAAGCTGATCCTCAATGGCATCAGCCAGCACATTGCGAACCTCATGACGGTCGGCACCGGCACCGCCAATGCGGCGGTTGGCGGTAGCGCCACCCCTTCCACGCTCACGGTCAACTACACCGGCGCCGGACAAACCTTCGGCGGCACGCTCGGCGGCACCGGCACCAATGAAAACAACCTGGCCTTCGGCAAGGGCGGCACCGGCACCTACACGCTGACCGGCACCAATACCTACACCGGCGGCACCACCGTCACCGAGGGCATCCTCGCACTCGGCAGCGCCGGCGCGATCGGCACCACCGGCACGATCTCGCTGAACGGCGGCACGCTCCAGTTCTCCGCCACGAATACCACCGACTACAGCTCCCGCATCCGTCTCGAAGACAGCACCACCAGCACCATCGACACCAATGGCCAGGCGGTGACCTTCGCCTCCACGCTCCAGGTCGGAGCCTCTGGCGATGGCGCGCTGATCAAGGCCGGCACCGGCACGCTCACCGTGGGCGGCACCAATACCTACAGTGGCGGCACCACGCTCGCCGCGGGCACGCTGAAGCTGGACTACACCGGCTCAAACACCTCGAAGCTCAATGACAACGCCGTCCTCAAGCTCGGCGGTGGCAGCCTCGAACTCGCGGGCGGCAGCCATGTCGAACTGGTCAATACCACCGAGCTCTCCGCTCCCGGCAATGTGACCATCACCCGCTCCTCAGGCACCGCGATCCTGAATCTCGGCTACCTCTACCGCAGCAGCACTGGCTCACTCGATCTCTCGGCCGCCGGCATCGCCCGCACCAGCCTGACCAATGACGGCACCGGCAAGTTGCCCGCCTGGATCACGATCGCCGGCCAACCTGCCGCCGTCGATGGCTCCGGCAATATCATCGCCTTCTCCGGCTTCGCCAATGTCAACCGTCTCGGCGGCAAGCTGCCGAACAACGTGAACTCGAACGTCCGCGTCGTCGATGGCGGCACCACCGGCGACATCACACCGCTGGTCTCCGGATTGTTCGACGTTTCCACGCTGCTCCAGAACGCCATCGCAGGCCCGGCCACCATTACCCTTGCGGGTGCAGACACGATGCGTCTCGGATCGGAAGGCGCGATCATCGTGCCAGCCGCCTCCGGTGCCCTCACCGTCCAAGGCGGTGCCCTCACTGCCGGCGGTGCCGATGATTCCCCGGGTGAAATCGCGATCGATGCCGACAACAACATCACCATCACCTCCGACATCCTCGACAATGGCTTCGGATCGGTGCTGTTGACCAAGTCCGGCACGGGCAGCCTCACGCTTTCCGGAAACAACGCGCAAACCGGCGGCGTCTCGCTGTCGGAAGGCGTCCTGAACGTGAACAGCAACTTCGCGCTCGGACTAGGCACCCTCACCATCACCGGCGGCAGCCTCGACAACACCTCCGGTGCACCGATCGATGTGACGGATGCCCTGACACAGCATTGGGATGGCGACTTCAGCTTCACCGGCACCAATAACCTGAGCTTGGGCTTCAGCACTGCCACGCTGAACGACAATCGCGCGGTCACCGTCACCGCCGGCCAATTCGGCGTCGGCACGCTCACTTCCACCGGCACCTACAACCTGACCAAGAACGGCCTCGGAACCCTCTACATCGGCTCCAGCGCCGTGACCGGCACCACCACGGTGAATGACGGCGTGCTCGAGGTGCAGGGGAGGACTGGCGATGCGCCTTACGTGATCAGCACGACCGGCACGCTGAAGATCGGCTACACCACCGGCGGCGGTTACGCGAACTCCAACCTGAAGATCAACGGCGCTGGCACAGCAGCCACCACCGGCCTCTATCTGGAAGGTGGCACCACCTACAACGGTGCGGGCACCATCCAGCTCCTGACCGGACCGACGACCATCCGCCAGTTCGGCACCGGCAATGCGGGCATCGGCATGTTCGACATCAACGGCACCGGCCTCAGTGTCGCCGCCGTCGCGTCCGGCTCGGTGATCGATTCGAATGTCGAGTTCGTCAGCCGCGGCTACGGCATGTCGGTGGACATCGCCACGGGCACCGCCACTGCCACCGGCGACCTGGTGATGAATGGCCCGCTGAACGCAGCCAACCTGGGCCTCTACAAGCGCGGTGCCGGTTCGCTGGTCCTCAATGCCCCCGCCACCGTCAACAACGTCGGCGTGAAGCTCCTCGCCGGCAGCATTATCACCGGTGTCGACAATGCCCTCGGTGAAAATGCCATCATGCCGATCTCCAGCGGAGCCAAGCTGGTCCTGAATGGTCACAACCAGGCGGCCGCCGACCTCTCCGGTGCAGGCGCAGTCACCAATGGCAGCGCCACTCCAGTCGCACTCACCATCAAGCAAACGTCCGATCAGACCTTCTCCGGTGTGCTCGGTGGAGCAGGCACCAATGAAGCCAACTTCGGACTGGTCAAGACCGGCACTGCCAAACTGACCCTCTCCGGCGCGAACAACTACACCGGCAACACCACCGTGGATACCGGCACGCTTTCCGTGGCCAGCGCGTTCTTCGCAGATGGCTCGGACGTCGTCCTCGGTGCCACCGGTGCCCTTGAACTGGCCACCGCTGCCACTGACGTAGTCGACCAACTCATCGTCGATGGTGTGGTCCAGGCTCCCGGCATCTACGGAGCCGTGGGTTCGGGTGCGCAATACGAACGCGGCTACATCACCGGCACCGGCAAGCTGTCGGTGACCACCGGTGCTGCTGGCGACTACGGCTCGTGGGAAACCGCTAACGGCATCGCCGGTGCAGGCGCCAACGCCGACTCGGACGGCGATGGCATCAGCAACGGCATCGAGTTCGTCCTCGGCGGAGATCCTTCCGGCCCGGCCTCCGACTCGAACGCGCTGTTGCCCACGCTGACCACCGATGCGAGCTACCTCAACTTCGTCTTCAACCGCTCCGACGCCTCGGCTGCCTACGATCCGTATGTCCAATACGGCTCCACGTTGGCGAGCTGGACCGAAGCCCAGGCAGGAGTCGACGGTGTGATCATCAATGAGGAAAACGACGCCTTCGGAACCGGCATCGACCGCGTCACGGTGAAGATCCCGAAGACGCTGGCCGTCGGCGGCAAGATCTTGGCCCGCCTGCGGGTCGATATCCCGTAAGCTTCGTTTCGAACTCAGGCCGCCCGGATCTTCCGGGCGGCCTTTTTTGAGGTTCTCGCCATCGGTTCCATCGGCCGGCTATTGATCCTGCGCCGCCGTCGATAGTGATCCACGAACTCGATCCTCGGAATTCCAACCCGGGGACGGCCCCCATCTCACTCCCAAGGGAATGGGCAAGCGCAACACCCATCTGCGGGCTGGCACCGCTCGCGTGACGGAGTCGCCCTGCAGTAGGATCGAAGCGGCTGCGAGGACACGGGACAAGTTGGGATACTCGGCTAAGCCCTGCGCCTGTTGCAGCGCAAAGGCCAGATCCCGATCGGCTCGCCCGGGATGCATTCGCCGCAAGCGCATCATACCCTGATCATTGGCGACAAGGAATTCCGCGCTTGGAATATAGGCGATCGGAGGAGACATGGCATATCCCCAAGGCAGCAAGCGTGAGCGAATGCATTACGCTGCCGTATGCCCGGGGGGGACGAGCGGCATATAACGACGAACCGCCCGTGCACTCCAGCAGGTAAAATTTCACTTAAGCATTCCTTCGCAACGTGCCGCCAAAACTGCAACCCTAACCGGACCAGCAGATCACCGGCTTGAGGGGTGTCGACGTGTCGTAGACAAGGCCCTGAGTCGCAGGGAAGCAAGGACCCCGATTAAGCAGCCGTGATCATTTCCGCTCGATCGTTCCGGCCAGCACCTGCAGGGCTTGGGTGACATGAGATGCATCCGTACTGCCGTGGATCATCGTCTGGCACCAGGTATTGGCGACATACATGGGAGCACCAAGCGGCCTCCACCCCTCATCGAGCTTTTTCCGAACGCGGGTGACGAGGGACTCTGAAGAAACAGCATCGATAATATCGTAATCCATGGTGGGGAGTTCCATCGCGGGGACGATATAACTCCGGTCGGCCCGATGGCAATATCGAGATCAGGCGTTCGCCGTCGTGACAGGGGTGATTGGAGGGAGGCAGGCGAATAAAACACCCTTCCAAATCCCACAAGGCGGGCCACATTGGTAGAGCGCGAAAAGCCGTTCGCTGCGTGGGCGGCGCTGCGAAGATGATTTCCAGGGTAATGAACTCTCACCCTCCTACGGCCATGCTTCACTACACCATTGTCTTCATCATCGTCGCCCTCATCGCGGCGTTCCTCGGCTTCGGCGCTCTGTCCGGAGTCGCCGCCACCATCGCCAAGATCTGCTTCGTGCTCTTCCTGCTTTTCGCGTTGTTCTCCTTCGTGAAGAAAAAAGCCTGACCCGCCACCGGCGAATCCACGCTTGGCACCGTTGGTCACGCGGCTCAGCCTCCGCCGCGTGACCGACCTCGAACTCACCGTCCACGCCGCCAAGGAGGCGGGTAAGCTGCTCAAGGCGAACTTCGGCCTGGAGGCCGCCGTCGATGAGGCCACCCACCACGACATCAAGCTCGCGCTCGACAAGGAGTCGCAGAAGCTGATCGAGGACATCCTGCTGGGTGCCCGCCCCGGCGACGCGCTCTACGGCGAGGAAGGCATCGGCGGGAACCCCGACAGCGACCGCGAGTGGATCGTCGATCCCATCGATGGCACGGTGAATTTCTACTACGGGATCCCGCACTTCTGCGTCTCCATCGCCCTCCGGGTCTCCGGCGAGGTGATTGTCGGCGTGATCCACGATCCAATCGTCGGCGAGACGTGGACCATCGAAAAAGGCGGCGTGCCGATGCTGGATGGCAAACCCATCTCCGTCAGCAAGCGCATGAAGCTGGAAGAGTGCGCGCTCTTCGTCGGCTGCGGCAAGGACGAGGAAGCCCTCCGCACCGGCTTGGAGCGCTTCCGCAAGGCCTCGCTGAAGGCCCGCAAGATGCGCATGATGGGCAGTGCCGCGCTCGGCATGGCCTACATCGCCAGCGGTCGCCTCGATGGCTACATCGAGTCCCGCATTTCCCTCTGGGATATCGCCGCCGGCAAGTTGCTGGTCGAAGCCGCGGGCGGAAAGGTCGAGCTCGAGCCCGCCAAGGATTGCCCCGATGCCTGGGCCATCGTCGCCACCAACGGCAAGATCCCGATCGAGGAGATCCTCTGAAAGGCGAATGACCAATCATCAATCTTCCAATCACCACTCGAGGTGTTCGGAAGAGGAACCGGAAGAAGCAGGGCCAAGGCAGCAGCCATCCCGAATTCTTCAGGCATTCGGATTGGTGATTGGAAGATGGTGATTGATGATTTCTTCTCCCGCTATGATTGGTTTCGGCTACGACGTTCACCAGTTCAAGGAAGGCCGCCCGCTGATCCTCGGCGGCGTGGAAATCGCGCACACCCACGGGCTCGACGGCCACTCGGATGCGGACGTGCTGTGCCACGCCATTGCCGATGCCGTGCTCGGCGCGCTCGGCCTGCCGGACATCGGCCACTACTTCCCGCCGGGTGATCCGGAGTGCCTCAATATCTCCTCGCTCAAGATCCTCGAAAAGGCCGCCGCCCTTTGCCGCGAGCAAGGATTCACGCTGGTGAACATCGACAGCACCCTCGTCGCCGAAGCGCCGAAGATCCTCCCGCACCGCGAAGCGATGAAAGCAAACATCGGCCGTGCCCTCGGCCTCGATCCGGCCCGCGTGGGCATCAAGGCCACCACCAACGAGACCATGGGCTTCGTCGGTCGTCGCGAAGGCATCGCCGCCATGGCGGTAGCGCAGGTTCAATAAAGGAGCAGCGACATTCCTGTCGCTGGCACAGGGCGATGGCAGCATCGACACCCATCGGGACACTTCGAGTAGAAAACAGCGCGCCTGCTATCTCCCGCCACGCTGAATCCCGGGCTGGGCACAACGACAAGAATGTCATTGCCCCTTGATACCGGACATCCGCACCGCGGCACCTCAACCCGCCACCTCCGTTAGCCGCTCGATCTCCTCGGCCACCTCGGCAGCATTCGCCTTTAGGAGCCGGCTTTCCTGCGGAGTCAGCGAGCGCGGCTCGGTGTCCATCAGGCATAGCGCGCCGATCGTTTGCCCGTTGCCGACGCGGATCGGCGCACCGGCGTAGAAGCGGATTCCATGTTCTACCACGAGTGGGTTCTTCGCGAACCGGCGGTCGCGCTTCAGGTCCCTCACTACGAACACCTCGTCGGACGCGACCACATACCCGCAGATCGAGAGCTCGCGCGGCGTGCTGCCTTCCTCCGCAAGCTCGTCCGGCAAGCCGACCTGGGCCTTGAACCACTGACGGTCACGATCCACCAAAGTGATCGCCGTCATCGGCACGTCGAAGACCTTCGCGAGCTTGGCCGTCACATGATCGAGCACCGGCTCGTGTTCCGGATTCACCAGGCCGAGGCCCTCGAGGGTGATCAAGCGCTCGTCTTCATTCGCCGGCAGCGATGCCGGCACGGTGTCCTCCGCAAGCGTGGAGGCGAAGCGCCCGGCATACTCGAGCACTCCGGCGATCTCCGTGAATACCTCGTCCGCCCCTACGTCGCGAAGTGCTTTCATCTCCTCGTCAGACACCTCGTCCACTTTTCCAAAGAGACCCACGGCAATCTTCACCTCCGGAAATGCCTCACGCACCTTCCGGCACAGCGTGCGGGCATGTCCGGTGGTGGAGGGCGTGACGACCGCCACACACACGAGATCCGGCTGCTTGCTCTGCAAGGCACCGATCAGTTCGCTGACCGCTCGACGCGCGGGTAGTTGTTCCGCTTCGAAGCCCTGTTGCCGTAACACATGCACCAGCATGCTGCCCGCCATCTCGTCCCGCTCGGCACGCGCCGCCAGGCAGCAGACATGGCAATCCACCTCGGATGGCGTTTCCCCGTTTTCGTCCCTCATAGGCCGCTCGCCGAGTTCCTCCACCAGCTCACCCATCGCATAGACGATCTGGTCGCGTTGCTCGCGGTCGATGGACCCGATCCGCTGGTCCCGCTCCGCGGCGATCATCACCGGGATCAGCATCGAATCGTAAAGCTCCACCAGCGGCTTGTTTTGCAGGAAGGACTCCGCCAGTTCCATCTCATCGTGCTCACCCCGGCGCAGCAGCCGCTGATAACAATCGTCCGCCGGAGTCAGCGCCTCCTCCTCACCTAGCAACACACTGAGAAACGCAAGCTGCGGAATGTGGCGGCCCATCACCACCAGGCAAACGGTGAAGGGCGTCGAAAGCACCAGCCCCGCCGTGCCCCACAGCCAGGTCCAGAACACCGCTGCCACGATGAGCGCCACCGGTGAGACACCCGTGCTGGTCCCATACAGCCACGGCTCCAGCACGTTGTTGCTCACCAGCTCCAGCACGACGAACAGGCCGATCGTCATCAGCGGCGCAAACCAGTCCGGGGACACCGCCAGCGACAGCAGCACTGGAAAGACCGCCGCGATCCATGGCCCGATGTACGGGATGAATCGTAGCACCGCCGCCAGGACACCCCACAGCACCGCATTCGGCACGCCGATGAAATAGAGCCCGATCGCCAGCGGGATGCCGTAGGTAACATTCACCACCAGCAGCATCAGCAGGTAGCGCCGCACCCGGGTGCCGGCTTCATCGAGTGCCTTCGTGGTGGTGCTGATCCGCCCCTGCCCGATCAGTCGTATCAGCCGCGCCCGCAGGTCCTCCCGCTTCAGCAGCATGAAGGTCGCAAGCAGGAAGACCAGCGCTGCCGTTCCCAAGGGGCCGGCCACCTGTGCGACCAAGGCTTGCACTGTATCCGCCGGACCGGCTTCCGTAGCCCCTTTCACCACTTCCACCGGCATCGGCTCGGTCCCGCTAGCAGCCCCTTCACCGTCCTTCCCTTTCTTGCCCGGAAGCTCCTTTTTCAAATCCTCCACGGTCTCGGAAAGCCGGCTGAGTACGCCGCCCGTGGGAACCTGGAAGGAGCGCAGCTTGGTGCGGATGTTCTCCTTGTAGCCCGGGAGCTGGCCCGCGAGGTCCACCGCCTGGGTGCCCACCATCCATCCCAGCGCGATCGTCGCGGCGAGGACGAGAGTCATTGTCGAAAGCACCGCGGTAATGTTCCCCACGCCTCGCTGGAGCTTGTTGACCAGCGGCGTCAGCAGGAACGTGATCAAGGCCGCCAACGCCAAGGGAATCAGCACCTCGCGGCCGAAGTAGATCCCCACCAGGAGCGCGGACGTCAGGCACACCGCGAAGATCCCCGACAGCGAATCGGCGGCGGGGCGGCTCTTGCGGGGAGGAAGGCGAACAGGACGGGAGGAGGGCATGGCTCGGGTTTAGCTCCTCCTTGCAGATTCGAGGCCCATTTCAAGAGCCTCCGTCAGACGGGGATTTCGAGAGCGTAACCTCAACGCTCCCAAGGTTGAATGCACGGTGCACGATTGCTACCTCATGCAATTTGCATCCATCCCTCCGCCTTGCGATTCCGACGGTTTCCCGTTACTCACGGCACGTGTTCCCCGGCAAACCGGACCGCCCGTATTTCGAGAGCTGGCTAAAGCGCACCCGCAAGCAGCTCGCGGGCAGCGGCCGGCTCAGCGAAATCGCGCTCATTCTTTCCCGCGAAGAAGGCCGCACCCCGCAGGATTGGAGCACTTATCTACGCGAGGTCTTGGAAGAGGAAGCCACGCCCTCGCTCGACCTCCTGACGAGGATCGATGCCATCCTCGCCAAACCCGTCCGTTCCAAAATCCCCCTTGAGACCCCGCCACTCTTCGGCGACGCTTGTTAGAGAGTTGCTAAGATAAATTAATAATCAGTATTTTTAAAATTTCTCTTGATCAATAGCGAGACTCATAGAATTCTCCCGATGACATGAAGCACTCTACTTCACTCGCTATCGCACTCTGCCTCTTCTCCGCTGCTGCCGCCAAGGCAGGCGAGCCGGCAGCCGCCCCGACCTCCTACACCCCAGCCGCCAGCGGTCCGCTCTGGACTTGGTTCGCCGGTGGTTCGGTCGGTTACTTCTTCGACAACGAAGAAGAATACTACACCCTCCACTTCGGTGCCAAAATCGCTGAAACCGGTTCGGTGACCCACTCGCTCTTCGCGGAAGGTCTCTTCACCCAGACCGACAGCTTCTTCGGCGTGGTCGAGTCCGACATCATCCCGGTGACGCTGAACTACAAGGCCGACTTCGCTCTCAACAGCAAGCTCTCGATCTACGCCGGTGTCGGTGTTGGCGCCGCTTTCGTTGATACCGATGCCCCGGGATTCAGCGATGACTCCGTGGAACTCGCTGCCCAGGTTTTCGCTGGCCTCGGCTACAACGTGACCGACAACTTCGAGATCTACGGCGGTGCCCGCTGGCTCTGGGTTGACGACAGCTCCATCGGACCGATCTCCGTGGAAGTTGGCGACGACGTGGGTGCCGAGCTCGGCCTCCGCTTCAAGTTCTAATCTGCCTTCATAAGAAGCACATTGCCTTAGGCCTTCCGGTTCACGCCGGAAGGCTTTTCTTTATAAGGGGTGTCGAACCTTTGGTCGACGCGAGGTGGACGGAACGTCCACCCTCCCTATACGGAACGGCGCGCAGCCGTTCCGCGAAGTGCCTCACAGCCCCGTGATCCTCCTCAGCACCTCGCGCGCATGTCCCGCCTTGCCGTTCCATGGCTTCGCCGGCCGCTCGATATTCCATCCTCTCGCTTCGCCGATCGCCGTCAGCTTCGACGAAGGATTCACCAAGGTATTCTCCTCGCAGCAGTAGAGCATCGGCAAGTCAGCCGAGCTGTCCGAGTAGCCATGACTGCGTGGCCAGGTCCCATCGGGCGTGCCGATGATCTCCGAGAGTCGTCGTACTTTCTCCGCGCCCTTGTGATTGCGTAGCTCAGGCAACAGCGGCATTGGCCCGAGCCATTCGACCAGCGTGCCCAGTCCGAGATCGAAGCCGAGCACCCGCCCCACCTCCTTCGCGTAAAACTCCGGGCTCGCCGAAGCCAACACCGTCAGATGCCCCGCATCACGATGACGCTGCAGCTTCTCCAGCATCACCGGGTAGCAACGGGCCGGAAAAAACTCCCCCACGAAGTCCCGCGCCCAGCCCTCGATCTTCGCGTGATCCGCACGCCAGAGGTAGCTGAGGAAGACCCGCTTCATGCCCTCGTCACCGAGGATCTTCGCCGCCGGCAAGAACGCGGCAAAAAACGCGAGGTAACCCCGCCGCCAGCCCTCACGCCGGATCACGTGATCGGCGAAGAGCATCTGCGTGTCCCACGCGATCAGGGTGCCATCGAGGTCGAAGAGGCCCAGCCCGCGGTGGAACTTGGCACGGAGGT
>Ga0307408_100002006_pt1 | contig 14703 bp, 13 predicted proteins | sample 322Cmetagenome_FD_202116 | JGI IMG/M metagenome (GOLD analysis project Ga0307408, IMG submission 202116) | Maize rhizosphere microbial communities from greenhouse at UC Davis, California, United States - 322HYB-C-3 | ecosystem: Host-associated > Plants > Roots > Rhizosphere > Soil | place...
GCTGCACGTAGCCGGCGCGATCTTCTTCGGCGTCTCGTCAGGTGCCCTCGCGTACCTCATAACGCGAGACGGCCTGTGGCGCGTGCACGTGTTCATGAGCGCTCCATTCGTGACCGCCGCGCTCCTCGTGCAGTTCTCACCGCTGCTCGTGACCGCGGCGTTCCTGCCATCACTCGGCTTTCTGGCGACGCTGAAGCCCAATGTTGGGCTCCCAATTCTCGCCTTTCGCCCCTCGTGGAAGGGCGTCATTGGGTGTCTCGCCTTCGTCCTGCTAAGCCTTGCGGTTTTCCCGGGCTGGCCGCTGGGTTGGCTCGGGAGCATTCGCCACGACTCGCGCGTTGGAGCTCACGCCGTGCCGATGCTCCAGATGGGCGGGGCGCTTCTCGCCCTGGCGGCGCTCCGCTGGCGCCTGCGCGGGGCGCGGCTTCTCCTTGCCATGAGCGTCATCCCGCAGCAGCTGTATTTCTACGACCAGGTTCCGCTGTGGCTCATTCCGAAGACGCGGCAGCAATCGATCGCGCTCACGGCGTGCAGCCAGCTCGCATTCGTCCTCTACTACCTGCTCCGCACACCGGGCGAGCTCGTCGTGCGTTCAGCCTACCCGCTCGTCACCGCGCTGATCTACCTCCCTGCGCTTGCGATCCTGCTGCGCCAGCCCAAGGACGGGAGCGTTCCATTGCCAAAGAGCGCCGCGAGCGCCTGACGTGTAACGCCCTACCAACGCGGAAGCTGCGGGCGTGCCAGAGTGTCGACAATGGGAGCTTGGGGGCCGGTGCCAGAGTGTGCTCCCAGGCTCGCCGCTGACTTCAAGCGCTTGATGTCGGCAAGGCCGTTGCTTTCCACGACGCTGGTGCTGTCCTCGTCGCCGTCGGCACGTAACACCAGCTGAAGCGAGCCTCGCTTCGATGCGACCGACAGCGCCCTGGCCTCCACGGGCGTCACCTCGATCGACGCCACGGCAGCGCTCACGCGCGGCCGGTCCTGCGTGAGTTCCGGGGCGGCACGTGTCGCGAGCACGCGCATGTTGGACATGAATAGCTTGGCGACCGGGCCACGATAGTCGCGGGCCCTGATCACGACCATGACATCCACGCGGCTATTCGGCTGGATCGTCCCGCCGAGGCTCGCGACGTCGGCAATGCGGATCCCATACGGCCGCTTCCCCGGCGTAACGGCGGCTTCGTATGTGGGTTGAACGCCGCTCGGTGCCAGGCGCCCCGGGATGATGGCCTCGCCCTTGTAGAACTGTACGCGCGTAACGCGCCCGACCACCGCGTCGGCACTGCCGAATGCGCCGGGTGGCTGTATGGCCACTGGCCACCGGGCGACCCCGAGCGCGAGACGGTCGATCATCACGCCCTCGGGTATGTCCTTGGCCGCGATCACGACCGGGACCGTGGCACTCCGGGCGCTTACCTGGGGGGCATCGACCTGTTCGTACAAAACCAACAACGCCAGCGCCGCCAGCGCGGTGGCCACGGCGTGTCGCCGGATCGCGCGGGCGTTGCGCGCCCGCGGCATACCTAACGAGCCGCGAGTTGCTAGGACGTGCCGTGACATTGCAGTCACAGTTAGCGAACCAGCGCGACCGAATCCACGGCTTCGTTACCGCGAAGCCGGACCTCGCGCCCGGAAGCCACTACGTTGGTCGTGCTGGGCTGACCGGCAGTCGGAGCGAACAAAAGCCCGGGGTTGTCGATCGAGGTCGCGGAGGCACCAAACAAGACCGCGCCCGTGAACCGAAGCAGGGTCCGCCCTAAGGTGGCCATATGCCGTTTTGGCGAGAACGCTTCACCTTGCCTCCATTCGCGGCCGGAGTCAATCGGATAATTCTTCAACACTTTCGTTGAAGAACCCGGAAATCCGGAGTAGTTTTCTCCCCATGATCCCCATCGCCCCCACGCTCGCCGGCTTCCGTGGTATCCGCGGCGACGTGCTCGTGGCGGTGAAGAAATCACAACCCATCACCGCCAACGAGCTGGCAGCCGAGTTCGGTCTCACGCCGAATGCGCTCCGTCGCCACCTCAAGGAGCTCGAGGCTGAAGGACTCGTTGCCTGTGCCCGGCAGGTTCGCGGCGTCGGAGGACCACGCCTCGCCTACTCGCTGACCGAAGCGGGCGAGGCGTTGTTCCCGCGGTCATACGACACGACGCTCACGACGCTGCTCGACACCGTGCGCGAGCAGCGCGGCACGGACGGCGTGATCGAGCTCTTCCGGGCACAGTGGGAGCGCGTCGCCGCTGGCGCGAAAGAGCGGCTTGCCGCGTTACCGCTCAACGAGCGGACGCAACTGCTCTCGGAGCTCATGTCCTCCTACGGCTACATGGCCGAGTCGGACGCAACGGCTAACGGCGGCGAGGCGCTCATCCGCGAGCACAACTGCGTGCTCCGAGCCGTTGCAGAGAAGTTTCCGGAAGTGTGCGTCGCGGAGGAACGGTTTCTGGCGGAGTTCCTCGGCGCCGCGGTGGAGCGGCGGAAGCACATCGCGAGTGGTGCGAGCTGCTGTGAGTACTGTGTGAAAGAACAGAAGGGACTGGGGACTGGGGACTGGGGACTCGGCCAGAGTCAGAACGCTTCAATCGTCGAGCGAAACCACGATGAGTAGTTCGATCGAATCGCTGATCAACAAGGATTATCAGGCCGGCTTCGAGACGGACATCGAGGCGGATACGATTCCGCCCGGATTGTCCGAGGAGACGATTCGGCTCATCTCGGCCAAGAAGGACGAGCCCGAGTGGCTGCTCGAGTGGCGTCTCAAGGCATACCGCCGCTGGACGACCATGGCGGAGCCGCACTGGCCGAACGTCACCTACGACCCGATCGACTACCAGGCGATCAGCTACTACTCGGCGCCGAAGACGAAGAAGCCGTTAGGCAGCCTCGACGAGGTCGACCCGAAGATCCTCGAGACCTACAACAAGCTCGGCATCCCGCTGACCGAGCAGAAGGTTCTCGCGGGCGTAGCGGTCGACGCCGTGTTCGATTCCGTCTCGGTCGGTACGACCTACAAGGAAGAGCTGGCGAAGCTTGGCATCATCTTCTGCTCGTTCGGCGAAGCGGTTCGACACCATCCCGAGCTCGTACGGAAGTACCTCGGCTCGGTGGTTCCCTACTCCGACAACTTCTTCGCCTCGCTCAACTCGGCGGTGTTCTCGGACGGCTCGTTCGTGTACGTGCCCAAGGGCGTTCGCTGCCCGATGGAGCTGTCCACGTACTTCCGCATCAACGCCAGCGGGACCGGTCAGTTCGAGCGCACGCTCATCATCGCCGACGAGGGGGCGTACGTCAGCTACCTCGAGGGGTGCACCGCGCCCAAGCGCGACGAGAATCAGCTGCACGCGGCGGTCGTCGAGCTCGTGGCACTCGAGGACGCGACCGTGAAGTACTCGACCGTGCAGAACTGGTACGCCGGCGACGGGGAAGGCCACGGCGGCGTCTACAACTTCGTGACCAAGCGCGGCAAGGCGTTAGGCCGGAAGTCGAAGATCTCGTGGACGCAGGTCGAGACCGGCTCCGCGATCACGTGGAAGTACCCGAGCGTGATCCTGCAGGGCGACGAGTCCGTCGGTGAGTTCTACTCGGTGGCCGTGGTGAACCGCAAGCAGCAAGCGGACACCGGCACGAAGATGATCCACATCGGCAAGAACACGAAGTCGAACATCGTCTCGAAGGGCATCTCCGCCGGCGAGGGGAACAACTCGTACCGCGGACGCGTGCAGGTTCTGCCGAGGGCTACGGGAGCGCGAAACTACACGCAGTGCGACTCGATGCTCGTGGGCAACCGGTGCGGCGCTCACACGTTCCCCTACATCGAGGTCGGGAACAACACGGCGACGGTCGAGCACGAGGCGTCGACGTCGAAGATCGGGGAAGACCAGATCTTCTACCTGAAGCAGCGCGGGCTTTCGGCCGAGCAAGCCGTGTCGATGATCGTTTCCGGCTTCTGTCGCGAAGTGTTCAAGGAGCTGCCGATGGAGTTCGCGCTCGAGGCCCAGCAGCTGTTAGGCATTACGCTAGAAGGCTCCGTCGGCTGACGCGCGCCCAATGAATTGAACCGCAGAGGACGCAGAGAGCGCAGAGAAGGAGCTTTCGATTCCTTTCTCCGCGTCCTCTGCGACCTCTGCGGTTAAACCGGTCGACATCGATCCATACCTGTTACTCATGCTAGAGATCCAGAACCTCCACGCCAGCGCTGGCGATAAACCAATCCTTCGTGGAATCAGCCTCACGGTCAACGCCGGTGAAGTTCACGCGGTGATGGGCCCGAACGGGTCCGGCAAGAGCACGCTCGCTCAGGTCCTTGCGGGCCACCCGGCGTACGAAGTCACCGCGGGTGAAGCCTTCTACGAAGGCGAGAATCTCCTCGAGATGGACCCCGAGGAGCGCGCCCAGAAGGGCCTCTTCATGGCGTTCCAGTATCCGGTCGAGATCCCCGGCGTCTCAAACGCGTACTTCCTCCGCTCGGCGTACAACGAGATCCGGAAGTCGCGCGGCGAGGACGAGGTGGATCCCATCGACTTCCTCGAGATCATGGAGCAGAAGCTCCAGCTCGTGCACATGAGCGATGACATGTTGCAGCGCTCGGTGAACGCGGGCTTCTCGGGCGGCGAGAAGAAGCGCAACGAGATTCTGCAGATGGCCGTGCTCGATCCCAAGCTCGCGATTCTCGACGAGACAGATTCGGGGCTCGACATCGATGCGCTTCGCATCGTGGCCGAAGGGGTCAACACCATGCGGCGACCGGACAACGCGACGATCGTTGTCACGCACTATCAGCGCCTCCTCAACTACATCGTGCCGGACTTCGTTCACGTGCTGGCGAACGGCCGCATCGTGAAGTCCGGTGGCAAGGAGCTCGCGCTGGAGCTGGAGGCGCGTGGCTACGAGGGCTTCGGCGCGCCGTCGGCGCGCGGGAACGGGGAACGGGGAACGGGGAACAGAGCGGTCGGACAATGAGAGACAGTTTGAGCGGAAGCGGCTACACCGGCGAGTATCAGGCATTCGTACGCCAGTTCGCTCGCGCGACACCGAGCTGGCTAGATACGATCCGTCAATGCGCATTCCAGCGCTTCGAAGCGTTAGGCTTCCCGACCACGAAGAACGAAGACTGGCATTTCACGAGTGTCGCGCCGATCGTCGAGGCGGCGTATCCACCGCGCACCGCGCCTGGCGGTGACGTCAAGCCGACGGACCTCACGCCCTTCACGTTCGGTGTGAGCGATTGGCCGACCATCGTGTTCGTGAACGGCGTGTTCGCCCCTGCTCTGTCGTCGCTCGAGGCGCTGCCCGAGGGCGTCAAAGTCTACGACATGGCGACGGCGTTCCGCACGAGCGAGGCGCTCGTCGAGCGCCATCTCTCCAGATTCGCGGCCTACGAGCTCAACACGTTCACGGCGCTCAACAGCGCATTCGTGAGCGATGGCGCCGTCGTGCGCATCGCGAAGGAGTTCGAGGTTGCTCGTCCGATTCACATTTTGTTCGTGTCCGACGCGATCGCGGCAAAGACGCAGTCCAACCCGCGCACGCTCATCATCGCCGAGCGGAACTCGAAGGCGACGGTGATCGAGAGCTATGTCGCGACCGGCGAGGCCAGCTACTTCACGAACGCGGTGACCGAAGTGCTGCTCGAGGACGGCGCGAACCTGTCGCACCTCAAGATTCAGCGCGAGAGTCCGCGTGCGTTCCACGTCGGTACGATCGAGGCCGAGCAGAAACGCGACAGCCACTACCAGTCCTTCTCTTTCGCGACTGGCGCCGCGCTGTCACGGACGAACATCTACACGACGCTGAATGGCGAAGGCGCGGGCGCAACGCTCAACGGGCTGTACATGCTCGATGGCGAACAGCACTGCGACCACCAGACGAAGATCGAGCACGCCCAGCCGAACTGCTTCAGCCGGGAGCTCTACAAGGGCGTGCTGGACGGCGCGTCGCACGGGGTGTTCAACGGCAAGGTGTACGTCGACCCGATCGCGCAGAAAACGGACGGCAAGCAGACGAATAAGGTGCTCCTTCTGTCGGAGCGCGCGCAGGTGGATACCAAGCCGCAGCTCGAGATCTTCGCCGACGACGTGAAGTGCACGCACGGCGCGACGGTGGGCCGCGTCGACGAGACGGCGCTCTTTTACATGAAGAGCCGTGGGATCAACAAGGAGCTCGCTCGGCGGCTGCTCACGTATGCGTTCGCGGCGGAGGTCCTCGAGACGATCGAGATCGATCGTGTTCGCCAGGAGTTGGAGCAGGCGACGTTGCAGCGATTCACGGGAATAGAGGTTTCGAGCGTCTAAGTGGCTACCGTGCGAACGTCGGGAATCGGGAATAGGGAATCGGGAATCGGAAAAAGCGCGCAGCCGGCAGCGAGCACGCTCGATTCCCATCTGCCCGCCTCCGGCGGGCTCCCGCCGATTCCCGATTCCCTTTCCTGTCGGCACGACTTTCCAATCCTCAAGACCAAGGTCAGGGGGGACGTCCCCCTAGTCTATCTCGACAACGCGGCCACCACGCAGAAGCCGCAGGTCGTGATCGACGCGACGTCGCGCTACTACGCCGAGGAGAACGCGAACATCCATCGCGGGGTTCACTGGCTGAGCGAGCGCGCGACCGAGGCGTATGACCGCGTCCGGGAGGCGACCCGCGCGTTCCTCGGGGCCAAGCACGCGCACGAAATCATCTTCACGCATGGGACCACCGAGGGCATTAACCTCGTGGCGTCGAGCTTCGGCGAGGCGTTCGTCCGGCCCGGAGATGAGATCGTCGTCACGGAGATGGAACATCACTCGAACCTCGTCCCGTGGCAGCTCATGGCGGCCCGACGGGGGGCGAAGGTGCGCGCGGTCCCGGTCACCGACCGTGGGGAGCTCGATCTCGAGGCGTTAGGCACCCTGCTTGGGCCACGCACCCGTTTGCTCGCCGTCACGCAGCTGTCCAACGTGCTCGGGACGGTGAATCCGGTTGCCGAGATCATCGCGCTCGCGCACGACCGCGGCGTGGCCGTCCTCGTGGACGGGGCCCAATCGGCGCCGCGGGTGCCGGTGAACGTGCAGGACCTGGGCTGCGACTTCTTCGTGTGCTCGAGCCACAAGATGTACGGGCCGATGGGCGTCGGCATTCTATACGGGCGCGAGAGCCTGCTCGACCAGATGCCTCCGTACGAGGGAGGCGGCGACATGATCGACAGCGTGGGGCTCGAGTGCAGCTCGTTTGCGCCGCTGCCGGCCAAGTTCGAGGCGGGCACCCCAAACGTCGCGGGCGTCGTCGGACTTGGTGCGGCGTTAGACTGGATCGAAGGCATTGGTCGCGAGACGATCGCCGCGCACGAGGTAGGCCTGGTGGATTACGCCGTGCAGCGCCTCTCGGCGCTGGATGGCGTCTCGGTCGTTGGCGCACCGGCGGAGCGAACGGGCGTCGTATCGTTCGTGATGGACGGGGTGCACCCGCACGACATCGGGACGATTCTCGACGAGCACGGAATCGCTATTCGCGGCGGGCATCACTGCGCGCAGCCTCTCATGGCGCGGCTCGGCCTCGTGTCTACGGCGCGCGCATCGTTCGGGGCGTACAGCACAAGTGAGGAGGTCGACGCGCTCGTCGATGGACTGCACACGGTTCGGCGAGTGTTTCCGCTGTGAGTCTCACGTCCGACGAATTCATCGACGTCGCTGGGCTGGACGAGGTGCCGGAGATGGGTGCGCTGGGGGTCGAGGGCCCGGGCGGCCAGTCGATCTGTCTCGTCAGGTTCGAGGGCCAGGTCTCGGCATTCGCGGACGAGTGCACGCACCAGGCCTTTCCGCTCTCCCTCGGTGAGGTGAGGCCGGACGGAACCCTCGAGTGCGTCTGGCATGGCGCGCGATTCGACTGCCTAACGGGTGCGGTGAGGCGCGAACCGGCGACGGACGACCTCACGCGGTATCCGGTTCGCGTCGACGCGGGTCGCATCTTCGTTGGCCCGCGGGAGGATGAGCGGTGACCGGTCCAGGATCCGACGCGCGACTTTCGGCGCTGTACCAGGAAGTCATCCTCGACCATTACCGGCGGCCGCGAAACCGGGGAACGATCGCGCAGCCGACGGGGAGCGCGAGCCTGCGCAATCCGCTCTGCGGGGACGAGGTCGACGTGCAGGTTGCGATCCAGGACGGAAAGGTGGCCGACGTGAAATTCGGCGGACGCGGATGCTCCATCTCGCAGGCGTCGGCGTCGATGATGACGGAGCTCGTGAAGGGATGCACGCCCGACGAGGTGCACGCGCTCGGGGAGCGGTTCGCTGCAATGATTCGGGGGAACGCGGAGGCGGCGAAGGACCAGGCGCTCGGTCAGGCGCGAGCGCTTTCCGGAGTTTCGCGATTTCCGACGCGCGTGCGGTGCGCGCTGATCGCCTGGGAGGCGATGGAGCGAGCCGTCAAGCGCTGACGCCCATCACGGGGTCAGCGGCGTCGCTCCGTGTCGCAGTGTCATATCGTACGCACTGATCGCGTAGCCACTCCGCTCGAAGAGCCGAGGCGCGCCCCACTCGTAATACAGCCCCAGGTTGGTCAGGGCGCGTGGAACGTCCGCGTTAGGTAGCGCGAGGAAGGTGAACCGTTCAGGTCGAACCGGCGCCTTCATGATCTCTCCGTGTTCCACCGCGATAGGGGTGACCGTTTCCGTTCGCCGCAACGCGCGCCGGTGCGTTCGACGGTCCACTGGACCGATCGTGTACCAGCTCGTGTTGGCCGGAATGATGAACAGCGATGCACTGTCCGCCCGGAGCGCGCCCAGCGCGTCATCCATGACCTCGTGCATGCGCGTGAACTCGAGCGAGTAGACGAGCTGATCGCGTCCGATACCACAACACTCACCCGTTATGCTCGCCATGCGGAGCATCTGATGCGACCCGAACGGGAACGTTCCCCACAGGTGTCGCGAGACCGGGTCGACCGTGCGCTCGACGGAAACGACGAGCAGCAGCGCGTAGGTGACGAGAGCGAGGCGGCGTGGCCGTGGCGCGGGAAACAGGCGCACAAGTGCCGCGTACGATGCGACGAGCAGGAGCGGCATCGCCGGCAACAGGTACCGGACGTTGCTGAACGTCAAGAACCGCGTGAGCGCATAGAGCGTGGCGATGAACAGCAGCGTGATGAACGCGAGCACCCGGACGTCGGCGGCAGCCACGCTGGGTCGCTGCCGCCGTCGGATGAAGGCAATTCCGCCCACGACAGCATCGGCAATGAGCCAGGTGGACGGCAGCCAGGCGAAGTTCAGCACGAAGACCAGCGCCAGATAGCTCGCGAGATAGGCGTCGACCCGCGGCACCAGAAACTGACTTAGGAGCGGCGTGTCGATTCCGGCGGTCCACATGGCCGGCTGGCCGGGCCTGAAGATCCTGTAGAAGGCGAGGTAGGTCCCGAATGCCGCCAGCGGAATGGCGACCGGCCATGCGGCGCTCAGCTCACGCCAACGTTCCGCGGGTTCATCGCCCGACTTGCGCATGCTCCACAGCCCCCAGCAGCCGAGGAAGAGGCCGTAGAGCATCAGGCCGGTCTCCTTGGAGAACACCATCGCCACGCCTACAACCGCCGTCCACCCCCAACGTCGCTCTATGAGCAGCACGATGATCCAGACGGCTCCGACGAGCACCGGAAGGTCGAGGCCCGGCTGCACGACGGAGGCGAGCAATGGCGGCTGCAGCATGAAGACGGCGGAAAGGAGCGCGCGATCGACGCGCTGGGCGTCATCGGGGAAAACGACGCGCGTCAGGCGGTGGAAGCCGGCGACGCCAAGCACGAGGATGATCGCGTTGACGGCGATCAGAGCAGTGGCATTGCCGGGGTCGAACAGCTGCGAGATTGCGAGGAGCCCGAGGTAGAACTGCGAGGCGTGCCCCCAGCAGCGCAGGTAGAACGGCGCGAGGTCATGGAGCGATGCCTCGACCGCGCACTCGGCGTAGGCGCGGCCGTCCCACATGGGGACGTAGCCCAGGTGGCGCGAAATGAGCGCGATGGCCGCCACGGCAGCGAGAGCGAGGACGAGGTACGCGGCCGACCGCTGCGAAGCGACCTTCGGGGTCCTCGGCTCAGCGCCTTCTGGCCCGTCGTGGCTCTGCGTTGCCGTCATGCCTCGAAGACGATCAGGCCGAGCGATTCGGAACGGCCGGGCGCTTCATGTTTCGCCACGCGACAATCCCGAGAGCCGGCAGGTAGATCGTCAGCAGGATGACGAGCGTCGGTGCACGAGCGCTGCCAGCGTTAGGCGATCCCTGGAAGGCCCACGTCAGCCCGCCCACCCAGCTCGCGCCCACGAGCACCAGCACTTCGCGTCGTGTCCTCGCCGCTGCCTGCACGAGCAGCTGGTCGTAGAAGAGCGGCAGCTGCGGCGCGAGGGCCATCACGCCGAGAAGGCGCGCGTCGGGATCACGCCACCAGATGAAGGCGGCGAGGAGGACGATCCCCGCCCCGTGTCCCCAGCGCAGTGGCGGCGTGTAGCTCGTCCACGCGCCCGAGACGACAGATCGCCACGACGCGAGCCATCCCGGCTGAACGAGAAAGCACAGCCCGACCACCGCGAGCGCCAGCGCAAGGCCGATGCGTGACGGCCGATTCACGAATGCCGCCGCGCCGAGGGTCGGCTTGACAGGAAGGACCAGCTGCGCGGCAGGGATCAGGGTGGCGGCGAGGAGCAGCGGTGACCACTGGCCGAGCGTCGCCGCCATGACCGCCGGGAAGCCGAGCAGGATTGCGACCCGCGGCGCACGGTCGCGCGCGAGTGCGAGTGCGGCGATGCCGAACGTAATGAAAACGAACGCTATGCCGGCGTAGGGCAGCGGGATCGGGGCGAAGGGCGCTGCCAGCAGCGCTGCCGGGAGCGGGTAATAAAACGGAACGTTGAACGGGTACACGCCAGTGGGCCGCATCTCTCGATACGGGTCCTGGCCCGCGAGGAGGTGATGCGCCGCGGTCCACGACAACGTGAAGTCCTTGGCGAGCCCGCTTGGCGCCATGGACATCCAGGCGACAGCTGCGGCGGCAGCCCCGATGATCAGCGCGACGGCGAGGGACGCGCGCCAGGAAGCCACGTCGGGCGAGTTGGGCGCGGAGAAGCGCTCATTCAATGCTACTGCGACGCGATGCGCCGGCTTGATCGGCGTCGGTCGCTCGCTAACCACGTCCTCACCCCGCCAGGCGCAACATGAGGTAGATCACGAACACGCCAAACACGATCAGAGAGATCGCCTTTGGCAAGTCCAGGAAGGGTGGGCGGCGCGGCGGTTTCGTCAAAGGTGCGACCGGTGATATTCAGCGGAATTGTCTGGAAAGGACGCGCGAGCCTAACGGCGCGCCACATCCCGTGGACACTCGCGGAACCCCCAGCGACAGCACCCCCGGAATTACGCGCCCGGCCCGGAGGCATCAGTAAGTTGAAAGCGCCGTGACGCTTGGCAAGTGGGGCCTTGGTCAGGCAGATTCTCGCAATCGATGATCGCTGCCTGCGGCCCCGCGAGGAACGGGAGTTGGCGGCGGCGAATCCCGCAGCACACCCGACTGTCACCTGAATGAAGCTGATCAGCGTCGTGAGCTCGTGCTACAATGAGGAGGACAACGTCGGGCCGCTGTATGAAGCGGTGAAGGCGATTTTTGCGGGGCTTCCCCAGTATGGGTACGAGCACATCCTGATCGACAACGCGTCGAAAGACCGGACGGCCGACCGGCTGCGCGCGATCGCGGCGCGGGATCCGAACGTGAAGGTGATCCTCAACACACGGAATTTCGGCCACATCCGGTCGCCCTACCATGGCTATATGGAGGCCCGTGGCGACGCCGTAATCGGGATGGCTTCCGACTTTCAGGATCCGCCTGAGCTCATCTCGGAGTTCATCAAGAAGTGGGAGGAAGGCTATCGAATCGTCCTGGCGGTGAAAGCCGGGTCGCGCGAGTCAGGGCTGTTTTACGCAATTCGGAAACGGTACTACCGCACGTTAGGCCGGATCGCGGAGATCGAGATCGTTCAACAGGCGACGGGCTTTGGTCTGTACGACCGCACCGTCGTCGAAGCGCTCAGGCGTATGAACGATCCGTACCCGTTCTTCCGAGGGTTGCTCGCCGAAGTTGGGTACGAGGTGGCCCGAGTGCCCTTCGAGCAACCACCTCGGCGCCGCGGAGTGACGTCCCATAACTTCTACACGCTGTACGACATCGCTTTCCTCGGGATCGTGAACCATTCCAAGGTTCCGCTCCGGCTCGCGACAATGATTGGATTCGCGACAGCCGTGCTGAGTCTTCTGGTCGCGTTAGGCTACCTTCTCTATAAGCTGCTCTTTTGGCAGCAGTTCACCGTTGGCATCGCCCCATTGGTGATTGGGCTGTTTTTCCTCTCGTCAGTACAGCTTTTCTTCGTCGGGATCGTGGGTGAATACATCGGGTCGATCTACACGCAGGTGAGGAATCATCCGCATGTGTTCGAGAAGGAGCGGATCAATTTTGGCCAGGCACAGGACTCACCGACTCGCCGCGAGCCCAACGTGACCGAGTTGCAACAAACGAGAGAGTAAGAGCTCGTACGAGGGCTGCGGGAAGCACGATAGCCGCCGCAACACGCGGGATGGCCGTCGAAAGATCTGGAACCAGAAGGCGGCCGCATGAGCGCAGCGCGCGGAGTAGCGAAGTCTTACTCGCGCCCCTGGCCGCATTGAGCGCGAACTGGTTCGCCGTGGTCCTCGCGACGTATTGCTCCATGTCGGCCACGAGCGCCGCGACTACGGAGCGGTCCTCGTTGCTCGCCTGAAAGCGCTCCGCTATTCGCGACGTGAGCCGGCGCGTCTCGTGCGCCCACGCACAGACAGGAATCCCCACGGACACGTTGTCGACCAAGTAGGTGTAGTGGCCGAGCAGTTCAGGCACACAGCCAATCGGTCCGTCAAAAGCAAGCTGTGTCCAGACATACATGTCGCCGATCTGAACATCGTCAGGCAGCGGGAGAATCCGTCGGAGTGCGTCGGTTCTCGTCACACACGCGCACCAAAAGAGATGACGCTTCCCCTGAAAGTAGTTTTGAAAGAAAGACAGCGGTGCTTCGATCTCCGGTCCCGCCGGCGAAGGTAAGGCACGGTCTCGCACATGCGTCCAGCACCGCGTGTAGACGAACGATACATCAGGGTGGCGGGCGAACAGGCTCAAGATGCGTTCCGCGAACTGCGGCTCGAGGAAATCATCGTCCGACAACCCGACGACCAGGTCGCCTCTCACCTCCCCGATCACAAAGTTTGCGTGCGCGGCCGGTGATGCGGTCGACGCATGATGGAACACCCTGAGTCGAGGGTCGCGATAGCTGTCGAGGATCGCGCGCGTTCCGTCGGTCGAGCCATTGTTGGAAACGAGGACCTCAACGTCCGGTGACGTCTGAGCCAGCGCACTGTCGACCGCACGCCGGAGACAGTAATCCCGATTCAGCGTCGGGATGGCGATCGTTAAGCGCATCGTCGACCCATCGGTGTGGTCACGCCTCGGTTGTGCCATGCCATGCACGAGACCGCGACAGGAAAATCAGGGTCGTAACGCCAAGGCCGAGGACTGTGAGGCCGAAATAGCTCGCCGCGATCGTAGTGGCGTCGCCATGGAGCCCGGCATAGGCAACGACGATCGGCGTGGCCGCAGCTCCAACCACGCTTGACACCAGCAGCGGCTCGCGACGGTGAGCACGCAAGTAGACCGCCATGGCGAAAATCACATGATTGGCGACCGTCGCCGCCACGAAGAACGCAAAGCTCGTTGGGCCAAGCATCCGCGCAGCGAGGGGCTGCCCAGTATAGATCAGCACCATTAACCCAAGGGTAAGTGCAGCGCCCATGACAACCACAAACAGGAACGATGAGCCTAACGAGCGAACGAACTCCCGGTCAAGTTCAGCATACGCTCGCGCGGCGATGAGTTTGCCAAACCGCGGGGCCTGGCTATTGAGCCACGCGGTGGTCACCGTGAGTAGCCCATTGGTCAACGTCAGGGTCATGCCGAACTGCCCCGCGATCGTTGGCCCTTTGAGCGCAAACATCAACGGCGTGAAGAATTGGAAGATCAGGTAGCCGCTCAATGCGCTGACGCCAACGCGCCACTGGAATGGCCACACTTCCGTTCGCCAGTAGGAACCGCCCACACCGTGTGCGTCGTCCTGGCGCAACGCGGTGAAGTATTCACGCTGAGACGGCCGCTGAAGCCACAGGAGGCCCACGGCGACGCGACTCAGGTAGCTGAGTGGAATCGCCCAAAGTCCCCAGCCAATCGCGAGAGCGCAGCAGAGGGCGATCGCTGCCGCCGTTTCCTGGAAGAAACGGAGAAACCAAACCGCGCCGACGAAGCCGGCTCCTTCGAGCAGTGATACGCGTGGGTTCAGCAACTGCCCTGCCCCGGTCGCGAACAGCGCCGCCAGCCACGGAAGCCACCATCCTGTTTCGACGCCGGATGCGCCGCCGGTTCCCAGGTTGAGCACCCGTGTCCCTATCGCGCCAACCACCAGGGTTGACAGCAAGGTCGTCGCCGCGTTGAACCGTGAGGCGCCTTTGAGGAGTGCGGCCAACTGACGTTGCGCTCCGCGCGTCGCCGACGTGTCGTGTTCGATTGCATGGTTCCCGGCCTCGTGACTTGCGCTCTGCATTACGGCGTACATGAGCCCGAAATCCGCCAGCTGCACGAACGCGACAAAGCCGAGAATCGCGAAATAGTAGCCTTGCGTCGGTCGGTC
>Ga0307408_100002007_pt1 | contig 14699 bp, 14 predicted proteins | sample 322Cmetagenome_FD_202116 | JGI IMG/M metagenome (GOLD analysis project Ga0307408, IMG submission 202116) | Maize rhizosphere microbial communities from greenhouse at UC Davis, California, United States - 322HYB-C-3 | ecosystem: Host-associated > Plants > Roots > Rhizosphere > Soil | place...
CCTCTATGCGCTGGGGGGATGGCCATGGGTGATCTGGGGCGTGCCTGTCCGGGTCGCCGCCTGCACCACCATGCATTGGTTCATCTCCTATTTCGCGCATACGCGAGGCCCGCAGGACTGGTCGGTCGATGGTGCCGTCATCCAGGCTTACAACGTGCCGCTGATGGCGATCCCGACCATGGGCGAGAGTTGGCACAGCAATCACCATGCCTTTCCGAGTTCGGCGCGGCATGGCCTCTATCCAGGCCAGATCGATCTCGGATACCGCTTCATCCAGTTACTGGAATGGGTCGGGCTGGCATATAATGTGAAGCTACCCGCAGATCTGCCGGCGCGGCCTGGCATCACACCGCTAACCCCACGCGCGTTGAGCGTCGCCTCTCCGGAACAGGCCGACATCGTGGGGAGCCCAGTGGCCTGATGCAGGAAGAACCAGATTCGCTCGATGTTTATCGTGCCAACCATGGCCTTGAGCATCGTGAGGCATCGCATTGGACCTGCCGCATTGGTCCATGGGATTTATGCCTTCCCAATTTCGCTTGGCGGCAAGCTGCGATCGACGCACATGATCGGCATCATATACTGACCGGATATCCACTCACCCTGCGAGGCGAAATACAGATGGCGGCGTGGGAATGGGGTGCGGGCCGATACCCTGACTGGCGAGCTACCGCCTTCTGTTCGCCGCTGATCCTGCTCGGAGTGATCGTTATGCCGCGCCAGACTTGGCGCGCCTTTCGGTGGGGGAGAAAATGCCAATCGCTTTATCCCAGCCACATAGCATAAGCGTGACATCCTTCGCGTTGCCTTGGCGCGGTGGATGTCGGCAAAGCTGACGGACAGCCCGCGACCACTGTTTCTGCCGCTTACGGGTCAAACTTCCTGCTCCTGGAAGTTGACCTTGTTTCAGAAGTGAGGTTCCACGCGTTGAAAGACGCACATGCGCCGGAAGCCTTTGGCTAGCGGCTGAAGAAGAATGGCAGTGGGACGCTCTTCCCGGTTGCTGGGTTGGGCCAGCAGATAGAGTTGGTTGTCGATCCGCTGGGTATCGAAATGGACGTATCGCCAAGGTATGCCGGGCAAATCTCCAGTGATAACATTCCAGTCTGAAGGAAGTTTGTTCGACTGGAACTTGTCTGCCACGTCGTCGAGCATGCTGGGCTTCAGGATTTTCCGCGGATCAGACGCGGGCGGAGCAAGGAACATAATGTCGCCATCGAAATAGTGGCCCATTCCGTTCCAGCGGATCAGCTTCCGCTGTACGCCCGGCGTAACCTCGACAATCGCCTTGTCGAGCCTAAGGGCAGGATCACGTGGTGGGGAGGGAGGAGCGAAAACATTTGCCGTATCGCTAACGAAAGCACTGACATCAGAATCGATATCGCCGCGCCTCAGGCGCAGAAATTTTCGGCAAATGGTGGGCGTTTCCGATCCGCGCGCCAGAAGGATGGTACCGACCGCCGGACGGCTGCCTGGGGGGGGGGGCATATTCGATGCGATCGACCTTGTATCGCGAGAGGCTGAACGCTTCGTCCCGACAGCTTATGTTTCCTTTCTCGGGTGCATCGACCCCGCCAGCCACATAGCAATAGGTCGGCCGATCGGGACGAATGACGATGCCGATGAGCCAGGGACTGCCGTGATCCCGGTAGTCAGTCTCTTGGCCAGGTTTCCATTCCTTCCGGGAGAGGATCTTTCGCTGAGCGACCCACAGGCTGAAGAAAGCCGCTGGATCGGCGCCGCCCATTCCATAGGCAAAAGGCTGCTTTTCCCCGTGGCGAATGCGGATTATCCAGCCATTTGCCATCCCGCAATTCGCGCGGCCCAGCGTTCGCGTTCCCGACAATCCATTGTCGATGTGAGCGGGCAATTGCCGATAGGCGATCGGATCTTCGTTCGCTGTCAGGGTGAAGCGGATCAGGGCAGCGTTGACGCCCTTCTGGCAAACCACTTCGGCGTGTGGTTTAACATAGTCGGCGCGCGCGGTGTCGGGATAGATTAGCCCGCCAAGGAAAAGGGCAATGATAGCAGGAGCTTGAGTGGAACGGATTAATAGGGCGGCTTCGTCGGTTAGCGATCGAATTAATCGCACTTGCTGGGAACCGTTCGCCATTCATGGTACTCCGACGGCCAACACTTTCATTTAACATCGGCTACCGCAAGTCCAATTGTAACCGGTCTTTCTCGCCTAAAGGAACGCACGGACCTCTACTATACCCACCACCTATCAGAGACATGCGGTGTTGATTGGCATGAAATGGAATGTTCGGTTCTCTGAGTGTGTATTCGAAGCTGCCAGTCTACTTTCAACCCGGCATCGTCGTTCCCATCCCCCGAACTGCGTCATTCTATCGAGAAGCAAATGGTCCGTTCGCGAGCCGGGCAGTTGACGGGCAGATTTTCGATAGGCGGACCGGCTGGTTATGGGCCGAGACGATCTGAATTCCGTCCCGCTATGCCCAGGCTGGGTGGGTAATGGACGGTCCGGTTTTGAGCCGCGCGTCTGGCAAAGAAGACAGGGTTGCTGGCATCATCACGCGAACCAGGTTAGACCGCCCTATATGCCTGAACCCGCCTATCGCCCCTACACGACTAAGTTCGACATTGAGATCGATGCAGATCATCTTGATAACGTCCTTGGTCCACTGACCAGCGCGAATGCCAAAGCGTTGGACGAAGCTTGGGACGTTGTTCAGACAGGCTTACTTTCTTGGAGAACCCAGCTTCATCTTTTAGCCGCAGATACTGACGCCCGTGTCAGAAGCCATTTGAGCAAGAAACAACTTACCGGCACGGCGGTCACGCTCTTATTGGATCAGTCAGGATCGATGAGAGGGCAGAAAATGCTATTTTCGGCTGCGACGGCTGACATCGTTCATGAGTTTCTACTTACCCTTGGTGTTTCTTGTGAGGTGCTGGGATTCACTACTTCGCATTGGAGAGGCGGTCGTTCACGCAATCGATGGAAATGGCGCTTTCGGCCTCATAATCCCGGCCGTTTGAACGACCTGTTGCACATCATATATCGTAGCTTCACCGACAACCGGGTCAGTACCGGAGGTTGGGTTTACAGGCAAATGCTTCGCCATGATCTGGCGAAAGAAAATATTGATGGTGAAGCAATCGAGTGGGCAGCCAGACGCCTTTTGGATCATCCAGCAAATCGTAAGATACTGATCGTGCTTTCTGACGGAGCACCAGTGGATGACTCCACACTTTCAGAAAATAGGCCAACATATCTGACGGATCATTTGCAGGAGGTGGTCGGCCATATCGTATCGGCCGCACAAATATCCATCGCATCACTAGGAATTAGTTTTCGACCGCATGATTTTTATCCCCAATCAGGCTACGTTGAATCTCCAAGCGATATGGGAAACGCATTAATCAGGCTGTTGGAGAACATATTGACGGAGGGGTGAAAATGTCTGCTTTCGGGAGACATTAAACCCACTCCAAATAGCAAAAACTGGTCGCCTGCTGCCGGTTACGACAGCGGGATTTGCGCCCGCCATGATGCCTCTATGGCTTTGCAGCGACGGGCAGGCGGAATGGCGCCCCAAGACGATTGAACGCATTCATTGCCGCGATGACGAGCGTGAGATCAACCAGATCCTTTCCAGCAAAAGCAGCGGCAGCGGCCGCATAGGCATCGTCCGAGGCATGGGTCGTGCTGACGTTGGTGACTTCCTCTGCCCAGGCCAATGCAGCGCGATATTGATCGGAGAAAAGATGCGGCACCTCGGCCCAGACAGGCACCAGCGCGACCCTGTCGATCGACATGGTCTTGAGCAGGTCGCGCGTGTGCATGTCGATACAATGCGCGCAGCCGTTGATTTGCGACACACGCAGGAAGACAAGATGAATCAGCTCTTCGGGAAGATCCGTTTTCTTCGTCACATAGTGGTGGACCCCGAACAGAGCCCTGGCGCCTTCAGGTGCGATTTCCAACCAATTCAAACGCTTTATCTCCGTCATGATGCTTTTCTCCTCACTGGCGTCGACTATCGACGCTCACTGGCTTGACGAGGCAGGCCAGTGCGCTGTGACATCATGCCGCATATTTTTTCGATCCTGCCGTCGTCCCATGTCACACTGGCCGCAGCTATCTCGTCATGTGGGCAGGCACTTGCATGGGAGACATGGGCATGAAGATCGTTATCATCGGTGGCACGGGATTGATCGGCCGGCCCCTCGTTGGGCTTCTGCGAGTCAAAGGCCATGATGTCGTCGCCGCCTCACCGAGCGTGGGTATTGATGCGCTGACCGGCGCAGGTCTGGCCCAGGCGCTGGAAGGGGCCGCGGTCGTAGTCGATGTCAGCAATGCCCCCTCGTTCGAGGATGCGGCCGCGTTCACCTTCTTTCGCGGCACCACCGCCAATCTGCTGGAAACGGCGCGCGACGCGGGGGTGCGCCATCTCATCGCGCTCTCGGTCGTGGGCACCGATCGCCTTCAGGCGTCGGGCTATTTCCGCGCCAAGCTGGCGCAGGAGCAACTGATCGCTGCCGGCGGCGTACCCTACACTATCGTGCGCGCCACCCAATTCTTCGAATTCCTCTCTACCATTGCGGACGGCTACACGCAGGGCGGCGCCGTGCGCCTGCCGGGCATCGCGCTTCAGCCGGTCGCCGCCGCCGATGTCTCGACGCTGCTCGCCGAGATAGCCACGGCAACCCCCGGTGATGGTATCATCGAAGTGGCTGGACCCGAGCGAGCGCCGCTTGCCCAATTCACCGCCAGTTGGCTAGACGCGCGTGATGATACACGCCGGATCATCGTTACCGACGAACGCGACTATTTTGGCGCACCCGCCGACGATTGCACGCTGGTCCCGAACGAAGGCGCGCGCATCGCGCCCACGCGGTTCGATGCGTGGCTGACGGCGCAGTCGCGGGAGCAGGGGGCATGAGGCGCGCTTTCCCGCTTGCGCTGGCCGCAGTGCTCGGTATCGGAGCCGCCGCCAACGGCCTCTTCATGCTGATCTCACCCGTCGAATGGTACTTCGCGGTGCCCGGCGTCACCACGACCGGCCCATTCAACCAGCATTTCCTACGCGACATCGGGCTAATTTTCCTGCTGGTTGCAGGCGCAATGCTCGCAGGTGTCGCACGGCCGGCTACGCGTGTGCCATTGTGGTCCGCCGCCGCGCTCTGGCTTGCGGGCCATGCGCTGTTCCATTTCTGGGAGGTGGCGGTCGGCATCTGCGGGACAGGTGCGCTGGCCCAGGATTTTCCTGTGGTAACGCTGCCAGCTATACTGACGACCGCTCTTGCCTTCTGGGCATGGCGCGATGCGGCGCGCGGCGGGCGATAACGGCATTCGGTGGAAGCTATCCAGAGAAGACGGTCTGCATTTGGGAGGGGAAATCAAAGGCTAAGGAGAAAGAAAGGGTCGAGTTCCCCCTCACCGTCACGACGGCGCTCGGCAAGGCTTGCCTTCATATTCGAACCGATGTCGGCTGTATGCTCGACCATTCCACCGCAAGACAGGGAAGCAAAAGCCAGGCCCGCCGACCAGCAGATCTGGATATCCGGAAGCCCCCTTGCTGCGCAGGAACTCGGGTATGCCCAGAGACTCGATTAGGGTCTTCCAGGTACCGTTCGGTTGTTTGGAGAGTACCCAGAAATTTTGTCCAGTGTTCCCGTAGCACAAGCCGCCGCCTTCGGTGACGACTGCCTCTGGCCGACCGTCACCGTTCAAGTCTCGAAACGCCGTTATCGAACCCGGCTCATAAGATTGTTCCGGTGGCTCGCAGTTTCCCGACCTCCATTGGTGGCCATGCTGGGTAAATCCCGCTGCTTTGAAAATCGACACCTGTTCTGCGCCCGAAGGAGCGGCCAATGCTGATGTGCTAGCCAGAATGGCAATGGCAGCGCTGAAAGAACGAACTTGCATCCAGCTGCTCCGTTCACGGGTCGCAGATAGCTTAGCATTAGCGAGGCCGGGAGCATAGCGGGGCGGCAGTGGAATATATGCGGTTCGTTGAAGGCGGGGCGGGTGTTTGAGCGGAACTGCCGAGACAGCCGAGGTCTGCACCCAGCGAGCGAAGTTTGCCGCTGGGTGCCCAGAAGGGTTGATCTACTGGCTAGACGCGGCGGCGCTCCACAATTGAGAGTAGAACAGCAGACATCACGAGAGACGCAGCCACTGCAAAGGCCAGATGCATTCCGGTGGCGATGGCGTCCGGACCTGCTGCACCCGCTTTTTTGGTGGAGGTGCCGTATGCAAAAACGGTGCCCATCACAGAAGCGCCTGTGACTAGACCCAGATTGCGGGAAAGGCCGATCATGGCCGAGATGATCCCTCGTTCATCGAACTGCGCTTCGGATGGGCTGTTCTCGACGCTTTCGACAATGGCATCGGCGGCGCGCTGCGGCTCCGTTCGGATTGTCCACAGCGGCGATCCCGCGATCATATGCGCCACCGCCACCCGGAGGCACAGGCCGGGCTGACCGATCATCCGCGCCCGGACGGCGGCATGGCGATGCAGGTCGATATAATCCTGCTGGCCGCTCGTCACTTCGGGGCGCGAGGGTTTGCTGATGGCTTCACCACCCTCCCCACTCTTGGCGAGCCTGCGGGCTTCCTTGGTCGTGAGATAGCCCTCATGGAATGCGACATCGCCGCGTGGGCTGGTGACGACATAGACCTTGCCGCCCTTGCGCTTGGGGCAGCGCTCATATTCCCAGCCATGGAAGGGTTCGCCCTGTGGGAGAAGGACGACATCCCGCCATCCAACATCCCGATATTCCTCGACCCGCGTCTCTATCGCTGCATTCTGGGCCTGCCAGAAAGCCGCGACATCTGCGAAATAGCGATCCTCCCCGAACAGGTCGGCCACGATCCCGCCGTCATAGCGTTCGACATCGAACAGTGCCGCCTTGACCGGAATCGACACCCCTCCGAACAGCCACGCCTTCAAAGCCGATCCCGTCGGCACATAGGCGCTCTCATCATCGAGCAGGGCCAGCCAGTCGCGCTGCTGGGATTTGGAAGCAAGGGTCAGATGCCGCACGGTTACAGTGTCGATCTTTCCGGCCCGGTAGAGATTGCGGATGCGGGGCAGGAGATTGCCCAGGGCCAGCGTCCGTTTCACCTGCAACGTGGTCAGCCCGAAGGTCAGCGACAGTTCCTCGACGCTTCGTCCCTCGCGCATCAGTCGCGTGAAGGTCTCGCACTGGGTCATTTCATCAGGATCGAGCCGGGCGATATTCTCGATCAGCGAGGCTTCCAGCGCCGCCGCGTCGTCGCCTGCGTCGATCACCGCGCAAGGCAGCGCCTCGGCTTCGCCGCTTTCTTGCGCCACGGCCAGCGCCGCCTGATAGCGCCGCTTGCCCGCAACGATCTCATAGGTGTCCGGACTACCATTCACCCTCACGATCAGCGGCACCAGCACGCCCCGCGCCCTGACGGACGGGAGGATATTGGACAGGTCCGCCTTGCCCTTGCCGCGCATGTTGACGGCAGAGACGGCGAGTTTGGCGATATCGATATGCTTGAGTTCCATGATCCTTCACTCCTTTAAAGCGCCGCAACCGGCGCCGGAATGGCGGGTGGGCGGCAGGAGCGGACCGGCAGGCTCGCCGGCAGAGCCGGGCTGCATCCGCAGGACCGGAACGGAGGTGGAGGACTCCGGTGAAGCCGGAGTTGCGGCCCGGCGCGGCGGGCCTAAAGGGCAGCGACGCCCACCCGCCAGATCGACGCCGCCAAGGCCAACGCCGGCGCGCCACAGGCGTGGCGACCGTCGGGGCGGTGCGCAGCACCGGCCCTCATGCGTTACTCATCGTTACCGGACCGGACGAGACGCCAAGGGCGGCTGGGTGGGGCGCAAGCGGAATAGAGCGGGGTCGCGCGGCAACGCGTGAAACGCCCCTGCGCCTCAGGCGATCTTCTCCAGACCCCGTCTTACCAGATTCTCCACGATCCTTTCGGGAGCAAGACGCCGGGCAAGCGTGCGCAACGCCGCATGGGGATCGTGCCGTTTCCCGCAGAGGAAGATATCCACGGCCGCATAGCCATGTTCGGGCCAACTGTGGATCGACATGTGGGATTCCGCCAACAGCGCAACCCCCGTGACACCCTGCCCTTCACCAAAATGATGAAGATGGAGCCCAATGACCGTCGCTCCCGCGCTTTCCGCTGCTTCCCGCAAGGCTCTTTCGATCAGCGCCGCATCATCCAGCACCGGACATCCATAAAGATCGGCCAGGAGATGCCGGCCATCATAGCTTGCAGGGGGGATCATATCAGACTCTCGAACGAATGGCCGAGCAGGGAGAGGGCAGATTCCGCCGCCGCCATTCCATGATAATGGGCTTCCTCGAACAGGGACAGTCCGCTCATATCGGAATGCGCGCGAAAAAAGGGCGGTTTGACAGCCGCACGCTGCGAAGGCGCGACCTGCCAGAGGAAATCCGGGGTAGGGCGGATCATCGCATGGCCCCATTTCCAAAGGTCAATGGACTGGATCGCGCCATCGAGATCGGGATTCATCGTCAGCAGATCATCGCGGACCAGCCGCCGCCAGTCCGCATCGGATCGATCGAGCAGCAAACGCCGTGCCGAAGCTGGAGGCATGTCGGACAAGGGCATATACCAGGTGAGAACCGTCGGCCCTTGCCGTGAATCGCTCTGATGGGTGGCGACGACATAGCCGAGCGAAGCGCTGCTGGCCGAAACATTGTCCCAGGCCAGCGGACTGCCCTTGCCGCCGGGCGGGCGGTCGACCGTGACATTGGCGACCAGCCAGGGGGCATAGCTGTATCCCGGTGCCGACGGGTGGCCCAAGACGCGGCTCGCGACAAAATGCGGCATGGCGAGGATCACCGCGTTGGCGCGATAGCGGACGCTCACATTGTTGATCGTGTCGAAGACATCGACCGTGGCGCCGCTCTCCTCCTTCTTCGCCCGATAGGCGATCTGCCCAGTCTCGATGCGATGGGGAAGGCATTGGGTCATCAGCCGAACAAGGCGGCCATTGCCTTCGGGCCAGGTCAGTTCATTATCGCCGGAACCTTCGGCCACGAAACCGCGCCGGCTCGCGAAATAATGGATGCCCGCCCAGGCGGAAACTTCGGCGGGTTCCGTGCCATAATCGTCGCGACAGGCGTAACGGACATGGGCGCGCAGGACAGGCGAAGTCCAGCCCTGCTGGTCCAGCCATGCGGCAAAGCTGATCCGGTCGAGGGCGAGCAGGTCCGGGTCTCGCGCGCTATAGGCCATGGGGATGGCGAAGGCCGGGCGCCCTGCCGTATCCCGGCGGACGGAAAAGCCCTTCATCGCGCGGTCGAAGGCATCCAGATCGGCCTTGTCCCTGGGCGTCAGACCCGTGCGCGGGATCAGACCTTCCTGCCATCGTCCCTGCCATAGCAGCCGTTCCTGAAGATCGGCGCAGAGCTGTTGCGGATCGTAGATCGGACGGCCGCCGCGTTCGCCGGTGATGATGCCGAACTGGCGCAGCATGGCGCGCAGACCGCGCGCTTCCTCATTGGGGATGGGCAGATAGTGGGCGCCCAGCGGATAGGCGGAAACCGCGTTCCGCCCATTGCGGGCGTTGCCGCCGACGCTGTCTTCCAGCTCGATCAGGCGGACATCGTCGAACCCCGCTTCCGCCAAGCGCCAGCCTGCGGCGAGACCGGCTATTCCGCCGCCGGCGATGAGTATGCCGATCTTTTCCTCTCGCTCAGGCTCGGGGAATGTCCCGTCCCGCAGCCGATGACCCCGCGCCATGTTCGCGCCGCCACTGGTGCCGGAGGGCTCCTGCTCGCACCCCGCCAGAGCGAGGGCTGTTGCCGCCGCCATGCCGCCCTTCAACACCCTGCGCCTAGCGGGGCTTTTGGGGTCAGCCTTCATAGCGTGCCCATTCCTCGGCGAAGCTGCGCACCAGAGCCTGGTTGTCGAGCCTGTTCACCTGCACCGGGCGGCGGGCCATGTCGGGCGGGAAGATCATCGCCTGCCGCGCCGTATCGGCCGAGAGGAAGCGATTGCCGGGCAGCAGCTTTACCGATGGCCCTGGATCCTTGGCACCCGCAAGGATGAAACCCCATTCGCCGAAGCTTGGCACATAGACATGATAGGGCTTCGTCCGGAACCCGGCCGCTTCCAGGGTCTGCGCGACCGTCCAGAAGGCGGCGGGGGCAACCAGGGGAGAGGTGCTCTGGATCACCGCCATGCCGCCCGGCGCCAGATGGGGGCGCAGCATGCGATAGAAGGTCTCGGTATAGAGTTTGCCCACCGAGAAATCGACCGGATCGGGAAAGTCGACGATGATGACGTCGAAAAGCTGCCGCGATTCGCGCACCCAGCGGAAGGCATCGGCATTGACCACATGCATGCGCGGATCGACGAGCGATCCCTTGTTGAGCGAACGCAGCAGGCCGGTGCGGCTGAACAGGCGCGTCATGGCAGGGTCGAGATCGACCAGCGTGATATGGCGGACCTCGGGATGGCGGAAGACTTCGCGCGCGGCGAGACCGTCACCGCCGCCCAGGATCAGGACGTTTGCGGGACGGGCAACCCGGCCCATGGCGGGGTGCACCAGCGCTTCATGATAGCGATATTCGTCCCGTGAGGAGAATTGCAGATTGCCGTTCAGATAGAGGCGGATGTCATCATCATGCCGGGTCAGCACCAGCCGCTGATAGGGGCTGGAGGTGGCATAGATCACCCGCTCGCCATAGGCGGCGATTTCCGACCAGCGCTGGATCCGGTCGGCCAGGGCGAAGCCGGCGATCAGGCTCGCCGCCACCAGCAGTCCCAGGATGCGTTCGCGCATCAGTCTGGCACGAGCCGGGATCAGCAGAAGCAGCGCCAGCGCCACGCCGACATTGATCAGGCCGAACATCAGCCCGGTGCGGATCAGTCCCAGATGCGGCACGAGCAGCAGCGGGAACAGCAGAGAGGCCGCCAGCGCGCCGACATAGTCGAAGGTCAGGACATTCGACACTGTCTCGCTGAAATCGAAACGGTCGCGCAGGATGCGCATCAGCAGCGGAATTTCCAGACCGACGAGGAAGCCGATGACGAAGACCAGCAGATAGAGGATGATCCGAAACTGCTCGACCAGCGGGAAAAGCAGGAACAGGGCCGCCGCCGACCAGCCGCCCAGCAGCGCCACCAATATCTCGACCCGGATGAACAGGCGCAGTTCGTCGCGCTTCACATAGCGCGAGCACCAGCTCCCGACGCCCATGGCGAAGAGATAGGTGCCGATGATCGTCGAAAATTGCGTGACGCTGTCGCCCAGCAAATAGCTGGCGATGGTGCCCGCGAGCAGTTCATAGATCAGGCCGCAAGTCGCGACCGCAAAGACGCTGGCAAGCAGCAGCCCGACCAGTGCGCCTTGTTTGCGGGCCGGACGGGCCGGTGCGTCTTCACCCATGAACCGCCGCGGCGACGATGATGGCAAGGGCGATGGCGACGGCGCCCGCGAACTGGGCGACGGCAACATTCTGCTTGGTCCGGATTTCCTCCCACAGCTTGCCGGGGGTCAGCAGGTCGAGGATCACGAAGCCGACGACGAAGACAAGGATACCAAGGCCTGCATAGAGCAGGGTGTTGAGGATCAGCGGGACGGTGGTGACCATGCGTGTCTCCTATTTATGGGTGGGGCCATAAGTGCCATGAACGGCGGCGGCCCGCCCGCCATCGGCAAAGGGGGAATAGCCCTGCGAGGCAGCGGTGAGGTAGAGGCCGATCACGCCAAGGCACCAGAGGGCGTAAAGAAAACTGCTCGATTTCATTCCTTGCACCTCATGGGTTGGCCATGCCCCTGATCCAGTCGCTGGCATCGGGATCGGGGCCGTCCTTCTGGGCGAGCCGGGCATTTTCAAACAGGATATGCAGGACCAGCATCAGCAGCGGGGGCACAAGGACAAGCAGCAGGGCGAGCCAGAAATTGGATAGGAAACGCGCACCGCGCGCGACCGTCAGGCTGACATCGACCGGCGGCTGGGTGACGCTTTCATAGCGGCCGGCGATCGGGTTCCAGCTGCTGCTGTCGGCGCTACTGCCCCAATGATGCGCCTGGGCATCGACCACCAGATCATAGGTTCCAGCCGGCAGGCTGGCGACCTTCAGCGTCTGGCTGCGCGATCCTTCCGACCAGCCGCCATCGGAATCATAACCCGAATAATGCTCATTGAGGGCATAGGCTTCATAGCTCTCCTGCGTCTTGCGGTTGACGAAGGCGATATCGATGTCGACCCAACCCTGTTCGACATTGGAGGTCAGCGTCTCGACCGTCATCGCCTGCCGTCCGATGGGGACGGTGATGGGGCCGAAGCTCTGGGACACCGACGCGCCGTCTGGCGTGACGGGGAAACCGAAAGTCTGCGGCTGCATGGTACGGCCGAACAGAGTCAGCAGCACCAGCAGCGCGATAAGGGTGATCGCGCCGATCGGCACCCAGCTTCTGATCCGCTGGACATAGGGGGAGGGCTGGTGCGCCAGCGGCGTCATGCCGGGCCACCAGCGCGGGGGACGGGGCACGTCGAACGCCTGCCTGATTTCGTGCGCTAAGAGCAGTTCGCTGAGCGTCCAGCTCTGTTCGCGATCGTCTTCCTCCAGGCTCAGCATGAAGCCGGGGCGGACATAGTCCCTGCTGCGTACCTCCTCCCCGATCTTGACGCGCCAGTAGAATTCGCCGACCACCCGCGTCACCCGGGCCTTGTTGTCATGGTAGAAGCTGGAATAGCTCCGCCCATCGACAATCATCTCGCCCCCGTCATAGCGCGGTATTGCCGTCAGCATGGTGCCCAGGCTCCATTGCCCGTCCTGTGCGATGAGCCAGCGATAGCCATGATAGGGATTGAACAGCAGATATTCTTCCCAGGCGGCCCAGCCATCGGTTCGCTCCAGCCAGCCGATCGCCTCCCACTCGACCCCGCGCAACGAACCCCGTGTGCCGAGCGGAATGGTGAGCGAGGCCTGTGCCTCGGCATAGCGGGTGATGAGCCGTGCGTCGGGATGTGCGACATCGATCAGCGACCCGCAATATTCGCAGGCCAGCGTCACCGTATAGCCTGCCGCACGCATCGCAACGGTGCCACCGCAAGCCGGGCAGGCGAGGGTGCGGACGGTCGCCTCCTCAGCCATAGGCGGGCATGGTCCAGCCGGGCAGCGTACGCAGATTGCGCGGGGAAAGATCGGCCAGCGTCACATAATGGCCAAGATAGAGCGAGGCTTCCCGGCGGTCCTTCTGGAAGGAGGCGCACCAGCCATCCTTGTTGCGGAAATCGACGCTGAGCGCTTCCCATCCGCTGGGCGCCGTGAACGGCAGTTCGCCTTCACAGGCGAGGCAGGTTACGGTGCGGATATCGGTCACCACATAGTCATGACCGGAAATTGTCGCTTTTTCCCCAGGCACTACCGTGGTGCCGTTGGCCAGGCGGCGGAGAACCTTTGCCATGGGGTTCTTCAATTCGACCTCACGTAACGCCATGAACTGGCCCATCGCTTCACCCAGCCAGGCATGGTTGCCATCGGCCATCAGCATCAGCCATTCATTCCACGCGCCGTCCTCCCAGCTCCACCGGACGCGGCCGATAATCTCGAAATCGAGGCCAAAACAGTGGCCCATTGTGCCGATCTGGACTGGGCTGATGTCGAAAGGAAGGACGGCGGCCTCCCCCATCACCTGCGCGCCCTGTTCACGCCGAACCACCAGCGCCCGGCAATAGTCGCATACGCGCACCGGCAGCGCCGGGGAACGGAACAGGACATCCGCTCCGCATTGGGGACAGGCAACGGTCTGCATGGAGGGCTTAGCGGATCCGCCCCAGCAGTTCTGTCTTCTTCGCGTCGAATTCAGCTTGGCTCAGCGCGCCCATCTCCAGCAGCTTGTGCAGCTTTTCGATAAGGGCCAAGGGATCTTCGGCCGACGCCGTAGGGGCATTGCCAAGCGCACCGGTCATCGCCTGCCCGATGGCAAGGCCCGCCGCCGCGCCCGCGCCGATCGCCGCCGTGCCACCGGACTGGGCGGCAGCGGTTTCGATGGCTTCGGCTGCCTGAAATTTCGCATAGCGATCCAGATCGCCCAGCACGCGCATGGAACTGGCCTTGTCGAGATGCTTCTGCACTTCTTCGGGCAGGGAAAGGCTCTCGACGAAGAAGCTTTCGACCGACAGGCCCCATTGGGCGAAGGCCGGTGCGACAGCGGCTTTCAAGGCGTCGGATAAGGCGCTCTGGCTGGCGGCAAGGTCGAGGAAAGCGGTACCGCCACTCGCCACACCGGTCGCCAGCGCGGTCTGGATCGCGGCGCGCAATTGCGGCTCGATATCGCTGACCTTGACCTCCGAGAGCGTGCCCATGATGCGCGAACAGAAGGGCGCGACCTCCTTGATGCGGAAACTATAGCTGCCAAAGGCCCGCACGCGCAGTGGCCCCAGTTCCGGGTCGCGCAGCGTGACCGGCTGCGCTGTGCCCCATTTGAGGCCGATCTGTTCCTTTTCGGAGAAGAAATAGACGTCGGACTTGAAGGGTGACTTGAACCCCTTGTCCCAGTTCATCAGGGCCGTCAGCAGGGGCAGGGTCGAAGTGTCGAGCGTGTAGAGGCCCGGCCCGAACATGTCGGCGATACGGCCTTCGTTGAAGAAGGCGGCGATCTGTCCTTCCCGCACCGTCAACTGGGCGCCGTTCTGGATTTCCCGGTCAGCGAGCGGCACGCGCCAGCCAAGCTGGCCGGGTTCCTCGACCCAGT
>Ga0307408_100002008_pt1 | contig 14692 bp, 11 predicted proteins | sample 322Cmetagenome_FD_202116 | JGI IMG/M metagenome (GOLD analysis project Ga0307408, IMG submission 202116) | Maize rhizosphere microbial communities from greenhouse at UC Davis, California, United States - 322HYB-C-3 | ecosystem: Host-associated > Plants > Roots > Rhizosphere > Soil | place...
CTATGGATTTCATTGTAAACAAGGGGGATGATTCCAAACCAGATGTTTCTTTAGAGGTTCAAGGGCAGTATAATGCTGGTGCTGTATCCGTTTCAACTAACGCTAATGGGGAAAATAAAGTGTCAATTGGTTTGACACTTCCAACTACAACCAAGATTTCGTTAGATGCAAGCACCAAAATATTGATAAAGCAAATAGAGACGAAAATTATGTAACTTTATCTTATGAAAATAATTAACGCACTTCCATTTTTCTTAATCATCGGTATGACATTCTCTTGTTCTAATAATACAAACTTATTTAAGGACGGTTTGGAATTAAAGGAGGTCAATGATAAGGTTGCAAAGGAAAATAAATGCAAACTAACTTTTTACTATTCTAAACAAGATCCGGATCAGCTAATCTTGACTATAAGCAATGCTTATAATGATGATTATTTACCAGGAAAAATAGTTGATGAATATTATACCGAAACTTCCAAGACGAAGGTAAAAGTAAATAAGTATCAGTTGAGAAATTCAGATCAGGATACTTTAATAGATTTGACGACTAAGGAACTTAATTCTTTTCAAAAAAAGAAAAAGAGCGTTCAATTAGTAATAAACTCAATAATTGATGGAAACTTTGAAGAAATTTATGATCAGATGGATACATCAATAACTAACAAAATGAGTGTTGATGATCTTAAAGCTCAATTTACAACAATCAAACTGGAAAATTCAAAATTCACTGGTTTCCAACTGTTTTCCGATTATGTGGGTATACGATTCAGTAATAACTACAATAACATCTTTATTGTATACCCTGCAACGGGAGATGATAATAGGATTTTTGGTATAACTGTTAATTAAGTACTTCAGTCCGTCTAAAACTTTCTTAGAAACTCCAACCGCCCAGGCTAACAGCTTGGGCGGTTTTGTTTTTTGAAACTGTTTACCATTTGAATTTTTAGGCACTCCCTGTAAAGCTGGGTAGTTCTCTGCCTGGTGAGCTTAAATGAAACTATTCCACTTGATATGAAAAAGCAACTCTTAAATGCGCTGATCTGCTTTATGCCTTTGTTCTCTTCGGCACAGCAGAAACCACAAACCACCTTGAACTTCCCAAAGCGTGACACCATTATATTCAGCAAAGACTCTGTTCCTGTGCTTGTCGTTTCATACATGGGCAGTCACTCCTGGATCATTAAGTCTTATTATGAAAATGGTAATATCTATCAGATACAGTACGAGCGCAGGCGTGAGCGGGTAAAGTTCTGTTATGATCCGGATGGAAATTTAATTGAAACACAACTGATGAAGGGAAGGAGAACCAACCGCATCCTCAATAAAGACACTTCTGTGCTATATGAAACCAAAAACACATTTGTTCAAATAGATGTAGACTAAATTCTCAGTGAGCGAGTTGGATGAATTTTGCAGTTGGTAGACCTTTAGGGACCGTAAAGGAATTTAACGGAAAAGCTAGTACCTCAAGAACTCTTGGGAATTCAATTATGCACCATTTTATTACCCAAAGTCTTAAGTTATGAATTAAAATATTGATATTCAATCCTTTACACACCATATTTTACCTCATTTTGTTACCACATAGTCACATAGCAAAAACATAGAAACATAGTTTTCACTAAAAGAAGATTACACGATTGATATTAACACACAAGGATTAAATCAACTCTGCATCTATGTGAAAAAGCTATGTGACTATGTGTTTAAAGAACGACGCTGCTTGGCAAGTTCACTACCCGGTCTTCCAGCCAAATAGAATTTTCCAGGCCGTCTGTCTGACAATTCTTAAAAGCCGGTAATCGGTTCATCAGGGCCCAGATCGGACGAGTCATTACGCCATTTTCGTTGGAGAATTTCAAAAATGCATCCCTTTCCTCGCGTGAGCTTAAAACAATAGTATTCAACCAATAATTGGCTTTCGTTCCTTCTTTTTCCGAAACTACTTTTACTCCCAATTTTGAAAGTTCATTGATGTAGAATTTTGCGGTTTCCCTTTTGTTCTTAAGAATTTCCGGAAGTTGTTCCAATTGTGCACAGGCCAAAGCTGCATTGATATTCGGCATGCGGTAATTGTAACCGACTTCGCTGTGAACGAAATCCCATGCATGCGGAACCTTGGCTGTTGTTGTCAAATATTTAGCGCGTTTCGCCCATTCTTCGTTATCGGTAACGATAGCTCCACCACCTCCGGAAGTAACGGTTTTATTTCCATTGAAACTGAAAGCAGCAATGTGCCCGATAGTTCCTGTGTGTTTCTCACCAACATACGATCCGAGGGATTCTGCAGCATCTTCAACCAAAATGATATTGAACTGTTCGCAAATTTCCAGAAGCTCATGAATATGCATCGGAAACCCGAAAGTGTGCATCGGAACACATGCTTTTATTCTTCTTCCCGTGGCTTTGTTGATGCATTCGTTTTTTTCATTCTGAAAAGTTTCCGATGCTAAAAATGCACGAACTGCCTCAGGTGAAAGTCCTAATGTATCCTTGTCAACATCAATAAAAACAGGATGAGCGCCAATGTATGAAATGGCATTAGCGGTTGCTACGAAAGTTAATGCCTGTGAAAGTACCTCATCGTTTTGTTCAACGCCGGCAATCAACATTGCCATGTGTAAGGCCGCGGTTCCGTTTACAGCTGCAACAGCGAATTTCGCTCCTGTAATTTCGCACATGTCTCTTTCAAATCGATCAACGAAAGGCCCAACCGAAGAAACAAAAGTGCTGTCGATGCATTCATTCAGGTATTCCTTTTCCTTTCCCCCGAAATAAGGAGCATGAAGTGGAATGAAACCTTCGTTTCCGAAGCGTTTCCGAATTGTTTCAACGATGGCTGCGAAATCCATATAATGAATTAAATATTGTAAATATCTGCTTTGTATTGCTTCAAATTCTCTGGCTGTTTGAACCATTCAATGGTTTGTCGAAGTCCTTCCTCCAGGGAAGTTTGAGGTTTCCATCCTGTGTATTCAAGCAATTTGGAATTATCGCCGAACAAACGGAATACTTCTGAATTTTCGGGACGCAAACGTTGTTCTTCCTGGCGAATAGTAGCTCCGGGATTGATCTGCCTGATCAACTCGTTTGCCAAATCACCGATGGAAATTTCATTATGTGTCGCAATGTTCACATCTTGTCCATTCAACTTATCACACAGCGAAATTTCAACAAAACCACGAGCTGTATCTTTTGCAAAAACCAAATCACGTGTTGGTGTCAGATCGCCCAGGCTGATTTCTTTGTAACCGTTCAGTAATTGCGTAATAATTGTTGGAATAATCGCTCTTGCAGATTGTCGGGGGCCGTAAGTGTTGAACGGACGAACAATAGTGATCGGCAGGTCAAAACTTCTGTAAAAAGATTCTGCAATACAATCGGCTCCGATCTTTGTTGCGGAATAGGGAGATTGTCCTTGTCGCGGATGTTTTTCATCGATTGGAACATATTGAGCCGTTCCGTAAACTTCAGAAGTGGAAGTTACCAAAACGCGTTCGGTCCCCAGGTCTTTTGCAGCCTGAACGATGTTCAGGGTTCCTTTTACGTTTGTATCAACATACGCATCAGGCGAATGATAAGAATAAGGAATGGCGATCAAAGCTGCAAGGTGATAAACGATATCAATTCCTTTCATTGCCGTTCTAACGCCATTCGGATCGCGAACATCGCCGGTAAACACTTCAATTTGCTGTAGCATTTCTTTCGAAAAAGTGTCCAGCCATCCCCAGCTGTTAAAACTGTTGTAATAACAGAACGCACGAACCTGAGCTCCTTCAAGAATCAATTGTTCAACCAAATGTGAACCAATGAACCCATCAGCTCCCGTCACAAGTACCTTTTTTCCTTTTAATCGCATGAACGAATTTTAGACCTCAAAGGTATTAATTCTGGTTGAATCCTCTGAAACGATTATTTTTGTCCCAAAAGCAATTTTTGAAGAAGATCGTTACGATATTGGGAGCTCGTCCACAGTTTATAAAGGCAGCTGCGGTTTCGAGTACCCTTTCCAGGTATTTTGATGAAATTCTGGTGCACACCGGTCAGCATTATGACGCTAATATGTCAGATGTGTTTTTTGAAGAGCTGGGCGTTTCGAAGCCGAAATACAACTTAAATATCGGGTCCGGAAATCATGGTGAAATGACTGCAAAAATGCTGACTTCAATTGAAGAAGTATTGCTTATTGAAAAGCCTGAATTTGTTTTGGTTTACGGAGATACCAATTCAACTTTGGCAGGAGCTTTAGCCGCTTCAAAATTGCTGATTCCGGTAGTTCATATTGAAGCCGGATTGAGAAGCTTCAACAAAGCAATGCCTGAAGAGCAAAATCGTGTTCTGACAGACCATGTTTCGAAAATTCTTTTTGCACCAACGCAAACCGCCGTTAATCACCTTTCAAAAGAAGGAATTACAGAAGGGGTTCATTTGGTTGGAGATGTGATGTTTGACGGAATGCTTCATTTTTCTAAAATTGCGAAAGAGAAAAGTACTATTTGTTCATCGTTGAAACTCGAAGAAAAAAGTTTTGTGCTTTGCACCATTCACCGAGCAGAGAATACGGATAATGAGGAACGTTTAAGAGCGATTTTTGAAGGATTGAGAAGCGTTGATGAAACAATTGTTCTGCCGCTACATCCTAGAACGCAAAAATTCCTTTTGTCCTATGGGATAGAACCCGGAAGCAATATCCGGATCATTGAACCCATTGGTTATCTTGATATGATTTCGCTTCAAATGAATGCGAAGAAAATTGTGACGGATAGCGGTGGAATCCAAAAGGAAGCCTTTTTCCTCAGTGTTCCATGTATTACGCTTCGAGATGAAACGGAATGGGTGGAAACGATAGAAAACGGTTGGAATGTTCTTGTTGGAGCAGATAGAATGAAGATCATTGATGCAATTTCTTCATTTGTACCGGACCAACCAAAGATCGACTATTTTGGTGACGGTAATTCGACATTGAAAATTGTCGAAGTGTTGAACACTGAATTTGCAGGAAAGTAATTTTCTGTTTTAACTTTATTAACCAGGAAAGGATTAGCATGAAAAATAAAAAGAGAGTACTTGTTTTAGCACCACACACAGATGATGGTGAGTTTGGTTGCGGAGGTACCATTGCGAAGTTGGTTGAAGAAGGACATGAAGTGACTTACGCAGCGTTTTCTGCTTGTCAGCAATCCGTACTTCCCCAGTTCCCCTCAGATATTTTGATTACGGAAGTGAAAGCGGCAACAAAAGTTCTCGGAATTAAGAGTGAGAACCTGCTGTTGTTCAATTACGATGTACGCACTTTTGGCTACAGAAGACAAGATATTTTAGATGATCTGATCCGTATTCGTCAGGATGTCAAGCCGGATTTGATCTTTATGCCGGATCTTGCAGATGTTCACCAGGATCATGCAACGGTGGCGACTGAAGGACTAAGAGCATTCAAGTTCTCGTCAATTTTGTCGTATGAATTGCCATGGAACAATCTTTCTTTTACAACGTCAAGTTTCGTTCACCTGAAAGAAGAGCATGTTCAGATCAAAGTAAATGCTTTGAAAGAATACCAGTCTCAGGCGCACAGACCATATTCAGATGAAGATTTTCTTCGCTCGGTTGCGCGTACACGCGGCGTTCAGATCGGGACAAAATACGCAGAGGCATTTAACGTTGTTCGCTGGATAATCGATTAGTATGATTTCCTTAAATCAAATACTGACTTTTTTATCGACTTCGAACGAAACGGCGAATGGTAACCAAACCATTTTGAACGTTCTTGCAATTGATGATCGTGATTTTCAAAACGATTCTATTGGCTGGTGTTCGGATAAGAATAAGGACAATTTGCAAAAACTTACCGGTGGAAATGTGATTGTAAGCCGTGAAGTTTATAATGAATTGAAAGACAGGTTGAATTCCCTGAACTTAATTCCCGTTGAAAAACCAAGAAGTGCTTTTTTGAAAGTGCTCCAGGAGTTTTTTGCTGAAAAGCCAACTTATGGATCTATTCACCCTTCGGCGGTGATTGATTCAACTGTGAAATTCGATTCAAATGCCGTTTCAATTGGTGCTAACGTGGTTATTGAAAGAGGCTGCGTTCTGGGAAAGAATGTTTCTGTTGGTGCCAATACGGTTATTCGCTCGTTTACGGAAATCGGCGACAATTGTAGTTTGGGTTCCAATAACACAATCGGAGGTGTTGGTTTTGGCTACGAAATGAACGATGAAGGACAGTACGAATTAATGCCGCACATCGGAAATGTAGTTCTGAAGAATAATGTGGAAATCGGCAACAATGTTTGTATCGATAGAGCCGTTTTGGGTTCCACTATTTTAGAGGAAAATGTGAAAGTGGATAACCTGGTTCACATTGCTCATGGAGTAAAAATCGGTAAGAACAGCTTGATTATTGCCAATGCAATGATTGCCGGAAGTGTTGAGATAGGTGAGAACGTTTGGGTTTCTCCGTCGGCTTCCGTTCGACAAAAGCTAAATATTGCTGACAATGCACTTGTTGGACTTGGGAGTGTTGTAGTGAAAAATGTAGATGCAAATACCGTTGTTGCAGGAAATCCAGCAAAACCGTTTGAGAAAAAATGATCATTGCCGTTGTTATTCCATGTAGAAATGAAGTCAGGAACATTGAAGAATGTGTTCGTGCAATTTATGCATCTGAATTACCAGCAAATGCGGAATTAGTTATAAATGTTGTTGACGGGGTCAGTAATGATGGAACTATTGAATTGCTTCATTCCCTTCAAAATGAATTCAACGGATTAAACATTATCACTAATCATAAACAGCTTACACCTTACGCTTTCAATTTGGGGATTTATGCTGTAAAAGCGGATTATTACCAGATTATTGGCGCACGACAGGTCGTTTCCCAGAATTACCTGAAACTTGCCGTCGAAAGTTTACAAAACGATTCGTCGATCTGGTGCGTTGGTGGTGCAGTAAATAATGTTTACCTCAACGAAGAAGGGAAGATGATTGCAAAGGCGATGGGAACAACCTTCGGAATGGGGTTGGGGAATTTCAGGACTTTGAACGAATCCGCTTTTGTTGACACCGTTGGAACACCAATGTATCCTGCATGGGTTTTTGACAAGATCGGTTATTTTGATGAAGAGCTGGTGCGTAACCAGGACGATGAATTTAATTTCCGCGTTACACAAGCTGGTGGCAAGATCCTTTTCAATGCCAATATAGAATTGAAATATTATGTGCGTGGAAACTATCCGAATTTATGGAAGCAATTCCTGCAATACGGGTATTGGAAAGTGTATGTAAATAAGAAGCACAAAGCGGTTACTACCTTGCGACAGTTGGTTCCGCCATTGTTTGTTTTGTACCTCATTCTTTGTTTAATCCCGTTTATATTTTCACCATTTCTGGGGTTTGTAGGAACCGGAGGAGTTACGCTTTATGTTTTGCTCACTATCGCGTTTAGCTTTCTGCATGCTTCTTCGGCTAACGAAGCGCTTAACCTGATGATGATCTACCCGATTCTGCATATCAGTTACGGTTGGGGCTACCTGAAGGGAATTTTCAATTTTATCATTCTCAATAAAAAACCGCAGAGTAGTTTTTCGGAGATGTCGAGGTAAATTCTATTTAGGCAGTTGTGTTTAAAAGTCTATGATCCCACATCTTTAGTCTAACGGTCTTTCATTACCTTTGAACCAAATTCTTTTTCATGATTCCATTTTCACCGCCACGCATCGATCAAAAGGTGATCGATGAGGTAACAGCAGCGTTAACTTCCGGTTGGATCACTACCGGTCCGCGTACAAAATTGTTCGAAAAGCAATTGACGGAATATTGCGGGAATAAATGTACGGTTGCCGTTTCATCCTGGACAGCGGGAATGGAATTGTTACTGCGTTGGTGGGGAATTGGTCCCGGAGATGAAGTGATCATTCCGGCAATCACCTATTGTGCGTCTGCCAACGTGATTGTGCATACCGGTGCAACTCCTGTTATGGTGGATTTGAGCTCCGAAGATTTCAATATTTCAGTTGAAGGGATCAGGAAAGCAATTACGCCGAGAACAAAGGCGATTATGCCTGTTGATATTGCCGGTTTGCCTTGCGATTACGATGCCATTTACGATATAGTGAATTCTCCGGGAATTTTGGCGATGTTTTCTCCGAATAGCGATTTTCAAAAGAAATTGGGTCGAATTCTGATCGCTTCGGATGCTGCCCATTCTTTCGGTGCGACGTACAACGGAAAACGTGCAGGAGCAATGGCCGACGTAACTTGTTTTTCGTTTCACGCCGTAAAAAACCTTACAACTGCTGAAGGTGGTACAATGAGCATCAATCTTCCGGATTCGTTCGATCACGAAGAGATTTATAAGGATTTATGTATTAAGATACTTCACGGACAAAGTAAAGATGCTTTGGCGAAAGCACAAAAAGGAAACTGGCGATACGATGTTCTTGAACCTGGTTTCAAATGTAACATGACAGATATCCAGGCGGCTATCGGTTTGGTAGAATTGAACCGTTTTCATGAAAATACGGATAGAAGAAGAGCAATTTGTCTCGGTTATAACGAAGGTTTCAAAAATGAGAAATGGGCGCTTCTTCCGTTGTTGAAAGATGAAAAACGGGAAACCTGTTATCACTTGTACCAGTTGCGGATCGACGGTGCCAGCGAGGCTCAGCGTGATGCAATTATGCAGCATATTTTCGACCAGGATGTAAGTGTGAATGTGCATTTCCAGCCCTTACCAATCTTGACAGCTTATAAGAACCTTGGCTACAAAATGAAAGATTATCCCGAAGCGTGGAACAAGTACCAGAATGAAATTACGCTGCCGGTATATTTTGATTTAACGGATGAGCAGGTACAAATTGTAATCAACGCTGTTAAAACCGCAGTTCAAAAAGTGCTTGGATGAAACGCCTCTTTGATATTGTAGTTTCTTTGATCATACTTTCGGTTTTTCTGCCGTTCGGTATCATTCTTTCCATTGCAATTCTCCTTGAATCGCGTGGTGGGGTATTTTACCGCCAGGAAAGGGTAGGTCGTTTTGGGAAGACTTTCCGTTTGTGGAAATTCAGGACCATGCGAAAAAATGCAGATAAACTAGGGAAACTGACAGTTGGAATGCGCGATCCGAGAATTACCCGCGTTGGTTATTTCATTCGAAAGGTGAAGTTGGATGAATTTCCACAGTTCTTAAACGTGTTGTCCGGAGAAATGAGCATTGTTGGTCCACGCCCTGAAGTTCAGGAATACGTTGATCTTTATACAGCAGAACAACGCGAAATCCTGAACGTAAAACCGGGAATAACGGACTATGCTTCATTGGAATATTTTAAGGAAAATGAACTGTTGGGAAAGGCAGAAAACCCGCGCGAAACCTATATCAACGAAGTAATGCCTGCGAAGATCGAACTCAACAAAAAATACATCGCTAATCCAACATTAGGAACGGATATTTCAATTATGTGGAAAACGTTTTTGAAGATAGTTGCGCGATGATTGAAGTTTAGGTATTTTCAATATACCTATCCGAAAACACATGGTTTTATTATATAAATGAAAACACCCAGCGGAGTTTTTCCTGCTGGGTGTTTAGACTTTATTAGAAACATCTTCTTGTCTAAGTATAAATCAAATAAGAACCCAAAAGACTTAGCGTTGATTTATTGGTCGACGGATATTATTTACTGAAAATAAGTGTGTCAATTATTATATACTGCGACTTGTTGAATCGAGTGAATTTACAGAATACAGAATCGGCAGCCCTTAATTTTTCAAAGTCAATCTTGCAAACTATAGGTGAATAGTAAGGTTTGCCATTATATTCAAAAGATAATGATGTGGTTGAACTTAACAGTTTTTGATGCAGTACTTTATCATATCTTTTAACATATTTCAATGTTTTAGCATCTGTAGTCGTTTTTTTTCCGAAGTCAATTATTTTAACTTTTGCCTCGAATTCATCTACTCGCTTCGTCCCTTGGTTAGGGATATATAAACTGAGTAGACATAATGTTGCGAATACGATTAATATATTTTTCATGGTATTTTTTCAGTTTCACGAATTTGAGTTACTGTATATTTTTTATATCCTGTATCTACGAAGTAGCCATTTCTACTATCAGCTACACCAGTGATTTTCTGATTGGTGTAATCCACATATAGTTTATTTTGAGCTGATGTTCCAATGGACGTAGTTCCTGTAGCGTTATCATAAAAATAGAAGAAATCCCCTCCAGAATCGTTACCCATACCTACGATAGTAATAAAGTGATCTGTAGTCTTATCCGGATTAGTCGAGCCAGACTGGTCATCAACACCAACCATTACAGGCATTCCCTGTCCTAATGCAGTTTTTAAGTATTCCACCCCCTTTGTGAATCCATCACTTTGGACTCCAGCCGGCATTGTCAGAACTGGTTTAGCTAAATAGGTTTGATAGATATATTTTTGTAATCCACTTTTTTCGTCTCCCCACCATGGAGCTTTGGTTCTGTAACCTACCATACTTAACTGTTTTACTACGTAATCATAACAATTTTCAGTGACTCCAGTGTATCCCCATCCAACAAATTTGGTTTCAGGAATAACGCTTCGAATGGTTTGATTGAAATTATTTTGATCACCAAATACTTCATTCAGGTATAAATGGTTTTCTGTCCATCCGGTTGCGTTTTCACTTGAAATGTCCTGGCCTTGATAAATGATTTCTTTTCCATTCGGATCAATAAATATTACCGGATTACCTGCTACATAATTATATGGAGAAAGCATCGGATATTTCGCCGCCAGCGGATCAAGTGATAAAAACCTCGCCACATCGCTATCGTAATAACGAGCTCCGCGATAATCCAGGTCTGTTTCTGCATCACGTTCGTGCTGCGTAGTCATGTAACGTGCACGTTCATTACTTATGAATGAGCGGATTACTTTTCCATACGGTGCATAATCGGTAACGGATTCTACACTATACGTTACGATACTATTCACATCATCCCAGCTTTGAGCCGAGTAAGCTACACGCGTGTTACCTAAATGATCGTAAAGAAAAGCAACGGCTTGGGTCATACCAACACGTTTATTGGTGTTGGTAGAATTAGCGCCCGGAGCTTGGGTAGAAGTAGGTTTAATGCTCATTTCACGTTCGTTTCCGTTGACGAAATACTCCCACGTAGTACCGTTCATATTTATTTCACGTATTGCCACGGTTTTACCCATAACATCCTGGAGGTAGTACGTTTCAAGGTCCTGATTATTGTTTGTAGCGTCTACTTTTTTATAAATACGTTGATCTTTTGTGTCGTACAAGTAATCAATCACGTCAGTTCCCTTATTCACACGATACGCATAGGAAGCTCTCCCGTATTGCATTGGCTGAGTGATATTGCGATAACTGTCTGTAAGTAAATTTCCATTCGCATCATAGCTGTAACTACGGTTAGTAGAATAGCTGTTTTGGGCAGTTACACCGTTTAATTTGTTTGTACCACTCTGGTAAGAGTAATTCCACCATTCGGTTTCTGTGAAGTTTGATCCTGGTCCTTTAATACTACGTTTAAGCGAGAGAATATTTCCGATCTTGTCATAGGTTGTTTCTTCATCACCAATCAATGGACCATTAACAGCGTCCTGCGAAATGAAATCACCGATGGCAGCATCCGCTTTTGTCAGACGGTTCATCGGATCGTATTGATATCCATACAAAGTTGATCCGTTAAAATTTGACACCAAATTGGTAGCTGTAGAGAAATTGTATTCCATCAGAGTACCGTTGATATTGCCGTTCCAGTTTTGATGAGCAGTTACTGTATTTGCTCCCGAAACCGGGTTTTGTGCATCGTAGAATAAACCGTATTTAGCTACGGAAAGTAATCCGTTTTTAGCATCGATCTGTGTTAAACGGTCACGAACATCATAACTGTAAGCAATTTCCATTGCCAAACGGTTCATAGGGATTCCATCATCTATGCGGTGTTGCTTTTTAGTCAGCTTGCCATCGATGTCATATTCGTACGTAACCAGTAATGTTGCATCCGTTGATACTGCAACTGATCCCAAAGCGGCCCTGATTTCAGTTGGTCTTCCAAGGCGGTCATAGGTAAAGAAGAAATGCAAATCTGTGACGTTATCATTATCTACATCCACTTTTTCTTCCAATAGAGCTCTTCTGTAATTGTAAGAAGGATACTCGATTTTGGAAGTGGTGATATTTGTTGAACCGTCTGCATCAACCGGACTGAATGTAGTCAGCTGTGAAGCAACGTTACCAACCGCGTCATAGGTGTAAACATGCTTTTGAATTTTTACACCGGAATTATTGAAACTGTTTTCCTGGATGATTTTCCCGATGGTATTCTGTCCTATCGTAACACCATAAGCAAAACTTTTTTCCCATTGACCGATGTTAAATGTAGCTGGTGTAACCGTTTGAAGAATCATTTGGTTAAGCTTGTTTTTCAAATAATAGCTACAAAGCCAATCGTAAGAAGATGCATTGCTAAAGTTGTAGACAAACGAAGCATTATTGATGTTTGCGTAGTATAAGGGATCGTACACTTGTCCTCCTACGAGGGCTACATTCATCAGACCAACCCCGGTTAACTTACCATAATCGTCATATTTATAAACTCTGTATCTTGGGGTAAGTATGCTGTTTACAGTTCGTGTGCGCTCAAATTGATCTTGCTCAACAGACACCAATCCAAGTTTGTTGTACATGTATCGTTTTGTACCCGCATCCGGAGATGTTTCCATTACCAATTGCCCAAGAATGTTGTATAAATAAGTGGTTGTCTGATCGTTCGGATTAATGACTTCATTCAGATTTCCATAACTGTCATAACCAAAAATAGTAACGGCTTTTACACCAACAGCTGAGTAGGTTGCTTTTGCGGCAAGTTGTCCAAAAGCATTGGTGTATGTTATGGTCTGTTTTCCATCCTGATCTGTTGTTGTTTGTCGAAGGAAATAGAACCCACCACCACTTCCGGTAGATCGCATCATCACCATTGCCTCAGCGTTGGTGATACCCAATTCACAGTATGCAATAACACCGTTCACCAACTTATAGGCAGAATTCAACGTGTGGGTAGAAGATGTGATGTCTTCCCCATAATTGGCCGTTTTAATAATACGCCCCGCAAGCTGGTTTTCATATTGTACCTGGGAAAATGGAGTTCCCTGTTCGTTTTGGGCATTCATGTCCGATCCAACGTACGATTTATAGGTTTGATAAACCCTGTTCCAGATGTCATATGCAACGGTTGGGCTTTTGGTGATTACCAACGTATTTGAAAGATCATAGTATGCCTGTAGTGTACTGTGCTCACGACCTAACGGATCGACAAACGATTTTAGTATTTCTTTATCGTTGGTGGTAGCACTATTGTATATTTCCGAAAGAATGTAATTCTTGTTTGTTCGCTGTAGGAAATTATCAGCTGCGGTTTTATCCCAAACGTTATAGACCTGGGTAGAAAGTATACGTGTACCGTTTTCGGTTGTTTGTTTTAAACGCAGGTAATTATCATATAAATATTCAACATAACGTGCGGAAGGTTCGGTAAGCTTTTTGATCTGTCCCTGAAGGTTGTATTCGAAAGAACTTGTCATAGCATCTGTTCTGCTGTAACCAACAACAATACTTTCTACCAGACCAAGGTTATTAAAGGTTCCGGATGAATTTGAGGTATTAATGTTGTAACGTGTTTTTACTCCCATTTGATTTTCGATGGTCATTGGAAGTAATAACCGGTTACGTTCAGTGATAGTTTTGGTAATCAGTTGATCATAAGGACTCAGCATGGAATAGATATAATCTTTTCCATCCGGTTGAACAGAAGCTGTTATCGCTCTGAATTCGGCGATGAATTTGTTTGATCGATCAATACGTTCAACTCTGAAGTCGTAGTTTCCGGTAGTTGAAGAAACAGTATCAATCTGAACAGCTACAGAACGTAAGAATACCGGTTGATAGGTTTGTGTGGTATAATAAGTCCAGCTGTTATTAAAATGATAGTATTCCGATTTTGATACTGCGGCGTCGCTGGCATTTTTAGCAGTTGTCATTTTTTGGAATGCAAGACTTCTTAGATTATGAACGCGTGCACTTTCCATTCCTTCATAGCGGGGGAGTGAATAAGTGTTAGCTCTTTTGACATTGGCAACAATATAATTTACTGCAATGGTATCTCCGTTAATGACTTGAATATTGAACGATGAGTTAGAAACGATATCATATAGATACCAATGCCGATCATAACGATTATTCAAATCATAGAAGTAGAAATAATCCTCTCTTTTTGAAGCCGTTCCTATTTGTGGACTGGTAACAGTTGATGAAGCTAGCTGCCAGGATGGTTCATGTTTAAGATGAACGATTGCCTGACTTTTGCTTCCGCTTCCCATGCTGTAGTTAGCAAAGTTTATGGTAGGCGCATTTGCAGGATCGATCCCAAACAATTGATGATAAGCCGTACCTTGTGCTTTTCCCGTTTGATCGGCTTCATAATAGGTAAAGTCCGTTTTTGTTTCAATATATCTTCGTGCAGTACTAAGTGCGGAATTACAGCTGGAAGGTTCAATTACAACAACCGGACATGGAACAATATTACCTTGGATGTCATAACAAGGGCCTGGTGATACAAGTGGTAATTTATATTCTCCGTCTTCGTATTGCTTAGCCGATGTTGATACTAACT
>Ga0307408_100002009_pt1 | contig 14681 bp, 20 predicted proteins | sample 322Cmetagenome_FD_202116 | JGI IMG/M metagenome (GOLD analysis project Ga0307408, IMG submission 202116) | Maize rhizosphere microbial communities from greenhouse at UC Davis, California, United States - 322HYB-C-3 | ecosystem: Host-associated > Plants > Roots > Rhizosphere > Soil | place...
CAGCGAAGGCGCCGCAGTGGCATACGACCACCTGACCACCTTCCTGCGCACCGTTCTCGGCTTCATCGGCCTGACCGACGTACAGTTCATCCGCGCCGAAGGCGTAGCGATGGGCGAGCAAGCCGTCGCCGACACCCTGGCCAAAGCCCAGAAGTCGATCGACCAGCTGATCGCCGCGTAATACAGCCCAGCCCGTGTCCCATGGGGTCAGGCCCCATGGTGTGACACGGGCTCGACCAATCACTCTCCCCGTAGTGGACTTGGCAGCACCGGCCCGCCGGCCGTGCTGCCTTTTTTGTCATTTGCTATCATTGCAAAATGGAACGCCACTATCATTTGCTTATCATCGATCCGCAGAACGATTTCTGCGATTTGCCACCACCTGCCGCGCCGGCTCTGCCGGTGCCGGGCGCCCACCAGGACATGCTGCGCCTCGCCAGCCTGATCGAACAGGGCGGCGCCGGGCTTTCGGCCATCACCATTACGCTCGATTCGCACCATCGCTATGACGTGGCGCATCCGACCTTCTGGCATACCGCCGAGGGCGCCGCGCCGGGTCCGTTCACGCAGATTTCGGCGGCAGACGTGCGTGCTGGCCGGTTCGTGCCGCGCGATGCTGACGCCTTGCCGCGCGTGCTGTCCTATCTCGATGCGCTGGAATCCGCCGGCCGTTATCAATTGATGGTGTGGCCGGTCCACTGTGAAATCGGCAGCTGGGGACACAACGTGCACGATGCTGTGCGCGCAGCTTACAACGCCTGGGAAGAGGGCCGCCACGCCGTGGTGGCCAAGGTCGGCAAGGGTTCCAATCCCTGGACCGAGCACTATTCGGCCGTGATGGCCGAAGTGCCCGACCCAGGCGACCCGGCCTCGCAACTGAATCGCGAGCTGATCGCCAGCCTGTCGCATGCCGATACGATCTACATCACCGGCGAAGCGGGCAGCCATTGCGTGAAGGCGACCACCGAGCACATTGCGGACCATATCGATCCGCGCAAGCTGGTGCTGGTGACCGACTGCATGAGTCCTGTGACCGGCTTTGAAGCCCAGTACCGCGATTTCGCGCAAGCCATGCAGCGCCGCGGCGCGCGCCTTGCCACCTCGGCCGAAGTGCTGCCGGAATTGCTGGCCAATGCGGAGAACAAGCAATGATCCCTGTCGTCCGCAGCCTGCTTGAAACTGACCTGTACAAGTTCACCATGTGGCAGGCTTTGCTGCATAGCCATCCGAGTGCGCATGCCGAGTATGAATTCGTGTGCCGCAACCAGACCGCCTTCCCGCTGTCGGAGCTGAAGGAAGAGGTAGAGGCGCAGCTTGACCATCTGTGCGGCATGTCCTTTACCGAGGACGAGCTGAATTACCTGCGTTCCCTGCGCTACATCAAGAGCGATTTCGTCGACTTCCTCACGGTGTTCCGCTTCCAGCGCAAATTCATCGAGGTGCGCGCGGAGGGCGGCACCCTGGTGATCCGCGCCGAGGGCCCGCAAGTCCACATCATGGCGTATGAGATCTTCGTGCTCTACATCGTCAATGAGCTGTACTTCCGCCGCGTGGGCACGCCGGCCGCGCTGGAAGAGGGGCGCAAGCGTCTCGGCGAAAAGATCGCGCAGTTAAAGGCTTTCGGCACCAATCCGGCGCTGCGCCACCCCTTCGAGTTTTCCGACTTTGGCCTGCGCCGCCGCTTTTCGGCCGCATGGCACGATGAAGTCGTCGAGCGCCTGGCACGCGAGGTGCCGGAGTGCTTCAAAGGTACTTCCAACGTCTATATCGCGAAAAAGTTTGGCCTGATCCCGATCGGCACCATGGCCCACGAGTACATGCAGTCCTTCCAGGCCTTCGGCGTGCGGCTGCGCGAATTCCAGAAAGCTTCGCTCGAGGCCTGGGTGCAGGAGTACCGGGGCGATCTCGGTATCGCGCTGACCGACGTGGTGGGCATGGATGCCTTCCTCAACGACTTCGACCTGTATTTCGCCAAGCTGTTCGACGGCCTGCGTCACGACTCCGGCGATCCGATCGTGTGGGGCGAGAAGGCTATCGCGCATTACCAGGCCTTGCGCATCGACTCCAACACCAAGCGCCTGGTGTTCTCGGACGGCCTGGATTTCGAGACGGCGTTCCGCCTGTACCGCCAGTTCGCCGACCGCATCATGGTGGGCTTCGGCATCGGCACCTGGTTGACCAATGATGTCGGCATCAAGCCGCTGAACATCGTGATGAAGCTGATTCGCCTGAACGGTCAATCGGTCGCCAAGCTGTCCGATTCGCCGGGCAAGACCCTGTGCAAGGACGAGACTTTCCTCGCCTACCTGCGGCAAGTCTTCAACCATCAGGCCTCCTGAGGATGGAAGCGGAGGCGGTAGTCGCCCGGCGTTACGCCGAGGCGGCGCACGAAAGCCCGCCTTAAGCTGTTCTGGTCGTGGAAGCCGCTGCGTGCCGCCACCCGCTTGAGCGGGCTGGCGGTTTCCTCCAGCATGCGGCGCGCCGCATCGAGCCGCGCGGCTTCGACGAAGTCGGCCGGCGTTTCCCCTGTATCGCTCTTGAACGCGCGTGAGAAATTGCGCACGCTCATGCCGGCTTGCGCGGCCAACTGGTCTACCGTCAAGTCTTCTTCCAGGTTTTCCAGCACCCATTCCTGCACTTGCCGGATCGGGTTGCGCTGCGCCGATTGGGCGGCGAGGTGGGCGCTGAATTGCGCCTGGCCGCCGGGGCGCTTGATGAACATCACCAGTTCGCGCGCCACGGCCAGGGCCACATTGCGGCCAAGGTCTTCTTCCACCATGGCCAGCGCCAGGTCCATGCCGGCTGTGACGCCGGCCGAGGTGTAGAGATTCCCGTCGCGCAGGTAGATCTGGTCATGCTCGACCTGCACCTGTTCGAAGCGCCGCGCCAGCGAGGCTGAAATATTCCAGTGGGTGGTGACGCGCCTGCCATCCAGCAGGCCGGCATGGGCCAGCAGCCAGGCGCCGGAGCATACGGAACCGAGACGGCGCACCACTGCCGCCTGCCGCTGCAGCCACTGCGCCAGGCGCGGGTTGCCGGCGACGGCTTGCACTTCGTGGCTGCCGGTGACGAGCAGCGTGTCCACCGTGTGATCCAGCGTGTCGATGGTGGCCGTCGGTTGGAACAGCATGCCGTTGTCGGCGCGAACCGGGCCTTCTTCCAGCGCGACCAGGTCGAACTGGTAAGTGTCCGGCTTGCCGGACTGCCGGGCCGCTTCATGGAAGACATCCATCGGCCCGGCGACGTCGAGCAGTTGCACGCCGGGGAAAACAAGTAAAGCGATACGCATGGTCAGCCTGCCAGGAGTTTGCCGGTGTAAAGCGAATATAAGGTACGCAGCAGCAGCACGGCAATCGTCACGGTCAGGAAGGCGAGCAGCACGCCGGCCAGCACGACGACAGCAGCGCTATCGGCCACGGCGGCATACTTGATTGCAGCGTTCACCAGTGCGGCGATCGGGAAGCTGATGGCCCACCAGGCCGGGCCGAACGGCACCGAACGGCGGAACACGCGCGGGGCCAGCACCAGGAACATGAACAGGCCAAAGTAGAACAGCATGGCGGCGAACATGTCGACGTGCTGCGTGACGTTGACGTAGGCCAGGAAGCCCACTTCGAACGGGGCGATCATCACCATCAGCGATGGCAGCATGCCGGTCGGCAGCGGGTCACCGTGCACCAGGCGGCTGAAGATCATCACATAGAAGACGATGGCGATGGCCGTGCCGATGCCGAGCGCGATCATGTTCATTTCATGACCCCAGGCGCCGCCGGTGACGGCGATATCGAGTGAGGCCACGCCGGGAATCAGCCAGGCCGGCACCACGTTGGCCGCCGTCATATTCCCTTGCAGGACGCGCGACACCACCACATAACCCAGCACCAGCGTGGCGACCGAACCGACAGTCCACACCAGTTTCTGGAGCTGTACGCTCCAGGGGGCCACGACGCTGGAAAGCAGCAGCACGGCGATGGCGATCGTGCCGAAGAAGTTGCCCGCCACCGGGTGCGAGAATTCGGCCTTCACCGCATCGGGGAAGGAAGCCAGTTTCGCCAGGTAGCCCGCGGCCAGCACCACAAACACCAGCAGCGACAGGATGCCGACGCCATCGGCGATCAGCGTGCTGCTGCCGAACAGGTGGGCGGCGCCGCGCCAGGCCAGCGCCAGGCCGGCAATGCCCATGACGGAGCCAAACAGGTTGACGGGAAGGTTTTTGACCGAGGCGCTGGTGGTGGGCAGGGCAGGGGCGGTAGTGGTTTGCATGATTTTCATCCGATGGATTTGCGATGAACCCATTATCGGACGGCAAGCTTTTGGCCGATAGTGTGCATTAGCGTCATTTTCGGCCAACGCTGCACCACCCTCGGCCAAGGCCATTCCAGCCAGGGCGCGCCAGCCCGACAATGGCCGCCCTCATGCAATGAAAGGAAGAGAAATGCCCTGGATACTGTTGACCATCGCCGGCCTGCTGGAAATCGCTTTTGCGCTCGGGATGAAGTGGTCGCAAGGTTTTACGCGCCCGATGCCGGGCGTGCTCACTGCGCTGGCCGGATTGGCCAGCATTTACCTGCTGTCGCTGGCCTTGCGCTCTTTGCCGGTGGGGACGGCCTATGCCGTGTGGACCGGCATCGGCGCGGTTGGCACGGCCGCGATGGGCGTGCTGTTCATGGGGGATTCGTCGTCTCCCGCACGCCTGGCGTGCATGGCAGCCATTGTCGGCGGGGTTATCGGCCTGAAGGTCTTTTCGGCGGCAACTTAGGGCGCCAGCTCCGCCACCTGGTCTTTGTAGGCAACGGGAATCCAGCGGAATGTACCGCCATCCTTGCGCAGGCGGCCCAGGCCTGGGAAGGAGAAGTGCGGCGAAGCCACCACTGCACCGCTGGCGGCCACTTCGTCGAACAGTTTGCGGCGTGCAGCGGCGGCTTGCGGCTGGCTGTCGTCGTAGGAAATGGTGATGTCGGGATGGGCCAGCTGGACTTCCGCCACGTGGACCGTATCGCCCCAGAACAGCATGCGGTGACCCTTGCTCTCCACCAGGTATGCGCTGTGGCCGGGTGTGTGGCCCGGCACGGAGCGCGCCGAAATGCCGGGCAAGACTTCTCCGTTCGCAGGCAGGTACTTGACGCGGCCCGCATCGAGGTAGGGTCCGACGGTGACTTTCGGTGCCGGCTCCTTGATCCAGCGCGCTACTTCGCGCCGGTCCACATAGACCTGGGCATTCGGGAACAGCATCTTGCCGGCGATGGAGAGTCCGCCGGAATGGTCACCATGGATGTGCGTCAGCAGGATGGCGTCGATCTGTTCCGGCGCCAATCCTGCTGCGGCGAGATTGGCCAGCAGGTGGCCGCTGGTGGCGCCAAACAGTTCGCCCGCGCCGGTATCAATCAATATGCGGTGCTTGCCGGTGTCGACCAGGTAGACATTGATCGACAAGGCCAGGGTATCGTGCAGGTGGCTGGCGCGCAGTTCGGCTCGGGCAGTAGCTGGGTCGCTCAGGATTGTTGTGACATCGCGTGGCGCGACGCCGTCCGAAATGGCGGTGACCGTGAAATCGCCAAGCGAGACGCGGTAGAAACCTGGCGCCTGGTCGGCGGCCTGGCCCAGCGCAGGGATTTGTGCAGCAATGGCCAGCAAGGCCGCGGCAATCGTTCGTTTCATGTCAGTCTCCGTTTGTCTGTTGATCGGTGATTGCCATTGTGGCGGGCCTGGACATATACTTGAAATCGATCGTTTGTATTTGACATATAAACCATATGGATATAAGACCTGCCGACCTCGCTTTGCTGGTTTCGCTCAACACCCTGCTGGAAGAAAACAATGTGACCCGCGCCGCGGCGCGGCTGAACATCAGCCAGCCCGCCTTGTCGGCACAGCTGGCACGCCTGCGGGAACTGTTGGGTGATCCGCTGCTGGTTCCATCCGAGAGCGGGCGCGGCATGGTGCCGACGGCGCGTGCGCTGGCGCTGCGTGACGGCCTGCGCGATTCGCTGCGCCTGCTGGCGGCTGCTGTACGCGACCCGGAATCCTTCGATCCGGCGCGCGCCGAACGCACGTTCATGATTGCCGCAAACGATAACGTGGTGACGATGTTCGGCATTGAACTGGTGCGCCGCATTGATGCGAACGGCGGTGCCGGCCTGCGTGCGGGTTTTTGCGAGCCGAACCTGGATGGTATCGTGGCGCGCATGGAGCGCGCCGAGCTTGACCTGCTGCTTGCTGCGGCGCAGACCATCCCGGCTGCGTTGAAAGCCGTACCGCTATCGAGCGAGCGCTATGTCATGGCGCAGCGGCGCGGCCACCCGCGCGGCATGCGCGCGCCGTCACTGAAGCAGTTTTGCGCGTTGAAGCATGTGCTGGTCTCGGGCAGGGGAGAATTCCACAGTTTCCTGGACCAGCGGCTTCAGGAGGCGGGCCAGCAGCGCCAAGTGGCCGTGGTTGTGCCGCATTACAACCTGGTGCCGGCCATCCTTGCCCACACCGATTACGTCTGCACCTTGCCGGTGCGATTCCTGCAGCGCTTCAATGACCAGCTGGACATCTTCAAACTGCCGTTTGACTTGCCGGAATTTGCGATCGCCATGGCCTGGCACCCGCGCAGCGAGTACGATGCTGGTCACCGCTGGCTGCGCGAGCAATTGAAGTCGGTTGAGCTTTAAGCTTCCTGCGCGCCGAAGCGGGACATGATGCTGTCGGCCTGCTCGCGCTGGGCGTCGTCGTCGACGTCGACCGACAGCAGGGCGGCGGGGCGGTCCGGCTTGTCGGTATTGTCGACATCGTCCGGCGTGAGCGAATCCATGATGTTCTGCACGGCTGATGTGGTGGTGCTCAGTGGGCGTGCCTCATGCAGGTTCAATTGTACCGCCGAATTGGCAAATCCTTCGGCCAGCAAGGCGCTGCGTGCGCCTTCGGCATCCGCGATCTGGCGGAAATTTCGGTAAATGGTGCTTGGCATGATAAGTCTCCTGTTTGGCGGGATTGTCGCGTAAGGCGCCGCAACGCGGCGCGCGCTTACTTCGCCTTTGCCTTGCGTGACGACCAGTGCAAATGGACGATCTGCCAGCCATCGCCGTGCTGTTCCAGCACCGCGGTTTCGAGCCCGAACAGGTGGACCTCGGCATCCTGGTAACTGCCGGTGGTTTCCGTTTCGCGCATCACGATGGCGGTTGTGCCATCGCGGCGTTCTTCGTGCCGCAGTACGCGCGACCTGGTCGTGCGCAGGAAGGCGATGTCGCTGTCGAGATGGTGCGCGGCATATTCGTCGCGGCTATTTTCGGTATAGCCGGATTCGAATATCTTTACCTTCGGGCTAAGCAGGGCAAGCGCCACATCGCGCTTGCCTTCAGCCAGCGCACGCTGGAAAGCGTCCATGGTTTCGGCCGGCGTGGCGGCCCATGCAGGCAGGCTGGCCGCAGCCAGCAGCAGGCAGGCGAGGATTCGCATCAGAATCCGGCGACGACGTTGCTGGTGTGTTCGACGCGCGGGGTGTTGGCGAAGTATTGGCCAACCATGCCGCGCCAAGCCTGGAAGTCTTCGCTGCCGCGGAAATCGACGGTGTGGTTTTCCAGCGTTTCCCACACGATGACCAGCATATAGGTATTGGCGCGTTCGATCACGCGTTCCAGCCGCATCGACTTGCAGCCTTTGGCGCGCTGGAACAGCGGCACGGCATTCTGCACCGCTGCCTCAAACTCGGCACCCTGGCCATCCTTGATCTCAAATTCCGCCAGCTCGTAAATCATCGGGACATTCCTTTCGCAAAGTAATGCCCCGATTGTGCCTCAGTTGGATCAGAAGCGGTAGCGGGCGGTCACGCGGAAATTGCGCGGTGCGCCCGGCAGGTTAAGCAGCTTGCTTGACCCGTGGCCGGAAACGATGTACTCGCGGTCGAAGACGTTGTTCACGTTCAGCTGCACGTCGTAGGACGTGGTGCGGTAAGCCAGCATGGCGTCGACCACGGTGTAGCCAGGCAGGGTGGTGGTGTTACCCGTGTTCGCAAAGCGATCGCCCTGGTAGTTCACGCCGGCGCCGGTGAACCAGCCGCCGCCCAGTGCCTTGTTCAACCAGATGTTGGCGCTGCGCTTGGGCGTCAGCGTCGGGCGCTTGCCTTGCACGTCCTGGCCGTCGTCGCGGGCGATGGACTTGATGATTTCCGCATCCAGCAGCGCCAGGCCGGAAGCCACTTGCCAGCCCTGGCCCAGTTCACCGCTGAAGGTCAGCTCCAGGCCGTCGGTACGCTGGGTGCCGACCGGCATGACGGTGTTGGTGACCGGATCAGTGGCCTTGATGCCGGTGCGCTGCAGGCGGAACAGCGATGCGCCAAAAGTCGCCTGGCCGTCGAACAGGTCGATCTTGGCGCCCACTTCCTTGTTGGTGGTTTCTTCCGGTTCGATGGTGGCATTGTTGGCCGCCAGCGCGAAGGTTTCACCCGAAGGCTGGAAGGATTTGCTGAACGAGGCGTAGTAGGAAACGGTGCCGCTTGGCTGGTACACCAGGCCTGCACGCGGGCTCCATGCGCGGTCGGTGCGTTCCAGGTTCTTCTGGCCGACGCGGCGCTCGCGCGTCTCCTGGCTGAAATCGTCGTAGCGCACGCCGGCCAGCAGCTTCCATTGCGGCGTCAGCGTCGCCAGGTCCTGCACGTAGACGCTCTTGTTCTTCATGATGCCCAGGTTGTCGGTGCCCGGCGCCACGTTGGCTTCCAGTTGCAGTACCGGCAGGACCGGATTGAACAGGTTGACGGTAGCCACGTTGGTCTTCGAGCGGTTGACCTGGTCCTTGTCCTGCTTGCTGATTTCAATGCCGTACAGGAGCTGGTGCTGCATGCCGAAGAACTCTGCGCGCTGGGTCAACTCGGTCTGATTGAAGTAGCCGTCTTCCTCGCGGCGTACATTGCCGTGGGTGAGGGAAGCGGTTTGCGCTGCTTCGTTGACGCTGCCCACCAGGGTGTTGTTGCGGTTCAGGGAATAGTCGTAGCGGCGGAAGGCATTGCGCAGCGACCAGTTGGCGTTGAGACGGTGATCCAGCACCACGGCCAGCGACTTCACGCGCGCCTGGCTGAAGTCCGTGTCGCGCGCATTGGCGGCGCCGAAGTAGGTGCCTGGGTCCACATCGACCGGCAGCCCTTTGTAGGATGGGATGCCGAAGTCGGTCAGGCGGCGGTCGGACAGGTACTCGCCCTGCACCAGCAGCGAGGTATCGGCGCTCAGCTTCCACAGCACGGAAGGCGACAGCGCCTCGCGCTTGAGGAATTGCTGGTCGCGGTAGCTGTCCGAATCTTCCTTGGCGCCGGTGACGCGGAAGGCCACGCCGCTGTCCGCCAGGTTGCGCGCAACGTCGAATTCGCCGCGCTTTTGGCTCCAGCTGCCGAAGGTCACGCTGGCTTCGGTGCGGTCGATGCCCGGCTTCTTGGTGATGCGGTTGATCATGCCGCCCGACGAACCGCGGCCGTACAGCACCGAGGCTGGGCCTTTGATCACTTCGATCTGTTCGATATTGGACAGGTCGCGGAAATACAGCGCGTCGTCGCGCATGCCATCGATGAACTGGTCTGCAATCGCGGTAAAGCCACGGATGGTCACCTGGTCGCGCTGACCGTCGCCGTGCGACAGGCCGACGCCAGGGATGCCTTTCACCGCGTCTTCCATCGAACTCACGCCTTTGTCGCGCAGCAGTTCCTGCGGCACGACGTTGACCGTTTGCGGAATGTCGCGCAGCGGCGCGTCGATCTTGGTGGCGCTGGTGGCGGTGCTCGGGTTGTAAGCGGCGTCGCGGGCGGCAGTGACGGTAACGGAGGGGAGGGTGGCTTCTTCGGCGAATGCTGCGAAATGCGGCAACGCCAGCGCAATGGCGAGCGCCAGCGGGGATTTGTTCAACGACATGCTATTTCCTAAGTGGCTACGTAATGAGAATTGTTATCATTCTCAATTATGCGCCACCCAGGAAAATTGTTCAACAGTAAATCTTGTACTGGCTTAAGAAATCAGCGCTCGCTGCGCCGGACGGTATCAGGACCGGTTTCGCGCTGTTCGCCTTGCCGGTATTGCGGGCCGGTCTGGAAACCGTGCTCGCGTTCGCCTTCGTCGACGCAGCCCGAGAGCAGGTCGTCGGTGCGTCCAGCCGATTCCGCCGAATGCTGGTTGCCTTCCTGCGTTTGGGATAGATTGCGGCGGCCGGTGCAGCCGGCGCCCATGGTCGCAATGCTGCTGGTGCCGTCATGGGTCTGCTGCTCCAGGCTGCGTCCCTTGTTGAGTGTGGACATGATTGCCTCCTTGTAGCTAGGGCCAAAGTTCATTGTAGGCCTGCGGGGAGGAATTGCCTAATTCTCGGTGTACTTGCGGAGCACCTGGTGGAAGCGCTTGTTGCCGTCGGTGCCGAGCCAGTTCCAAAGGGTATCGACGTCGTGGCGGTGCGCTTCGTAAAAGGCAGGATTGGTTGCGACCCAGTTATGGGATTTCAGCAGCGGCTTGTCCAGTCTCACCAACTCGCCCTTGTAATGCTCCGCCACGTACTTGTCCAGGTCCGAAGCGGCAATCATCGACACCACGAAGGCATCGATGCGCCCAAGCTGGAGCTTTTCAAAATTGCTCGGGACAGTTGGCGCGCCCTGGTCGAGGATGGCGCCGGCCTTTTCCAGCTTTGCCCCATAAGACGAACCGTACATCACGCCGACGCGCTTGCCGCGCACCATCGCCATGGGATCGACGTCGCGTGGATAGCCATCCTTGGCACGCACAAATGTGGCCACAACCAGGGTGGTTGCGCGCCTGGCATCCGGCTTGCCTTGGGCATCGCGCGGAATCACAATGCCGGGCTGGCCATCGGCCGTGATATCGACTGGAATGAAATCGACCGCGCCGCTGGTCAGCGCGCTGCGCAAGCGCATCACCGGCAGCCTTACCAGCTCTATGGTGCAGCCGCCGCTGGCGGCAAACTCGCGGATCCACTCCACGCTGGCGCCCGCTGGCTCCGGCACGGTGGCGCCATTGCCGAGATAATACGGAGGGCGGTTCTGGTCGGGATAGGCGTAACGAATCGTGCCGCATGCGGCAAGCACATTGTGGGCAGCGAGTGCGAGGAGGGCAGTCGCAATGAAAGGTTTCCATTTCATACTGTCGCTATTCTAAGCCAACAGTAATGCGGGTGGCTGCGCAGTAGTAGAATCGTAGGGAAGGAGGCGACTATGGAAACCACTATGCGCCCGATCCACCCGGGCGAAGTCCTGCTGGAAGAATTCATGGACCCGATGGGCTTGACCGCGAGCACGCTGGCAGGCGTGCTGCACCTGGAACCCGGCTACCTGACGGGCCTCGTGCGGCAGGAGCGCAGCATCTCTCCCGCCACTGCGCAGCAACTGGCCAGTTATTTCGACACCACGCCGGAGTTCTGGCTCAACCTGCAAACCACCTACGATACGCGCAGGCTAAAACGCACGCTGCATTGAATCGCCGCGGCGGTCGCTGGAGTGCCAGGGCAGGGATGCCACCGAACGCACTTGCGTCGGGAAGCGCTCGGCGAATGAGCGGATCAGCATGTGCTCCACGCCGCAGAGGGCGAGATAGGTGTACGCCGAACCCTGGTCGAAAGCCAGGGCTGTGCGCACTGCCATGTCGAATCGTTCGGCAGTGCCGCTGTCGCTGCGTCGTTCCTGGTGACTTCGTTTTTCCACGCTGCCTCCTTCGAGCCAGCGTATAGGCTAAGGCGCGTTGGGAACGATGGTCTGTGCGTCAGTCCACATCGTGCAGCCAATAACCTTTCATGGTAGGGTCGAGTTTGACGGCGGCGATGCCAACCAATAGCCCGATGCAGCTGGCGATGAGTGCTGTCGCCAGGCTTGTGGACAGAACCAAACTCGCGAAGAAAGCGAAAAAGTAGGCGCTACTCAGGACAATCACGATTGGCAAGAACATCGGCTTGCGCCTGGTTGATCGAGCGATCGGCGTCGTGCTGGACTCTTTTTCTGCGAGACTATGAATGGCATCTGCAAGGAGCATTGCTTCACTGTCGGTTAGCGTGAGGTTGTTCTTTTGACTCTTGATCCGCACGTAGAGAGCCCGCAGTTGGCGAGCCCGTCCTTCTCGCTTTTGTTCAGTTTGCTTTTCGAACGACATCTTGGACCTCCGTTACTGGCCTGGAATTTGTTCCGCTTGTCGAGATTGGCTGTGCGAGAAAGCCGACGCTAAGGGCGGCGATAACCGTGAGACTTGCAAAGAACTTCAGGATTGGTCCCGGTCGCCATTGCGCGTCCCGTCCCCGCTCACTCATTGCCGCCAGCAGGAACATGAAACAGAATCCTGCACAAATCATACTCCACCACTTCAGGGATGAGCCGTCCGCGCTCGCTGCAAGACTCCGTACCGAGGCCTGGATTGCAATGATCAGGGCCCCGTACAGCCAGCCGACCGGATCGAACGCTTCTCGCCAGACAAACGGCGGTGACCACGATCCTCTCGCGACCGCAATCATCAGCCCCCAAAGAATGTAAAGGACGCCCGCACCAAAGATTGGCAGCACGCCTTCGAAGATGAGCCATTTCATCTGGGCGTCGAGCGCCATCGTCGTATCCCGTGTCTGCAGTAGACTCAGGATACGCGCAAGTCAATATGCTCGATTGAGCTTGCTCAATGGCCGATGGCTTCAGTTTAAGTCGCGGGCGTCCACATAAGCCCACGCAACAGTTCCGGATGCCAGCGTGACGCTGTGCCGACGATACGCTGCTACCTCATACAGGTCCGCTTGTCGTAGCTCCTCAGGCGTGACCAGGAGTACCGAGCCGGTGACTAAATCCATTTCGCTGCGACTGCGCGAAATGATCGGATGGTGCGTCTTGCCGCTCGTCGCAACCACGGCAGGATCATCGATCTCCAGCAGTCCGAGCTTATACCCGTTCAACTTGTCCGCCATGCCTTCAAGCTTGCGCCCAAACGTCGCAAGCTGGACACCTTCCTGTTGCAGCGTCCCATAAGAAAACAGCTTCTCAAATTTCTCCATCTCGCCTCCGATGCGAACATTGAATTGTTTTAATGATAATGTAACGTGGCTGTCCACCATTCAAACACCAATACCGGAGCAAAGAATGCGACAAGATATCCAGCCACGTTTCCGATCATTCCTGCGTGTGTTCAGCGGCCTGCTGCTGATGGCTTCCGCAGGCTTCGCAGCCGCAGAACCATGCCGCAAGATCAGTACTGAAGCCGAACTTTCCAGCTACACCCAAACACAGGGAACCCAGGCCACAGTAGCCAGGGACATCTGCTATGCCGAAGGCACGGCGTGGGAAGAGAAGTCGCCAGCCGGCGCGTACGACGTTACGCTGGACCAGCGCTTCGACTTCTACCGTCCCGCTTCACTGCCAGCGTCGCAAAGGCTGCCCTTGATCATCTGGGCGCATCCGAACGGCATGACCGATAACCTGCCGCAGCAGGGCGATCTTTATCCGAAGCTGGTAACGCCCGCGCTGGCGCTGGGCTTCGCGTTCATGTCGGTCGAATTCCGCCATCCGGTTGCGAGCCAAAGGTATGGCCAGCCGCCCAATCTCGATATTCCCAACACGGACATCGCCCGCGCAGTGCAATGGGCGCGGCACCGCTCCGGCATGCTCGGCATTGATGCCACGAACATTTTCATCGTCGGCCAATCACGCGGCACGCTTGGACTGATGAATGCCTTGTCGAAGAACCTGGCCGATGACCAGAGCCCGTTCCCGTACCAGACCAAGTCTTCGCGTGTCAGGGCCGTGTATGCGGTGCAGGCGCAAACCAGCTACGAGAAAGACCAGGTCAAACAGACTTTTATCCACCCGGACAGTTGGCCTGCATTCGACCAGCTCTACGCGAACTTCCACCAGCCGGGCAGTGCGATCAACGAAATCACGACTGACGATCCGCCTGTCGCGATGCGCTACGAGCGCATGCCGACTGACCAGTCGCTGCAGACAGTCATTCCCCTGCGCCTGCCTGCACAGAACGGAAGCTGTTCCTATCCGGAGGGATGCTTCGACTTCCATCATCCGAACTTCGGCCTGAAACTGCACTTGGCGTTCAAGGCGCTTTCACCAACCCAGCCGGCCTCGAAATTCGACATCGCATATAACGTGCCGACCGAGTACCTCTACGTTGACCAGCCGACCGACCGGCCATACGCCTGCTTCTTCGCCAAAAACCTGACACCGGAAGGTCGTATGAATCTGAGCGTTTACGCAGCTCAAGCATGCGGGCTCTGAGCGAAATTCTGCGAGGGAAAACGACAAAATAGGATAAAAATGAGAGGGAAAACGACAAGTTGCTCTTGATGAGCAGGAAAATGCGAGGGAAAACGACAAGGGCCGAATGTTGGAAGTGATTCGCAATTCTGAGAGGGAAAACGACATTTTCGGAGATTTTGCGAGTGAAAACGACAATCGGCCCTCATATGTGCCAAAATTGAGAGGGAAAACGACACTCAAGGCGCATACAAATGAATGCACCTATTCAAGCTAAAACCAGCTCCCGCGATCCAGTCGCGTCGCAACCGGACGTGTACGTGGCTGCCCAACTATCGCCTGGCGAGCGCAAGCGAATTGAACGACTCGCCAAAGGTGGCGAGGTGGCCAGGGTCTACAAGGGCCTCTACGTCAAAGCTGATGGCGGAGAAGTAGAAGTCGAACGCCGCGTGCGTGCCAACTGGGCCGCCGTCGGTGGCGTGGTCGT
>Ga0307408_100002010_pt1 | contig 14674 bp, 9 predicted proteins | sample 322Cmetagenome_FD_202116 | JGI IMG/M metagenome (GOLD analysis project Ga0307408, IMG submission 202116) | Maize rhizosphere microbial communities from greenhouse at UC Davis, California, United States - 322HYB-C-3 | ecosystem: Host-associated > Plants > Roots > Rhizosphere > Soil | place: USA...
ACCGCCTAGCTGTTGAGTTTCAGTAGGTTGTTCATAGCCGGGATGCGGCTCATGGGCGGCTGGTGGTTCAAGGCGGAGTGTGGCCGATGCCAGTTGTAGCGGTGGATGAAGGGTTGCAGCGCGGCCTCTCGTTGAGCTGAGCTTTCGTAGGCTCTGGCATAGGCCCACTCGCGCAGGCTGGTCTGCACAAAGCGCTCGGCCTTGCCGTTGGTCTTCGGCGTGTAAGGCCGGGTGCGGATATGGCGCACGTCAAGCTCAGCGCATATGGCCCTGAAGGCCTTGGAGACATAGCCACTGCCGTTGTCGGTCATGACGCGGTCGACGCGAACGCCCAGGTTCGCGTAGTACGCCACCGCCTCGCGCAAGAACTGCGTGCAGCTTTCACCGGCCTCATCGGCTTTGATCGCCGCGAAGGACACACGCGAGTGATCGTCGATCGCCAGATGCACCGCATCCCAGCCGATGCCGCGGTTGCGGTGCTGGCGCTCGCCGGTGATGCGGTGGCCCACGCCCTGGATGCGCCCCAGACGCTTGGTGTCGATGTGCAGCAGCTCTCCTGCAGCCGCACGCTCATAGCGAACCACCGGGATCACGGGCTCGAGCGAACTCAACCGCGACAGACCTGCCTGCTTCATGCCGCGGCTCAGCGTGGCCAGGCTGCGCCCGGCTTGCCTGGCAATGCGCCACAGCGGCCATCGCTGGCGGCGCAAGGCCTCGAAGCCAGCACGATCCTGGGTGCTGGTCGCATGGGGGCAATGCGCGGGCCTGGAGCTGCGATCGTTCAGCCCTGCCAAGCCCTCGGCTTTGAAGCGCGCCAGCCACTTGTAGGCCGTGCGCTGGCTCACGCCTGCTGCCTCGCTGGCGACGGCCACCTTCCAACCCTGCTGAAGAACCCGGTTTACCAACAGGGCTCGACCTTTGGGCGTCAATCTCGCATGCTTATGGCTGTTCATCCGTTCTCCTGAGTTGAGTTGCCGTGTCTTGGTAACCACAGCATCCCAAATCACGAACGGATGAACAACCTACTGAAACATCACACCTAGCGCGCGTTGCTGCCGACCGGCGCGGCATGCACCGCAAAGCCGGCCTCGCCCGGCGCGATGTCGTCGCGCAAAGTGAGGGCGGGGATTTCGTAGTCACCGGCGTTCTGCGGGCGAAAAGGGATCGGCCCGGTGGTTTCCAGCGTGTCGAGCCGTCGGCCCAGTTCTTCGGTGATGCGCGCATAGGCCGCGGCGTCGACCTTGCCGGTGCGGTACACCACGAAGGGCGGCAGCACCTCGAAGCCGGGGTAGTAGAGGATGCCGTGGTGGATCGGGAACAGCAGGTCGTCCATCGGCCCGTTGATGCCGCGGGCGCTGTAGTGCGAGGCCCAGCCGCCGGTCGTGACCACCAGCATCGCGCGCTTGCCGGCCATCACGCCCTGGCCGAAGCGGTCGCCCCAGTGCGTGTCGGAATGCTCGCCCACGCCGTAGGCAAAGCCATAGGCGTAGACACGGTCGACCCAGCCCTTGAGGATGGCCGGCATCGTGTACCACCACAGCGGAAACTGGAAGATCACGGTGTCTGCCCAGAGCAGCTTGGCCTGCTCGGCAGCGACTTCCTCGCGCTGGGTGCCGGCCTCGAAGGCGCGCAGCGAATCGGTGACGGGATCGAAAGGCGCGCCGGGCGCGAGGTGCGCGAAGTCGTCGGCGGCCAAGGTCGCTTTCCATTGCATGGCGTACAGGTCGGACACCTGCACCTCGTGCCCGGCCTCGGCGAGTCTTTCGAGCATGAACTGTTTCAGCGAGCCGTTGAGCGAACGGCCTTCGGGGTGGGCATGGACAAGGAGGATTTTCATGGCTGCATGGTCCGTGGGATGAAGATGCAGGCAGGTTAGGAGTTGCCGAGCTATATTGGAAATGAATATTCAGAATTCCAGGAATAGCGATGGACAATTTCAAGCGGCTCGACCTCAACCTGCTGCTCACGCTCGACGTGCTCCTGGCCGAGCGCAGCGTGACCCGTGCCGCCGAGCGCCTGAACCTGTCGCAGCCCTCGGTGAGCGTGCAGCTCGCCCGGCTGCGCGAGGTGTTCAACGATCCGCTGCTGGTGCCCGCGCAGCGCGGCATGCGGCCCACCGCGCGCGCCGACGAACTGCGCGAGCCGCTGCGCGAAGCGCTGGAGTCCTTGGGCCGTGCGGTGGCACCCACGAAGCCTTTCGATCCCGCCGAGGCGACCACCACCTGGCGCGTGGCCGCGGCCGACTATGCCGAATCGGCGATCCTGCTGCCGGCGCTCGCCGGGCTTCGCGCGGCCGCGCCCCACACGCGGCTGGCCGTGGTGGAGGCGGTGCCCTCGCGCATGGCGCGGCAGCTGGAACAGGGGGAGATCGACCTGTTCTTCCACACCAGCGTGGGCGCGCCCCCCGGCCTGCACCGACGGGTGCTGTTCAATGAACGCTACGTGCTGGCCGGGCGGGCGGGTCATCCGCGGCTGAAGAGAAGGCCTACGCTCGCGCAGTTCTGCGCGCTGGAGCATGTCGTGGTGTCGCTCGGCGGTGGCGGCTTCGCCGGCCCCACCGACGATGCGCTGGCCGAAAAAGGCCTGGCGCGCCGTGTTGCGCTGTCGGTGCCGCACTTCCTTTTCATGATGTCGGTGCTGGCCAGCACAGACATGGTTGCGATGCTGCCCGAGCGGCTCGCGCGCGGCGCACCGGGGCTGCGCATGGTGGAAGCGCCGCTGGAAGTGCCGGTCTTCGAGATGGCGATGCTGTGGCACGAGCGGCGGCACCGGGACCCGGCGCACCGATGGCTGCGCGAACAAATTGCCGCAAGCCTCTAGTCGGCTACCGATCCGCCGGTCTTTCGATGGCTACTTGCCAGAGCCGAAGACCCGCTTCAGCATCGGCACCGTCGAAAAGACATTGGGCCAGCCGGCGTAGCAGGCCAGATGCGAGACGTTCTTCGGCGCTGCCGTATGCGCCAGGCCGTTGTCGGCCGTTTCGCCGCTCAGGTGATAGGAAATCCGTTGAAACTGTCCGCGGACCAAGTTCTTGAAGTAACTTGCATCGGACGCGGCACCAGCCATCTTCTCCACGCGATGGCGCGAAGGCGCCGGCTCCAGATGCGGGATGAATATTTCCGGAGGCGATCCTGCGCACCCAGGCCGGGCCAGGTGCCAGCGTCGGCTGTGCTGCCCCTGTTTCGCAAACGCATGCGCCAGATGCGTCTTGACCGTATTCACGCTGATGCCAAGCTGCTCGGCAATTTGCTTGTTGGACAGGTCGCGGTTCATCAGCGACAGCACCTCGTCCTCCCGCGCCGTCAGCCCCACCGCTGGCAGTGTCGCACCGGCTGCCGGACGCCCGCCGGTTACCGCCAGTTGCAGCACCGACAGATAGAGCGCCTGCAATACCGGATTCGGAAAGCCCAGTGCGCCTGCCAGGACCTCATCGAGCGATTGTGCGAACTGCTCTGCGCTTGCTTCCCAATCGACGCAGCCGCGCGCCTGGACCCGGATCGCTGCGGTCAGCGCCTTCGTCGAGGGCTGCTCCCAGCCCAGGAGCCAGTCCGTGGCTGGAAAGCGGCGACGCAAATTATCCAGCCGGCTGATTTCCTCCATCGAGATCAACGCGACGTCCGCCAGCAGCAGGCGAGGCACTCGTTGCCGGCAGCAGGCTTCCAACTCATCAATGCCGTTCAACTGCGCGTGCTGGATGTCATACATCCGCTCAGGCTCGAGCCGCGACGCCAGCAGACCCGGTCCTAAAAACATGGACTTGCGGCTTGGGCAGGTTGCGATCAGGACTGGAACACAGCATTCCAACGCAGGGTGCGCGGCGGGAGACAGGGGCACCAGCGAGGCAGGTTGAAGAGAGCTCGACGCGCGCAGCGCGGGTAACGCGGGTAGCGCGAAACGCGGGCGAGAGCCCTGCGTTGGCGGCTGCAAACCTGCGTTCCATGCAGATTCCAACCCCGCGGAGGACGAGCGTGGGACCTGTTTCATGCTTTCCCCGGGCGCTTGTTGAGGAGCCCTTGCAGTAATGATAAAGGGTTACATGATTGTCTGGATTGATTCCGGGCCCTTGCAAGGTATCGAGTTGTACGCCGGGCCGGAACGCGATGACTTGTGCGCCGCGTCATCCTTTGGGTGACAACTTTAGAACTATGGACAGTGCACGGGCCGGAAGTTCAGCATCGTCTCCCCTCTGCCGACAAGTGAACCTGGTCAATTGCCAGTGAACGCAGTTCATTTCGAGTTGCGCTGTTCTCCGTCGGCCGTATTTTTCCTAACAACGAGGAGCGAATATGCCGCTGACTTTGACACCCGGCTCGACCGTTACGCTGGACGAAACCGCGGGCTTGCAGAACCCTGTCGCTACTCCCGCACCTGCGGGAGACGCCGACGACAATGACATCGTCGCAACCTCGCTGCCGACCGCCTTCACGACCCGCCTGACCGCCGTGGGTGCGGGAGCCCCAGTCAAAGCCGCCTTGAGTGGCTACAACGGGAGCAACACCGGTACCAACGCAATCACGCTCAGCGGGACCGGCGCTTTCACCGGCATGGCATTCACGGACGCGAACGGCGCGCCGCTCAATGGCTTGGACAGCGGCCTCAACACCGCCGACGGCGAAGACATCTTCCTTTACACCGACACGACCAACAACAACGTCGTCTACGGGAAGACGGCCCTGAATGTCGTCGTGTTCGCGGCCTACCTGGAGGAAACGGGAACCCCGGTGACGGGCGCCAAGATCTGGATGGTCCAGTATGAAGCGATAGCGAACCCCGATGCGACCAACCCCGACGATTCAGTCAACCTGCTCAACAAGGTCTACGTCAGCGTGAGCCAGGATACGGAGTTCAACCTCGAAGGTGCGCCATCTGGCCAGAACCTGTTCCTGATGTTCACGAAGACCGATCCGACGATCGTGGACGGCCGGATTTCCGACGTGACGATCATCGCGACGGGCAAGGACCCGGCAAACCAGTCCGGGGCCGATCCCATCGACCTCAAAGACGACATCAGCATCACCACCGGCGACACGATCAACACCAGCAAGGCCGGCGGGCCGACGACGTTCGGCACCAACAGCCAGATGATCACCGAGCAGGAGGGCGTCCGCTTCACCTTCGTGACCGGGGCCAGGGCCGACGTCACCATTCCGGACCTGGACCAGAATGAGGCCGACCTGGAGTCCAACATCGACTTCACAGGCATGTTCGGAGCGAGGACCGCCGATTTCGACGTCGTGCAGTTGCAAAGCGGAAAGAGCGCCCAGGTCAAGGTCACCGCCTACAGCACGGCGATCGAGTCCGGCAACAGCTTCATCGACGGCTATGCGGGCGACGAGGTGGTCTTCATCACGAGCGTGCGCGTGCTCGACTCCGCCACCGGGACGGCCCTGGAAACCTACTCGAACGGCGCGGAGGGCGGGCTGAGTACGACCATCGGCATCAGCATCACCAGCGGCGTCGCGACGATCACCGGCGTCAAGGCCGGCTACTCGATCGAATACACGACGTCAGCGGACCACAACCGCGTGCTCATCGAAAACGGGGCAGCCCTCAATGCTTCGGGCAACACCCACGCGGACTTCGACATCGGAGGTTTCCGGCTGCTGCAGGTTTCCTCCGCAACGGCAGAGGTCGGTTCGATGATGATGTTCGAGGACGATGGCCCATCCATCGTGCTGGCGACGCCCACCGACACGGCGCTGGTCAACACGCAGGATGCCGACACCATCGGCGCCGCCACCGACTCGGCCACCACGGACTTCGCAACCGCCTTCGGCGTGGCCTCGAGCAGCTATGGCGCCGACGGAGCGGGCACCACCAGCCCGGTCTTTGCGCTCGGCGTGAAAACGCAAGGAGGCGACTCCGGCCTCAAGAGCGACGGCGCCACCATCTACCTGTACCTGGTGAGCGGCAAGGTCATCGGTTCGACTTCCGCCACCGAGGCCGGAATTCTTGCCGCCAACACCATCTTCGACCTGGCCGTGAGCGCCGCCGGCGCGGTGACGCTGCAGCAGTTCGCCGAGATCGACCATGCGCTGCCGGGTAGCTCGTCCAACTACGCGGCCCAGGAGGCCACGATGGCCGACGACCTCGTCACGCTCAGCGATACGGTGACGATCACCGACCAGGACGGCGATACCGCGAGCGACTCCGAGGTGCTCAACATCGGTGCCAACATCAAGTTCGATGACGACGGTCCGTCCATCGTGCTGGCAGCGCCTACCGACACGGCGCTGGTCAACACGCAGGACGCCCAGACCATCGGCGCTGCCACAGACTCGGACACGCAGGACTTCTCGACCGCCTTCGGCACGACCTCGAGCAGCTACGGCGCCGACGGGGCGGGATCCACTGCCTCGACTTTCACGCTTGCCGTGTCGACGCAGGGCGTCTCTTCCGGACTCACGAGCGACGGCGCCACCATCCGGCTGTACCTGGTGGGCGGCAAGGTCATCGGGTCGACCTCGGCCACCGAGGCCGGCATCACGGCGGGCAACACCATCTTCGACGTCGCGGTCAGTGCCACCGGCTCGGTGACGCTGCAGCAGTTCGCGGAGATCGACCACGCACCGCCTGGCGTGGGATCCAACTACGCGGCCCAGCAGGCCACGATGGCCGACACGCTGATCACCTTGACCAACTCCGTGACGCTCACCGACGGGGACGGCGACACGGCCACGGATTCCGAGGTGCTCAACATCGGCGCCAACATCAAGTTCGACGATCATGGTCCGACGGTCACCGCCATCTCCGACCTCACCGGGGCGAACGATGGCCTGCCCATTGCCGGAACCTACGACTTCTCCGTGGGCGCCGACGACGTGGACAACGCATCGACCGACGGCATCGTGCTCGACAGCCTGACCGGAACCACCGCCGGCGGCCGGGCCATCACCGATGCGGCCGTCACGCACTTTGCCGAAGACGGGACCACGGTGACCTACCACTTCAGCTTCAACTACTACCCCGGGCCCACGTCGACGACGACGCAGGCGGCGACCGGCACGGTCATCTTCAACAAGACGGACGGTACTTACAGCTTCGACCTGGACCAGATCTTCGGTGGACAAACGACGTTCTCCACGAGTGCGCCGCTGGCTTCGTTCAACTACGACACCGAAGGCAACAACTCGCCCGAGATCGTGGTCCAGCAGTACAGCAGCGACTTCTTCGGCGTACTGTCCGCCAGGGCGGCCACGCCGCCAAGCGACACGAGCGACCTGGTATCAGGCGGCGATCACGTGTTTGCGGTGGGCGAAACCTTCAACAGCGCGAGCGCCGGTTTTGTCAACGTCGCGACCAACACCCTCGGCGTGAATTCCGACACTGTGCAGGCCGGCGAGTTACTGAACTTCGACTACTACAGGTCGAATCCGGTGAACAACCCCACCGTGACGAGTCCGCCGCCAAGGCCCGACGCAACGATCGTCGGTACGGACAGGGCCTACGCCGACGCGATCAACATCACGATCGATCAGATCACGGATGGCGAGGACGTGGCAGTCTTGCTGAAGTTGGTCAGCAAGGCGGACAGCAGCGTCACGACGACCACGCTCCTGCTTGCCAACTCTGCAACGGACTACCAGTCCGCCGGAGGAGGCATGAAGATCGTCAGCATCGGCACGGACGACTACGACAGCGCCAACTACAAGATCGCCGGCGTGCAAGTCATGAGCAGCACCGAAGACGTCACCGGCACGGGCGTCAGCCTGAGTACCCACGGCGCGGTGGACCTGACCGCCGCCGGGATGAACTATGCCGATACGTCGGACAACGACGTGTTCAAGATCATCAAGATCGACGTGATCACATCGACCACCATCAACTCGGACGTGGACCTGAACTTTGCAGGCAGGCTGATCGATGACGACGACGACTTCGCGACCTTCGACTTCGATGTCCACCTGGAGATCGATGGCGTCGCCAACCTGATCGGCACAACCAACCAGCCGGAGGTCGTGTAGCGGTCTCCTGAACAAGGGGAGGCAGGAATGCCGCCCCTTGCCACTTCGCCTGTTCCCAGGCGTATTGAAGTCGAAATCCGAGAGTTGGCATGAAAGCTCAGGAAAAGTCCGGCGAACTGCGGCAGGCGATGACGGCGCTCAACGCCTACTTCGTGCGGGCGGCCTGGTTCAGTGTGTGCTCGGGCCTTCTCTTGCTGGCGCCGAGTGCCTACATGCTCGAGGTGTATGGGCGGGTCGTGAACAGCCGCAGCACGCTCACGCTGGCCATGCTCACCTTGCTGGTCCTGGCCGCCTTCTGCCTGATGGAAGTGCTCGACTGGGCGCGCGCGGAGGTGATGTACCGGGCCGGGCAGAAGCTCGACCAGAAGCTGCGAGACCGCGTGTTCGTCGCCATCTTCGAGGCGGGGCTCAAGCGCCTGCCGGGCGGGACCGCGCAACCGCTCAACGACCTTCGCACCTTGCGGGAGTTCCTGTATTCACCGCCGCTGCTGGCGCTGATGGAAGCGCCGGTGGCGCTGGTCTTCATGGGACTCATGTTCGCCATCAGCCCGGTGCTGGGCTGGTCGGCCGTGGTGGGCTCGCTGTTGCAGGTGTTCGTCGGCTGGCTCAACGACCGGAACACGCGGCCGCCGCTGGTGTCGGCCAATCGCTGCGCGATCGAGGCGCAGCAGTATGCGGACGCTGCGCTCAGAAACTCGCAGGTCATCGAGTCGATGGGCATGCTGCGGGACGTCCATCGCCGCTGGATGGGCAAGCGGCGCGATTTCTTGCAGCGCGAGGCCGTCGCCTCGGATCACGCCGGAGCCTATCAGGCCGTCAGCAAGTTCATGCAGATCACCATGGGTTCGCTGTTGCTCGGCCTGGGTGCCTGGCTGTTGCTGAAGGACCAGCTCAACGGCGATGCCGGAATGATGGTGGTCGGCTCGATCCTGGGCGGCCGTGCCCTGGCGCCGCTGGTGCTGTTGGTGGCGCAGTGGCGCACGGTGGTCCAGGCGGGCGATGCATGGCAGCGGCTGGGCAGCCTCTTGAGCGCCATTGCGGCCCGGCCGGAGACGATGCCCTTGCCGCCGCCCAAGGGCGCGCTGCAAGTCGAAAACCTGGTTGCAGGCGCTCCGGGTGGGGACTCGGCCATCTTGAGGAACGTGGCGTTCAGCCTGCTGCCCGGCGAAGTACTTGCCGTGGTGGGTCCCTCTGCCGCGGGGAAGACGACCCTGGCACGCCTGATCGTCGGGCTTTGGCCGACGGCGAGCGGCAAGGTGCGGCTGGACGGCGCGGACGTATTCGCGTGGGACAAGGCCGAACTCGGTCCGCACATCGGCTATCTGCCGCAGGACGTGGAGTTGTTCGAAGGCACCCTGGCCGAGAACATTGCGCGCTTTGGAGAGGTGCGGCCTTCGAAGGTCAGGGAAGCCGCGTTGGCCGTCGACCTGCATGCCTACATCACGAGCCTTCCGCTGGGCTACGACAGCCCCATCGGGCCCGAAGGCACGGTGCTGTCGGGCGGACAGCGGCAGCGCGTCGCATTGGCGCGTGCTCTGTATGGCGAGCCCGCGCTGGTGGTGCTCGACGAGCCGAACTCGAGCCTCGACGACGCCGGCGACGCCGCGTTGACGGCCGCCATCCTGAATCTCAAGGCGCGCGGCACCACGTTCGTCGTGATGACGCACCGCACCAGCGTGCTGGCCGTGGCCGACAAGATGCTGGTGCTGTGCGACGGCGCGATGCAGGGCTTCGGCCCGCGCGACGAAGTACTGGCTGCGCTGCGGCAAGCCGGTGAGCAGGCGATGGACCGCGTGCGCAAGGCCGCGAACCAGCCCGTGTCCAGACGGCGCGATGCCGAGAACGCCGCGAGCGTCGCGCCAGAAAGGGCGGACCCACAGCCATGAAAAAGCCATCGTTCTTCAACCGCAGCGAAATGGCGCGTGCGCTTTGGGGGTTCCGAAAGGAGTTCCTGCTGGTCGGAGCGCTGAGCTTCCTGGCCAACCTGCTCATGCTGGGGCCGACGCTCTACATGCTGCAGATCTTCGACCGCGTGCTGTCCAGCCAAAGCGAACTGACCCTGCTCGCTGTGTCCTTGATCACGCTGCTGCTGTTCGTGGCGCTGGGCTTGTCGGAATGGCTGCGTTCGCGGCTTTTGGTGCGTGCCAGCCTGCGCTTCGACCGGCAACTGAGCACGCGGGTGTTCAACGGCAGCTTCCGGGCTTATCTCGGCCAGTTTGGCCAGTCGGCGTCCAACAAGTCCAGGCCTTTCTCGGACCTCAACCAGATCCGCCAGTTTCTCACCGGCCCCGGCGTCTTTGCGCTTTTCGATGCGCCCTGGACGCCGATCTACATCGCCGTGATCTTCATTCTTCATCCGTGGCTCGGCATCCTCGCGCTCGGCTTCGCACTGGTCCAGGCCGCGCTGGCATGGACAGGACAGCGGCAGACCGTCGCACCGGCGGAAGAGGCACTGAAAGCCGCGGGCGAAACCATGGGCGACCTGCAGGGCAAGCTTCGGAACATCGAGGTGCTCGAATCGATGGGCATGGTCGGCAACCTGCAGAAGCGCTGGAATCGCCAGCATGCGGCCTGCATGGACAAGGGCGCCATGGCGCAGGGCCTCATCAACCGCGTGGCCGGCTGGAGCAAATTCATGCGCTACAGCCAGCAGTCGCTCGCATTGGGCGCAGGCGCGCTGCTGGTGATCGACGGCCAACTGACGCCGGGCGCGATGATTGCGGCCAACGTGTTGATGAACCGCGCACTGGCGCCGATCGACCAGCTGGTCGGCACGTGGCGCGGCTTTGTCACTTGCCGCAGCGCATTCCAGCGGCTCGAAAGACTGCTGGACGAATACCCGCAGCAGGACCATGTGCCTTCCCGGGCCGCACCGACCGGCGCCATCAGCTTGCAGGGCGTCTTTGCAGGGGCCGCCAGCCGCCCCGCACCCATCCTCAAGAACATTTCGTTTGCGGTTCCCGCGGGCACCGTGGTCGCGGTGCTGGGCCCTTCAGGCTCGGGCAAGTCGACGCTGGCGAAGGTCATGGTGGGCATCTGGAGCGCGTCGTCCGGCACCGTGCTGCTCGACGGCGATCCGATCAGCGACTGGAACCGCCAGGAGCTGGGACCGCATATCGGCTACCTGCCGCAGGACGTGGAGCTGTTCGGCGGCACCATTGCCGAGAACATCGCGCGGCTCGGCGAGGTCGACTCGCGCAAGGTGATCGAGGCCGCGAGCAGCGCCGGCATGCACGAGACGATCCTGCGTTTTCCCAAAGGCTACGACACCCCCATCGGCGACGCGGGCAGCCTGCTTTCCGGCGGGCAGAGGCAGCGCATCGGACTGGCGCGTGCAATCTATGGCGACCCTTCGCTCATTGTCCTGGATGAGCCGAATGCCAACCTCGATGACGCCGGGGAGGCCGCACTGGTGTGCGCCATACGGAAATTGAAGGCCAGCGGAAAAACGGTGTTCCTGGTGACGCACCGCCAAGGCGCGGTTTCCGTGGCTGACCGCCTCATGGTCCTGGGCGATGGCGTGCTGGCCGCGGACGGGCCGCGCGATGCCGTGCTCGCGTCCTTCCGTCGCCCGCAGCCTGCGGTGCGAACGGCGGCCCTGGTGCAGTCGGCCTGAGGCGGCGCCTTCGTCCAGTCATCGATCCATCTGCGGGAGCTTCAAATGGCCAAACCGAATCTTCTCAGGGACGTCACTTCCAACCCTTTGCCGGCTGAAGAGGTCGACCGGTCGCAGGACGATGCAAATGGCCTCAAGAGCGATTTCGGCCGCGCGGGGCGCATCGGCGCGTGGGCACTGGCTGCCGGATTCGGCGGCTTTCTGCTGTGGGCTGCATTTGCACCGCTGGACGAGGGCGTGCCGAGCCAGGGGCAGGTGGCCATCGACACCAAGCGCAAGGCTGTCCAGCACCAGATCGGCGGCATCCTCAAGGAGGTGCGGGTGGGCGAGGGCGATCAGGTCCAGGAAGGCCAGTTGCTGTTCAAGCTCGACGACGCCGCGGCCCGGGCGAGCTTCGAGACCGTGCGGCAGCGGTATCTGGGTTTTCGTGCCATACAGAGCCGTCTGCTGGCGGAGCAGGCCGGCCAGAACACCATCGACTTTCATCCGGACCTGCAGGCGGCGGCCTCGGACCCGCTGATCCGGCAGCAGATGTTCAACCAGGAGCAACTGCTCAGGTCGCGCCGCGCCGCCTTGCGCGCCGACCTGCAATCGATCGAAGAGAACATCCAGGGGCAGCAAGAGCTGTCGCAAGCCTACTCGAGCATGTTGGGCAGCCGCCGAACCCAGCTCTCGCTTCTCAACGAAGAACTGGGCCAGACGCGCAGGATGGTCGGCGAAGGGTTTGCCCCGCGCAATCGCCAGCTGGAGATGGAACGCCAGGTTGCGGAATCGAACACCTCCATTGCCGAACTCATCGGCAACATGGGCCGGGCCCGGCGATCGATCGCCGAGCTTCGCCAGCGTGCCATTGCGAGGCAGCAGGAGTACCACAAGGAGGTGGAAACGCAGCAGGCCGAAGTCAGCCGCGAAGTGCTTGGAGATTTCGAGAAGTTCGTCGCCTTGCGCGATGAACTGGGCCGCACCGAAATCCGCTCGCCCGCCTCGGGCCAGGTGGTGGCGCTGGTGGCACAGACCGTTGGCGGCGTGGTCGCGCCGGGGCAAAAGCTGATGGACGTGGTTCCTGCCAACGAGCCCTTGCTGCTCGAGACCCGGGTGCCGCCTCACCTGATCGACCGCATCCGTGCCGGCATACCGGTGGATGTGCGCTTCTCGAGCTTTGCCCATTCCCCGCAGCTCGTGGTGCAGGGCAGGCTGGTTTCGGTCTCCGGTGACTTGCTGACTGACCCGCAGACCAACGCGAGCTACTTCCTTGCGCGGGTGGCCGTGACGCAGGAGGGGCTGAAGAAGCTCGGCAAGCGTTCGCTGCAGCCGGGCATGCCGGTCGAGGTGGTCTTCAAGACGGGGGAGCGTTCGCTGCTCGTCTACCTCTTGCATCCGCTCACCAAGCGCATTGCCGCTTCCATGACGGAAGAATGAAGGTGAGGAAACACCTGCTGGCATCCGCTGCCGCCGCCGGCCTTCTCTGCGGGCCGGCCTGGTCGCTCGACTTGTCGCAGGCCTATGGGGAAGCACTGGAGCAGGACTCGACGATCCGGGCGGTGCGCGCTGCCACGGACGCCCGGCGCGAACGCCTGCCGCAGGCCCGCGCGCAACTGCTTCCCAATTTGTCGGCGAGCGTTTCGCGCCATCGAAACTGGCTGGAAAGAACGTCGCCGGATGCCTCCGGGCAACTCGTCACGGCCGACCTGCGCTACACCAGCAGCAGCGAGGCGCTGACCTTGAGGCAACCCCTCTTCCGCATGTACCAGATGGCCGACTACCGCCAGGCGCAGGCCCAGGTCGACGATGCGGAGGCAACGCTCGAACGCGAAACGCAGAACGTCGGCGTTCGGGTGAGCGGCGCCTACTTCGAGGCGCTCCTGGCCGAGGAGCATCTTGCGCTGGTGCTGGCGCAGAAGACCGCCTACACGACCCAGTTCGATGCCGCGCAGAAGCGGCTTGGGGCAGGGTTCGGCACGCGCACCGACATCGACGAAGCACGCGCGGCGCTGGATCTCAACCTGGCGCAGGAACTCGAGGCGCGCCAGAACCTGGACTTCACGCGCAGGCAGATCCAGAGCCTGGTCAATCGCCCCATCGACAGGCTGGCGCCACTGGACTCGTCCAGGATGCGGCTCGTCCGGCCGTCGCCCGACCGGCTGGAAGACTGGGTCCAACAGGCCGAGATCAACAGCCCGGAACTCCAGTCGCTCGCCGCGCAGGTGGAAGCGGCCAGATACGAGTTGGAGAAGGCACAAGCCGGCCACTACCCGACCCTGGATGCCATCGCCCAGTGGTCCCGCAACGACAGCGACACGATCAACAACATCAAGACGCGCTACAGCAACAAGTCCATCGGGCTGCAGCTCAGCATTCCTCTTTACTCGGGCGGCCATGTGAGTTCGACCGTGAGGCAGGCAATCGCAGGGCAGCAGCGTGCAGAAGAGGCGCTGGAGGCCCTGCGCCGCGACCTGGGGGTACGGCTGCATCGCGAGTTCCGCGGCGTGACGGAAGGCGTGTTGAGGGTCAGGGCCCTCGAACAGGCAGTGCGCTCCGCGGAGCAGGTCGTCATCTCGAATCGCCGCTCGTTCGAGGCCGGCAGCCGCACCTTGCCCGACGTGCTGAACGCAGAGCAGCAGAAGGTGTCGGCCCAGCGCGACCTGGCGCAGGCCCGCTTCGTCTACCTGATGTCGCGGATCCGCTTGCAGGCGCTCGCGGGCGGTGCCAGAACCGAAGTCATCGACGAGATCAACGGCTGGCTCGTACGCTGAGGGCTGCAGCGGTCCGGACCCGCGTGCGCGCCCCGGCCTCCTCAGATGACGGGCACGCTGGTTTCCTTCAGCACGCGCAGCACGAAGTGCGACTTGCTGTGGCGGATGCCGGGAATCTTGTAGAGCTTTTCGCGCAGCAGCCGCTCGTAGTCGCGCGTGTCGCGCACCGCGATGCGGATGTAGTAGTCGTAGTCGCCCGACACGAGGTAGGCCTCCTGGATCTCCGGAATGGTGGCGAGCACGCGGCCGAAGTCGTAGAGCGTTTCGTCGGTGTGGCTTTCGAGCGTGACCTGCACGATCACCGAGTCGTGGTAGCCGAGCTTGGCCGGGTCCACGTCGAT
>Ga0307408_100002011_pt1 | contig 14673 bp, 12 predicted proteins | sample 322Cmetagenome_FD_202116 | JGI IMG/M metagenome (GOLD analysis project Ga0307408, IMG submission 202116) | Maize rhizosphere microbial communities from greenhouse at UC Davis, California, United States - 322HYB-C-3 | ecosystem: Host-associated > Plants > Roots > Rhizosphere > Soil | place...
CCATCAGACTCGCCACGGGTAGCGCAGTTACGGCGGCAGTCTCTGCTGCGACCGCCGTCACGGATGCGGGCCGTATCAATACAATCTACACCGTCACGCACCTAAATCAAGCCTAGAGTCGATCTCCGTGGCCTTGGGACGCAACTGATATTCGTACTGCCGTGTCTGTCGTGTCATCATCGTCCTTTCAAAATCCCGTGTGCCTTTCCTATTATTAATTATGGAATTCAATCCCGCCACCCTCGACCCCAACGCCGTCTACCGCCTGCTGGTCGGCAGCATCGTGCCCCGCCCGATCGCCTGGATCAGCACCATCAGCGCCGATGGGGTCGCCAATCTTGCGCCCTACTCGTTCTTTACCGTGGCCAGCTGCAACCCGCCAGTCCTCAGCGTCACGCAAGTCAATCCGCGCGACCGCCTGTCAAAAGATACGTTGGCCAACCTGCAGGCAACCGGCGCCTGCGTGGTCAATATCGTCAGCGCCGCGCTGGCTGAACAAATGAACGCCACCTGCGCCGATTATCCGTCCGGCATCAGTGAATTCACCGCCGCCGGCATTGCCCGCGCGCCAGGCGCGGTGGTGGCGGCCGAAGGCGTGGCGGACGCGCCGGTGCGCTTTGAATGCCGGCTGCGCCAAGTCATTGAAATCAGCGCGGAACCGTCGGGCGGCACCATGATGCTGCTCGACGTCGTGCATATCCACGTGGCCGATCACGTGCTGGCCAATGGCGCCATCGATCCGCAATTGCTGGACGCCGTGGGCAAGATGGGTGGCAATGGCTATGCCCATACGCGCGAACGCTTCGACCTGGTGCGTCCGGTTTACCGCCGGTCGGAGTGACGCACTGCTTTTTCGTTACCGCCTCGCAACATAAAAGTTAATGTTTTTTTAGCCATATGGCTAGACGGATGTCAGCGGCGTTGCGAACGTATACACTTAGCGGGTAGGGAGTTTCCGGGGTATTTCATCCTGGCGGAAAGAGGCGCAGATGCTTGATGATGTCACTATCACCATGAACCAGTTAAGGATCGGCTTGTACATCGAGCTGGACCTCAAGTGGTTTGAGCATCCGTTCGCCTTCAGCCACTTCAAGATCAAGAGCGAAGAGCAGATCAGCACCTTGCGCAGCCTGGGATTGCAAACCGTGCGCTATAACCCCAGCCTCAGCGACATCGCCCCGGCACCACTGGAGCAGGCCGACGATGAAGCATTGGCGGAAGCAACACCGGCGCCGGATATATCGCCCGCCCTGGCAGCCAAGCGCGCCATGATGGAGCGGCTGAAACAACATCGGGCCGATGCCGCGCGGATCGAGGGCGCCTTTGCCAAAACCGCGCGCACCATCCGCGACATTGAAAAAAACCTGTTCGCCAAGCCGGAAGAAACCGCGCGCCAGGCCAATGAATTGATCGCGCAAATCAGCGATTCCATCCTGTGCGCGCCGGAGCTGGCGATCCACGTGATGGGCGATACTCTCGGCAATGAAGAGTTGTACTTCCACTCGCTCAACGTCACGATGTTGTCCATCATGATTGCCCGGGAAGTGCAATTGCCGGCCGAACTGGCGTCCGTGCTGGGCCTGGGGGCACTGTTCCATGACATCGGCCGCAAGAATATCCCCGACAAGATCCTGACCAAGATCGAGCCCTACACGCAGTCCGAGCAGCACTTATATGAATTGCATGCGCAATATGGCTACGACATTGCGCAAAAGCTGCAGTTGCCGGCGGCCGTGGGCGCCATCGTGCGCGACCACCATGAATTATTTGACGGCGGCGGCTATCCGCGCCGTTTAAAAGGGGAAGCCATCGGCGTGCTGGCGCGCATCATCGCCATCGCCAACTATTACGATGAATTGTGTAATCCGGTCAGCATCGCGCAGGCGCTGACACCGCACGAAGCGCTGTCGATGATGTTTGCCAAGCACCGCGCGCGCTTCGACCCGAAATTGCTGCAAGTGTTTATCCGTTGCCTGGGCGTCTACCCGCCCGGCACCATCGTCCAGCTGTCCAACAACATGACCGGCATGGTCACCACGGTGAATACCGCAAAACCCATGCGGCCGATGCTGGTGATCTACGATGCCAGCGTGCCGCGCAGTGAAGCCATCATGGTGGATATGGAACAGGAACCGGACCTGCAAATCGTCAATGCAATCCGGCCGGGGCAGGTGCCGCCGGACGTGTATGCCTACCTGAGCCCGCGCAAACGGGTCAGCTATTACTTCGACGGCACCTCCGGCATACCTGAATCCGCCTAGTGACCCACTAGCGGCGGCCCCGGTTTACGCCGTGTGAAGTTCCATGGTCGCCTTCGGGAAGTCGCCGGCAACCGCGGTGGGAATAATGCGCAGCGCTTTTTCAATCGCTTCATCGATCAGCAATTGCTCGTCCCGGCGCGGACGGTGCAGCACGAAATCCGCCACCGGCTGCGCCAGGTTCAAGGTGCGCGGATGGCCGATGCCGATGCGCAGGCGCCAGTAATCCTGCGTGCCCAGGGCCGATGTGATGTCCTTCAAGCCATTGTGGCCGCCCGAGGAACCGCCCTTCTTCAGCTTGGCGGCACCGGGCGGCAAATCCAGCTCGTCATGCACGACCAACACCTCATCGGGTGTGATTTTATAAAAGCGGGCCAGCGCGCCGACCGACTGGCCTGAGCGGTTCATATACGTTTGCGGCTCCAGCAGCCACAATTCCTTGCCACCCAGCGACGTCTTCGCCATCAGGGCATTGAAGCGGGTTTCGCGCTGCAGGCGCGCGCCCGGCAAACTGTTGGCCAGGTTGTCGACCAGCCAGAAGCCGGCGTTGTGGCGGGTTTGTTCGTATTCCGGTCCGGGGTTGCCGAGGCCGACGATCAGGCGGATGGACATGAGCTATTCCTGTAAAAAAACCCCGGCAAGCGGGGTTTTTTTGATGAAAGCCATCCGGAGATGGCGCTTCAAAGATTACTTCTTGCCTTTTTTGGCTTCTGGTGCGGGAGCAGCGGCAGCTTCAGCGGAAACTTGGCCAGCTGGTACCGAAACGGTAGCGATGGTCAGGTTTTTGCCGTGGGTCACAGCGGTCACGCCTTCTGGCAGTTTGATGTCGTTGACGTGGACCGATTGGCCAACTTCAACGTTCGACAGGTCAACGGTGATGAATTCTGGCAGAGCCGATGGCAGGCACAGAACTTCGATTTCGTTGGCAACGTGCGAGATGGTGGCAGCGTGCAGTTTCACAGCTGGCGACACGTCAGCATTCACGAAGTGCAGAGCCACTTTCAGGTGCACTTTGGTGTTGGCGTCAACGCGCTGGAAGTCAGCGTGCAGAACCAGTTGCTTGAATGCGTGCATCTGGAAGTCACGCAGCAGTACTGGCTGGGTCACGCCGTCGATTTCCATGTCCAGAACGGACGAGTGGAACGCTTCTTTTTTCAGCGCATGGTACAGCGCGTTGTGGTCCAGGGCGATATTCACCGGGGCTTCGGAGCCGCCGTAGATGATGCCAGGGGTTTGGCCGGAAATACGCAGGCGGCGGCTCGCACCCGTGCCCTGCAGTTCGCGTTTGAATGCAACTACTTTCATTTGAAACTCCAATAAGAACAAGGCTTGCGCCTTGTGTGAGGAAGCGTCCCGCGACCAGGACGCTTCGGAAAAACAGCGGCGCAACCGGTCAAAAACCGGTCGCGCCGCTGTGGGATCGATATTTTATACTACTTAGTCGATGAACAGGGAGATCACGGAATCGCCCTTGATGATGCGTTTGAAGGTTTCGGCCAGCAGTGGTGCGCAAGTCAGCTGGCGGATTTTCGGGCAAGCCTTGCCGGCGTCGGACAGCGGAATCGTGTCGGTCACCACCAGTTCGTCCAGCGACGAATTCGTGATGCGCTCGATTGCCGGGCCGGACAGGACCGGGTGCGTGCAATAGGCGATAACTTTCTTGGCGCCGCGCTCTTTCAGCACGTCCGCTGCTTTCACCAGGGTGCCCGCGGTGTCGACCATGTCGTCCATGATCACACAGTTACGGCCTTCGACTTCACCGATGATGTTCATCACTTCGGACACATTGGCTTTGGGACGGCGCTTGTCGATGATGGCCAGGTCGCAGCCCAGGCGTTTTGCCAGCGCACGGGCGCGGACCACGCCACCGACGTCCGGCGACACCACCAGCAGGTTTTCTTCGGCTTTCTTTTGCAGGTCGCCCAGCAGGATCGGCGACGCGTAGATGTTGTCGACCGGGATATCGAAGAAGCCCTGGATCTGGTCAGCGTGCAGATCCATGATCAGGACGCGTTCCACACCGGCGCTTTCCAGCATGTTGGCCACCACTTTCGCGGAGATCGCAACACGGGCCGAGCGCGGACGGCGGTCCTGGCGGGCATAACCAAAGTAAGGGATCGCGGCAGTGATGCGGCCGGCGGAAGCGCGCTTGAGCGCGTCAACCATCAGGATCAGTTCCATCAGGCTGTCGTTGGTTGGCGCGCAGGTCGATTGCAGCACGAACACGTCTTTACCACGGACGTTTTCGTTGATTTCGACCATGACTTCGCCGTCGGAGAATTTCGATACGACTGCTTTGCCGACTGGAATGCCGAGGTTTTTTGCGACCCCCTCCGCGAGCGCAGGGTTAGCGTTGCCGGTAAAAACCATCAGGTTTTCGTAAGCCATAGGGAGTCCCAGAGAAAATTGTGCGTTGATTCGAGATTGACTGCCGAAGGTACGACTCGGATTTAATTCGATTGCCGTTCGGCACTTTGTTTCGATGCCGTTCGGCATCTGATATTTTACTCCGACTGGACGCTGCTGCATCGACAGACTCGGAGAGAATTGGTGGCAGGGGAACAAGGATTCGAACCTTGGTATGCCGGAATCAAAATCCGGTGCCTTAACCAGCTTGGCGATTCCCCTACGCTGAAACTTGCTGCTTGTCGTTTCGACGGACCGTATTATACACCGTTTTTAACGCTAAGCAAATCTTTTTTACTGCGTTGATTTGTTTATCAAATCAACTTTGCGGCAATCGGATGCTTTTTCAGTGATTTTGCTTTCCAGGCAGTCCAGGCGCCGCGTGCTTGTTCAAGCACCGCATTGGCCTGGCCTTCATCTGGGAAGGCGCAAAATACACAAGCTCCGGAACCCGTCATCCTTGCATCGCCAAATTGCGCCAGCCATTCGATGGCTTTTGCTATTTGCGGATACAAGCGGATTGCAACTTGCTGCAAATCATTTTTTCCAAACTGCTTCAGCTCGCGTTGCGTGCTGTAGTAGCTGCAGAAGGCCGCCATATTAACGGCTGGTGTGTTCCTTGTCAAATGCTCGTGCGTAAAAATCTGCGCGGTTGGCACCGACACTCCCGGTTCAATCACCACATACCAGCATTCCGGCACGTCCACCGCCTGCAAGGCTTCGCCCACGCCTTCGGCAAAAGCGGTTTCGCCAAAGATAAAGAACGGGATATCGGCGCCCAGCGGCAACCCCAGCGCCATCAACTCTTCGCGCTTCAAGCCGGCATCCCACAGCTTGTTCAGCGCCATCAGCACGGTGGCCGCATCGGAGGACCCGCCACCGAGGCCGCCGCCCATCGGCAGCACCTTGTCGACCGCGATATTGGCGCCCCGTGGCGGCATGCCCGTGCGCCGCACCACTTCCGCCTGCAGCAGCTTCGCCGCGCGGATCACCAGGTCCTGCTCTTCCGGCACGCCCTCGAGTTCGCTGGTGCGGCGCAGCTGCGTATCGTCGCGCAGGTGCACGTGCAGCACATCACCACGGTCGATCAGCTGGAAAGCCGTTTGCAGCAAGTGGTAGCCGTCCGGGCGGCGGCCCGTCACGTGCAGGAACAAATTCAGTTTGGCCGGGGCCGGGCAATGCGTCAGGCTAGTCATATGATGGTCATTCATAATTTATGGAACTGGCGCATCGAGCACCACCTGGATGGTCATGGCTTCCAGCTGGCCGGTGGCGTCGCGCTCGATATCGATACGCTTCGGTTTCGGCGCCGCCGGTTCGCCGGCCGCCGGATCGCCGGCCGCCGGAAGATCGTGCCACGAAACATAGCTGAGGCGCCAGCCATCGGCCGTCACCACTGTCGCATCCTGGGCACTGGCGCGGAAATGCTTGCCGCCGGCCGCCGTGGCATGGCCCTGCAGCCATTCACGCAAGCCGGACACCGGCAAGGTCCAGCCCAGCGCCTGCGCGCTCAGCGCATCGATATTGTCTGCCGTGCGCAGCGGCTTGTTGCCTTCCCTGAGCGTGGCTTGCCGCGGCGTCACCGCGATTTGCGCCACGATCTGGCCCAGCGGGCTCAGGATGGTCACCTCGGTGCGTTGTGTGCTTTGCTGCCACTCGAAGCGGCCTATCAGCGCTTCCCGGTTGCCATCCCTGGTGTAGGTGACATTGATTTTCCCGGCCAGCGTGATGGTGTCGGTATACGGCGCGACCGGGCCGGACGGCGGCGCGCCGGCCGGACGTTCGGGCGCGGAAGCGCAGCCGGCCAGCGCGGCTGCCAGCAGCAGCGGTATCAGTTTTTGCATAAAGGTTGGGAAGGGTGGGGTTTACAGGCTGGTATTCAACCGTGCCAACGTACTCTTCAATACATCGTTGTGCGGATCCTTGGCGCGCGCTTCGCGCCACAAGCCTTGCGCCCCCGCCCTATCGCCCTGCGCCCACAGCACTTCGCCGAGGTGCACGGCGATTTCCGGATCGCTGCGCAAGGCATAGGCGCGGCGCAGCAGCGCTTCCGCCTCCTTCAGCTTGCCCATGCGGAAGTTGACCCAGCCCAGGCTGTCCATGATGAACGGGTCGCCCGGCGCCATTTGCATGGCTTTGTCGATCAGTGCATACGCTTCATCGAGGCGCTGGTTGCGCTCGGCCAGCGAATAGCCCAGCGCGTTATACGCGTGATGGTTATCCGGCGACATTTCCATGACCTTGCGCAGGCTCGTTTCCATCAATTCGACCTTGCCCCGCTTTTCCGCCGCCAGCGCGAAGTCATACAGCAAGTCCGGGCTGTTCGGATAACGCAGAACGCCATCTTCCAGCACCTTGTACGACTCCAGGCCCTGGCCGCCATCGCGCAGCAATTGCGCGTCGGTCTGGATGATTTGCGCCTGTTCGGCCGGGTCTTCCGTCTTGATCTGCGCCAGCTGCTTGCGGGCGCCTTCCAGGTCGCCCATGCGCGCGGCCAGGTGCGCGCGCTTCAGGCGCACCGTCAGCATCATGCGCGGCTCGCCATTGTCGACCCGGTCCAGCCACTCCTGCGCCGCGGCCAGGTCGCCCTTTTCTTCCGCGATTTGCGCCAGGATCAGCAGCGCCTTGGTCGGATCGCGGTCGTCGCCGCCATCTTTTTCCAGCACGTCGACAAAGCGCTTCAAATAACCTTCGGCGGCCGGCGTGTCGGTTGCCTGCATGGCCATGATGCCCAGCGCATACAGCGTGGCCGGGTTGTCGGGTTGCCCCTTCAGCAAGGTCAGGAATTCATTGCGCGCCTTGTCATATTGCTTTTGCTCGACCAGCATGCGCGCATACGCGGCGCGCACTTCGCGCGATTGCGGATACTGCGCGAGGAACTCCGTCACCAGCCTGGTCACGATGGCCGGATCCGGCGTCACCTGCGCCATCGTCAACAGCGCCAGCTCGGAATCGGGCTTGATGGAAAGGGCGCGGCGCGCTTCGGTGGCGGCGCGCAACGCTTCGTTATTGGCAAAAGCGCCCTGCGCCAGCACCAGGTGGGTTTCCAGCTGGCCCGCATACGGCGCCAGCACGCGTTCCATCAGCCCAAAGGCGGCCGCCTTGTCTTTCGCGCGCAGCAGGAATTGCTGCATCTGGAACATCGCCAGGCCGCGGGCGTTGGCCGGGCTTTTCTTCAGGCGCTGCGTGAACGCCTGTTCCGCTTCCGCCAGATCGTCGCCCAGCACGGCAAAGCCGAGGAAATACTGCGCCGCTTCGTCCGATTCGGGCGCCAGTTCGCGCCACAGGCGGATCGCCGCCATCGCTTCGCCCCCCTGCTTGGCGGCCAGCGCCATTTCCGCCGAGCGCTGCGCCAAGCGCGGATCGCGGGTCTGCTGCGCCAGCACCATCAGGGTCACGTACGCGCTTTGCCATTGTCCGCGCTTGAAATCGAGTTCGGCCTTGGTCAGCTTGTAAAACAGGTCGGCCGTCAAATCCACGCCGGGCAGCGTTTCATTGACTTGCACGGCGGCGGCCGCCGCCACGGCCTGCGTGGCCGGCGTATCTTCAGTGGGCGCTGCCGGGGCCGGGGCCGGCACTGCCGGCACGGGCGGGGCGGCCGGCGCCGGCGCCTCCGCAGGGGCGTGCCAAGGCGCAACAGCGCAGCCGGACAGCACTGCCGACAGGGTTACAATGGCGAAAGCGTTTTTCAAAGGTTGGTCCTGACTTTTCGGAAACTTATTTCGATTTTACGCCAACCTCCCCGCTGCCGGGCATTTGCCCGGCCTTACATTTGTAAGGAAATTTATAAGGATTTCGTTGCTCCATGCCTGAATTGCCGGAAGTCGAAGTGACGCGCCGCGGCGTCGCGCCCCATATCGAGCGCCGCACCGTGCGCGACGTGGTCATGCGCCGCGGCGGCTTGCGCTGGCCATTCCCGCCCGGCCTGGCGCAGGCGCTGCTGGGCCGCACCGTGCTGGGAACGGGGCGGCGCGGCAAATACCTGCTGCTACACTTTGAACATGGCACGCTGATCATCCACCTCGGCATGTCCGGCCACTTGCGCGTGCTGCCGCCCGGGATCCCGCCGGCCAGGCATGACCATTTCGATCTCGTCGTCAGCAGTGGGCAAGGCGGCCCGCAGGATGGCGTCCAGGTGCTGCGCCTGACGGACCCGCGCCGCTTCGGCGCCGTGCTGTGGCATGACAATGCGGAAGGCGAACTGGAGGAAAACCCGCTGTTGCGGGGGCTCGGCGTGGAACCACTGGAAGCCGGATTCACCGGCCAGTTGCTGTACGACCAGACCCGCCGGCGCGGCGCCGCCGTCAAGCAAGTGCTGCTGGCCGGCGATATCGTGGTCGGCGTCGGCAATATCTATTGTTCGGAAAGTCTGTTTCGGGCCGGCATCAACCCGAAAACCCCGGCCCGGCGCATCAGCCTGGCGCGCTATGCCAAACTGGCGCAAGCCATCCGCGACGTGCTGGCCGAAGCCATTGTGCAGGGCGGCAGCACCCTGCGCGACTTTATCAGCGTGAATGGCCAGTCAGGCTATTTCCAGCAGACCTATTTCGTCTATGATCGTACTGGCATCCCCTGCCGCGTGTGCGGCACGCCGGTACGGCAGATCAAGCAGGGGCAAAGGTCGACTTTTTATTGCGTGCAGTGCCAGAAATGACGCCTATCTGAAAGGTTAAGCATGGTGGTGAGGGACCTGGAACAATACAGCGCGTGGCGCCACGGCGTGATCTCCGCCTTGAAGCAGTACCAGGCATGGATCGCCGGCGCCGAGTTGGCCGACGCCGCCACGGAACAGCGCCTGGCCCGCACCTTGGCGCGGCTGTCGGATGACAAGCTGTCGGTCGCCTTCGTGGCGGAATTCTCGCGCGGCAAATCCGAACTGATCAACGCCATCTTCTTTGCCGACTACGGCCAGCGCATCCTCCCCTCCGCCGCGGGCCGCACCACGATGTGCCCCACTGAATTGCTGTACGACCCCGCCTGGCCGCCGTGCATCCGCCTGCTGCCGATAGAAACGCGGGCGGAAAACCTGTCCACCAGCGATTACCGCGAGCAGGCTTCCGCCTGGACCATGCTGCCGCTGGACCTGGACACGCCGGAATCCATGCACGACGTGTTCCGCCAAGTGTGCCTGACGCGCCATGTCAGCGTGGAAGAAGCCAAGCGCTATGGCCTGTATGACGAAAACGATCCGGACATGGCCGCCACCCTCGATGACGACGGCCTGGTGGAAATCTCGCTGTGGCGCCATGCCATCATCAACTTCCCGCATCCGCTGCTGCAGCAGGGCCTGGTCATCCTCGACACGCCGGGCCTGAACGCGATCGGCACGGAACCGGAACTGACGCTGAACCTGATTCCGCACGCCCACGCCGTGCTGTTCATCCTGGCCGCCGATACCGGCGTCACCAAGAGCGACATCGAAGTCTGGCGCCAGCATATCGGCGGCGGCGCCGGCCGGCTGGTGGTGCTCAATAAAATCGACAGCATGTGGGACGAATTGCGCAGCGACGACGAAGTCAATGACGCCATCCGCCGCCAGCAGGAACATGCGGCGCATATGCTGTCGCTGGAACCGCGCCAGGTGTTTCCCGTGTCGGCGCAAAAGGCGCTGGTGGCGAAAATCACCAATGAGGCCAGGCTGCTGGAAAAGAGCCGCCTGGGTGAACTGGAACGGGCGCTGTTCGATGAACTGATCCCGGCAAAAAAAGACATCGTGCGCAAACAGCTGGCGCAGGATCTGCAGATGCTGTCGTCGGCGCAGCAGGCGCTGATCGGCGCGCGCATGCGCGGCATCGTCGAGCAATTGCATGAACTGAAAAGCTTAAGAGGCAAGAACCAGAGCGTGATCGCGCACATGGTCAAGCGGGTGGAAGCGGAAAAGAAAGAGTTCGACAGCAGCCTGTTCAAGCTGCAGGCCACCCGCGCGGTGTTTACGCGGCTGTCGACCGAGCTTTATACCAACATGGGCATGGACATCCTGCGCGACCACGTGCACTCGGTGCGCAACGCCATGGCCAGCAGCCGTTTCACGCTCGGCATGCGCGAAGCGGTCAAGGCGTTCTTCGCCAGCATCCGCCAGGACTTGCACGCGTCCGAACACAAGATCGATGAAATCCGCGACATGATGGACGTCATGTACCGCAAATTCTCGGCCGAACACGGCTTGTCGCTGGCGCCGCCGATGGCGTTCACGCTGGATAAGTACCGCGATGAAATCGCCGACATCGAAGATATCTATGACAAGCAGTTCGGCACCATGACCTTGCTCACCACCAGCCGCGTGGTGCTGATCGAACGCTTCTTTGACTCCATCGCGTCCAGCGTGAAGCGCTGCTTCAAAGCGGCCAACGCCGATGCCGAAGCGTGGCTGAAAGTCATCATGGCGCCGCTGGAAGCGCAAATCCGCCAGCACAAGGAACAACTGAAACACCGGCAAGCCTCGATCCAGCGCATCCACGATGCGACCGACGACCTGGAACAGAAAATCGAAGCCTTTGAGCTGGGCCAGGCGGAACTGGACCAGCTCAAGGCGCGGCTGACGGAACTGTCGGGAGCGATCAGCATTGCCATCAATGCGGAATTCGTGGAGCTCGATGCTGCAGCTTGATGCCTCGGCGGCGTAAAATGGCGGCATGAAACGACTGACTCACCCGCTGGCCCCCGCCGGTTCCAGCGCGACGAATTACACCGATCCCTCCTTTTCCGCCACCTTGATCGCCTGGCAACAACAACATGGCCGCCACACGCTGCCATGGCAAAACACGCGTAATGCCTACCTGGTGTGGCTGTCGGAAATCATGCTGCAACAAACGCAGGTGTCCGCCGTGCTCGGGTATTACGCGCGCTTCCTGGAACGTTTTCCGACCCTGCAATCGCTGGCCGACGCCCCGGTCGAAGACGTGATGGCGCAGTGGAGCGGCCTCGGTTACTACACGCGGGCGCGCAACCTGCACAAGTGCGCGCAGCAAGTCATGGCGCAGCATGGCGGCGTGTTCCCGTCCGACCCGGTGCTGCTGGCGGAATTGCCCGGCATCGGCCGCTCGACGGCGGCGGCGATTGCCGCATTTTCGTACGGCACGCGGGCGGCCATCATGGACGGCAACGTCAAGCGCGTGTTTGCCCGCGTGTTCGGCATCGACACCTTCCCTGGCGAGAAAAAGACGGAACAGGCCATGTGGCTGCGCGCCGAAGCGCTGCTGCCGGAGTCCGGAATCGAGTCCTACACGCAGGGCTTGATGGATATGGGGGCGACCCTGTGCACGCGCTCGAGCCCGGACTGCGCGCGCTGCCCGATGGCGCCGCGCTGCGTGGCCCATGCCACGGACCGTGTCAAGGACCTGCCGGTGCGCAAGCCGAAAAAAGCCTCGCCGGAAAAGCATGCGGTGATGCTGGCGATCGTGCACGATGGCCAGGTGCTGCTGGAACAGCGTCCCGCCACCGGCATCTGGGGCGGCCTGCTGTCACTGCCGGAACTCGATGGGCATGCGCTGGCCGAGGATGACGAGATTGCACCGGTCGATGACGCGGCGCTGCTGGCGGCGGTGCAGCCATTTGGCGTGATCGATACGCATGAACGGCTGCTCAACGTCACGCACGTGTTCACGCACTACAAGCTGCATATTGCGCCGCTGCTGGTGACGTTGCGGCAGCGGGTTCCTTTTGTTGGCGAGGGGCGCCATCAATGGCTCGATGCGGCGAAGGTGGGGGATGCGGCGCTGCCGGCGCCCGTTAAAAAGCTATTATTGGACGTGCTTGGCAATGCTGGCGACGCCCAAGGGCGGTTGCTGTAACACTGCGCATGCATGGCGGCTTTGTAAAAGCCGCCCTACGGTGTGACGCCCCGGGGCTTTCCATATCACGTTACAGTCATTGCGTAGGGCGGTTTCCGCGCAGCGGAAGCAGCCATGCCTGCACACCTACAGCTCATCCATCGAAAACAGCCGCCGGTACTCTTTAAAGGCATACCGGTCCGTCATCCCTGCAATGTAATCGGCAATCTTGCGCGCCTGCTTGTGCACGTCGCCCGAGGTATCGTGGTAATCCGGCGGCAGCAGCACCGGGTCGTGCATGAACGCTTCATACAATTCGCGGATGATGCGGCTGGCCTTCACGCGCATGCGGTTGACCTTGTAATGCGTGTACAAATTCGCACGCAGGAAGCGTTTCAGTTCCGTCGCATCCTTGCGCATTTGCGGCGAAAAGCGGATCAGCGGCGGCGCGGCGCGCACGTCGTCGATGCTGTTCGGCGCGGCCTCCAGCAGCAATTCGCGCGAGGTCGCCAATAAATCGTCGGCCAGCGCGGTGATCACGCGGCGCAGGGTTTCATAGATCGCGCGCCGCCCCGCCAGCCCCGGATGGCTGCGCTGCACATCGTGCCAGATGCGGGCAAAGAATTCCACCTGTTCCAGCTGCCCGATGGTGATCAGGCCGGAACGCAAGCCATCGTCGATATCGTGGCTGTTGTACGCGATTTCATCGGCCAGGTTAGTTAACTGCGCTTCCAGCGACGGTTGCGTGCGGTCGATAAAGCGCTGCGCGACCGGCCCCAGCAACTTCGCATTGTTCAGCGAGCAGTGCTTCAAAATGCCTTCGCGGGTGGCGAACATCAAGTTCAGGCCATCGAAGGCGCCATACATTTCTTCCAGCTCATCGACCACCCGCAAGCTTTGCAGGTTGTGCTCGAAGCCGCCGTGGTCAACCATGCACTCATTGAGCACGTCCTGCCCCACGTGGCCGAACGGCGTATGGCCCAGGTCGTGCGCCAGCGCCACGGCTTCCACCAGGTCTTCATTGAGGCGCAGGTTGCGCGCCAGCGAGCGGCCGATTTGTGCCACTTCGAGGCTGTGCGTGAGGCGGGTGCGGAACAGGTCGCCCTCGTGGTTGAGGAAGACCTGGGTCTTGTATTCGAGCCGGCGGAACGCCGTCGAGTGGATGATGCGGTCGCGGTCGCGCTGGAACTGGCTGCGCGACGCGTGCGGAGTTTCATCGAAACGCCGCCCCGCGTCCTTGTCCGACTGTACGGCATAGGGGGCGAGGTGGGTTTCGTAACTCATGCTGGACTCCGGTTATTCCTTCGTGCAGGCCGCCAGGGTCGCCAGCAGCAAGTCCTGCGGCGCGTTGGTGATCGACGGTTTACCCAATGGTTTCAGCAAAATGAACTTGATGGCGCCGCCCTCGTTCTTCTTGTCGACTTCCATCAGTTCCAGCCAGCGCGCTATGCCCAGGTCCGGCGCCACGGTCGGCAGGCCGGCCGCTTTCACCAGTTGGCGCACACGCGCCACGGTGTCGGCATCGACCAGGCCCATGCGGTACGACAGGTCCGCCGCCATCACCATGCCGCAACCGACGGCTTCGCCGTGCAGCCATGCGCCATAGCCCAGCCCCGCTTCGATCGCGTGGCCGAACGTGTGGCCGAAATTCAGGATGGCGCGCAAGCCGCCTTCACGCTCATCCTGGCGCACCACGTCGGCCTTGATTTCGCACGAACGGGCAATCGCGTACGCCAGCGAGGCTTTGTCGCGCGCCACCAGTTTTTCGATGTTCGCTTCGATCCAGTCAAAGAATTCCGCGTCGATGATGGCGCCGTGCTTGATGACTTCCGCCAGGCCGGCCGACAATTCGCGGTCCGGCAGCGTTTCCAGCGTCGCCGTATCGGCAATCACCACGCGCGGCTGGTAAAACGCGCCGATCATGTTCTTGCCCAGCGGGTGGTTGATGCCGGTCTTGCCGCCCACCGACGAATCGACCTGCGACAGCAGCGTCGTGGGAACCTGGATGAAATCGACGCCGCGCATGTAGCTGGCCGCCGCATAACCGGTCAAATCGCCGATCACGCCGCCACCCAGGGCGATCAGCGTGCACTTGCGGTCGGCCTTGTTGGCCAGCAGGCTGTCGAACACTTGCATCAGGCTGGACCAGTTCTTGTGCTCTTCGCCGTCCGGCAGGATGATCTCGATCACCTGCTTGCCCTCGGCCTGCAGTGCATTTTTCACTTTATCGAGGTACAGCG
>Ga0307408_100002012_pt1 | contig 14667 bp, 11 predicted proteins | sample 322Cmetagenome_FD_202116 | JGI IMG/M metagenome (GOLD analysis project Ga0307408, IMG submission 202116) | Maize rhizosphere microbial communities from greenhouse at UC Davis, California, United States - 322HYB-C-3 | ecosystem: Host-associated > Plants > Roots > Rhizosphere > Soil | place...
CCAGCAACCAGGCCAGGCCGCTGATGCTGGCGGGCTGGGCCACGTCCAGGCGCAAGGCCTTGGCGCCCAGCCCCTTGAGGTGCTGCAGACCCTCGTCGTCTCGCGCGGTGGCGATGACCTGCGCGCGCTCGGACAGGTACTGGCGGGTGAACTCCAGCCCTATGCCGCGTGATGCGCCTATGACGAGGACTTTCATTGCAATCAGATCAACTCGACGGCCAGGGCAGTACCTTCTCCGCCGCCAATGCACAGCGTGGCGATGCCCTTCTTGAGGCCACGGGCCTTGAGGGCGTGGATCAGGGTCACGATGATGCGGGCGCCGGATGCACCGATGGGGTGGCCCAGCGCGCAGGCGCCGCCGTTGACGTTGACGATGTCGTGGCTGATGCCCAGCTCCTTCATCGCGGCCATGGGCACGACGGCAAAGGCTTCGTTGACTTCCCAGAGGTCCACGTCCTTGACGCTCCAGCCGATCTTCTTGAGCAGCTTGTTGACGGCGCCGACCGGTGCGGTGGTGAACCATTCGGGCTGCTGCGCGAAGGTGGCATGGCCCAGGATGCGGGCGATGGGCTTGGCGCCCAGCTCTTTGGCCGTGGACTCGCGGGCCAGCACCAGGGCGGCAGCGCCATCGTTGATGGAGGAGCTGGAGGCGGCGGTGATGGTGCCGTCTTTCTTGAAGGCGGGCTTGAGCGTGGGAATCTTGTCGAGCTTGACCTTGCCCGGGCCTTCGTCGATGGAGATGACGGCTTCGCCGGCTCGGCCTTTGACGGTGACGGGTGTGATCTCGGCCTTGAAGGCGCCGGATTCGGTAGCGGCCTTGGCGCGCTGCACGCTGGCGGTGGCGAAGGCGTCCTGCGCTTCGCGGGAGAAGTTGTACTTTTCCGCGCACTGCTCGCCAAAGGTGCCCATGGCACGGCCGGGTTCATAGGCGTCTTCCAGGCCGTCGAGCATCATGTGGTCATAGATGCGGTCGTGGCCGATGCGGATGCCGCTGCGGCCCTTGAGCAGCAGGTGGGGCGCATTGGTCATGCTTTCCATGCCGCCGGAGACCATGACGTCGCGGCTGCCGGCAAGCAGCTGGTCGTGCGCGAGCATGGTGGCCTCCATGCCGGAGCCGCACATCTTGGACAGCGTGACCGCGCCGGTGCTAGCCGGCAGGCCACCCTTGAAGCCTGCCTGGCGCGCAGGCGCCTGGCCCTGGCCGGCCATCAGGCAGTTGCCGAAGAGCACTTCATCCACTTTTTCAGGCGCGATGCCGGCGCGCTCAATGGCGGCCTTGATGGCGGCGCCGCCCAGGTCATGGGCCGAGAGGCTGGCGAAATCGCCCTGGAAGCCGCCCATGGGGGTGCGGGCTGCGCCGAGGATAACGATGGAATCCGACATGATGTGTCCTTTCAGGTATGAATGGGGGTGTTTAAGGTGTGAGGCCACTGAGGCCCGTCAAAACCGGTTCGGGTGGAAGCTGTGTCAGCACTTCATCGCCGGCCTCGCCGGGGCTGTGCAATGCGATGAAGCGTTTGTCGCGCTCGTAGGGGAAAACGTCGTGCACGTGGCCGGCCTGGATGCGGGCCTGGTGCTTCTGCCAGAACTCCGCATCCAGCAGGTCGGCGTGGTGCTTCATGAAGACCTCGCGCACCGCGTCGTTGCCGAGCAGGAAGGGCTCGAAGGTTTCGGGGAACACGTCCTTGGGCCCGACGGAATACCAGACCTCGCCGCTCATCTCGTCCTCTTCGTTGCGGGGGGCGGGCACCTTGCGGAAGTTGCAGTCGGTGATGTATTCGATCTCGTCGTAATCGTAGAACACCACCTTGCCGTGGCGCGTGATGCCGAAGTTCTTCCAGAGCATGTCGCCGGGGAAGATGTTGGCGGCGACCAGGTCCTTGATGGCGTTGCCGTACTCGACGACGGCGCGCTCGATCTGGTCCTTGGCGGCGGGTTCGTCGACGCCGGCGTCGAAGGCCTCCTGCAGATAGATGTTGAGCGGGATCATGCGGCGCTCGATGTAGACATGCTTGATGATGACCTCGGTCTGGCCGTCGGCATCGCGGTCGCTGATCTCGAGCTGGCTGGGCGCGAATTTTTCGATCTCGGCAATCAGCTCGTCGTCAAAACGGTCGCGCGGGAAGGCGACCTCGCTGTATTCCTGGGTGTCGGCCATGCGGCCGACACGGTCGTGCTGCTTGACCAGCAGGTACTTGCCCTTGATCTGCTCGCGCGTGGTGTCCTTCTGCGGCGGGTAGTAGTCCTTGATGACCTTGAAGACATACGGGAATGAAGGCAGGTCGAACACCAGCATGACCATGCCCTTGATGCCGGGCGCGATGCGGAACTTGTCGGTGGAGTGCCGCAGGTGGTACAGAAAGTCCCGATAGAACAGGGTCTTGCCCTGCTTGGCCAGGCCCAGCGCGTTGTAGATCTCGGCGCGCGGCATGTGCGGCATCATGCTGCGCAAAAACTGCACATAGGCCGAGGGGATGCCCATGTCGACCATGAAGTAGGCACGCGCGAAGCTGAAGAGGATGAGCAGGTCGTCCTCGCCGAAGAGCGCGGCGTCTATGACCAGCTTGCCCGCCTTGTTGTGCAGCACGGGCAGCGCGAAAGGCACTTCATTGAAGCCGTTGATGATCTTGCCGACGATGTAGGCGCCCTTGTTGCGAAAGAACAGGCTGGTCAGCACCTGTATCTGGAAGTTGGCGCGCAGCTTGACGTCGGCAAAGCGCCCGCTGATGGCTTCGAGCACATAGCCGGCGTCGCGCTCGAGGTCGTCAAAAGGCAGGCGCAGGTCGAAGTCGCGCACCACCTGCAGCAGCACATCGCGCATGTTGTCGCGCGTGGGGTAATAGGCGCGGTAGGTCGGCTGCGAGGCCAGCTCGTCGTTTTCGATGTATTCGGTGCTGACGGCAGGGCGCACGAAGATGAAGTCGTTCTGGAAGTAGCTGCGGTGCACGATCTTGGTTGTGACCGAGTTGAAGAAGGTCTCGGCGAGTTCGGGCTGGTGGTGGTTGACCAGCAGGCCGATGTAATGCAGCTTGACCTGCTGCCAGACGTCCATGGGCTGCTCGCCGGCCTTGAACTCGCGCTCCAGCCGATTGGAGGCTTCGCGCACGCGCAGGTCGTAGAACTCGATTCGCTCGCGCTGCGCGCGCTGCTGGCCGTGCCAGTCGGCGGTTTCAAAACGGTGTTTGGCGCGCGCGGACTCGGTGCGGAACAGCTGGTAGTGCCGGTTGAAGCCGTCCATCATCGCCTTGGCGATGTCGTAGGCGATGCTCGAGTCCAGGCGCTGCGGAAACATGCGGCCTATGCCCGTTTCTGCTGCGTATCGCCACCCGCGCGGGCCATCCATATGTCCCAGACACGGTCTATGGCCTTGCTGTAAAGCGTGTCGAGCTGGTCGGGCGCCGAGACGCTCATCTTCAGGTCCTGCAACAGGCCGTCGTGCACACCGAAGGCCCAGCCGTGCACGGTGACGTTCTGGCCGCGCGCCCAGGCGTCGACCATGACGGTGCTGACCGAGACGTTGACGACCTGTTCGATGACGTTGATGTCGCACAGGGCCTGGGCGCGCACCGTCTCGGGCAGGCTGTCGAGCAGCTGGCGGTGGCGGTGCCGCACGTCCTGGATATGGCGCAGCCAGTTGTCGGCCAGCCCGATGCGCGCGCCTTCGAGCGCGGCCTGCACGCCGGAGCAGCCGTAGTGGCCGACCACCATGATGTCCTGGACCTTGAGGCGTTCGACGGCGAACTGGATGGCCGAGAGCGCGTTGAGGTCGGAGTGCACGACGACGTTGGCAACGTTGCGGTGCACGAAGACCTCGCCAGGCTCCAGGCCGGTGATCTGGTTGGCGGGCACGCGGCTGTCGGAGCAGCCTATCCACATATACCGGGGCGTCTGCTGCTTCACCAGGCCGGTGAAGAAGCCGGGACGCTCGGCTTCCATCTGCGCGGCCCAGGCGCGGTTATGGGCGAAGAGGTCTTGGATTGATGCAGTCATGGGTGTATTTTCACCTGCCTGGGTCACATCGTTTCGGCGAACAGTTCGCGGCCTATCAGCATGCGGCGTATTTCGCTGGTTCCAGCCCCGATTTCATAGAGCTTGGCGTCGCGCCAGAGGCGGCCCAGGGGGTATTCGTTGATGTAACCGTTGCCGCCGTGGATCTGCAGGCCCTCGCCGGCCATCCAGGTGGCTTTTTCGGCGCACCAGAGGATGACGGAGGCGCAATCCTTGCGGACCTGGCGCACGTGCTCGACGCCCAGCAGGTCGAGGTTTTTGGCGACGGTGTAGGCAAAGGCGCGGCCGGCCTGCAGCACGGTGTACATGTCGGCGACCTTGCCCTGGATGAGCTGGAATTCGCCGATGCTCTGGCCGAACTGCTTGCGGTCGTGGATGTAGGGCACGACGTTGTCCATGACGGACTGCATGATGCCCAGGGGGCCGCCGGTGAGCACGGCGCGCTCATAATCGAGCCCGCTCATGAGCACCTTGGCGCCGCTGTTGAGGCCGCCGAGGATCTGGCTGGCCGGCACCTCGACGTTGTTGAAAACCAGCTCGCCGGTGTGGCTGCCGCGCATGCCGAGCTTGTCGAGCTTTTGCGCGACGGAAAAGCCCTTCATGCCCTTTTCGATCAGGAAGGCGGTGACCCCGCGCGCGCCGAGTTCGGGCTCGGTCTTGGCATAAACAACCAGGGTGTCGGCGTCGGGGCCGTTGGTGATCCACATCTTGCTGCCGTTGAGCAGGTAGTAGCCGCCCTTGTCCTCGGCCTTGAGCTTCATGCTGATGACGTCGCTGCCGGCGCCGGGTTCGCTCATGGCGAGGGCGCCCACATGCTCGCCGCTGATGAGCTTGGGCAGGTATTTCTTGCGCTGTTCGTCGCTGCCGTTGCGCTTGATCTGGTTGACGCACAGGTTGCTGTGCGCGCCGTAAGACAGGCCGATGGAGGCGCTGGCACGGCTGATTTCTTCCATGGCGATCATGTGGGCCAGGTAGCCCATGTTGGCGCCGCCGTACTCCTCGCCGACGGTGATGCCCAGCACGCCGAGCGCGCCCATCTTGGGCCAGAGGTCCATGGGGAACTGGTCGCTGCGGTCCACTTCGGCCGCGCGCGGAGCGATCTCGGCCTGGGCGAATTCGCGCACCGCGTCGCGCAGGGCGTCTATATCTTCACCGAGCTGGAAATTGAGTCCGGGCATGTTGGTCATGGGGCTTCCTTTGATTGAAGGCGGATTGAATAAGTTGGTCAGTAAGCCTTGGGCACGGGCACCAGGGTCTGCTGCATCAGGGCACAAGGGCTTTCCTTGCCATTGGCGGCGGCGACGTGCGTGACCTCGGCGGTGGTGACGATGATGCGCTTGCCAGCCTTGGCGACACGGCCCAGGGCGCGCAGCTCGCCGTCCCTGAAGGCGGCCATGAAGTTGATCTTGTATTCGACGGTGGTGACTTCCGCATCTTCAGCCGTCACGGTAAGGGCCGCGTAGCCACCGGCGATATCGGCCAGCGCGCCCATGGCCCCGCCGTGAAAACTGCCCTGTTGCTGCGTCACGCGTTCCGACCAGGGCAGCGCCACTTCGCAGAGGCCCGGCTCCACCCGCAGCAGGCGCGCACCCAAGTGCTGCATCAGCCCCTGGCGCAGGAAGCTGGCTTCGATGCGGCGGAACAGCGCGGAAGGGGCGGCGGGTGCGTCCATGGATAGGCCCTTTGCTGGATGGGAGGGAATCAGCCTGTTAATTGACGTTTACGTAAACGTCAATTATGGCGTATTTACGGGCCGGGCGGTTTTTGACCCGGCGAGGCCACGGGGAATCACCCAGACAGCCAAGGCGGCCGGCAGAACCGGACTGGCTGGCCGCGCCAGGGGGGGCCAGCTCAGGCGGCCTTGCTCTTTTCAGCCTTGCTGAGCAGGGCCTTGGCTTCTTTTTCGTGGGTACGGATTTCGTCGAGATTGGCCTGCAGGTCCATCAACTGGGCCTCCAGCTTTTTGCGGTGCTCGCCCAGCACGGCCAGGAATTTGCGCAGTTGCGGGGCAGTGTCGCGCGGACTGTCGTAGGAATCGATGATTTCCTTGGCCTCGACCAGTGACAGGCCCAAGCGCTTGGCGCGCAGGGTGAGCTTGAGCCGGGTGCGGTCGCGCGCGGTGTAGACGCGGTTGCGCCCACCCGCCCCTTCGCGCTGCGGCTGCAGCAAGCCCATGTCTTCGTAAAACCGCATGGCGCGCGTGGTCAGATCAAACTCTTTTGCCAGGTCGCTGATGGTGTAGGTGGTGGCCATGATGGGAAGTCTTCTGCAAATACCCTGTGCAAACGCGGAGACAGCGCGAAACCAGCGCCGACCCTACAATGGTTCTGCATGACGTTTACGTAAACGTCAAATATACCGCGAATCATGACATGAACATCCTCGAGCAGCAACTCCACTACCCCTTCGGCGATACCCTGCCCGCCGCAGGCGCGACGCTGGAAATGGCGCCCGGCGTGAAGTGGATACGCATGGCGCTGCCTTTTGCGCTGGACCACATCAACCTGTGGCTGCTGCGCGACGAGATGGACGACCCCAACCGGGCGGGCGCGAAGATCCAGGGTTGGACCATCGTCGACTGCTGCATCAGCCGGGAGGAATCCAAGGCCCAGTGGGAAGAGATTTTTGCAACGCAGCTCGAAGGCCTGCCGGTGCTGCGCGTCATCGTGACGCATATGCACCCGGACCACATCGGCCTGGCGTACTGGCTGTGCGAGCGATGGTCCTGCCGGCTATGGATCAGCGCCACCGACTACCACTCGGCGCGCATAGGTTCCCAGAGCACCACCGGTTTCGGCGGCGAGAGCGCCGCGCGCTTTTTCGCGTCGCACGGCCTGGTGGACCCGGAAGCCATTGAGAAGATTCGCGGCCGGGCCAGTTACTACCCGGGCATGGTGCCTGCCGTGCCGGCCAGCTACGTGCGCATCATGGACGGCATGAAGATGCGCATAGGCGGGCGCGACTGGCGCTGCATCAGCGGCTACGGCCATGCGCCCGAACATATCGCGCTGCATTGTGAGGAAATTGATACGCTGATCAGCGGCGACATGGTGCTGCCGCGCATCTCCACCAATGTCAGTGTCTACGACCTGGAGCCCGAGGCGGATTCGCTTACGCTATTCCTGGACTCCATCGACAAATTTCTTCCGCTGGACAAAGACACGCTGGTGCTGCCTTCACATGGCAAGCCCTTTCGCGGCTTGCACACCCGCATAGGCCAGCTGCACGACCACCACCGCGACCGCCTCGCCGAAGTCATGCAGGCCTGCGAAGCAGCCCCCTGCACCGCCGCCGACATCCTGCCCATCATGTTCCCCCGCAAGCTGGACCTGCACCAGACCACCTTCGCCATGGGGGAAGCGGTGGCGCATTTGCATGCGCTGTGGTTCGGCGGCAAGCTCGCACGCCGTTTGAATGACGACGGGATTTACCGGTTTAGCGCGGTTTCAGCGTAACAACTGAAGGGACTCGCGGGCCCCGAGGGGCTGGAGCCGCGGCCTGCAAGGCCTCGGGAGTTACACGAAGTGAACGACCGTGGGGGCCATTCCCAGCGTGGGGGCTAGCGCCTCCACTTGCGATTGGCCGTCACCAAGGCCGTGATATAGCCATGCAGCCAGTCAAAGTTGATGGGCTTTTGCAGCAGATGGGCTTCAGGCGGCAGGCCACCGCGCGCCTGGACGGCCTCGGGCGCCAAGCCGCTGATCACCACAATCTGCATGTCCGCAAGCTGCTGGTTGCGCTTGCAGGCCTTGAGCATTTCTATGCCGTCGACGCCGGGCATGGAGAGGTCGGTGATTAACAGGTCGGGCCGCATGGACGCGATGTCCATCATGGCTTCCAGCGCCGAGGGCATCCAGGTGCAATCGACCGGCAGGTCCCAGTCCTCGAACTGGCAGCGGTAGAGCTCGCGGGTGTTTTCGTCGTCTTCCACCATCAGCACGCGCAGGCGGTGTTTGGGGTCGGTATCCACCCGCGAGAGTTGCGGGCTGTTCTTGGCCAGATAGGTATTGATCGATTGCAGTGCGATGCGGCGGTGGCCGCCCAGTGTTTTCCAGGCCTCGATCTCGCCCTTTTCCACCAGCGCTTGCACGGTGGCGACGGAGAGGCCCAACAGCTTGGCCGCATAACTGGTGCCGCAGTAATCCTCGCTTGAGAAATCTGAAGCGGTGATGGCGGCCTCGAAAGACTTGGGTTCACGCATGGTCAGTCTCGTAAAGGATTGTTTTTCGCACTTTTCGCATTTTAATCAATTCGTTATACGAAGCCCTGGGAAAAACAGCAAAAAAAGGGTGAAAACAGACTTCCATGAAGGTAATTAATCCTTGTAAGGTCACACCGCGTCACATCAGGACACATCAGGCGCTTGCGGCGTTTTCGGCAGGGTGAAGAAAAAGGTCGCGCCATTGCCGGGCGAAGACTCCGCCCACAGGCGGCCGCCATGGCGCTTGATGACCCGGCTGGAAGTGGCCAGGCCTATGCCGGTGCCGGGAAACTCCGATGCGGCATGCAGGCGCTGGAAGGGGTTGAAGAGCTTGTCGGCGTAGGCCATGTCAAAGCCGGCGCCGTTGTCGCGCACAAAGTAGACGGGAAGCCCTGCGGCGTCCAGCGTGTGGCCGACGGTGATCTCGGTCACGCCCTCATGGGAGCTGAACTTCCAGGCATTGCCGAGCAGGTTTTCCATGACCACCCGAACCAGCCGCGCGTCGCCGTGCGCCCTCAGGCCTTTTTCAATGTTGACCACCGCCTTGCGATCCGGATCGCGCGCCTGCCACTCCTCCATGATGCCGCGTGCCAGCTCCGACAGGTCCACCGACTTGTTGCTCAGGGGCGCGCGCGACACCTGCGCCAGTGACAGCAGGTCTTCGATCAGTTGCCCCATCTGCGCCACACCGGCCTGGATACGCGACAGGTAGTGCGACACCCTGTCGCCCGCATTGGCGCCCAGCTGCTTGGCCAGCAGGCGGCTGAAGCCGTCCACCGTGTTGAGCGGCGAGCGCAGGTCGTGCGACACGGAATAGGAAAAGGCCTCGAGCTCGTGGTTGGACAGCCGCAGCGCCGCTTCGATGGCCTTGATCTCGGTGATGTCGGCGTCAATGCCCACCCAGAATGCCACGCGGCCCTGCTCGTCGATCACGGGCGATGCGCGATAGGACATGGTGTGGCAGCTGCCATCGCGGGCCAGCACGCGGCGTATGCCCATGAACGGCGATTGCGAGGCTTTGGCCGTCTCCCACGTGGCCTTGACCTCGGGAAGGTCCTCGGGATGGATGACGGAAAACCACTGGGTGCCGGTCCAGTCCTCCAGCTTGCCGCCCACCAGGTCAAACCAGGCGCGATTGAAGTAGGTGGCGGCGCCGTCGGGGTTGATGGTCCACACCACCTGGGGCGCCTGCTCGGCCAGCCCGCGGAACAGGGCCTGCTGGCGCTCCAGCGCCAGTGTGCGCTCGGCCACCTTCTGCTCCAGCCCGGTGTTGAGCTGGCTGACTTCCTCCAGCAGGCGGGCATTCTCGATGGCGATGGATGCCAGCTGGGCCAGCTCGAGCGCCACGTACTCGTCCTGCTGGGTGAACTCACCTTCATATTTGTCGGACAGCTGGAGCAAGCCGATGTTGCGGCCGTCGCGCCCGGTCAGGGGTACGGCCAGCCAGCCGCGCATGGGGGGATGTTTGTCGGCATAGCTGCCGAAGCCTCGCCAGCGCGGATGGGCTTCAAGCTCGGCCTGCGTCATGCGCATGGAGCGGTTGGTCTGGCAGACCATGGCATAGATGCCGGTGCCGTCGGGCGGCTCGATGAGGTCGCGGTACTTCGCGTATTTTTCGGACAGCGAGAGCGCGTTGATGGCCTGCCTCCAGTCGCTGTTCACCGTCAGGCTGACGATGGACTGGTGCGCGCCCACCACGCCACGGGCCTGCTCGGCCACCTCATGCATGGTGCCTTCCAGCGTCTGGTGCCAGGTGATGGCCTGGGCGGCGTCAGCCGCACGCTGAAGAGTGAATAAGTGCTCCTGCACGTCGCGCTCGGCCTTGAGCTGGGCCGTGACATCCATCGCCAGCACAAAGCGCGCCGGTACGCCTGCGTACTGGATGGGCCGCGACACCACCTGGGCGGAAAAAACCGTGCCGTCCTTGCGGCGGTGCAGTGAGACGTTCCTGCGCTCGGGCGAATCGTCGGCAAGCATGCGCTCAAGGCGCACGCGTTCGGATTCAGGGCGAATGTCGTACAGCGTCATACCCAGGAACTCCTCCGCCGGGTAGCCGTAGCCATCCACCGCCGCCTTGTTGACGTTGAGGAAGCGCTTGGTGGTGACATCAAACACCCACATGGGCACCGGCGCCATTTCAAACAGGGCCGCATAACGCTGCTCGCTGTCCACCAGTGCCCGCTCGGCGTACTTGCGCTGGGTGATGTCGCGCTCCACCGCCACCCAGTGCGTGAACTGGCCCTTCGCGTCGGCGATGGGAACGATGTCAAGGTCCAGCCAGAACTCATCACCGCCCTTGGTGTAGTTGATGAGTTCGGCGCGCACCGGCTGCCACGACTGCAGCGCGGCGCGGATGCGATCCAGTTCGGCCCGCTGGGTCTTGGGTCCCTGGAAAAGGCGCGGCGTGCGGCCCAGCACCTCTTCACGGGTATAGCCGGTGCGTCGCTCGAAGGCATTGTTGACAAAGACGATGCGCGGGCCCGGCTCGTCAATCGGACCGGCCTCGGTGATCAGCACGATGTCGTTGAGGCGGGAGATACAGGATTCCAGCAGGCGCAGGTGCTCCTGGGCCTCGTGCTGCTCGGTGATGTCCTGCAGCACTCCAACCAGGCTCACGACCTTGCCGTCGCGCTTCAGCGCCCGGCCCCGGGTGCGCACCCAGATGCGCCGGCCCTTCTCGGTGATGAGCGGCAGCTCGAGGTCCCACGGCGTGCCGTGAAGAAAGGCTGCCTCAGCCGCAGCCCTGACGATGGGCTGCGCTTCCGGCGCATAAGACCGTATCGCCTGCCCTATGCCCAGCCTGGAACCGGGCTCCAGGTCATGGATGCGGTAGATTTCCTGCGACCAATAGGCCGTCATGGTGTCGGCCTGGACCTCCCATCCGCCGATCTTGGCGAGCTCGCCGGTGCGGTTGAGCAACTCGGTGCTGCGGGCGATTTCCAGTTCCGCCTGCTTGCGGTCGGTGATTTCCTGGATCACGCCGGAGCGGCGCGGCGCCTGCCCCTCCGGCAGGCCGTCCTGCGGCCCGTGGGCGCGGCCCATCAAGTGGATCCAGCGCACCTCGCCGGCGGCGGTGATGATGCGGAATTCCACGTCCAGCGGCAGCCCGGCTTCCACGGCGGCGTCGCGCCTGGCCCTGAATTCCTCGCGGTCGGCGGGATGGACGAGCTGCAGGAATGCGTCCCGGCTGGTGGGGAAAGTCGCTTTGTCCACCCCCAGCACGTCATAGACCTCATCGGACCACCAGGTCTCCTCGCTGCGAACATCAAGCTGCCAGTAGCCTATGCGCCCCAGCCGCTGGGCATCCTGGAGCTTGCGCTGGATGGCTTCGCTGTTCGCCAGTTCAGACTCCAGGGCCCCGCGGTGCTTCTGCAGGGATTCGGCCATGCGGTTGAAGCCTTCGGCGATCCGGGCAAATTCACCACCGTCGTCAGACGGTGTGACCGGAATGCGCACGTCCAGCCGCCCGTCCTGGATGCGCCGTGTCGCCTGCAGGATGTTGCGTGTGGGAATCACAATGGCGCGCCCGCCCATCATCCAGGCGAGCAACCCGCTCAGGAAGGCCAGCAGGGACAGAACGCCGAGCTCCAGCCACAGCTGCCGCTGCGAGGCCCCCACCACCAGGTTGTGGTCCAGGCTGACCGCCACAAAAAATGCTTCACCTGGGTTGCCGCTGCTGGGCATATAGGCCCACAGCCGGCGATTGCCCGCACCGTCAGGGCCGTCGGCCGTCCCCGAGCGCATGCCTTTGACCGCTTCCCGCAGCACCGGACTCGCGGCCCTCTGGCCCACGCGTATGGGCAGAGCCGGCTTTCCGGCCAGCAGCACGCCGTTTCGGTCGTGGATGCCGAGCGCGGCGCCGGGCGGCAGTTGGATATTCAGCGCCAGCTTTGCCATCTCCTCCAGGTCGACCGAGGCATAGGCCACAACCACCACACGTCCGTCCTTGTCCAGCAGAGGCAGCGCGAAGCTGATGGAAGGTATGCCCGTGGCGCGGCCCACGATGTATTCGCCGGTCACGAAGTCGCGGCGGGCGACAGCCTCGCGGAAGTACGCGCGGTCTCCCAGGTAGTTGAGCGTGGAATTGGGAATCCCGTTGCACAACACCCGGCCATCCGCACCCACAATGCCGAGGTTGGCGTACAGCGGGAACAGCCGGTTCAGCTCAGCCAGGTAGGCGTCGCAACGGCCGCCTCTGCCGCCCTTGACGGTTTTGCCGCTCTCTTCGCTGAGCAGTTCGGGCGCATGGACGACGGCGGTGAGAACCTGCCGCGCCATTTCGGCCAGTTGCTGCTGGTTGGAAGCCGCCAGCGAGGCCGCGAACTGCAGGTCGGTCATGGCCCGTTCGACGGCGGTGTCCGCGTTGTAGACGGCCTTGAAGATGGACAGGCCGAACAGCGGAACAATCGCAGCCAGCACCAGGATGACGAGGCGGGTCCGCAGCGTGATCTGAAACTTCATCGCGGCCATCCCTCAGGGGCCGCCGCGGCGGCGCGGGCGCGCCGCACCGCGAAAATATCAACCGACCGCGATGGATTCATTGACATCCAGCCAATAGGCCTGGAGCCGCTGGAGTTTTTCCGTGAGGTCTCCGAAGTCGACCGGCTTGCGCACGAAACCATTGGCGCCGGCCTGGTAGCACGCCACGATATCGGAGCGTTCGCTGGAAGACGTCAGCATGACCACCGGCACCAGGGCCGTGAGCGGATTGCTGCGCACGCTGCGCAGCACATCGAGGCCGGAGAGTTTGGGCAGCTTCATGTCCAGCAGGATGAATGAAGGCTGGCGTTGCGTGTCGCGCCCCGCATGAGCCCCCTGCCCGAAAAGGTAGTCCAGCGCCTGCACGCCGTCGCGGGCGACTGCGATCTCGGCGGTCACGCCCTGCTCTTCCAGGGTCAAGACAGTCAGCTCCAGATGGTCTGGATTGTCTTCAACTACGAGTATGAGCTTGTCGTTCATGGCAGTGCTTAAGAGGTACGACATCAAGTCCCTGGAGCTTTTGGCATTTTTGATATTTTTGTCATATTAACAAGTAACGCCAGCCTGTACTACTTTGTTATCGCTGGTGTTATTTGCCAAATCCAGCCCAAACCGCTTCGCCGGTGCGAATCCGGCAGCCAGAACTACCAGCGTGGGATCGCCTCGTCCTTGAGCTGGCCGCGCAGTTCGGCATAGTCGGGCACGATGGTGCGCACGGTATCCCAGAAACGCGGGCTGTGGTCCATCACGCGCAGGTGGCTCAGTTCGTGGACCACCACGTAATCGATCACCGACTGCCTGAAGTGGACCAGCCGCCAGTTGAGCCGGATGAAGCCGTCGGCGCTGGCACTGCCCCATCGCGTGCCGGCGCTGGAAAGGCTGAGCTTGTGCCACTGCACGCCGAGCTGCGGCGCGAAATGGTTGAGCCGCTCAATGAAGATCCGCTTGGCCTGGCGCATCAGCCAGGCCTGCACGGCGTCGCGTATCTGTTCGGCCGAGGCGTTGTGGGGCAGCCCCACATGCAGCGTCATCTGCGCCACGCCGGGCAGCATGCCGCTGGCCGTGCCCTCGTTGCCCTGCAGCAGCACCTCGGCCGCGCGGGTCTTGAGTTCGGCGCCTATGCCTCCGAAGGCGTGCCGCGGGTCTATCACCACGACCACCTGCTCGCCCAGGAAAGGCAGGGTGGTGCCGTCCTTCCAGTCTATGCGCGCGGATTCCATGCGCTGGTGGCGCTCGCGGGTCTCCCGCAGCTTGGCGAGTATCCAGCCGGATTTTTCAAGCACGGCCTTGTCGATTTCATACAGCGGCACCCACTTGGGCGCGCTGACCGTCAGCCCGTCGGCGCCGGCCGAAAAACCGATGGTCTTGCGTTTGCTGCGCCGGAATTCATAGGCGACCAGGATGCCGTCCAGCACAGTTTCGCGCGTGGCGCGCGGGTGGCGGAAGGTGGCCGGGGCCAGGGCCTGCTGCAGGCTCTGCGCGGGAAGCTGCGGTCCGACGAAATCGGCCTCGGGGGCCGGTTGCGGCTTCGGGGCGGAAATGACCGGCTTTTTGGGCCGCGGCTTGGCGGGCTTGCCGCTTTTGGGGCCGGCGGCACGGGGCGGCGGCGCGGGATGGGCGTCAAACAGGTCGAGCGTGAACTGGAGAAGCCGTTGCATCATGGCAGTTTAGCGCGGCGCCGCAGGCATGGGCGCCGCTCAGGTATTGGACGCGGGGGTAGGAACTGCGTAGGCCTCGGGGTCCAGCCGGTGCATCTCGGACTCAATCCAGGTTTCCACTTCGCGCATCAACTCATCGGGCTGGCGGCCCACGCTGGGGATGGGCTTGCCGATGGAGATGTCGACAACGCCCGGGGTCTTGATGAAGGCCTTGCGCGGCCAGCACTTGGCCGAGGTCACGGCGATGGGGATCACCGGCGCGCCGGTTTCGATGGCCAGGCGCGTGCCGCCGGATTTGTAAACGCCCTTCTGGCCGCGCGG
>Ga0307408_100002013_pt1 | contig 14664 bp, 13 predicted proteins | sample 322Cmetagenome_FD_202116 | JGI IMG/M metagenome (GOLD analysis project Ga0307408, IMG submission 202116) | Maize rhizosphere microbial communities from greenhouse at UC Davis, California, United States - 322HYB-C-3 | ecosystem: Host-associated > Plants > Roots > Rhizosphere > Soil | place...
GTCCACCCCCACCAGCCTCCGCCCTTGCCGCGCGTCCCGTTCGGTTCGTCGACGTCGCCAGCCAGAAGCGGCCCGCGCGCGCGCACCTCGTCGAGCACACGTGCCGCGTAGTCCGCGTTCGCGTGCATCCATTTCGCCAGCGCTCCCCAGCGCCGTTCGTGCGGGCTGAGGTGATGCCGAATCAGCGGCCAGTGCTCCACTGGCAGGATGGACGCCTCGTGCGCCCACTGTTCGGTGAACTCGCGGTCGCGGTAGATGAGCGCGTCGAGCCGCGAGCGGTTGTACGGCCCGACGCGCGAGAACGGCACCTGGTAGTGCGCGGGGAGCAGTACGCTCACCGAGTCGATCTGCATGAGCCCGATCTGCCGGATGACGCGTCGCAGATGCGCCGCGGTGGCCATGCCGGCGGGTCGCGGGCGGTCGAACCCCTGCGCGGCTAGCGCGATCCGTCGCGCCTCGTCTAACGACAACCGCCCACGCCGCCGCCGTGTCGTCTTCATCACTGCCGGAGCGCGTCCGTTTACGACGCCGTTCGATGACGGTCGACCCACCAGCCGAAGAGTGGGATGAGCCACCCTGCGAGCGCGGCCCACGCGAGCCCCGAGACGCTCGCCGGCGGTGGCGTGTAGATGCTCGCGACATAGAGCACCGCCAGTAAAGCCACGAATCCCCACAATGCCCAGCGGCCGGCGCGGTCGGTCGCCCGCGTAGCTCGCGTATACACGGCGACACCGACCACGAACATCACGGCCTCCACGACCATCGTTCCGGACATCGATCGCCAAAGTCCCAAGCCAACGCGCGGACCACCCGGATAGAGTGGCAGGTCGGGTAAATGCACGATCCAGTCGAGGACCCAGTGGCTCACGACCAGCAGCCCGACAATCACGCCGCCCCGACGATCAGCGCGAATGGCGGCGTACGCGCCACCGACGAGCACCCCCAACACGGCTGCCATGAGGAGGCTGTGCGTCCACGGATACGAGCCGAACGAGAGCCTGAGAAGCGGATTCGCGTTCGGCACGATGCTGACGTGCTCCAGTCCGACGAGCAGCAGCACGGGCCAGATGAGGTCCGCTAACTGTGCCGCGCCGGACAGCGTACCGAGCGACACCCGTGGTGCCGCAGGCTTCATGGCGAGCGCGAGTCCGTAATGTCCTAGGACCATATGGGGGTTCCGTGACGCCTGACGAAACGAGAACGTAGGATTCGAACGGCCATTCCAAATAGATGCCGTGCCCGGGCACGTCAGGCCAGAGACGGATCAAAGGGTTCAAGAACGGGTAGCACTGACGCTTTCTTCGCGCCAACGGCCGCATTCCGACGCATGCGTCTCACTCCGACCGCGCTCGTCACAGCAGTCACTGTCGTTGCGGGCGCGGTTGGGGCTCGTGCGGTGGCGCAGCAGCCAGCGCCGCGCCAGGCAACTGCGGCGGTCGGCTCGCTCACTGGTACCGTCACGAATACGACGGGCAGCCCGCTTCGCGCCGAGGTCAGCATCGACCGCCCGCGCCGCAGTGCCCGTGCGGATTCTGCCGGTCGCTTCGCATTCCGCGACATTCCGGCGGGACGCGTTCGGTTGCGTGCCATCTCGTTTGGCTTCGAGCCCGCCGACACGATGGTCGTGGTAGGCGCTGGGGAGGTCGTCACCGTCTCCCTTCGGCTTCCCGCGGTACCGCAGCCGCTCGCAGAGGTACGCACGGTTGCCAAGTCACCGGAACGAACGCGGTTCGACGACCAGGCGACGCCAAGTGTCGTGAGCATCTCCGGTGCCGAGGTTCGCCGGATCCCCGCGCTCGGTGAGAGCGATGTCCTCCGAACGGCGGCAATGCTTCCAGGCGTCGTCGCACGCAACGACTTCTCTGCCGGCTTCAACGTGCGCGGCGGCGAGGCCGATCAGAACCTCGTCCTGCTCGACGGAATTCAGATCTACAACCCGTTTCACATGGGCGGGCTGTTCGGGACGTTCATCGACAAGGCGGTGAGCGGTGTGGATGTCATGACGGGCGCGTTCCCGTCTCGCTACGGCGGTCGCCTGTCGAGCGTGCTCGATGTGAAGAGTCTCGAGGAGACGCGACACGGCGTCCACGGGTCGGCGGAGATCTCGCTGCTGTCGTCGTCGCTGTTCCTCGGTGGCGCGGTGAGTCAGAACAAGCTCTCCTGGAACTTCGCGGCACGGCGCACCTACGCCGACAAGGTCGTGGAGTGGATCCGCGGGAACAACGACTTTCCGTACCACTTCCAGGACGCCCAGTTCCGCTCGCGCCTCGCCCTGCCGAAAGGCGGCTCGCTCGGCCTAACGATGTACATGGGAAAGGACCTGCTGTACCATCAGGACGAGAGCGTGCAGCTCGGCAGTGATCCCGGAGGCCCGATCGACATCACCGACGACGACGACGAAACGATCACGTTCGATTGGGGGAACTGCGTCGTCGGCCTCACGCTCGACCAGCCGCTCGGCGCACGGACGATCCTGTCGCAGCGGCTCGCGTACACACGGTTCGGGACGCACTTCGATCTCCCGAGCGAATCGGTGTTCCTCGCCCAGAGCGTGGCGGAAGTGCAGCTGGCGGGCACGATCACGCACACCCGCCACCGACATACGCTATCGGCCGGATATGAAGCATCGCGATACCGGACGTCCTACCGCGAGCAGATCGCGATCCAGAGCAACGACGGCGACAGCGACGCCGGGTTCCCCGACCCGCTCGCGACGGATGGCGACACCACGATGCGGCAGGCTCCGGCGATGGCCGGCATGTTCGCCGAGGACCTGTGGAAGCCTAACGACCGGTGGATCATTCGTGCCGGACTCCGCGGCGAATACGTCACCGGTACGAGCTGGCTGGGTCTCTCACCGCGAGTGTCGGCCAAGTACTTCGTCACGCCGCGGCTCGCTATTACGGCGGCCGGCGGCCGCTACTCGCAATGGATGCGCGCAATGCGCAACGAGGACCTTCCGCTGCGCGTGTTCGACCTGTGGATGGCCAGCGACAGCACGATTCCGGTGTCGACGTCAACGCAGTTCAGCCTCGGGGCCGAGCGCTGGCTGTCGAAGGACCGGTTTCTTCGGGTGGAGGGGTACAGCAAGAACTACGACCGGCTGGCGGAGCCCGCGAGCACAGTGGATCCCCGCATCCGACCGACGCTGCTCCGGTACTACGACGGGCAGTCGTACGGCGCGGACTTCTACCTGCGACAGCTCGACCACAATGGCTTCAGCGGCTGGATCGCGTACAGCTACGGCGTCACGACACGCGAGCGGGACGCTGTGTCGTACTGGCCGGCGCACGACCGGCGTCACAATGCGAACATCGTGGCGACGTACGCACCCGACCGGAGTCGCTGGGCGTTAGGCAGCCATCTGGGGATCGCGAGCGGGACGCCGTATACGGGGTGGGCGGGGCTCATGAACCGGTACCGCTACGACCCGGTGCGCAACGTGTGGGGCCCACCGCGCAGCGACGGCGAGGAGGATGTGCGCGGGCCACGCAACGGAGAGCGCTTCCCATTCTACTGGCGGCTGGACCTGAGCGCGGAGCGACGGTTCGAGATCGGGGCGATGACGGTGAAGCCGTACCTGAACCTCGTGAACGTCTTCAACAGGAAGAACGTGTTCCTGTACACGATCGAAACGAACACCGACCCGCCGCAGGTGAAGGGCGCGTCACAGCTGCCGTTCCTGCCGTCGTTCGGGCTGAGGATGGAGTGGTGAGGCCCACGCGTCGCCTACTTGCCGCGCGCGCTATGGCGCTCGCCGCTGCGCTGACGGCGTCGATCGTCGGTTGCGAGATCAAGGGCACGACGGCGCCCGAGCTCGAACCGCGAGTCGTCGTGCATGCGGTGCTCAATCCAACGAGCGGCGTACAGATCATTACCGTCGAGCGCACTCTGCGCTCGATCGTGCGCACGTCCAGCGAGACGCCGACGCAATACGATCCGATCAACGATGCGCTTGTTGTCATCTATGGTCCGCGCGGGGACTCGGTCGTGGCCAGGCCGGCAACCGGCACAGGCGTGAGCCCCGGCGTGTATCGCGTGTCGAGCATCACCATCACGGACGGTTCCGCGGGCGACGCACAGCCTAACGTCCTGCGGCTCCGCCCTGGAGACCGCTATCGGCTCCGCGTCGAGACGACAATCGGCGTGGCGATCGGGGAGACGACCATCCCGGTCGCCGGGCCGATCGACGGATCACGCGCCACGTTCAACCTCGACCGCGATACGCTGCGGGTCGACACCACGACCGTGCGAAATGCCGCGGGCTACTATCTGCGGCACGAGTCGACGCGCGGTGTGCACGAACGTTACGTGACCACACTGAACGACGCGCTCCTTCGCCCGCCGAGCAGCGCGGCCGATAGCGCCTGGTCGTTTTCGTTCGCGGGCGAGACGATCTACCCGGGGCTGGCGCAGCGATTCACGCTCGTCGCGGTGGACTCGAACTATTTCCGCTACTACGTGGCCGGCTTCGACCCGTTCGGGGACGACACGCGCGGGAACACGTTGACCGGCGGCGTCGGTCTCTTCGGGTCCGTCGCTCCGCTCGCCTCGAAGATTCTCGACCTCACGGCCAACGCCGACACGCCGATCGAAGGGGCGTGGGCGGCCGACCGCACGTCAGCGACCCTGCCAACCGCGATCGTGCTCTACTCGTCGCCGTACTTCCCGCGCGAGGGATCCGGTCGGCGTTATACGGTTTCGGGCACCGGACAGGTCTCCGGGAAAACGGTCGAAGCGTACGGGACGAACGAAGACACCGGCGCGACGCTGCTCTTCTTCCCAATCGACCAATCGAGTCCCGCCACCGCGGCGACTGGATCGATGAGCGGGGTGGATCTGGTGTTGACCGACAACCGCACCGGGGAGCGCATGACGTATCGAAGGCGGTAGATTGGGCGGTGTCTCCGGCCAGATGGCGCGCTGCATGCCGGTCCGGGTCGGCATCCTTCGATTCCTCATGACGACACGAGCGCGGTTGAGCCAGCGCAATGCCCGGATTGGCCGCATGGCGCGTGATGCCGTCACTGCGGTCGCATTCGCCATGATCCTCGCGTGCTCGTCCGGCACACCACCGGCCGCGAGCCCGCCGGCGCCTGTTGCCTCAGCGCAGCCAATCGGAGCGCGGCCGGTTCCGTACCCGGTTTTCGAGACGCCCGAGTTCAGGCGAGCGGTCGACCGTGGTACCCGGACGCGCACTGGCGAGCCGGGGCCGAGGTACTGGACGCAATACGCACGGTATGCGCTGCGGGCCGAGCTCGAGCCCAAGGACAAGCGCCTAACGGGTGACGCGCGCGCGCGATACCAGAACCGCTCGCCCGACACGCTCCGTCTCGTCGCCGTTCACCTCTATCAGAACCTCTTCGCGCCCGGCGCGGCGCGTAACGTCGAGGTTCCGCCCACGAACGGCATGACGCTGTTGCGCGTCATGGCGCAGGGCCGGCCACTGCCGCAGCTTCGCGATGTCGACGCCAGCGTGCAGCCTGGATTCCAGATCGAGGGAACCATCGCCTGGATCCGCCTGCCGACGCCGCTGGCACCCGGCAGCGCCGCCGATTTCGAGTTCTCCTGGGAGTACACGATTCCGGCGGATGGCGCCCCGCGCTCGGGCACGGATGGCGAGGTGTTCATGATCGCCTATTGGTACCCGCAGTTCGCCGTCTACGATGACGTGAATGGGTGGCAGACCGACTGGTACATGGGGAACGCCGAGTTCTACATGGACTACGCGGATTATGACGTGGCGCTGACGGTGCCAGCCGGATGGCTCATTGGCGCGACGGGAGAGCTCAAGAACGCGCCCGAGGTGCTGACACCCGAAACGCGCGAGCGGCTCGCCGAAGCGCGCCGGTCACCGGAGGTCGTTCACGTCGTGACCGAGACCGACCGCGCGCCTGGACGGTCGACGACGGTGGGAACCGGCGGCAAGGTGACGTGGCTGTTCGAGGCGCGAAACGTCCGCGACTTCGCGTGGGGGACGTCCGACAAATACCTGTGGGACGCGACGCGCGCGGACAGCGCGACGATCAACTCCTTCTACCGCCCGTCACGTATCGCGTGGGCATGGGATCAGTCGGCGCGTTATGCTCGGCACGCGATCGAGTTTCTGTCGCGCTTCCTCTGGCCGTACCCGTACCCGCAGATGACGGCGCTCGACGGCGTCGTGTCGTGCAGCGGGATGGAATACCCGATGATCACCTGCATCGGTGGCCAGCGGGACACGTTAGGTCTGTACTCGGTCACCGTGCACGAGTTCGGGCACATGTGGTTTCCGATGCAAGTCGGGTCCGACGAGAAGCGGCACGCCTGGCAGGACGAGGGGCTCACGCGCTTCAACCAGGCGCAGGCGATGCGGTCGTTCTTCGGCGGATACGACCTCGAGCGCATCGTGCGTGACGCGTACCTCGGGTTCGCGCGCACGGGCGACGAGGTGGAGCTCATGCGGCACGGCGATCTCTACCCCGTGGGGACGCCGGCCTACTCCGTGGCGAGCTACCAGAAGATGGCGACGAACCTCGTCGCCCTCCGCGCGCTGCTGGGGGACGACGTGTTCATGCAGGCGTACCGCGAGTATGGGCGCCGGTGGATCGGCAAGCATCCAACGGAGTACGATTTCTTCAACACGTTCAACGACGTGAGCAAGCGCGACCTCTCGTGGTTCTGGCGCACGTGGTTCTACGAGACCTGGACGCTCGACCAGGCGATCGGCGGCGTAGAGGTGCGTGGGGACAGCGCGACGATCACCGTCGAGGATCGCGGTCTCGCGCCGATGCCCGTCAGGGTAGCCATCACCCGTCAAGGCGAGGCGGCGGTCGAGCGGCGGGAAATTCCCGCGGACGTGTGGCTTCGCGGCGAGCGCCATGCGACCCTTCGCGTGGCGGCAACGCCGAAGATCGTGAGGGTGGAGATCGATCCGGAGAACGCATTTCCGGACATCGATCGGACGAACAATCGATGGGGGCGTTAGGCGTCTCATGGATCGAGTACTGGCCGTCACGATTGCCGTCGGGGCGATCGCGCTGTCGTCGTGCAGCCGCATCGCGGAGCGCGCTTTCACGGAGCCGACCATTGCCGTCCGCAGCGTGAAGCTCAAGAGCGTGGGCCTCACGGGCGGGTCGATCGAGATCGCGCTCGCCATCGCGAACCCGAATCCCTACCCGCTCCCGGTTCACCGCGCCGTCTACAGCTTCGCACTCCGGGACTCCACCGAAGTCGGCCGCGGCGAATCGGCTGCGGCGTTCACGCTCCCCGCGCACGACTCCACGGTCGTCGATCTCCCGGTCGACGTCTCGTGGCAGGGACTTCGCGCGGCCGCGCGGGACGCATCACGCGATGGCACCGTCGACTACGTCCTCAAGGGCTCGGTCACGCTGGAGACGCCGATTGGCAACCCGAATGTCCCGTTCCAGACGACCGGACGCTTCACGCCGCCGCCCTCGCTCGTTCGATCACTCAACTGATCGCGCGCCGGTCATGAAGCGAACGACGGGTGCCCAATACGCATCGGTCGGATTCGCGTGGCCGTCCTCGTGACGATAACCGTGCAGTACGACGATCTGCTTCGGCACCGTCGCCGCGTCGTACACGGCCTTCGCCATGCTCACCGGGAACAGCTGGTCGGCATCGCTCTGCACGACGAGGAGCGGCTGGCGAAGATTGCGTGTATCGCGAACGTTGTTCCAGAGATCCGGCAGGAGGAACGCCGCCCATCGCGGGATGAGCCCGAAGGCCACGGCGCCCTCCCGCGCGGATGAATAGGACGCCACGAAGATCACCCCGGTGGGCGACGGCGTGAAGCGGCGGACGGCATCGAACACGACGCCGGTACCTAACGAGTATCCCAGTACGTAGCGACGCGCCCGCGCACCAACGCGCCGCACGAACTCAGCGTAGGCCGAGTCCGCGTCCTCCTCGAGATGCGCGGCCGTCGGGCGGCCCGTGCTCCGGCCGAACCCCGAATAGTCGAACACCATGGACGTGATGCCGCGCCGGTAGAGGAGCGCCTGCGTGTCTGCCCAGTACGACACGGCTTCGGCGGTGCCGTGGAAGATGAGCAGGGCAGGGGCGGTGTCTTGCGCAGCGCGCACCAGCGTCGCGTCGAGCTTCCGATCGCCGCTCGCGAGCACGAACCGCTCGAATGGCGCACCGAACGTCGCCGGCGTCTCGGGCCCGTCGGGCGCGACGATCAGCCCGTTGCGTTCGACCGCCATGAACGCCAAGCGGCGCACGCCCATGAACACGACGGCCAGCACCAGCACCAGCACGCCCAGCTGCCTCCACCGCCGCGCCATGGTCACCCGGGCCTCGACGTCGGAGACGGCCCGAGCCGAATCGTCGGCGTCACGGCCCGGTACTGCTTGGCCAACAGGCGCCGAAAAAGGTGCGCTTTCCGATGCGTCGCGTCCGCCACGAAGACGATCATCGTCGATCTCCCTGCCGGAGCGATACTCAGATGCATCGTGCCGCCCGGCACCATCACCCGACATTCGCCCGTCCCGCGCTCGGACGGCGCGCACAGCCGTGCGGCGCACTCCTCGATCGTCGTCGCCACCACGTCGGGGCCCGCTCCGATCACCCACCAACGCGACCGCAGGAACCAGGCGGCAAGCGGGACCGCGATGCTAGCGGCCAGCACGCCTAACGAAAATCGGCCGCCCCGCAGCACCGTCACGCCTGCCGCCAGCAGCACGTACAGCGCCGTCAGCAGGAAGACCCGGTCCCCACGCACGACGGTTGGTTCGCGCCGCGCGAGGACGACCACGGACGCCGCAACCACCAGTACGACGTACGCGGCCGCCCAGCCCAGCACGACCGGCCCGCCTACTGGTCGAGAATCGCCTTCAGATTCTCGACGGCGCGGGCGCCTTCCGCGTCGTTCAACTTCTCGACGACCCCCGCCTGCATCTTCGCCAGGAGCGACTGCGGCACGTCGTACGTCACGTCGATCGACACCTTCACGCTATTGCCCTGCGGCTCGGCGTTGTAGGTAAAGGTGCTCTGGATCCCGGTGGTCGTCTTGAAGCTGAATTTCTTCCCGCTCTCATAGCCCACCGTCTCGGCGCGACCGGAGAACTCGACCCCGCCCATTACGAACGTCCAATCCCACGACGTGCCCGCCTTCTTCGGGTCGCCGTTCACGTTCGCGACCGACTTGAGCGGTCCGAGGAACGCCGGATGGTTCTTCACATCGGCGAGGTAATCGATGACTCGATCGGCCTTGTTCGTGATGACCGCTGATTTGGCTACCCGCGACATGCTGACCTCCAAATGCAATGCTGAATCCGTATGAATTCGTGCCGCCGGACGATATCGCCAGACGGTCGGCGCGACTACTACCTTACTCGAACCCTCTGCGTTGAGCGAGACGTTGCTGGTTGGATTCTCGATGGCCCGACACTCGGCGCGCGTACACCTTGTGACCCCGGCCATGGTGGACCGAGTGGTCGCGCGTCGCGGCGTGGAGGGAATCCTGACCGTGAGCGAGCGCGCGGTGCGGGACACGCTCTCCGTCGAAGGGCGTCGCCGTGATTGGCTCGCGGGACGTGTCGCGGCCAAGCGCGCTTTGCGTGCCGCGTGCCGCTGCCTCGGCGAGACGGTACCGGCGTACGCCGCGATCGAGATCCGAAACGACGCGCGCGGCGCACCGCGCTTCGCGATTGCAGGACGCTCGGATCTCGACGAACGCCTCGACATCTCGATTGCTCACTCCAACGGCACCGCGGTCGCCGCGGTGGTGGATCGACTCGCGTCAGGCACCGTCGGCGTGGACGTGGAGGTCACGAAGCCGCTGTCGATCGATCTCCTGAAACGCGTCCTGCGACCCGAGGAGATCGCCCGTCTCGATGCGCACTCGAACGCTGCCCCGTCGCCGCTCGAGATGTGGACGGCCAAGGAGGCGGTGATGAAGGCGGCGCGCCATTTGTGCGACGCGCTCCGCGACGTGGAGCTCTCCTGGACGCAGCCGCGCTCGACGCGCGCGCGCATCGCCGGCGCCAGCTTGCCCGCGCACTCGATCCTCGTCAGGCATCGGATCGCGGGGCCCTACACCATCGCCCTGGCGATCTGTCGATGACACGCGTCGGCATCGACGCCCTGACGTACTACCTGCCCGAGTCGGCCCCTACTTTGGCGGAGCTCGAGGCGCGCGGGGCGCTGCGCGGGCCGGCGTCGACGCTCGCCGGATTCGGCTTCGAACGGGCGCGGGTGGCCGAGTCGGAGAGCCACGTGGACATGGCAACCCACGTGGTGCGCGCACTCCTCAGCGAGACCAACACCTCGCCCGATGAGATCGATCTCGTCCTGTACGCCGGCGCGCTGACATCCAGCTCGACCATGGAATGCGCGCCTGCCCCTGCCGGATCGGTGCTGCAGCTGCGGGACTTCATGGACTTCTTCAAGTATCCGGCCTCGCGGCTGCAGAGCGAGCTCGATCTCGTGAATGCATCGGTGGCCGGCATCGACCAGCAGGGGTGTGCCGCGATCTTTTCGAGCGTTCGGCTCGCGCGGGCGACATTGCTCGCCGAGCCCGACGTGCGCACGGTGCTCTGCGTGAGCGCAGATCGGTTGCCGCACGGTACGAAGCGCGAGGTCGTCTACAACCTCGTGTCGGACGGCGCGTGCGCGATGCTGGTGCGTCGGGAGTCCGAGCGAAACCGCATCGTCGCCACCCATCAGGTGACCAAGGGCGCGTTTTGGGATTCGGGGTCCCTCGAGAACGAGATCATCGCCGCCTACTTTCCAACGGCGCGCACCGTCATCGAGGACACGCTGCGGAAGGCGGGTGTGACGCTCGACGACATCCGATGGGTGATCCCGCATAACGTCTCCCTGCGCAGTTGGGAGATCCTGCTCGGGCTCATCGAGTGTCCTCGCGAGAAGCTGTTCAGTGCCAATATTGGGCGTGTGGGCCACACGATCGCCGCGGACAACTTCATCAACCTCCGCGACGCGACCGACGCCGGGCTCTTCCACCCGGGTGATCTGCTGCTCCTCTTCACGTTCGGCTACGGACTGAACTGGAGCTGCATGGTGCTCGAGCACTGAGCACGACGCATGACGAGCCGACCGGCGTCGGAGCGACGCACGATCCTCGTGACGGGTGGGACCGGAACGTTAGGCGTGGAGCTGGTCTCGCGCCTTGCGCGGGCGGATAATGCGTCGGTCGTCGTGCTCGCGCGTGGCAGGGTGCCGCCGGGGCCCGCGGCGCTGCCACCCGGGGTCGGAACCCTCATGGGCGACGTGCGTCATGGCCCCACGCTCGGCCTCGATGCGGCTGACGGGGCGACACTTCGCGAGCGCGTCACGGACATCGTGCATTGCGCGGCCGACACGACGTTCAACCGCCCGCTCGCCGACGCGCGTGCCACCAACGTCGCGGGCACACAGGCGGTTCTCGCCTTCGCGAAGGACTGCCGACACCTCCAACGAATGGCGTGCTTCAGCACCGTCTATGTCGCCGGGCGCACGACGGGCTGCTTCGCGGAGCAGGACATCGGTGGCGCCAGTGGGTTCGTGAACAGCTACGAGCAGTCGAAGGCCGAGATGGAAGCGGTGGTGCGTGACGCGATGCGCGAGCTGCCGATCGCGATCTACCGACTGAGCACGATCATTGGCGACTCTCGTGCGGGCGAGGTCGGTGGCTTGAACGCGATCCATCACGCGCTGCGACTGCTGTACCAGGGGCTGGCCCCGATGGTGCCGGGTCGGGAAACGGGACTCGTCGACCTCATCCCCGTGGACTTCGCCGCCGACGCGAGCCACCATCTCTTCGAGCGGGAGTTCCGTGCCGGCGCGACGTATCATCTATGCGCCGGCGCGGCCGGGTCTGCCACGTTAGGCACGCTGCTGGATGCGACGATGACGGCGTTCGAGCGATACCGACCCACGTGGCGAAAGCGCCGGATCGCTCGGCCTGCGATCGTGGAGCTGGAGACGTACGAGCTCTTCGTGCGTTCCGTGGAGGAGGCGGGCAATCAGGTATTGCTCCAGGCAACCCGAGCCGTCCAGGCGTTCGCCTACCAGCTCGCGTATCCCAAGGTGTTCGATAGCCGCCGCGCGGACAGCGTGCTCGGGCCGGCGGGCATCGCGGCGCCTCATGTGCTCGACTACTACGACCGGATCGTGCGGTGGTGCGTCGAGACGAATTGGGGGACACAGCCATGACGACGTCGCCACCGAAGTCACTGCCGACGCCCGGTGAGCTCGAGCGGCAGCTCACGCACTTCATCAACGTCACGCTGCTCGGTGGCGGTGACGCAGTCGGCCGCGACACCCGGCTGTTCGAGGATGGCTACATGAACTCGCTGCGCATCCTCGACCTGATCGCGATGGTGGAGAAGTCGTTAGGTGCGCGCATTCCCGACCGCTCGGTTCGCCTTGCGAACTTCCGCACGATCGCCACGATCGTACGGGTGTTTCACCCGGACGCCAGCGCAGCGGCAGCGTCCACTCCGGACCGGGTGTTCGAGCGTCGGGCTGACCGATCGCGCTTTGCCTCCCCAGTGGAGCTGCTTCGGGAGCGCGGCGACGTGGTGATCGTTGGCGCTGGCCGCGTAGCGCTGTCGGGCCTCGCGCTCGAGGTCCTCGAGGCGGTCGATGACACCGTCGTACGCTGGGCGAAAGCGCTCGGTGCTCCGGAGCATCGCTACCCGAGCCTGATCGACGCTGCTGTCCTTCGGCGAGCGAATGTTGTCATCCCGAGCGAAGCGAGGGATCGCCGCAATCCCGAAAGAGGGCCCTCTACCGGGATGATCGCGATCCCTCGCTCTGCTCGGGATGACGCCGTATCCCTCGCCCCCGCCGTCTGCTACCACGCCTACCCGGAGTGGTCCGGCCGGACACTCGGCCACAACCCGGCGCTCCTCAGCGCGCGAGGCCACTGCTACCGCGACGAGGATGGCAACCACGTCCCGCTCGAGCGGCTGTGGGAGTTCACCATGCGCGAGATCATCGTGATCGGAACGCGTCAGCAGGTCGAAGATGTCCGGCAATCACTTGTCAGGCAGGTCATGGCACTCGTCGACATGCTGCAGCTGGACGCCTCGATCGAAACCGCCACCGACCCGTTCTTCGCCGCCGGTGACGAGGGCCGCCGGCTCATGCAGCAGGCCGGCGCACTCAAGTACGAGCTCCGCCTCGCCATCGACGCGACCGGCCGGGCGATCGCCACCGCGTCGTTCAACCATCACCACGACTTCTTCGGTACGCGGTTCGGCATTCGCCTCGCGGACGACACCCCCGCGCACAGTGGGTGCGTCGCGTTCGGCCTCGAACGGTGGGTGCTCGCGCTGCTCGCCCAGCACGGCGTTGAGCGAGAGAGGTGGCCTAACGCGGTGCGCGCCTGGCTCGATGAAATGGCCCAACGCCGGACACCGGGAGCCGGGGTGTGACTCGGCTGCACAATCGCACGCGCACGTCGGAGTCGATCCCGCGAAAGCTGCTTCGCCAGGGCAAGCTGCACCTCCTGCCCATCTACGCGCTCATGCGCACGAGCGACCTGGCGCGCGAAGGCATCGAGAACTCGGGCAGCTATCGATTCGCGGACCACGTCTATCGGAACGAGCCCAGCGGTCGCTTCGGTATCGGGCGTGCCCTCGATGCAGTGCTGCTGCGCATGCGCGGTGCCCGATCGATGCGCAACCGCTTCCACCACACGCAGCGCGAGATCCTCGCGGCTGCCCGGGCGCTCGAATCGCGTAGCGCCACCGACCCCGTTGCGGTCACGGCCCCCTTTCGCGTTCTATCGATTCCGAGCGGCATCGCGCGCGACCTCGTCCTCGCCGCCCAGGCAGTCGAGCGGGAACTCCCCGGGGTGTACGCGCGTAGCACATTCTTCGGCGTGGACCTCGACCCCGCGCCGGTCGAGCTCTCGCGCGACCTCGCGGGACGCGACGACCACTACTTCTTCACCCGCGGCGATGCCCTCGATGCAACATCCTTCCCCTCGGAGCTCGACGTCATCATCTCCACGGGACTCGGAGAATTCCTGAGCGATGATCTTCTCGTCCAGTTCTACAAGAACTGTCACGATCAGCTGCGGCCGGGCGGCACCTTCGTCACATCCTCCATGCAGCCCGACCGGGTTGCGGACTACTTGATGCGTCAGCTCGCGGAGCTTCACACACACTACCGTCGCGGCGACGAGATCATGCGCTGGCTGCACGCTGCGGGCTTCTACGAGGTCTCGACACACCAGGATGATGTGGGACTGCAGACGCTCGTCGTCGCGAGACGGGTCGAGCGCCGACGTGCAAAGCGAGACAAGTCGAGCCTGACGTGATCTACGAGTCCCATCTCCGCGCCACCGAGGAGAACGCGTGGCCACTCGACACGTCCATCGCGTGGGATGCGATCGACCTCGATGTCGCGCGCACCGAGCACGATCTGCATCAGGCACTGCACGATGCAGCGCTCATCGAAGGCTACCTGCCCGTGTACGCCGCACGGCTCATGCAGCTCCTCTGGGACGATGTCGATGCGACCGCAGTCCTCAGCATGGAGCTCTACGAAGGGCTCAAGCACTTCACTGCGCTCTCTCGGTACCTCGACCGCGTGGGATACCAGCGCGAGGAGGTTTCCGAGGCGACGCTCGTGGCGGCTCGGGAGCGCGCACTCGCGATCGCGTACGGCAAGGCCGAGCTCATCGCGCACCTCACGAACTTCATG
>Ga0307408_100002014_pt1 | contig 14664 bp, 11 predicted proteins | sample 322Cmetagenome_FD_202116 | JGI IMG/M metagenome (GOLD analysis project Ga0307408, IMG submission 202116) | Maize rhizosphere microbial communities from greenhouse at UC Davis, California, United States - 322HYB-C-3 | ecosystem: Host-associated > Plants > Roots > Rhizosphere > Soil | place...
GAGCCGCTTCTCGAGCTGACGCTTTTCCTGCAGCAGCGCGTCGACACGTTGCGCAACGGCGTCGCTTCCCATCCCCGCGGGAAGCGTGACCTTGACGCGGTCGGCAATGTGGGCGAGCGCGTGCTCTCGATCGCTCAGGAGCTCGAACGCCCGAGGACCAGTGAGCGCGACGATGCGACGCACACCGGCCGCGACGCCAGTCTCACTGACGATCTTGAACAGGCCGATCTCGCTCGTGTTGCGAACATGCGTGCCGCCGCAGAGCTCCACGGAGAGACCGGGAATCGTGACGACGCGCACGACGTCGCCGTACTTCTCACCGAACAGCGCCATCGCGCCGCCCGCCACCGCGTCCTTGTACGCCTTCTGGTCGAGCACCACAGGCACCGCCGACCACACACCGTGGTTCACTCGCCGCTCGATCTCGGCGAGTTGCTCCGGCTTGAGAGGACCGTGATGCGTGAAGTCGAACCGGAGGCGATCTGGCTCGACGACGGAACCCGCCTGATGCACGTGTTCGCCCAACACGTGGCGAAGCTCGGCGTGCAGCAGATGCGTCGCCGTGTGATTGCGCTCCGTGTCCTTTCGCCGATCTGACGGCACGCGCGCCGCCGCCGGACCGAACGTGATCTCACCCGTCAGCTTCCCGATCGCCGCGGTGCGGCCGTCGATCTTACGGACTTCGTTGACATCGACGCGCCAGCCCTGGCCCACGATCTCGCCGCGGTCCGAGACCTGGCCGCCAGACTCCGCGTAGAACGGCGTCTCGCGCAGGAGCACCGCGACCCGATCGTCGTCCAGGTGACGGACGGCAGTGACCAGCGTGTCGATCTCCACGGTGTCGTAGCCAACGAAGCGCGTCGTGGGTAAGCCGGGTTCGGTGGTGCCGTTCGGGGTCGCACTGCGCCACGCGGTCACGTCCGCGAAATCGTCCGCCCCGACGCCCAGCTTGCGAGATTTCCGTTCCGCCTGCGACTGACTGCGCTGCTGCGCGAGCGCTGCCTCGAACCCCGTGATGTCCACGGAGTAGCCACGTTCGCGCGCCATCAGCTCGGTGAGATCGATCGGGAACCCGTACGTGTCGTACAACCGGAACGCGTCCTCGCCGCTGATGCTGCCGCGCAGGTGCGTCGAGCCCTGTGTGGAGCCTAACGCCGGCGCCAGCTGGTCGAAGCGCGCCATGCCGCCGTCGATCGTCGTGAGGAAGCGCTCTTCCTCCGCCCTCGTGGTCTCTAACATGTGCTGCTTTCGCTGCGCCAGCTCCGAGTACACGCCGGCCATCTGCGCGACGACTTCCTCGACAAGCGAGACGAGCGTCGGAGCCCGACGGCCGAGGAGCCACGCATGACGAACGGCGCGCCGCAGGATGCGCCGCAGCACGTACCCGCGTCCCTCGTTCGACGGGAACACGCCGTCCGCAAGCAGGAACGCGACCGCGCGCGCGTGATCCGCGAGCACCCGAAAAGATGCCGGCTCGATCGCCGGGCTACCGCTCTTCGACTTCGCGCCGCCGAGTCCCTCCGCTGAAATCCCGGTGTACGGGAGGCCAACCACTTCCTCCGCGCGCTTCAAGAGCGGCAGGAAGAGGTCCGTGTGATAGTTGCTCGTGACACCCTGCAATGCCGCCGCGATGCGCTCGAGTCCCGCGCCCGTGTCGACCGACGGCTTCGGCAGCGGAACGAGCGTGCCGTCCGGCTGTCGATCGAACTGCATGAACACGAGGTTCCAGATCTCGAGGAACCGGCCCGCTTCGGCGCCCTCGACGAACGCTTCGGTCGAGAACTCCTTCCGATCCGTCTCGGTCCACTCGCCCGACGCGTCAGCGGGGAACGTCCAATCCTTCGCGAGGAACGCGAGATCGACGTAGATCTCCGAGCACGGTCCGCATGGTCCGGTGTCGGCCATCTGCCAGAAGTTGTCCTTCTCGCCGAGCCCGTAGATCCGGGAATCGGAAAGCCCCGTGACCTCGCGCCAGAGGGCCCGCGCCTCGTCGTCTTCGCGAAAGACCGTGACGCGCAGATGCTCCTTGGGAAGCTTCAGCTCCTCCGTGACCCACTCCCAGGCGAAGCGAATCGCATCCCGCTTGAAGTAGTCGCCGAAGGAGAAGTTGCCGAGCATCTCGAAGAACGTGTGGTGCCGGTAGGTGTGGCCCACTTGCTCGAGATCGTTGTGCTTCCCACCGGCTCGTACGCACTTCTGGGCGGTGACAGCGCGACGCCCGTACGTCGTATCCTCCAAGCCGAGGAAGACGCGCTTGAACTGCACCATTCCCGCGTTGGTGAACAGCAACGTCGGGTCATCCGCCGGAACGAGCGAGGAGCTCGGGCGCACCGAATGCCCGTAGCGCTCGAAGTAGCGGAGGAAACGGTCACGAATCTCGGAAGCTCGCATAGTCGCGCAATATACGCCGGGCCTACGAAGGCACTCAAGCCAAAGAGGGATCAGTTCTTGCAAACTGCGCCGCGCGATGCGGTCGCAACGATTCAAGGACCTCGTCTTCGCTACGACGACACCGTTCGCTTTACTGAGCCACGGTGTCTGGAAGCTGCGTTTGGGATCGTCCGTCCCAACCCGCCTTCGGAAAGGCAGCGACCAGCGCGTGTGGCTCAATCTCGGAAGCGGCGCGTCGCCGTATCCGAACTTCGTCAACATCGACATCAACTTCGCGCGCCGGCCCGACATGTGGCTCGACGTGCGACACGGGACGCCGTTTCAAACCGGCACCGTCGACGCGATCTACACGCGGCACGTGCTCGAGCACTTCTACCACGACGAGCTCACTCGCGTGCTGCGCGACGCGCACCGGGTTCTGCGACCGGCGGGCGGCATCCGCATTCTCGTCCCGTCGCTCGAAGTTGCCTGCCGAGCCTATCTCGACGGAGATGACTCCGTCCTCATGACGTTCCCTCGCCCCTACCGGTCGCGCGGCGGTCGCATTGTGAATCTGCTGTTCTGCGACGGACAACACCGGATGGGCTTCGACTTTTCGCTCATGCAGGAGCTCCTCGAGGAGGCTGGCTTCACCGACATCGCGGTTGCTCCTCGTGCAGAAAGTCGATTCTTTCCGAGCGCCGTGCTGGGCGAGATGGAGCCGGACGAGATGTGGCTCAACACGTCGCTCATCGTCGAAGCCACGCGCTGACCGCTATCGACTGAGCGGCGGCTGCTACTCGCCAGCGTTCGTTGCTTCACCGGCGAGCTGCCGAACGACACGCGACACGTCGTCCGAGTCGAAGCCACGCCGCGCGAGAAAAGCGAACAACCGGCGTCGACGAGTGGGCTCGTCGAGGCGATCCAGGGTCCTCCATTTTTTCCGCGCAATTCGCTCGATCGATTCCGCGTCGCTGAGGCCCTCTTCCTCCACGACCTGCTCGACCGCCTCGTCGGCAACCTCGCGTGGTACGCCGCGCTTGAAGAGCTCCTGATGCACGCGCCGCTGTGACGCGCCCGCCGACATCTTCGACCGGGTGAGCTGTCGCGCGAAATCGGCATCGTCGATGAGGCCGACCTCGCGAAGCTTCGTGATCACGCGGTCCGCACGTTCCGCGGTCACGCCTTTCTGGACGAGCCGCCGTTGCAGCTCGCGCGTGGAGCGTGCGCGAAAGGTGAGCAGGTTCAGTGCGCGATCGTACGCGGCGGTGAGCTCGTTCGCCTCGTTCAGATGCGCGGCAAGTCTGTCGTCGACAACGACGCCGACTCGTGCCTTCGTGGCCGCCAAGGCATCGGCGGTAACCACCGCGAACTGCTTTCCATCGACGTCGACGACGTACCGCCCTTGTTTGCGCGGATGCTCAGTGATCTGGGTAATCGTGTTCATCGGACCCCCCAAAACTGATGACTGAACACCGACGACTCATTGCCGACGACTCATGACTGGCCACGACTTTTCGTGATGTCATGGCCAGTCATGAGTGATGAGTTGTGAGTTATCGGTATTCGGTCATCAGTTAAGAAAACGAGGCAATAGGAAAGAAAGAGCCGGAGAGCAGCCCTCTGAGCGCGACGGTGATCCGGGCACCGACTCATTCAAAGAACAACCCTCCGGCCCGATCGAACCGGAGACGCGATGTTGCGTCGCTCAGTCGTCTACCGCGACCTCCGCATCGGCCTGCGTATCGGCTGCCTTGATGCCGAGGATGCCCTTCACCTTCTCTTCGACCTCGGTCATCAGCGCGGGGTTGTCCTTGAGATAGAGCTTGGCGTTCTCACGTCCTTGCCCGATGCGCTGCGAGCCATAGCTGTACCATGCGCCCGACTTGTCGATGATCCCGGCTTCCGCCGCGATGTCGAGCACCAGGCTCGCGTGGCTGATGCCCTCGTCGTACATGATGTCGAACTCGGCCTGCTTGAACGGCGGCGCCACCTTGTTCTTCACGACCTTCACGCGCACGTGCGAGCCGATGACATCCTCCTTCTCCTTCACTGGCCCGATGCGGCGAATGTCGAGACGAACCGACGCGTAGAACTTGAGCGCCTTGCCACCCGTCGTCGTCTCGGGGTTGCCGAACATCACGCCGATCTTCTCGCGCAGCTGGTTGATGAAGATCACCGACGTCTTCGAGCGCGCGATCGCGCCGGTGAGCTTGCGAAGCGCCTGGCTCATGAGCCGCGCCTGCAGACCGACGTGCGAGTCGCCCATCTCCCCTTCGATCTCGGCCTTTGGTACGAGGGCCGCAACCGAATCGATCACGACGACGTCGACCGCGCCCGAGCGCACGAGAATCTCGCAGATCTCGAGGGCCTGCTCTCCGGTGTCGGGCTGTGAGACGAGCAGACTCTCGACGTCGACTCCCAGCTTCTTCGCGTACTCCACATCGAGTGCGTGCTCCGCGTCGATGAACGCGGCCACGCCACCAGCCTTCTGTGCATTCGCGACGACGTGAAGACAGAGCGTCGTCTTGCCGCTCGACTCGGGACCATAGACCTCGGTAATGCGGCCACGAGGAATTCCGCCGATACCGATCGCCGCATCGAGGTTGATCGCGCCGGTGGAAATCGAATCAATGCGGACGCGCGCCGATTCGGCGCCCATCTTCATGATGGATCCCTTACCACAGCTCTTCTCGATCTGTGCGATGGCCAGGTTCAGCGCCTTCTTGCGATCATCCTGCACAGTTGAAACAGCCATTCATCCACCCATTGTGGTTGTCGTTGAAGCTCTGGCCACGGACCAGAATCTACGCCGGGAGGCGACCCATCCAATACCCGAACAAAATACGAAGCGAATCGCGAAAACTCAAGCTCTCGATGGAGGGGCGAACGCGTTCTCTATGTGCTTGATTCGCACCGAATTGCCCTCCATCAGTACCCCGATCACGTCAAATCGGTAGCTCTCGTTCGGGCGACCGTGCCGGTCGATCCAGACCGCCGCCGAACGCACGAGCTCGCGCTGCTTCCGCCAGTGCACGGCCTCCACCGGATCGCCGAATTGGTACCCCCGCCGCGCCTTGACCTCGACGAACGCGACCAGCCCATCTCGCTCCGCTACCAGATCGATGTCTCGATGGCCGCTCCGGAACCGCCGCTGCAGCACACGCCACCCACGCCGACGGAGCCATCGCTCGGCCACCCGCTCTCCCACCTCGCCGAATTCCTGCCGTGCCGCGGACATGGCGCGAACGTACAAGCACGCTCGCGAAACGCGTCATCGAACGCGCCGGCGCGGTGTCATCCGATTGCACACGCGCGCCGCGCGGACGCCTAACGCTGCCGAACGGCCCGCGAAGAACCGGGGATTTTCGAGCCGCAACGAACCAACGGGAACGGAGATCGGCCGACGAGGGTCTTCCGATTCCCGACTCCCGATTCCCTATTCCCTACTGCGGGTACAACGCTTGCGTTCGCCGTCGCCAGTGACCCACACGTCGATACGCCCACATACGCTGCGCATCGAGCCCACCCGTGGCTGGGTAGCCCTGCGGCTGGGTGAGGTCGTCGCCTATCGGGAATTGCTGTACTTCCTGGTCTGGCGCGACCTCAAAGTGCGCTACAAGCAAACCATACTCGGGGTCGCTTGGGCGGTGCTCCAGCCACTGCTCACGATGCTCGTGTTCGCGCTGTTCTTTGGACGGCTGGCTCGTGTTCCGTCCGACGGCGTTCCGTACCCGCTCTTCGCCTACACGGCGCTCGTGCCGTGGACCTTCTTCGCGACGGGACTCACGCTGGCCTCGAACAGCCTCGTTGGAAGCGCCAACCTCATCACGAAGGTGTACTTCCCGCGACTGACGATCCCGCTCGCGACCGTGCTCGCGGGCCTCGTTGATTTCGCGCTCGCGTTCCCGGTGTTGTTCGGGCTCATGTGGTGGCATGGAGTCACACCCACCGCGCAGGTCGTGTGGCTTCCGGTGTTCATCGCGCTGGCCTTCGCCACCGCGCTCGGCGTCGGCCTGTGGCTCTCGGCACTCAACGTCGAGTTCCGAGACGTTCGACACGTGGTGCCCTTCCTCACGCAGCTTTGGATGTTCGCGACGCCTATCGCGTATCCCAGCAGCCTGCTGCCCGAGCGATGGCGCACCTTGTACGCGCTGAACCCGATGGTCGGCGTCGTGGAGGGATTCCGGTGGGCGCTGCTGGGGACGGAGACGCGCCCGGGCCCGATGATTCTCGTCTCCGGCGTCGCCGCCCTCGCGCTGCTCATCGGCGGCGCCTTCTTCTTCCGACGCATGGAGCGCACGTTCGCCGATGTCGTCTGACGTCGCGTTCCCCGCCGCACATCCGCACGCGTCGATGCCGCACGAGGCGCCGCGCGTCATTCGCGTTTCGCACCTCGGAAAGCAGTACCAGCTCGGCGCTCGGGCGAGGTATCGCACGCTTCGCGAGGCGCTCGTGGAAAGCGTGGTGGGCGTAGCGCGATCGATCGGGCGCGGCGGGACTCGTCGCGCGCCGGAGCGCTTCTGGGCGCTGGACGACGTGTCATTCGACGTCGCACAAGGAGACGTCGTCGGAATCATCGGACGCAACGGCTCCGGGAAAAGCACCCTGCTCAAGATCCTCTCGCGCATCGTGGAACCCACGAGGGGCACGGTGGACCTCGAAGGGCGGGTTGGGTCGCTGCTCGAGGTAGGCACGGGCTTTCACCCTGACCTGACCGGGCGCGAGAACGTCTTCCTCAGCGGCGCGATCCTGGGCATGCGACGCACCGAGATCGAGAAGAAGTTCGACGAGATCGTGGAATTCGCCGAGGTGGATCGCTTCATCGACACACAGGTGAAGCACTACTCGAGCGGCATGTACATGCGCCTCGCGTTCTCCGTGGCCGCCCACCTCGAGCCGGACATTCTCGTGGTGGACGAGGTGCTCGCCGTCGGCGACGCCGCGTTCCAGAAGAAGTGCCTCGGCAAGATGGGAACGGTCGCTCGGCACGGCCGCACCGTCCTGTTCGTGAGCCACAACATGGGCGCAGTGGTGTCGTTGTGCTCCCGCGCGCTGCTGCTGGATGCCGGGCGACTCGTGCTGGAATCCGACCCGATCACGGTCGCCGCGCGATATCAGGCGACGCTCACCGCAGCGCCGACGGCCACATCCGACCTCTCCGGCGCCGAACACTACGGGTCCGGGAAGGCGCGGTTCGTGTCGCTCCGGTTCGTGCCCGAGCGCCGCGATGGAACCACGCGCGAAATGATGTGTCCGGGCAGCCGCCTGCGAGTCGAGACGCGCATAGTCTGCTCCGCACCTGTCGATAGCGCGAACGTCGGGATCACGATCTACGACGCGAGCGGCTATCGGCTCGTCGACGCGAACACGGCGATGCAGGGTCGTTTCGTCTCGTTGAATCCGGGCGACGAGGCACGCGTCGATTTCGCACTCGATGATCTGCGCCTCAAACCGGGAACCTATCTCGTCGGTCTGTGGATGGGCCGCGGCAACGTCGAGGACATCGATGGGATTCTCTATGCGGCAACGCTCGAGGTCGAGCCGGACCCGCAGCAGCTCCAGCATTCGGAGCAGTTTCCGGGCTCGTACCTGTGTGCGTTCAAGCACAGCGTCGTCATCTCGACTCCGGCCGCCGACGTCGCGCGACCGGGCGTTCACGAGGAACCCGGGCAGCGCAGCGCGGCAGGCGCTTCCCGTTAGGCGATCCGTTACCGTGCGAATCCCCCCGGAGCTGCGCTGCCTGGTTCATGCGGAACCGTTGGTGCTTCACGGCGGCTTCGGGAACAGCCAGGAGGTCGAGCATGCCACCGCCCTCGCCTGTGCGAAGGGCTGTCGGGTGCCTGTCGTCCGTGGCATTCCGCGTTTCGTGCCGTCGGAAGACTATGCGGCAGCGTTCGGCTGGCAGTGGAAGCGCTTTCGCCGGTCGCAGCTGGACTCCTACAGCGGCACCACGATCTCGCACGATCGTCTCGAGCGATGCCTCGGCGGCAGCCTCGACGTCGTTCGCGGCAAGGCAGTGCTCGAGGCGGGTTGCGGCGCCGGACGCTTTACGGAGATTCTGCTCGACGCCGGTGCTCGCGTCGTCGCAGCGGATCTGTCATCCGCTGTCGAGGCGAACTACGCGAACCGCGGGAGCGCTCGCGGCTACTTCATCTGCCAGGCGGACGTGCGAGACCTTCCGGTGGCACCGCGGTCGTTCGACGTCGTCGTCTGCCTTGGTGTGATCCAGCACACGCCGGACCCCGAGCAGACGATGGCCGCGCTGGCGGGCTACGTGAAGCCTGGCGGGCTGCTCGCGATCGACCATTATGCACGCAACTACCCAGCGACGTGGTCGCGGCGAGCGATCCGGGCATTGCTGTTGAATCTGCCGCCCGAGCAAGCGCGCCAGGTGGCGTTAGGCATCACTCGGACCCTGCTTCCGATTCATCGCGCGCTCTGGCATCGGCGGCGAGGCTTCGGTCGCCTGCGGCGGTACCTCGCGCGGGTGTCGCCCGTCGTCGACTACTACGACGCGTATTCGGAGCTCCGGCCTGAGCTCCTGGTCGAGTGGGCACTGCTCGATACGCACGATACGTTGACGGACCGCTACAAGCACCTTCGCGATCCCGAAGAAATACGCGCGACACTCGAAGCACTCGGCCTCTCGAACGTGGAGGTGTGTGCCGCCGGGAACGGCGTTGAAGCGCGCGCTCGAGGAGCCACCGACGAAGCGCATCGCCACGACATCGATGTGCCGCTGCCATTCACGCACGCGACGGGTCCGGCCTGATCATGTGCGGCATTGCCGGATTCACCGGGCCCCGCGCCGACGACGCGCTGCACGCGATGGTGCGCGCGCTTCATCATCGCGGTCCCGACGACAGCGGCATCTGGGCGAGTGAAGGCGCGTCGCTCGGTATGGCACGGCTCGCCGTCCTCGACCTGAGCGCCGCCGGCCATCAGCCCATGGCGATCGAGGATGGGGCTATCCGGATCGTGTACAACGGCGAAGTCTACAACTTTGCCGCAGAACGCCGAGCGCTCGAGGCCATGGGTGTGCGCTTCCGCTCGACCTCCGACACCGAAGTCGTCCTCCGCCTCTACGAACGCTATGGTGACGATTTCGTCGTCAGGCTTCGCGGAATGTTCGCGTTGGCCATCTGGGACCAGCGCCGGGGCCCCGGGCGCGAGCGACTCGTTCTCGCGCGTGACCACCTCGGCATCAAGCCCGTGCTCTACGCCCGCGTGGGTGCGCGGATCGTATTCGCGTCGGAGCTGAAGGCGCTTCTGGCTAGCGGCTTCGTCGCGCCGACCATCGACCCGACTGCCCTGCGGACGCTGCTCACGTATGGCGCCGTGCTTCAGCCACGCACCATGCTCCGCGACGTGTACGCACTACTGCCCGGGCACCGGCTGATCGTGGAGGGGGGTCACACACGGCTCGAGCCGTACTGGTCGTTAGGCCTGGACCGCGTCGCCGGCCTGCGGTCGCAGGCGTATGGCGACCAGGTCGATGCCGTCGCCGAGGTTCTCGAGGAGTCGGCGCGTCTCCAGCTCGTGAGCGACGTGCCGCTCGGTGCCTTTCTCAGCGGCGGCGTGGATTCGTCCATCCTCGTTGCCGTGATGACCAAGGCGGTCGGGACCCGGGTCAAGACGTTCTCGGTCGGGTTTGCCGAAGAAGGTTCGGCGATGGATGAAACACCCGACGCGGAGCGGATGGCGCGCCACCTCGGGACCGATCACACGACGTCGATCGTGACCGGTGACGACGTGCGCGAACGGATTACGGCCATCGCCGCCGCGCTCGACCAGCCGAGCGTGGACGGTGTGAACAGCTACTTCGTGTCGTTGGCGGCACGGCGCAGTGTCACGGTCGCGTTGTCGGGCACCGGGGCGGACGAGCTGTTCGCGGGGTACCCCTGGTTCATCACGATGGCGCGCGAGACAGAGCGATGGGCGCGCGAGCCGTGGCGAGCGCTGGCCGGGTCCATACTGGCCGCCGCCGCGAGACACCCCGCCTTTGACCGTCTTCTCCGACGACAAGGCGGCGGCCAGGTCCATGGGCTGCGCCGGGGCGGGTTCGTGGGTGCGTACGGAGAGATTTACCAGATCTTCGGGCCTGTGGGAGCCGCACGATTGCTTGCGCCCGCAGTGGCGACGGCCGCGGGTGCTGGTACCCCACCCCATCGAGATCTGACGAGGCTCGACGAGCTGGCCGCCGGTTCGGCGATCGAACGTGTGACGGCGCTTGCGACGCGCGGCTATCTCACCAATCAATTGCTGCGGGACATCGACGCCGTGTCGATGGCGCATTCGCTCGAGGTGCGGGTACCCTACCTCGACCCCGGAGTCGTCGACACGGTCCTCTCGCTGCCTGACGCGGCCAAGCTGGGTGACGTGCGCGCGGCTGACCCGTACGGTAAGACTTATCGCGAAAGCGGAGCCAAGCGCGTGCTCATCGATGTCGGCCGCCGATGGCTGCCGCAGAACTTCGATGTGCAGCCGAAACGCGGCTTCGCGATGCCGTTCGATGCGTGGCTGCGCGGGCCCCTTGGTGACGTGTTCGACGACACGCTCGACGGCCGAAGCGCGAGGCAGCGCGGGCTCCTCGAGCCTTCCGGCGTAGAGCGAGTGCGTGACCGGTTCCGGCGCGGCGACACGTCGTGGCCGGAGCCGTGGCTTCTCATGATGCTCGAGCTGTGGTGTCGCGAGGTGCTGGACACCGCCGGCCACGTGTCCGTGGATCGGATTGGGCGAGTGCCTAACGTCGATGCGGCGGAGCTCGCATTTTCGCCAGCCTTCGATCGCGGCGGCGCCTCGTGACGATCGTTCACGAGCCGCCTCGGACAACGTCCGGGATTGCGACGCACGCGGCCGCCGGCGACGTCAGGTGGGCGCGCGTGACGCGGTTCGACGACGATCCGCATCCTGGCCGGCCGCGCATCCTGTTCATTGGGCATGCCGAGAGCACCCACGCACATGCGTGGATCGACCTGCTGGCGGGCGCGGACCTGAACGTCCGAATGTTCGCGCTTCCGGGTGGCGTTCCGCCGGACTCCTGGGAAGTCCGCACGTACGTGAGCACGCCCACGAGTCAAAGCCTCGATGCCCGAACGCGCCGCCGGTTATATCCGGCAGGACGCCTGGCGCGCGCTCCGAAGCGCGCGTACGCTCGCCTCGTGTCCAGCGAACGCGCCGTCGAGCAGCGTTGGTTGGCACAGCTCGTTCGCGAGTGGAAGCCGAACATCGTGCATACGTTGGGTCTCGATCCCGCGGGCGAGTTCTACTTCGACACACGGCAACAGTACGGCCTCGAGACCGTGGCCGCGTGGGTCGCGCAGACGCGCGGGGGATCGGACCTCGCGCTCGCACGCTTCGATGAGGCGAGAGCCTCCCGCCTGGCGGCCGTGCTGCGCGCGACCGACTGCATCGTGAGCGACAACGCCGTCAACTTCGAGATCGCTCGCGACATGGGCGTTCGTGCCGAACAACTCTCGCCAATTGGCACGGTGCCGGGCACCGGCGGCGTCGACATCGACGCCCTTCACTCCTACGCGAGCGGACGCCCGTCCACGCGCTCGGTGATCTTATGGCCGAAAGCGTACGAGTGCCCGTGGTCGAAGGCACTCCCGGTGTTCGAGGCGCTCGTCAGGCACTGGGATCGCTTGCCGGCGTGCGAGCTGCATCTGCTCGCCATGGAGCGGGAGACACGCATGTGGTTCCACGCGCTCCCGGCGCATATCAAACAGGCGTGTCGCATCGAGGATCGCATCCCTCGACACGAGGTGCTGCAGCTCATGGGGCGTGCGCGCGTGATGCTCGCCCCATCGCTCGTCGACGGAACGCCGAACTCGATGTTCGAGGCGATGGCCACGGGGGCGCTCCCAATTCTCTCGCCGTTGGACACGATCCGGCCACTCGTGCGCGACGCGTCGAACGTGCTGTTCGCGCGAAATCTCTACCCCGATGAGATCGGGGAGGCGCTCGTGCGCGGAATGCACGATGACGTGCTGGTAGATTCGGCGGCGGACCGCAACCTCGCGCTCGTGCGACAGCTGGCCGACCGATCCGCCATCCGCCCGCGTGTGGTAGGCTTGTACGAGTCGCTCGCGGCCCGGAGGCTGTCGTGAGGGCTCTCGTGCTCGGCGGCGCCGGCATGCTCGGCCATCGTCTGTGGCGCGAGCTCGATCGACACATGGAAGCGTTCGCCACCGTGCGCGGTTCTGCCGACGACTACGCCTCGCTCTCCTGGTTCGACCCGCGACGCGTCATCGGCGGCGTCGATGTGCTCTCCGACGCGGACCTCGACCGCGCGATGTCCGAGGCGCGACCAGACGTCGTCATCAACGCGGTCGGCATCGTCAAGCAGCGGCGCGACAGCGAAAACGCGACTACCACGATCGCGGTGAATGCCCTGCTGCCGCATCGGCTCGCGGATCGGTGCGCGGCAGCGGGTGTACGCCTCATCCAGATCAGCACGGACTGCGTGTTCGCCGGCACCAAGGGAGCGTATACGGAACACGACGCACCGGATGCATGCGATCTGTACGGCCGGAGCAAGCTGTTGGGCGAAGTGAGCCGCGACGGCTGCCTAACGGTGCGGACCTCGATGGTCGGTCGCGAGATCCGGACATCGCGTGGGTTGTTCGAGTGGTTCATCTCGCATCGGGGGGAGATCGTGGCCGGCTTCACGCGCGCGCGTTTCAGCGGGCTCACGACCCCCGAGCTCTCGCGAGTGATTACCGACATCATTCAGCGTCATCCCGACCTTCGGGGCGTGTGGCACGTTGCTGGCGATCCGATCAACAAGTTCGACCTTCTCACGATCGTGAACGACGCGTTTGGCCTGGGCTCGACGCTCCAGGCGGACGAGTCGTTCGTCTGCGACCGCACGCTCGATGCGAGTCGCTTCATGAACGCGACGGGATATCGCCCGCCTCAGTGGGCGGCGATGGTGGCCGAGCTCGCGGCCGACCCGACGCCCTACGACGCATGGGCACTTCAGTGGACCTCGACCCCACACGGCCGCTCGACGGCAAGCACATCGTAGTCACCGGAGGCACCGGGTCGCTCGGCAAGGTGCTCGTCCGCCGGCTGTTAGGCGGCGAGATGGGCCGGCCTCGCCGGATCACGGTCTTCTCGCGTGACGAGGCGAAACAGCACGACATGCGGCTCCACTACAAGAACCGCGTCGTCGCGACGGACGAAATTGTCTATCGCAATTTCAGCGAGCTGCTCACGTTCGTCATCGGCGATGTCCGCGACTATCACTCGGTCGCATCGGTCCTCCGCACCGCCGATGTGGTCGTCAATGCCGCGGCGCTGAAGCAGGTCCCGACGTGTGAATACTTTCCCTACGAGGCCGTACAGACGAACATCACGGGGCCGGAAAACATCATCCGGGCAATCCGCGAGAACGGACTGGCGATCGAGACGGTCGTGGGCGTCAGCACCGACAAGGCCTGCAAGCCCGTCAACGTCATGGGCATGACGAAAGCGATCCAGGAGCGCGTGTTCACGTCGGCGAATCTCACGTGTCCAGGCACCCGATTCGTCTGCGTGCGCTACGGGAACGTGCTGGCGTCGCGGGGCTCGGTGATCCCGCTCTTTCACGAGCAGATTCGGACTGGCGGGCCGGTCACCATCACGACGACCGACATGACGCGATTCCTACTCTCGCTCGAGGAGGCGGTCGATACGGTGTTCGCCGCGATGCGCGGTGCCCGACGTGGCGAGACGTACATTCCGCGCGTGCCGTCGGCGAAAGTCACGGACGTCGCGCGCGCCCTTGTGGGCGAGCGGAACATCGAGACGGTCGTCACCGGCATTCGGCCCGGCGAGAAGGTGCACGAGATCCTGATCTCGGAGGAAGAGTGTCACCGGAGCGTCGAGCGCGAGAAGTTCTACGCCATCCGGCCCGTGCTGCCCGAGCTGCACGGTGACCACGAGCCCATCGCGGCGCTCCCGGGTGAATACAGCTCGGCGAACGAAGTCATGAGCTACGATGACGTCGTCGCGCTGCTCACGAGGCAGCATCTGCTTCTCGCGGAGGAAGATCCGGCGGGAGAGGGCGTCGAGCTCCTGCGATGAAAGTCATGACCGTGCTCGGGACGCGGCCCGAGATCATTCGGTTGTCACGGCTCATCCCGAAGCTGGATGCGCTGTGCGACCACGTGCTGGTGCACACCGGCCAGAACTTCGACCCGGCGCTCAGCGATGTGTTCTTCCGGGAGCTCGGCGTTCGGGCGCCGGATATTTCGTTAGGCGTGCGCGCCGAATCGTTCGGCGAGCAGGCGGGCCAGATCTTCT
>Ga0307408_100002015_pt1 | contig 14664 bp, 17 predicted proteins | sample 322Cmetagenome_FD_202116 | JGI IMG/M metagenome (GOLD analysis project Ga0307408, IMG submission 202116) | Maize rhizosphere microbial communities from greenhouse at UC Davis, California, United States - 322HYB-C-3 | ecosystem: Host-associated > Plants > Roots > Rhizosphere > Soil | place...
GCACGAGACTGAGTGAGATGACGAGGGAATGCGGTGGTGTATGGTCTGACTCTCGTTTCCGCATACACGACTCTCCTACGTTTGGGTTTGTGTGTTGGTCATACGCTCCTCACGAGAGAGTTCAGCGCCGTACCGACCGGGCGATCGCCGTGCAATGCGCGACGTCGGACCGTCGCAGGCCGGTTGGGATCGTCGTCGAACCTGGCGCTGGACGCCATCAGGGTGGGATCGGTGCATCAACGGCGCAAGCGTCGTGCGACCGACGGGCGGGCGCCGCCTCGCAGACGACCGCTCATCGTGTTAGGCACCGCTTCCGCAGAGATCGCCTTAACGGTTTCGCAACGCGCTAGCCGGCGGGTATTCGATTCCCCGTCACCCATCGACCCGTCACGCTGGTGCAGCGCGTCACGGATCACGTGCGCCAGCCGTTAGTCGAAGTCGTCAGTCGGGAGCTAGCCGCAAGAGCTCACGCCTAACGACTCCGAGCGCCAGCTCGGTATCACAACGGCCAGCCTAACGTCCTCGATCAACGCTCGTCACGGTCGTCGCGGGCGAGCCGCTCCTGGCGCTCTCCGGTGGTTGGAACGTCGGTCCGACCGGCCTCTCGGTTACCACCGGCGTGTGGCTCGGTGTACGCGCTGGCTGCGCCGTGACGATAGACGAGCGCACCACCGCTGTGACCGACCTGCGCGGCTGCGACCACCAGACCGAACGCGCCCGCGGCTGAGACGTATCGTGCCGCGCGCCCAACCGTCCCGCGCGCCAGTCCGCCAGCGGTCACGACGAGAAGCACGCCGGACAGCACGAGGAACCGCTCCGCGGACTCCTCGTGCCCGTGAAGCGCTCGGCGCGGCACGAGTCGCTCCACACGGTCCTCCTGGGACTCGCCAGTCCCGGTTGCGACCCACGCGCTCAGCGTCAGTGCTGCGGCCACCGCGACGGGTACGGCCCATGCCCGACGCGGTGTAGCGCCTTTCCTGACAGCCCAGAGCGCCACCACCACGAAGATTGGTAGGAGCATGGCGAGAACGATGGGGAAGTGCACCACCAGTGGGTGCAACGGGATGCCGAACATGCGATTTGCCTCCGCGAATGCGTGTCGCGTGCAACGTCGGCATGCGGGAAAGACGGGGGTATCCGCTCTTTGCTGGAATCAGGGCCTCAAATCATCACCTCCGTCAAATGACGGAGGCGCCAGAACGCACGGGAGCGTGATGAACACCGAGCTCGATCGACGGCTGCGTTGGATTCTCACGGTCGCGTTGCTGTCGATCATCGTCGGCGGCACGATCGATCTCGTCATGGACCAGCCCGAGCGGTGGCTTTCGTTCCACGTCCTGTTCGAGACACTCATGATCGCCGGCGCGCTGCTCATGGCCACCACCCTTTGGCTTGGCTGGCGGCGCTCGGCGCATTCGGCCGCCGCGCTTCGTGAGTCGCTCGAGCGACAGCGAGAAGAGCGTGACGCATGGCAGGCGAGCGCCCAGGCCGCGCTGGAGGGACTTGGCCGAGCGCTCGATGCGCAGTTCAGGCACTGGCGGCTCACACCCACCGAGCGCCAGGTAGCGCTCATGCTCCTCAAGGGGTACGAGCACAAAGTGATTGCGGCGCTTACCGGACGGAGCGAGCGCACTGTGCGCCAGCATGCCGGCGCAGTTTATGAGAAGGCGGGACTCGCCGGTCGCGCCGAGCTCTCGGCGTATTTCCTGAACGACGTCATGCTGCCAGCCTAACGTCAGGCCGACGCGCGGCGCGCCGCGCGGCAAGGAGATCGGTCACGAGCGTCGGGCACACCGTCGTGCAGTTGACCGAACGCGAACGTGCGGAAACCGCGGCGGCGAAAAAACCGTAACGCATCCGTCAAATCGGGCGAGCCGCCTCGCGACACGTCGCCAGCGGACGTACCTTGAGCGACAGTCCAGGACGCGCAGACGCATGCGCTCGCCAGCCGACGTCATTCGCCCGCACGGAGTCGCTCATGGCTCGCAACGACCTCACGACAGCGGATCTCATGCCCGGTGATCTCGTCTTCTCGAAGATCAACGATCTGAGCAACGCGACCCACGTCGAGATCTTCACAGGCGGCTCCCACTTCGCCGCGACGTCGGTCCACGCCGTCAATAACCCCGGGAAACAGATGCAGCGGGTCATGGGCACGAGCTTCGCCGAGAACGATGCCAAGGTCGTCTTCCGCTGCAACACGCCGGCGCTCGCCAAGGCTGCCGCGAAGCGCGCCGTGCGATGGTCGGCCTACGAGAATCGGTACGACAAGGATCGCATCGACGTGAAGACCGCGTTCCGCGAGATGCTCAAGAATCTCAACACCGGTGACGCGGACGTCCGTGCAGAGATGCGCCGCCTGTTCAACGAGCGCGGTCGGTTTCGCGCGATCAAGTACACCGCGCGACGCGACGGGATCCTCTGTTATCCGGGCGACCAGGAGGGAGGTGGCGGGCGGGGCATGACGTGCTGCATGTTCGCGATCATCTGCTACCAGGCCGCCGCGCTCACGCCATTCGTTAAAGCGTTGGGACAGTCATCGGCATTCACGCATGTCAGCGACAAGAAAATGGGCAGGAAGGATCTGTCCGAGCTGAAGCCGGCCATGAAGAGCGCCGGCTTCGCATCGAAAGACTACCAGCAATACGCCACGTACATTGGGTGCATCCAGGCGCAGAATGAGTATGCGATCGACTGGAGTGTCGCGAGGAAGACCGCGGTCCAGAAGGGTGCGCCGGGAGCCAAGTGGGTAGGATACACCTATGTTCCGTCGATCCTGATGTGGCAGGACCCGCCGTCGTTCAACGGTTTCGACTGGGACGCGACGCTTACGAGCGGGATGTGCCTCGACGCGAAGATCGCCGCCCCGCAAAACGTCTTCGAGTCGCTCGAGGCCGATCCGGCGATGTGGACGTTCGTCGGCCGATTTGCGCACTCGGAGGCCGCCGCCCCTACCGATGCGCAGAAGGCTGTGTATCAGGCCGCGCTCTTACAAAACAAGCAGGCCGGGGAAGAGATGCGGAAGGACTGGACTCAGAGAACGCGGTAGCGCTTTCAGCGTTAGGCAGCACGTCGGGAAAACGAAGCAGCCGGAGGCCACTGCCTCCGGCTGCTTCGTGCTTCGTCCGGCTACAGTATCTCAATCCCGGTTGCGGAGGAAGCGGACGAGCGCGGCACGCCGCGTGCGCCGGCGTCGAACGATGCGTCCACCGACCAGCAGGCGGGCGAGTTGACGCTCCACGTCGGAGCCTTCGTCGTCGGCCTCGTCCTCGTCTGCGTCGTCATACTCGTCCTCGGTCTCGCTGCGGTTCTTCAGCAGCTTGGCGATGAGCGCACGACGCACGCGGCGTCGACGCAGGACGCGGCTCGCGACGAGGAGGCGCAGGAACTTGCGGTCGCGATCGCTGCCTTCCTCCCCGATGTCCTCGTCCTCCTCGTCCACATCGTCGTCGTCGTAATCCTCGCCCGCTTCGCTGCGCGCTTTGATGAGGCGCGCGACGAGCAAGCGACGGAGGCGCCGCCGCCGGAGCATGCGGCTGCCGACGATCAGGCGCGCGATCTGGCGATCGTCGCCGCCCTCCTCGTCGATGTCTTCGTCGTCTTCGTCCACATCGTCGTCTTCGGCGCTGCGGTCACGGATCAGCTTCGCCAGAAGGAGCCGGCGGAGCCGCCTGCGGCGCAGGATGCGACTACCGACGAGCGCACGGACGAGCTGGCGGTCATCATCGCCACCGCCCTCATCGCTCGTGTCTTCTTCTTCGCCTTCCTCGTCCGTCCCTTCCGCTCGCTCGCTCAGAAGTCGTGCGATGAGAGCGCGGCGGATTCTGCCGTTCTTAAGCATGCGACCGCCAACCGCGAGTTTTGCAAGATCCTCGGTTTCCGTGGGGCTCATGTGATGCTCCTCTTGTTGTCCGTAGCGTAGAACAGGGGCGTACCAGCGGCCCGGATGATTCGGTGGCCGCGATGACCCGCGTCGCACTCCATGGCGGCGCGCGTCACTTCATGGAGTGCTCGATCAGTGTTCCCAGCATCGCGCGGTTCAGTGCGGCGCGTTCGGTGAGACGTCGGATCGCGCTCCGCTCGATCAGGGGTGCGAGCAGCTGCCGCCGAAGCTCTGCGTCCTCCGGCGACTCCTCGGCCGTCTCTTCCTCGTCCTCCACTCCGAGCACGGAGGCAATGCCGGCCTCGAACGCCTGTTCGACCACTTCGCCAAGGCGTTCGTCGCGCCTTTCCTTGATGAAGCTCACCTTCTCGTCGTCGGAGAGATCGTGGCGCGCGCCCGTCGGATCGACTCCTTCGATGCGGACGACCTCGGCCGAATCGGCGTCGATCGTTATCGTCACCGTCATGAGCCTGTGAACCGGCTGGTCCGTCTTCACCGCCGTGGCCCGAGCAGGCTTCGTCGCCTCGGCCTGGTCGGCTCGCTCCGCTCTCGGCTGTGTGGATTTTGGTGGTGGAGCATACTGATCGGCCTTGATGGCCGACTTGGGAACGCTCGGGGTCGGTGGGGTTTCAGCCATAGTCAGCTCCTGAGGCGATCTCGCTTCGCGGTACCGAGTCTCGCGCGTACATGCACGAGCCGGTTTGGGAGAGTCGATCTGAGGGAAGGGATGCGCGCCCGTTGCGAGGGCCGAAGCGTGGCCGACGACATGGGGGCACTGCGGGCGCCATCGACCGCGCCTTGAATCTCGCGCGGCCGGCATCGCAAGACATTGGACTTTGGTACGTCGTCGACGAGCGGTCCTGGCCACGCGGTTGACGATGCTTTGACTCGTTATGCTCGAGGGCGCCGTTACCGCGTTGTGCTTCAGCATCGCTCGAGCTCGCCTTGCCGGCCGTCGGATGCCTAACGCGATGTGGACCTAGGCACTGCTCGGCCGTCCCCGACTCGGTCGCTGCGGATAGCGACCAGGCGTTCCCGGGTCGACGTGCCTAACGAGCCACAGCCTCGCGGGTCGCTGTGCTGTATCGCGGCAGGACTACTCGAGCCCCTGCTCGCAGTGCCGTGGGCGCTGGCCCCTGCGTGGCTCTGCATTGAGCCGCGGTTCGCCCCGTCGCGGGGTAACGCGCGTTTCGAGCGACTCACGACGGTGAGTCGATAGACTCAGGACGAGCACCTCATCCGCGGCGATCGGACGCCGGCATGACTCGGGTCCCGTCGTTCGCATTGCCGTCAGCGGTCGGCCGATCGCTCGCCGGCTCGGCGGCGTCGGCGTCCGTCGCCCGCTCCAGACGGCGCCGCAGCTTCTCCTCCTTGCGGGCCTTCCGGTCGAGTTCCTTCTGACGCTTCTCGAACTGGTAGTTCGGCTTTCTCGGCATGGCGCACGAACCTCGAGACGGATTGGGGCGGCCTGCCTCGCCGCTCTCGAACGCTGCCCACCGGCGGTTGGCGACGCTCGACGGCAGCCGCGTGGTCGGATCACGCCAGCCCTGGTGGCTGGCGCGTTGCGGGTCCGCGTTAGGTGTTCGCTGCCGCGTCGCTGGACGCGGTGGCCGCGTTCGCCGTCGGGCGGCGTTCCCAACGGGGCCGGGCCGGCTCGGCGCGGCGCGCCAGCAGATTGTCGTAATACGCCACCACGCGCGCCTGCACGTCGCGGTGCGTGTCGGTGACTTCTGCTCGGAACGGTGCGTAGCGCTGATGGCTCTCGGTCGAGACCTGGAACCACCACCACGCCTCTGCGCCCGCTCGGTGCGACGCCTCGACGCGGCAGGTGAACGTGCGGTCGCCATCCGCGAACGCGAACTCGCTGTGTCTCTCGTCCATCATGTCTCCTGGTTTTGGACACTCGGCCCGTGCCGGTTTACTACGGCGCGGACTCGAAGGGCCGGTCCGACGCCTGCCGGACCGGCCCAGAGGTCGCTGTGGCGCGCGCCACGAAGCGCTGGTCGGCGTCAGGCCCCGATCGAGACGACGTGCTCGGCGGCGGGGCCCTTCTGCCCCTGCACGATGTCGAACTCGACGCGCTCGCCCTCGGCGAGCGTCTTGAAGCCCTGCTTCTGGATCGCGGAGTGGTGGACGAAACAGTCCTTGGCCCCATTCTCCGGGGTGATGAACCCGAAGCCCTTGCTGTCGTTGAACCACTTCACGGTGCCGGTCGTACGCATTGCGGAACTCCTACTCGGTGTCAGTCGCGACTGCCGCCGCCCGCCGGACTGGCGGGACGCAAAAAGGCCCCCGCGAGAGCGAGGGCCCTTGTCCGTCGGCGGTGTGTGCGCGGTGCGCACCTGTCGCACTCTCAGTTTACTCGGCCGCGCGGCCTGGCGCAACTTGGGGCGACGCGTGGCGAGGCCTGGTGTTCGTGCGGCGTCCGCAGTGGCGGGTCGCGGCCCCTTCGCTGCACGCCCGTTCGCAGGTCCTTAACTCGACGGGGGATGCGTATAGACATGGAAGGATGCCACAAGCCAGCCAACCTACCATGACGACGGAATCAGCTTCGGCTCTCGAGACCACCCTCCACGAGCACGTCACTCGCGGCGAGCTGGCTGGACTCGGCGCGCTGGTCTGGCGGCCGCGGCAGTCGATCCGCACAATCGCCATCCGACGGCGGGACGTCGACCGCGACCTGCCTGTCACGCGCGACACGATCTTCAGAATTGCGTCAGCGACGAAGCCCATCACGACCGTTGCCGCATTGACACTGCTCGACGAGGCTCGGTTCGGGCTCGACGACCCGATCACGCCCGGTGCGCCGGAGTGGATTGCCAAACTCGCGACACTGCCGCTCGTCGATCAGCCTGGAGCCGCGTTCCACCACAGCATCTCGACTGACTTGCTCGGCTTCCTGCTCGCGCGGATCGAAGGAAGCACGCTCGAGGCTGTATTGGGGCAGCGCGTGCTCGAACCGTTAGGCATGCACGACACGCATTTCGCTGTGCCGCACGACAAGCGTCATCGCCGGGCCGCACTGACAGGCTTCGATGGAGCTGGCCACCTCACGACGCTGGCCGTGGCGCCGGGGGGCCACGCGTTGCCGGAGCGTCCAGACTCGATGACGTTCGAGTCCGCTGGTCAGGGCCTTTGGACGACGGCCGACGACTACCTCGCGTTCGCGCGTCTCTTCGTCGGCCGCGGAGCCGTCGACGGCGTTCGCATTCTCCGCTCCGACACTTGCGCGCTCATGATGTCGAACCAGCTGACTCCGAGACAGCGAACCGACGCGCGGATGCTCGGACAAGCACCGTTCGTCAAAGGGCACGGGTACGGCATGGGCGTGGCAGTGGTCATGGAGCCTGACCATGCCGATGTCCTTCGGTACCGCGGTGGAGTGGGGACGATCGGGTGGCCCGGCGCCTACGGAACCTGGTGGCAGGCCGATCCGAACGACGGGTCGGTGCTCACCTATCTGTCACACAACATGGTGGCGCTGTCCCAACTGGCGGAGGGCATAGGCCTCGCAACGTGGAGCGCGATCGCGACGTTCCACGCGCTCGCGTGATTCAGCGTATCACGTCGTAAACCGGTCGGCGATCCGGCGGAGCGCCCACGCGGCGTGCTCGCGGACGAGCGGGTCCTCGTCGTCGAGCGCGCGCGTGAGCACGCCCGCATCGTCGGTCGTGCCGACGTTGCCTAACACGACCGCCGCGTTCCGCTTCAGTCCCCGCAGCTTCGCGCGCTTCATCGGCGAGCCCCTGAACGCAGCGCTGAACTCGGGCTGCGCCGTGCCTAACAGCTCGCGGGCCAGGGCCCGGGCGTCATGGGCGCCTAACGCCTCGCGCGCTGCGTATGGAGAATCCGCCGGCAGCTCGCGTGCGAACCGCACGTTCCACGGACAGACGTCCTGGCAGATGTCACAGCCGTAGACCAATCCGCCGATCGGCTCGCGCAGGTCCGGTGGGATGGGCCCCTTGAGCTCGATCGTCAGATACGAGACGCACCGCCGCGCGTCGAGCACGCCCGGCTCCGACAGCGCATCGGTTGGACACGCGTCGAGACATCTCGTGCACGTGCCGCAGTGCTCCGTCTCGAACGGGGCATCCGGCTCGAGATCGAGGTCGAGGAGCAGCACTCCCAGGAAGAAGAACGACCCGACGCCGCGGTTGATCAGCATCGTGTTCTTGCCGAACCAGCCGAGGCCAGCACGTCGCGCCAGGTCTCGCTCGAGAATCGGACCGGTGTCGACATAGGCCTTGCCGCGTATGGGCGCGCCGACCCAACGCTCGACGCACGCGTGCAGCGCCCGGAGACGCGTCTCCATGACGTCGTGGTAGTCGTCACCGCGCGCATAACGCGCGACTGGCCCGCTCGGCTCCCGGCCCCCGTAGTTCATCGCGACCACGACGGCGCTGCGTGCGCCTTCTACCGGACGGCGCGAGTCGCGACGCTTCTCCGCACCACGCGCCAGGTAATGCATCTCGCCCGCATGGCCCGCACGCAGCCATCCGTCGAACGTGTCGGCAGTTTGCGCGGGCCCGGCCCGCGTTAGGCCGACCAGCTCGAACCCGAGGCCGTACGCTTGTGCCTTGATACGTGCTTCGAGCGTGACGCCGGGTCGCGCATTCGCCGTGCACTCCGGAGCAACAGCGGCTGCCGCGTTCATTTTCCGCGGCCCACCCACCGCGCGTAGCGCACCACGTCTTCCATCGGCGGTACCACGTCGTGATCACCGTACGCCGTATGCATCCGCCAGCGCACGTATTTCCGCGACGGAAGCGGGAGAAAGGGGAAGCGCCGATACCAGCCGTTCGCCCGGAACCGCCACGCCACTCGAAGGAGATCGGCCGCCAGCGATGGATTGACCGCGGCGCGACTTGCCAGCCGCACCGTGAGACGCGTCCACATCAGACGTCGCCGCGATCCTTCGCCTTCGAGTGCGCGCGTATCAGCGTGAACAGAATCCCCGCGTATCCGACGACCATTCCTCCCTTCCACGCCATCTGTCCGAGATCAGGGTCATTCGTGTGCAGCCCCCACCCCATGAATGCTAGTCCAACAACGGACCACACGATGCACGTGAGCGCGGTCCGCACGTGGGCCCAAAAGGAGTCACGCTCCGCCTGCACGTGCTCCTCGCGCCGCTTGCGCTCGAGTTCTTCCTGAATTTCCTGGGGCAGTGGCATCGCTCCCGGTACCTCGAACGGTCGTGGCGGTCTCGTGGCTATTTCTTCGTCGTCACGAGAATTACCCCGCCCACGTAGCCGGTTCCAAACCTGGTGGTGGCGTCGGTGGCGTTGATATACCGGATTTCCTTAACGGAGACCGCGTTCAGGTTCGCGAGGTTCTCGACCGGGCCGTACGCCACGCCATCCACGACGGCCTTTGGACGCGCGCCTGCGTCGCTACTATCCGCCGGCGAGAATCGACCGCGGGTCGTGAGCATCTGCGGCCGCAGCTTCTGAACGATCTGGAGCGCGTTCGACGCTTCGGCCGCTCGCTCGGCGATCTCCGCGTCGGTGATCACGTCCTGCTGCCGCGAAGGTGCGCGTGGAGTGCCTGTCGCCGTATTGCTGCTCCCACTGCTCGAGCATCCCGAACTGACCGCCACCACCACTGCAGCCATCAACACGCGGGCTCGCATCGTCGACCTCCCGGCGGGGGTGAGCCATGGCACTAGATCACGCCACAGCGGACTCGGCATCACGCTCGCCATGGGGGCGCCCGTTCGCAAGGTGTGCGTCGCGAAGGGCCTGTGTTCCCACCGGAACGCGGCGAACGAATGACATCCCGTCGAGCCCCGCCGGGAGCTCGAGGTCCAGGGCCGCCAGCGCACTTGGCATCACGTCCACCGTCCGCCGAGGAGTACAGGCGACCGGCTTGTTTGTGAGCAGCGGAACCAGCATGTGCTCACGGTGCAGCGCGCCGTGCGATGAGACGTGCGGAATCGGTTCATGGTGCGATCGAAAATCCCAGTCTCTGACGGCGGACAGGATGATGTCACCCGACCGCGATGCGCTGGCGAGGCGAGCGATCTGGACGATGGCGTCCGGATAGTCCGACGACACCGTGACGTCGTATGCGTCCGCGTCGCTCAGACGCTCGTGGGATCCGATTCCGAGCGGGTCTCCCGTGACGGTCCGGTAGCTGTAGCTCCCACTTCGCGCGCAGATGGTCGCCGTTCCGCGCGACCGGCTTCGGACTTCGACCTGCTCCGGCGAGAGCGGAAGCATGACGAGGTCGACCGACGGTCGGTCCAGCAGCGACGTGACGAGCTTGGACCACCGCGGTGCCAGCGACGGCCACCACGGGCGTTCGGGGCGATCGAGCTCGAGGTAGAGGTGCGCCATCGCGTTCCCGCTCACCATCACGGCGGCGTCGCGCCCACCAGCGAAGGTCCACGGATGCGTGACGATGTCGTGACCCCACGATCGCATCAGCGCGGCGAGATCGTCGTGCGCGGTCACCGGCGAGTGTCCGTGATCGCTCACGATCCAGAGGTGGGTCGAGTCCCAACGTTCGCTGCGCTCCGCATCCCAACGTATCTCCGCCACCGTCGCATCGAGGATTCGCATCGCCTCATGCACGACGGGCGAATCATGACCCGTGGAATGGGAGGCCTTGTCGATGCCGGGGAATGCGGCGAATGAGACACGCGGGCGATGCTCGCGGATGTGGCGGGCGACCTTGGCCCCCACCTGTCGATCGATCTCGAGCCAGCCGGCAACGTCGCCGGTGAAATGAGTTCGGGCGGCCCTGGCAGCGAACGCGACGCCACGCCCGATTCGTTCGGCTCGACGCAGTCCACGACCTATGACGCTCAGCGCGCCAAGCGACGGTCCAGCGAGCTCGAAAAGCGTTGGCGCTGACGGGTCGAGGTCACTGTCGACGTAGCGCATCTCGGCGCCGACGTAGCTGCGGCAATTGCCGAATCCACGCGCGGTTTCACGCGTCCGGTCGAACCAGCGCAATCCCGGCAGTCCAAGAGGCCCCGGATACCGTCCGAGCAGGAACGGCGTGTAGGCTGGACCCGTGACAGATGGGAAGGTGGTCGTGATGGTCGTGAACGACCCCTCCTCGCGGAGTTGGGCCAGTGCAGGGAGAGAGCCGTTGTCTATCGCGCGTTCGAGAACATCCGGACGTGCGCCATCGGCGAGAAGAATGATGACGGACAAGGGTCGATCGTGCGGTTTCGGTACGAGATTCGAGGGGAAAACTGCGACGTGGAGGCTTGCCAGATCGTGACCCGTCAGTGGCGCCGCTGGTCTCGACCTAGATAAACTCTTCTGCTCGGCGCGTGCCGTGCCAGCGGCTTTCCGTGGGATTGGAGTGAAATGGCCAAACGCAATCAGAGATCCAACGATTCACAACTTCCGCCGGCGCAAAACGATAGACCCAGTCGGCCTCAACAGGCAACGGCAGCGCCCGCGCGGCGCCGCCAGGGTCGCGGACCGCGAACCGCCTCGGGAAAAAAGGCCGACCCAACGCTCATGGCGGACGCCGCGCAGAACGCGCTCGAGGGCCTGCGAGAGAGGACTGAACAGGGCCACTTGAAAGCAGGCCGAACCCCGCCGTCGCAGGTCCCGTCGCTGAGGAGCACGGGAGCTTCCCGCGAAGTCGACGACTCCATTCGGAGTCCCTATGCCGTTGTGACGGAGGACGAGAAGCTGCTGCAGCAGGCCGGCCGCTTCGACGACTTCACGCGTACCGACCCGTGGCGCGTCCTCCGCATAACGAGTGAGTTCATCGAGGGCTTTGACACGCTCGCCTCGGTGCAGAAAGGCGTGACCGTCTTCGGCTCGGCGCGAACCGGGCCTGACGATCCGCAGTACCAGAACGCGACCGAGGTCGCGCGCCTTCTGGCCGATGCAGGCTTCGCCATCATCACGGGTGCCGGCCCGGGCATCATGGAAGCCGCGAACAAGGGCGCGCGCCTGGGACATGGCAAGTCGATCGGCTGCAACATCGAGCTCCCGTTCGAGCAGGGGGCGAACCCGTACGTGGATACACTGGTGAACTTCCGCTACTTCTTCGTGCGGAAGACGATGTTCATCAAGTATTCGGTCGCGTTCATCATCTTCCCCGGGGGCTTCGGAACGCTTGATGAGCTGTTCGAAGCGTTGACGCTCATTCAGACCGGAAAGATCTACCAGTTCCCGGTTATTCTGTTTGGTCGCCACTACTGGGCAGGTCTCGTGCGCTGGCTGCAGACGCGAGTGCTGGGCGAAGGGAAAATCTCGCCCGGCGATATCGATCTCATGTTGCTCACCGACGATCCCGCGGAAGCCGCGGCGGCCGTCGTCTCGGCGTACGAGGCGCAGGTTGGAACCGCGCGTGGTCGGCTGGAGGGGGAATGAAGAAATCCGGGAAGCGGGAAGGCGGAAGCGGGAAGCGAGAAGCGGGAGACGGGAGACGGGATTCTCGACCGGGCGGACTGAAGAGCTCACGGCCCGGCAAAACGGTCAAGCGGTCGTCCGCCGCGGGGCCCAAGGCCGACCAGAGACGAGCGGCGGAGGAGCGCGAACAGGCCGGCGTTCAGCACACGTCGCACGAGACGAGTCGGTTCCTTCGAGGTCAGCGTATCGATCCCCGTCGGATCGACGGAACGGAGCGGGTCACCGATCTGATCGATGGGACCTTCCTCGCCTATAACGCTGCGCGCCTTCGCGAGGCGTGTCAGCTCTTCACCCAGAAGATGCTCGAACCCGACGTGACCGTCGGCATGACGCTCACGGGCGCACTGACGCCCGCGGGGCTCGGCATGGCAGCGCTCATTCCGCTCATCGAGGCCGGCTTCGTCGACTGGATCATCTCGACGGGGGCGAATCTGTACCACGACACGCACTTCGGGCTCGGGCTGGCAATGCATCGCGGCAACGCCCAGGAGTCGGATGTGGTGCTCCGTGAGGAGGGCGTCGTGAGGATCTACGACATCTTCTTCGACTACGACGTGCTGCTCTCGACCGATGCGTTTTTCCGCAAGATCATCCAGGGCCCGGAATTTCAGCGGCCGATGTCGAGCGCTGAGTTCCACAACCTGTGTGGCAAGTACGTGCGGGAACGCGAGAAGGCGTTAGGCATCGGCCAGAAGTCCCTGCTGTCCGCCGCGTACGCGTGCGGCGTGCCGATCTACACGTCATCGCCCGGCGACTCATCGATCGGCATGAACGTCGCGGCGCTCGCACTCGACGGCAACCGATGTGTCATCGACCCGAACGCCGACGTGAACGAGACGGCGTCCATCGTGCTGGGTGCAAAACGAGGTAGCGGTCGAAGCGGCGTGCTGATCGCGGGCGGCGGCAGTCCGAAGAACTTCATGCTGCAGACGGAGCCACAGATACAGGAAGTGTTAGGCATCGACGAAAAGGGCCACGATTTCTTCCTGCAGGTCACCGACGCCCGTCCCGACACCGGTGGCCTGTCGGGAGCGACCCCCGCGGAAGCCGTGAGCTGGGGGAAGATCGACCCGGATCGTCTGCCCGACGCGGTGGTGTGCTACCTCGATTCCACGGTCGCGCTGCCGCTGCTGACGTCCTACGCGCTGGCCACTCGCCCCAAGCGCCCGCTTCGCCGCCTCTACGATCGTCGACGCGAGCTGATGGATCTGCTGCGCGACGAGTACGATCGCGCCGGCGGCGAGCCGAAGGTTGCGGAGGACGCGGATGCGAAGCTGCCCATGCATCGATAGGCGACTGGCGTCTGGCTGTCCGGGTCGAGGCTCGTTGTGGTATTGGCAGCAGCCAGCAGCAACCGGCAGTAGCCCGCAGCACTCGGCTACCAGCAAGCAGCTGCTTTACTTCGCATCCATCCCTCGTCTCACAGCTTTCACGAAGTTCGTCCGGGAGTAATCGCCGAAGGAGAGGTATCCCGGCACCGACTCCCCGCCGAACAGCTCGCGAACGATCGTCTTGTCGAGAGCGCCCGAGGCGATACGCTTTTCGATCATCGCGATCGTCTCTTCCGTCCAGTCGGCCTTCGCCCGCAGCAGTGGGGTCGGGTTTGGCACGTACCCGCGGTGTGCGTCGAACAGCCGCGCCGGGCCTAACGCGGCGACCTCACGCAACGTCCTGACGAGCACTCTCGGATCTTCGCCGGGATGTGCGATGCGAACCTTGATCCCGAGATACAGGTCGCCGCCGAACAGCGTGCCGTCGGCCTCGTCCCACACGATGTGATGGTCAGAACAGTGCCCCGGCGCTGCGACGAGCTTCCAGCGCTCGCTCTCGAAGGGCGTCACTGGTGAACGAAGCGGTGGCGCCGAGCGCCACGTAAAACGGCGGTAGGCCCGTATCGGCTTCGGGGACCGCATCTTCGCCAGCGTTTCGGTCGATGCTGCGATCGGTATCCCACGGTGCGCGATGCGCTCGACGTTGCCCGCATGATCCTCATGATAGTGCGTGATGAACACACCACGCGGGCGCTCGCGGTCGAGTATCGCGTCCATTTCCTTCCGCGCGCCGTGGAATCCGCAATCCACGAGGACACCGCCGGCCAGATAGGCGCTCGCCGAGTAGCCGATGATCCGGCTCGCGGCGCTCGTCATCTCGAAGCGCGTAACATCCCCGTGTTGCTCGACTTGTATCATGTGGCGGTGTCGGCTGCCGGGGCCGCCCGTAATTGCTTCGTCCGGGCGCGCGGCTTAGTTTACGGCTAGGAGTAGCGCCCGGCTCGAAAGGCCGGGCGCTCCACTTTTCTGTCGGTGTGGTTGTCTTTCGCGGGGCTTGCGATGATCGAAGAGCTGAAACAGAAGCTGGGCGACGAGGTCCAACGTCTACAACACGAGCTGAACGTCG
>Ga0307408_100002017_pt1 | contig 14660 bp, 9 predicted proteins | sample 322Cmetagenome_FD_202116 | JGI IMG/M metagenome (GOLD analysis project Ga0307408, IMG submission 202116) | Maize rhizosphere microbial communities from greenhouse at UC Davis, California, United States - 322HYB-C-3 | ecosystem: Host-associated > Plants > Roots > Rhizosphere > Soil | place: USA...
CATTATTGGCGCCGCAGTCTTCGGCTAATTCCAAAATCTACTTAGAAAACCATAAGATGATGCATTGGTTATAGCCTTTTGTGATATGTCTCTCGATCTTATCATTTGCCCACTTGGTGTGTCTTTCCCTTAGTTATACTTCAATTACGCAAGTTTTCACTAATGGTAATCCGCCATGTCCGAACAGATGAAATCTGACCCCAAAAAGGTTGTTCACTTAAATGTAGAGCGCAATTCAACCGCTAATTCGCAAGTGGCGCTTGCTCGTTTGCCTGCTGCGATGCACACCTTGCGCGATAAAGCGCGGCAGCAGTTGCAGCTGTTTCTGCGTGAGTTGTTCGATAAAGTCGATGATGCCATGTTTGAGTTGGCCGACAAAGCTAACAACAACCACGATCAAAATATCTTTTTTGACTCTATGCGCGAGGTTCGCATCCGTCGTCGTGCGATGGAGACGTCGTTTTTTCGCAGTATCGATATCAGTTTTGCGCAATTACTTGATCCAAGCGCTTATCGCGATGAAAAACCATCAGGTGAAAAATCGGTCTCGCTGGATGATTTGTCATTGGTCAAGAATGATGAACTGGAAGAGATGGTTGCTGTTGATGGCATGGTTAACAAGGCCAATGAACAATTTGCCGAGCTTATCCAGCATTTAACCCTGCGCATTGACCATTTGGTCCCCACCAAGGTTTACCAAAAGAACAACCCTCTGGGTGTTGATGTGATTTGCAATGCATTTACTGATGCAACCAAAGCCTTAAATGTTGATGTAAAAGCCAAGCTGGTATTGTTCAAGTTGTTCGACAATATTGTGATGACTAAGTTGGGCAAGTTATTTGAAGTGCTCAACCAAACGTTGATTGATGCCAATATTTTGCCTTCATTAAAACAGGATGTACGCGCTAAAAAGCCTTCAACCAGTTCAACTGCTGATCACTATGGCCAAGGCATCAGTGCCCAGTATGGAGTGGGTGCGCAAAGAGCCGGAGCAGACACGGGCGGTTTGGTGCAACACTATGATGACCAAACCAATCAGGTCTTGCATCAATTGCGCGATTTGTTGGGGGCTAATCGCAGTGCACCGCGTGTGCAATTACCCGGTGAAGAAATTACTACCCAGGATTTGATCAAGATCCTGTCGCTGGCGCAGCAACAAAATACGGTTAGTGCCCCTGTTGCCAGTGGTGCGCCCGTCAATTTACGCAGTTTATTAACAGACCTGCTGCACAGTGAAACCCAAACCGCTGCTGCAATTAATCAAGTTGATGATGATGTCATTAACCTGGTAAGCATGATGTTCGAATTTATTTTGGATGACCGCAACCTCGCGGCACCAATGAAAGCCTTGATTGGCCGTTTACAGATTCCGATGGTCAAGGTGGCGATTGCCGATAAGACTTTCTTCAGCAAAGGTGGTCACCCGGCGCGTCGTTTGTTGAATGAAATGGCGATGGCCTGTTTGGGGTGGCAGGAAGCTAGCGACGAAAATCAACGCAAAGATAGTCTCTTTAATAAAATGGAAGAAACCGTCCGTTCGATCCTGACAGATTTTGATACCGACATGAGCATCTTTGAACGATTGCTGGTGGATTTCCGCTCGTTCCTCGATAAAGAAAAACGCCGCGCACAAATCCTTGAGCAGCGCACTATTGATGCGGAAGACGGCAAGGCTAAATCCGAGCGCGCACGCGCGCAGGTTGATGCAGAATTAAATCGTATTTGTGCCGGTAAAGAGTTGCCCTTGGCAGTCACTAAATTACTGCGTGAAGCCTGGGCGAATGTGATGTTTATTACCTCGCTCAAGCAAGGGGTGGAAAGTGACGAGTGGCGCAATTGCTCCGCAACAGCGCAGCAACTTGTCTGGAGTGTGACAGCGGCAATGGATAAAGATAATCGCCAACGTTTGTTAAAGCTGGTGCCTGAGCTGTTGCAAAAATTGCGTACCGGTTTGGAAAGTATTTCGTTCAGTCCCTTTGAAACCACCAATTTGTTTAAACAGCTTGAAAGCGTACATTTGGCGCGATTACGCGGTGAAGTAAAACCTCCGGTTGAGGCAGCGCCGTCCGTATCTGCAGCCGATCTGGCAGCCAAGGCTAGTGAGATGGCAGCGAAGAATGCCAATATGAAAGCGGCCATGGTGGAAGCGCAAATGCGTGCGCAGCAAGCGGTGAATGCGGCAGCGCAAGCTAACAAAGCACAAAATACAGCCCCCGCTCCGGTTACTGACAATACGGCGGCCGCTGCTCAAGTCGCGCATGAATCTGTAGTCGAAACAGGTGTGATTGCACCAGTTGCTCAAGCTGTAAGTGAGCCGGTAGCGAACACTGCATCTAAATCTGAAGTTGTTGCGGTAGCAGAAGTAAACGCGGCTATAGAATCTGATCAAATTTTTGTGGTGGAAGAGACCATCAGTGAAAGTGTTCAGGCTGACCCGCAACATTTAGCCTTGGTAAACAATATTACCCAAGGTACCTGGTTTGAAATGCAAGGTGATGCCGGCGAAAAATACCGCTGCCGTTTGGCTGCCATTATTCGCTCGGTAGGCAAATATATTTTCGTAAATCGTTCAGGCATGAAAGTCGCTGAAGAAAGCCGTGAAAGTTTGGCTATTGCTCTGCAAACCAAACGCCTGACAATTTTGGATGACGGTATGTTGTTTGACCGCGCGCTTGAAGCGGTAATTGGCACATTGCGCGAGCAGCGCACTTTAAGTTAATTTTCTCCTCAGATGGTTAGCCCGGCCTTGTGCCGGGCTTTTTTATTTGGATGGGTGAAAAGTTAAATTGCTTCCAATACAACCAATGTTTGTCCAGCTTGTACGCGTGCGCCATCTGCTTTTAATAGATGGGTTACTTTGCCCGCGCTACTTGCCGTTATATTGATTTCCATTTTCATCGATTCCAAGATCAATAACACATCACCCGCTTTAACTGTTTGCCCCACTTGTACCTGGGTTTGCCACACGCTGCCGGAGACTGAGCTGTCTACACGGATTGCACCCTCGGGTAATTCAGCTTCTTCATTTTCATCGATAATCTCTTCCTGTACATAATTGAATTGTCCATCTGCGTGCCAGCGTGCCAGTTCTTCCTCAAATGCCTGCTCGCGCTGCGCAGTAAATGCAGTGATGGAATCCTGATGGGCAGCAATAAATTCCTGGTATTCACTTAAACTGAAATGACTTTCTTCGATCTTGATTGGATAGCGCCCCTGCGGAAAGTCGCGGCGAATTTGTTGTAGCTCGTTTGCACTGACTTCGTAAAAACGGATTTGATCAAAGAAATTTAATAGCCAAGGCTGTTTGAATTCTTGGGTTTGGCGATAGCGATTCCACATTTGCAAGGTGCGCCCGACAAATTGGTAACCGCCGGGGCCTTCCATGCCATAAACGCATAGATAAGAGCCGCCAATACCGACTGAGTTTTCTGCCGTCCAGGTGCGTGCTGGATTATATTTGGTGGTGACCAAGCGATGGCGTGGGTCAATGGGTGTTGCAACCGGTGCGCCCAGATACACATCACCTAAGCCCATTACCAAATAGGATGCGCTGAAGAGAATATTTTTTACATCGGCGATGGAATCCAAACCATTAATACGGCGAATAAATTCCAGATTGCTTGGGCACCAGGGAGCGTTGGCGCGCACGGATTGCATATACTTTTGGATTGCCAATTGACAGGCTTCGTCATCCCAACTCAGGGGGATATGTACTATGCGTGAAGGCACACTCAGTTCTGCAAGTTGCAAAATTAATTCGCGTTCGCCGCGCTCAAGGTGTGCTAGTAAATTAACGAGTGATAATTGCTGGCTGTCATAGTGTATTTGCAGTGAGCGGATTCCCGGTGTCAGTTCGCGCAAACCGGTAAGGGTATTTTGTTGTAACCATTGCATAAGCGTGTGGGCGCGAAAACGCAATTTAATATCCAGTTCCAGCGCGCCGTATTCGACCAATAAAAAATGATCGCCCGCAGCGCGGTACACAATATTTTCTCCAAACTCGGCAGCCGCCAAAGTTTTTACAATGGGTGATGTTAATTCACTTTCACTCCATGTATGTACAATGTTTTCCAGCGAGCGCAGTGATTGATTTTGGTTTTTTTCAATTGCTACGGCGTCTTCAATCGATACGGGTAGGAAGCGAATTTTATCGCCCGCCCGCACTTGCCCCAGTTTCCATAAATCGGCACTGATAACTGTTGCCGGGCAAACAAAACCGCCGAGCGATGGGCCGTCTGGCCCGAGGATCACTGGCATATCGCCGGTAAAATCCACGGTGCCAAAAGCGTAAGCATTATCATGAATATTCGACGGGTGCATTCCCGCCTCACCACCGGAGCTGCGCGCCCATTCCGGTTTGGGGCCAATCAAACGCACACCGGTTCGGCTGGAGTTGTAATGCACTTCCCAGTCGGTATTAAAAAATGTGCTTATATCATTGGCGGTAAAAAAATCCGGAGCGCCGTGGGGGCCGTAGATAACACGTAACTGCCAGAGGTTATTAATCTGCGGCTTTAATTCGTCGTTGAGCGTTATTGAGTCAATGGTTGCGTTGCAACTATTTGCATCCAGTGCGAGTACATCGCCAGCACGCAATGCACGGCCGTTGTGGCCGCCGAATTGGCCAAGCGTAAAGGTCGATTTTGAATTCAAATAATCCGGACATTGAATGCCGCCCGCAATGGCTAAGTAGGCGCGCGCGCCCTTATCGGTGATGCGCCCTAGCTGCAAGAGCTGCCCGGTAGCGACTGAAATAATTTCATAGAGTGGGATGGCAGTGCCATCGAGTTTTGCATCAATCGCTGCACCGGTTAATACAATTTTTGTTGCGCAGCCAAATTTTAATGTTGGGCCTTGCAGGGTAATTTCCAAACCCGCAGCGGCTTCGTCATTATTAAGCAAGCGATTGGCCAAGCGGAATGAATAACTATCGAAAGGGCCGGAAGTGGGTACACCGACATGCCAATAACCTGAGCGTCCGGGATAATCCTGGATGGTGGTTTGGGTTCCGCCTTGAATAACATCAATTCGCGCAGGTTGGTACACAAAGCTATTTAAATAGCGCGTGGTCATACGGCCTTCCAGCAAGGTTGGATCTTGTATGAGCGCGCGCAAATAACCGATATTAGTTTCAATGCCGTAGAGATAGGTATTCGCCAGTACGGTTGATAATTCGCTTAATGCTTGTTCGCGATCAGCACCACGCACGATAATTTTGGCGAGCATAGGATCAAAAAATGCGGGTACTTCAATACCACTTTCAATCCAATGGTCGATGCGCAGGTTACTGTGTAATTCTGGGAATGACACTTTGCTGAGCAAACCTGCACAAGGTTGGAAGTTCAGCGCCGGATCTTCCGCATACACGCGCACTTGAATCGCGTGGCCTTTGGGTGAAAGTTGGTCACGCAGTGTTTTGATATCGCCAAGGTCGCCCGCGGCTTGGCGTAACATCCACTCCACTAAATCGACACCGTAAACTTCTTCGGTAACGCCGTGCTCAACTTGCAAGCGTGTATTGACTTCCAGGAAATAAAATTCTTCGTCGATGGAATCGTAAATAAATTCCACTGTTCCCGCATTGCGATAGCTGACAGATGCCAGCAATTGCTCAGCAGTGCGCTGCATGGCATTGCGTTGTGTTTCGGGTAAATTGGGGGCGGGGCATTCTTCTACCACTTTTTGATTACGCCTTTGGCTGGAGCAATCGCGCTCGCCAATTGCAACAGCAGTACCTTTACCATCGCCAAATACTTGTACTTCAATATGGCGAGCAGCGGCGATAAATTTTTCTAAAAATATACCGTCATCGGCAAAATTATTTTTTCCCAAGCGTTTTACTGAATCAAAACCGGCGATGAGTTCGGATTCGCTATTGCACAATTGCATACCAATACCGCCGCCACCTGCAGTGCTTTTAAGCATTACCGGATAGCCGATGTTTCGTGCAGCAACCACTGCTTCATCAAGGCTTTTTAATAAATCGGTGCCGGGGCAGAGGGGGACATTGGCGGCCTGTGCCAATTCGCGTGCTTTATGTTTTAAACCAAAGGTAATCATTTGTTCAGCGGTTGGGCCAATAAACACCAATCCTGCAGCTTCACACTCAGCGACGAAACTGGAGTTTTCACTCAGAAATCCGTAGCCGGGATGGATCGCCTGCGCGCCGGTTTGCTGTGCAATGGCGATAATTTTTTTGCGATCCAAATAAGTTTGTGCCGCTGCACCTTCGCCCAAGGAGAAAGATTCATCGGCAAGGCGCACATGCAGCGAATCAGCGTCGGATTCGGCGTAGACGGCGACGGATTGGATATTGAGTTTTTTGAGTGTGCGGATAATGCGCGTGGCGATTGCGCCGCGGTTGGCGATAAGGACTTTGGTAAACATACTCTGCTCCGGCAGGCCGTCCTGCTGGGATTGATTACGACAGTGGTCGTCCACTGAAGCTATTTCAAAAAATTAATTCCAGACGATAACTTCAATCGGAGTTGGGTTGTAGCCATTGCATGGATTATTTAGTTGTGGGCAGTTGGAGATCAACATGACGATATCCATTTTCGCTTTCAGCTCAACATATTTTCCCGGTGCAGAAATGCCATCTTCAAAGGTGAGTCCGCCGTCGGCAGTGACGGGTACGTTCATAAAGAAATTGATGTTGTGGGTGATGTCGCGTTTGCTAATACCAAATTCCGGGTGCTCGGCAATGGCGAGCATCCAGCTGTCGCGACATGCATGCATGCAGCGTTTTTCCAAACTGTAACGCACGGTATTGCTTTCTGTGGCACAGGCGCCGCCGAGTGTGTCGTGGCGACCGCAGGTGTCGGCAACAATTTCCAATAATTCGCGGTTGGCGTTGGACATTAATTTTGTGCCTGCACTCAAATACAAATTACCCTGATTGCGGATAGTATCCATGGCGCTGTAGCGCTCGCTCGGATCTTTGGCGTTATAAAACAACACGTCAGCCGCTTGATTGCCTTTCAGGTCTACAATGCGAAATGTTTGGCCTTGTTTTATTTCTCCGAGAAAATAATCACCAGCGGGAACGTAGTGGGTTGAAAATGCTGTTTCCGGATGCAAGTGGCTTGGAAGGTGTGACATCTTTATACCTCTATAAGCTATTTCGCAGCTAAGTTATTTGTTTGATAAATAATAAAGTTTGTTGTTTTGAAATCCGCGTTGGTTTTCTTCGCGGAAATTTTTACAGTAATCATCGTCGCTAACCGGATCTGCTTCGCCTAGTTCAATTTCCACTGAAGTAAATGGATAGGCTTCTGATTTATTTAATGGATGTGGGCAGGCGTGCATGATTACCAGCGTATCCATTTCAAAGCGCAATGTGACGCTGTTGCCAGCGCATTGGTTTTTGGTGTCGAGTTTGATGTTGCCGTGATCGTCTGCAATGACTTTGCTAAACCAATTGATATTGGATGCCATGTCGGCGCGACCTAAACCGTATTTAGCCAGTTCAACTAAAAAGGCGTCGTAACCATTCTGTTTCCATTGGTTGCGATGGGTTTGGTAATCGCGTTTACCCCATTGCTGTTCGACGAGTTCGGCGGTGCTATTACCGCAAATAGTATCGTGCCAATTACCTTCGCCGTTCGCAGAATAATCCTCAACTATCGAAGCAAAAATTCTTCCCATATCGGAATACAAACAATTGCCGCGTTGCAATTTAAATGTATGTTGGCATTTAAGAGTGTCGGGCGCGTTGTAGCGCTCCAACAAATTGCGCGGGTTGTAAAACAACATGCCAACGTTGGCACCGCCTTCGATATCGGTAATTTTCATTAAGCTGCCGCGGCGTAACTCCAGTGACCAATGGCCATTGCCGGGCAGGGTTGTGGTGTACAGCATCTTACTCATGGGTTAAAAGTCCTGTGATTCTTTTGCAATCGTTTGTAATTCATACGGCACTTCACTTTTGCGGCGGGTAACCGGCAGGTCATAGGTAATATTTGCACCGTAAGCACCAGGAGCTTGGTTGTCGCGGCGCAATTTGTCGAACACCCATAAGCGCGTGCCTAAATAAAATCCTTCACTTAAATCGTGCGTCACCATAAAAACGGTGAGCTGGTGTTCGCGCCAGAGTTCTAAGATTAATTGGTGCATGTCGGCACGAATACCTGGGTCGAGTGCGCCGAAGGGTTCATCGAGCAATAAAATACGCGGTTGGCGGATAAGTGCCTGGGCGATGGCCAGCCGCTGTTTCATCCCGCCCGATAATTCATGTGGATAGCGATTGATCGCGTGGGTTAAACCAACGGATTCGAGTAGCGCTTTGGCTTCATCAATGACTTTACGTTTTTTACTGCCGAATAGTTTCCCTAATATAGGGGAGTGCTCAAATTCGCGCGCGATAATGACGTTTTCCAACACAGTGAGATGCGGAAATACCGAGTATTGTTGAAACACTATGCCACGCGATTGATCCGGTTCGCTGCGAATCGGTTTTCCATCCAACAGCAACTCACCGGATGTGGGGGATTCCATGCCCAGCAACATTTTCAAAAAGGTACTTTTACCACAGCCGGAAGTGCCCACCATGGTAATAAATTCACCCGCTTTCACGCTTAGGTTCATGCGTTCCAACACAACGTTATCACCGTATTTTTTCCACAGGTTTTTTGCCTGAATCATGGGCATAGCTTTGGCTCTTTTTTCGTCTAAATGTTTTTTATCAAAAGGGATTACGGTCATCTGAGTGCTCCCATGCTTGCTAACTTTGGTGACTCTGCCGTTTGTTATTTGGTCGAAGCTTGATAATGCCACGGAAAACATTTGGTGCTGATTTTTACCAACAGCCAATCAACTAAAAACGCGAGCAAGGTGATCCATGCAACATAGGGCAGGATTACATCCATAGACATATAACGGCGCACTAAAAATATGCGATAACCCAAGCCGTCGGTTGATGCGATTGCTTCTGCGGCAATTAAAAATAACCAACCGGCACCGAGCGATAAGCGCACGGCATTAATCAAGCGCGGCAGCAATTGTGGAATTAATACACGCACTAAAATTTGCCAGGTCGATGCACCGAGTGTTTGCGCTTTAACTAATTGTTCAAGCGGAATTTCCTGTGTACAGCGCTGGATATCGCGCGCGATAAAAGGCGCAACGCCAATCGCAATCAATGCAACTTTGGATAACTCCCCCAAACCAAATACGATAAATAACACCGGCAATAACGCCATCGGTGGCACTAGTGAAATAATGGTTAACAGCGGCGCTATGGGCGAATAGATGGTGGGAATCGCGCCGGTCAATATGCCGATTGTGAAGCCCAGAATAGCGGCGATAAAAATGCCGAGCGTTAAGCGATACAAACTGCTGAGTGTATCTTGCCAAAATAAATATTCACCGCTGCGCTTGCTCGGTTCAAACGCGAGGTTGTTAATCGCATCGCCCATTTGTGCAAAGCTGGGCAGCAATTTGTCGTTGGCATTTTCGGCGAGGCGCGCATCGGAAGCGACCAGATAAACAATGAGCAGTAGAGCAAATGGCAGAATCCCCAATAAAAGTCTGAGTGGTTTTGATGGGGTGAGATTGATGAGTCTTTTCATGGCGTTGCTCTTAATGGGCAGTTGCTCGTAGTGGTCATTCTGTATTTTTATTAGTGATGCGTTCCCAAGCAGGGCTTGGGAACGAAATAGAAACGATTAAAGTTTTTTATCCGCCGCCATTTGCATGTAAGTTGGATCAAAGCGCAGCTTCACGTTTTTCTTATCGCCATACACACCCTTGGGACCTTCTACTCCGATGTATTTGGCATCGGGTGCGCCTTCGCCTAACAGACCGTGATCAAACGAAAACTCGGCAACTTTTTGCATGGTTTTTAACAGTTCGTCGCTGTTGATAAGTGCAAGGGCCGACGCGGGTGTATAAAACATTTTGGTGCTGGCGAGTTGTGATTCAAAACCGGCGAGGTCAGTACCTGAGGCAACGGCCATCGCCGTTTTTGCAGCGGTAGCGGCTTTGTCTGATCCGCTCATCACGCCCATGATTTCATACCAGGCGCCAACCAAAGCTTTACCGAGTGCGGGATTCTTCTTCAGGGTTTCAGTGTTCACTATCATCAAATCCATAATTTCACCGGGGATTTGTGATGAATCGAAAACTTTGGTGCTGTTGGGTTGAGCGAGGATTTCGCTTAACAGCGGGTTCCAGGTGGTGACGGCGGTGACATCTTTGGTGCCGTAAACGGCGACCATATCGGCGTCAGAGGTGTTGACGACTTTTACATCGGATTCTTTCAGTCCGACAGTTTCCAATCCGCGCGCAAGCAAGTAGTGGGATACGCTCAGTTCAACCAAATTCACTTGTTGACCTTTAATATCTTTCAGCGTTTTTCCGCCTTTGAGTACAACGCCGTCGTTACCGTTGGAGAAGTCGCCCACGATCAGTGCAGTGGAATCCACGCCGCCTGCAGCAGGAATGGTGAGCGCATCCATATTGGTCATGACACAGCCATCAAATTGACCGGCGGTGTATTGGTTGATGGATTCGACGTAATCGTTGATTTGCACCACTTCAATTTCGATGCCGTATTTTTTTGCCCATTTATCGACAATTTTTTGTTCGGCGCCGTAGCCCCAAGGCATCCAGCCAACATAAATGGACCAGCAGACTTTGAATGGTTCAGCAGCACTGGCACAGGTGGCGGAGAGGGAGAGTGTAATGGCCAGTAATACTTTTTTAAGGCGGGATTGACGCAACATGAATAACCTCCAGCGGTTTTGGTGACATCGGCGCAAGCAAATGGGAGCACTCTGGCGGTTAGGCCATTCCATCTCCCGGGCTTTTATCCCGCCGTGTAACCTCAAGACAGTTGTGGGCATTTAGCCGTTTGCCTGCCTTGGGAGGTCGGAAGCTCTCGGACCAGACATCGCTTGATTAATCAAGTGACCGGAACCCTAGCCTCCTATTAACAAATTGTGTGTACAGATTTGTTGAATAGCTAAAACCACCCAGAGTGCGAATCAGTTATTACAGGGTGGCTATCGCAATATGAGTGCCAATTTTTTAATTGCCTGATTTTGATAGGGATTTGGGAGTTTTATCGAGGGAAGCTATGCCCTTATGTGTTCCATGATGGGGCGCGATGCTATGCGTGCTGGATTATTTTGGTGCGCTCGGCGTGCGTTTGCTCAGGAGCACTTATTCAAATGTTGAAAAATCAGGATTTACTTATCTTTCGAACGGCTGGAAAGGCATCTTTGCGGCGATTTGCGTAGATAGTGCTATTTTTAATCTAACTGTGAGCCAATAGTCGTATTGGCTGGTAGAAATCTCACAAGCTGTTAAGATTGTCGCTCAGGACAACCTATAAAGAAGACTCCCTCATCTAGTCTTTAGGTTCGCAGGCACTGATTCCAAGCGCGGTGAAAGCGTACCCAGCTTGGTAATAATAGGCGCTAGGGAATATGAAATTCATGGAAAAACACGGAATAACTATGCATAACTCAGGCTTACCTGGTTCTGATATAAACAAGTCTTCTCCGTATTCTGCGGTAGCCATGTCAGAGCAATTGGTCATTCAATATTTAAAACATTGTCGCGATTTAACGCGCGGTTTTGCGTACCGTGTATTCCCTAATTTTTGGCGGCAGTGGTGTAAGCAGGTTCTGGAAATTGCCGAGCAGGCTAAATCTAATAAAGACCAGATCGCCCTCTATGAAACCCAAAATTTGCTCGCAGCTGTGCAACAGGCGGCTGAACAAGAGTTTTGCCAGCATCTGGCCAACGGTTTTGTAAAATTCAAGAATAAATCCCTTAATACCCTGACTGGTGAAGAGCGTTTTAGCGGCGATATTCTTTCACTGGTCGAACATTCGGATCTCGAAGAAACCATCGCTATCACTTCTATTACCCATCGTGCCGACAATTTTTTTGCCGAGCAGCTATGGGCATTGCAGCAGCGTTTGGCTCTGTTAAATGATGGCGAAAAGATTGATGAACGCGCCAACCCTGCCAGCCCGGTACAATTTTGTGAATCGCTGCGCAAGCTGCTCGCTAATCTGGATATTGATGTCAAAACCAAAATCATCGGCTACAAGTTGTTCGATCAAGACGTGATTGGCATGCTCGATGGGCTATACGATGAGCTGAATGATTACCTGATCCGCCAAAACCTGTTGCCCAATCTCCGCTTTGTTCCCGCCAGTGACAAGTCGGCTGAACACAAGTCGGAAGAGGCGATGCAGGATGATCCGTTTGAGCGCAACGGCCAGTCCGCCGATGAGCAGCAACAAGCCGAAGAAGAGCAGCAACATCAGCGCCGAGCTAGCGATAAGCTGCTCAGCGGTGCGCTCAACCCCAATGATATCCAGTACCAAAATAGTCTGTTGAATGCGATCCGCCTGTTGCAGACCCACGTCACACAAGCATTACCTGCGATCCAGGCTGCGCACTTTAATCCCCAAGCCCTGGCTTCTGCACAGGCGGCCAACAGCCCGGTGATCAATTCCAATGGGGTGGGGGCGGCAACCCCTGCTGTGCCTACCTCATCGCCTGCCAATTTACAGGTCTATACCCAGAACCAGTTGGTAGATGTGCTGGAGCAGATGCAAACCCAGGCTTTCGGTGTGACCCAGCAGGCGCTGGCGAATCATGAATCCGGCCCTGTGCCGATTGCACCGCAAACGGTGGCCGAGGTTGGCCGCAAGATGATGGAGCATATCGCCAGCGAAAATGAAAATGGCGCGGTAGAAGCGGGCGATATGCAGACCATTGATCTGGTCGGTATGTTGTTTGAGTACATGCTTTCCGATGATCACTTGCCTGATTCAGTCAAAGCATTACTCAGCTATCTCCACACCCCCTTCCTGAAAATCGCCTTTATCGATAAGGGATTTTTTGAGCAGCCTGAGCACCCTGCGCGCGTGCTACTCAATAGCCTCGCCGAGGCTGGTGTGCGCTGGGTGAGCAATGATGGCAGCGACCAATACGATATTTTTACCAAGATCAAAACTACCGTGTTTCGCCTGTTGCAGGAATTCAAGAATGATGTGCGCATCTTTGCTGAATTGCTGATTGAATTTAATGCCTACACCCACAACGTGGCGCGTCGCCAGGAATTGATGGAGCGCCGCGCGCTGGAAAAAGCCCAGGGCGAAGAAAAGCTGCGTGAAGCGAAAATCCAGGTGAATAACGAGGTGCGTGGCCGCACCGATAACCGCGATATGCCCTCGGCGATATTGCTGTTGCTGTTGCAACCCTGGTCGGATTACCTCTCATTTGTGCTGCTGCGCTACGGCGATAAATCCGATAGCTGGAAGCGCGCCCTGCAGGTGATCGACGATCTGCTGTGGACGCTGGAACCCAAAACCAAGCAACCGGACAAAGTAAAACAAATGGAGCTTCAGGATGGTTTGCTCGCCTCCCTTGAGCGCGGTTTTGAAACCATCGGCTACGAACAGGCCAAAGGCCGTAAATTGTTGGATGCTGTTGTGTCGCTCCAGCGCATGGCGCTGTTGAGCCGTAAAGCGGAGCCTGCGCCTGCACCCATGCGCACCAAGCTGGAATCCTTGGCGGCAGAAAAAGCCGGACATTCAGTGGCACAGCTGCAACCGGTATTGCCTGAAGAAGCCAAGATTGTCGATAGTTTGAAGATGGTGGAATTTGGTACCTGGTTTGAATTTGAAGGCGGCAAACGCCTTAAAGTAGCTTGGTATAACAAAAAGACCCAGCACTACATGTTGGTCGATCAGCAGGGGCGCAAAGTGTCGCTCGCTGCGGGTTTACAGTTGGCGCGCGATATGCTCGCCGGCCGCGCCCGTATCATCGCTGGTAGTACCAAGCCCTTCTTCGAGCGCGCGTTGGAAAACATTTATCACACACTTAATGAGCGCGCCGATACGCTCAAGACCGGTAATGCATCATGACTCACAACTGCTCACGCGAACACGATAGGGAGTTGGAGCGCCATACGATCAATGGCGATGTGGATGTATACGATAACCTGCGCGACCAATACATAGGTCGTTTGGTCAATATCCACACGCAGGGATTAATGATTGTTGGCGATGTCGCCATGGAGGAGGATCGCCTTTACACCCTGGATTTGCATGTGCCGGAACCTGTTAATGGGAAGATGGTGATCCAACTGGGCGCTGACTGCCTCTGGGCGCGCGATGCGGATTTATCGGGTAAGCACTGGACAGGATTTTCGATTATTGATGTATCGCCGCAAGCGACCGAATCTATCCGTACTCTGGTGGAATTGTTGGGCGAGGCCTATTAGCCTTGCCCTTTGCTGTAGCACCTAAAACAAATCCGTAAACACTATTCCCAGCGCAAACACCTCCATATCAGTGTTGTAATCAATCAGGCTATGGCCATAGCCGTTAAAGTATTTCAGCTGTCCGCGCAAATTGGAGCTGATTGGAAAACTCCAGCCCAGCTCCAATGCCCCCTTGTTATCTGCATGCAAATTGTTGCGCAGCATGATGCTGTAGATGTCGTCGCGGTGTTGATAGGCGCCGTTGAGTTCAAAATTCCCCATATAGTCAGTGATGTCCGGATTGTCGTCGCCATCCGGATCACCTGGGTATTCCTGCTCGGGCTCGGGTATGCGATACCAAGGGCTGAGAGAGAAGGCAAAATTACCGCGTTCGAACACCGTATTCAGCATTACCCGGTTCCAACTGCGCGAT
>Ga0307408_100002018_pt1 | contig 14644 bp, 14 predicted proteins | sample 322Cmetagenome_FD_202116 | JGI IMG/M metagenome (GOLD analysis project Ga0307408, IMG submission 202116) | Maize rhizosphere microbial communities from greenhouse at UC Davis, California, United States - 322HYB-C-3 | ecosystem: Host-associated > Plants > Roots > Rhizosphere > Soil | place...
AAAGGAGACTCCTTGAGAAAAGGAATATTGAAACAAGAATAATACTGCCTTTTTTATATAATTGTACGATCTTTTAAAGTGGCACGGTTTGACCGAAACAACTGGCACTATCCCTCCGAAATATCCAGACAGGATGCCGGAATCGGAAATCAACAGATTTATAACCATCATTACTAATTTCCCAATCACGCTCTGAATAAAAAGGTGGGTTTACATACGGGTAGGTGGAATCAATAACGTTTTCTCCGCGTCTGAGCTTGTACATGTCTTTGTTCGTTGCGATGGCCACCCAGTCAACTTCGGATAAAAAAGGGTTATACGCATAAGTTGGATCGTGGAGGAAGACATTGACAGCTGCAATAGAATTCACTCTGTTTACTCCGGCAAAGGGCAATGCGATTTCATGGATTACCCCACTTTTTATATACAAAACTTTCTTTGGACCAATCAGAAAGTACATCTCATCAAGGTTAAAGCCGCTTAAGCCGGAAACAACCATGTTCAGGGTAAGTGGGTAGATTTGAAAATCGGGATCTGCCTCCTTCTTATAAAAAACCTTTCCATCCTTCAAAAGAGCCCAAACAGTATGGTCTTCGGGTGTAACCTTTACCTTAACCACCTCTTTGCCTGCCAAAAATTGCTCTCCTACCTGCAATTGGAGCTGTGAATAGCCCGGAATTGAAAGTAGACAAAACCATAAAAGAGCAATATAGAAACGAAAGTAAATGAGATTCATACACTTCATCTTATATTGATGCGAGATAGTCCAATTCATTCAATCTTATAATTTTATTTGCGCCATGCCTACTAGAACTGTCTTTGAGGATATATAACCTTGTACCTGTTATTCAGCAAAAGCCCCAAAACAATTTCGTGACTGCCACTACTTGCCTGCTGCAATCCTGAAATGGTATAATAATACGAATCGCTCATATTGAACAGTGAACTGATATTAAAACCACCCAGCACTGAAAAAAGAATCCCGGCTACGATAACTCGCCCCAATCCAAAATCGATCTTTCAAAGCCAGCTTAGCATTGTAGTTGAAAGAGTAAACTTGCCCGACTTTGGTTGCAAGAACTGAAGGTAAAAGGGCGACCTCTTCTGCAATAAATAATTTATAGCCAGCGGTTGTATAGTAATGCCCTCCCTTGCTGGTTCAAGCGTGTCGCTTGAACCTCTATGATAACTGTGCTGTCACCGCCAATCGTGGATATAACTCCAACATGGCTTAGATACTTCCGTGTCGGCATGATCAATCATCGATGGCCCTTTTCATCATTGCTTATTGGCATTACATAACTACCCTTAATAAGCTCTACACTGAAATTTTCCAGGTTGCTCCGTACAAGGCGATCGTTTATAATTACATTTTCAATTTTACATTTAGCACAGTCTTTTTTATATCCATCTATTAAATTTTGAAGTTCTTTTTTGGAATAGGAAGCAAACGCACTTTGTACAACCCATTCGAAATAACGAAAATCTATGCTCCCTGCAATTTCCTTAATTTTTGCGTCGCTCCAGTTATTTTTTTTCGATTCATTCGAAATTCTCCAAATACAATAAGTGCGAAAAAGGTTCTTAAAGTCGACAACCTCTATTAACTCATTTATTAACCGAAGATTTTGCTTTTTCGGCATTGCGACAGGAGGAGGGGGATCATCCTGAGCGTAGACATTAATTGAAAAGCTTAAACAAAAGCTGAAAATAAGAAAGGAAGAAATTAGTATATACTTCATTTTTAACATTTTTACTGGTTCCAGCCACTAAACCTAAATTAGTTTTGAATAGTCGTTAGCTTATCATTACCAGTAACGTAGCCGCCTCGTGCTTTTGCCTTATCAGGCTTTCCTGTTTTTTTAACACCAGTTACCACTTGTACAACTCATCGAACATCAACTCGCTTATTACATCACATCGGGTTTCGAAGCCGAGTAACAGAAATTGTGATTTGTTTAATTCCTGATACATCAGTTATTATTCTAATAGCTATGATATTTTAGATACAAGCTGCACCTCTCTCACCAAAACAATGCACTTTCCCCATTCCACATAATCAACCTGAACTCCTCGTAGTGATTCCCATTACCTATCGTCTGATTATCCCGATGCCCTTTTCCCAGACTTTGCTTTTGAATTATGCCAGCGCATGAAGCAACCCATAAAGTGTTGCCATCGTCAGAGATCGTCATCCCGCTTATTGTCGATCCCAGGAAATGTCTCCAGATCTGCGTTCCGTTTCTGTCTATGGCTCTGATATATCCACCGGCATCACCCAAAATATAAATATCCCTATGTGCAACACCGTGATATACTCTCATACTATCGTCGATCACTTGGAACAGGCCGCTTTCCTGCCAAGGTTCAATGTTTAGTCCTTCTAAATCTTCCGACTTTACCCCTATTGTTATTCCCCCATAGAAGTGACATGAATTGGTAATCAACTGCGAATCGTCCTGGGCGAATAAGCAAAAATGCGGATATTCGGATTGTGGGCCGACCTCTCCTATCTCCTTACAATTGGAATCTAAAATTCTATGATTGGAACATTGATCACCTACTACTATATATTGGTTATCCCATGATAATGTTCCGTTCTCCATATCAATATTAGGGCTCCAGTCTTCATCATCGTCATCTTCTTCTTTAACTGGATGGATGAGGCGTTCCTCATTTCTATCGATCAGGTAAATACCTTCAGCGGAAACCACAAGGACTTTGGTTCCATCGTTAAACGGTATTAATTCAGTTGGACTAACCTGATTTGTAAGGACGAGATTAAAGGACGCAATGGCCTCCCCTTCCCAACCCTTGGTGGTTGTAATAGAGCTGCCATTGTAGAATGCGAATATATTATTCCGTTTAGACTTCCCGATACTCTGTATACTTTCATCAAGCTCTATCAGGTTTCTGCCATCCAACAAATAAGCCTGTCGTTTCTGCCAGGCAGTTCCGGTTACAAAAACAATCTTATCAGAAGAGATATAATGTAACTGTTCTATGCTCTGGCCTTGCTTTTCGAAATAAGGAATAAAAGGGGCATGAGCCGGAGGAAAGTTTTTTCTGAAATCGCTAACTGACTTATTCTTATTTGCTTCCTTTAAAAGATTGATAATATCGGCTGCCAGATGATCTCTTTTATCTTCGGGCTCCTTGCCCTTCCATTTATCCCAACCATGTGTTTCCCCAAAGGAAACCATTTCATTGACTTTCGACGCGTACAGTTCTCCTAATGAATTCCACTCCTCTTGCAGGTTCAAATTATTCTTTTTCTTATTAAAAAATGGCAGTTTCATTCGTCAAAGTATTTAATCAGATGCAGTGCTCCCTGACCCTCACTAAGAATAGTAAGAGAGCTATAATTAATTCGGCGTTTTTATCTCTTTTTTTTCCGGGCTTTGCTTGCTCAAAATTCTTGATTTCCGGAAGTTGCTAATTTCCTATCACCGTTCCCACCTTTGCGTCGGTAACAACCTTGCTCAGATAGCTTAACACATTCCCTTTTTTATCGATATTTCCTACGTACCCATAGCCCTTTGAATAATATAAATGGTATAAATTCGACTTATCCTTGTCTTTACCGGTTAGCTGCTTGCATTCCACTAAAATACATTCAGGATATTCCTTTTCAGGCGTCACAAAAGTTTGATTAATTTTTAAGATACGATAAGACCAACTGCCGTCCATATCTTTCCACTCCTGGCCCACGGCCGGGTTTCTTGGGAGCTGCAGCGATTCCGTCATAGTACTTTTGTCGAAATGGTAGAAGTTAGTTTCATCCTTTCTGAAATAGGCCGTATCCCGACTACCCCAAGAGTAATTTCTCACTTGGGCATAGTATTCCCGATCGCCAAATTTAACCTTATCATCAAGGAAGAATTCTAGATACGAGGCCTTCCCGTATTTATAATAACTCGCCGTCTTATGATCAGGGTAAAGCATTAAGTAATCTTTTTCAATTGTACTGGTCGAGGTTGGTAACGCTACCGTAGAGTCTTTTTCCTGAGAGCGTCCATTAAATGCCATGAATAATAATGCGGGTATGATTAAACGTTTCATTTGAGTCTTGATATTAATCGCATTTGATATTTTAACCTCTTCCAGATCATCACGAAATTCATCGATTAATGACTGGTGTAGTTTTAACTTCTTTAATATATCGTAGTGTTGTTGATACATGCTATTTATTCATTTGATCCCAGAAAATAAATTGTCATTTTGGGAGTAGTACTATTCATTAGTTAGAGTGGAGTATCTTTACAGCGCCCGAATAATCTCCCAGTGCATCTTTCAATCCGAGTGCAAAATATAGTAGCTGAGATACGCTTAAGATCTCCGTTTCCCTGGCATCATGTTCTGAAAGTTCCAAAGGAATTGAATATGACGATAAATGCGACTGAGACCGATGGTATTTACTTAGCTCCTCACACATCCAGACAGACTCTTTTAAATACTCCGAATTTTCCTTAAATTGGGTTAATGCCAACTGATAAAAACGATAATCAGTTGTCTGGTTTATCTCCTCTATAAACCTGTCGATTGATACATTCTCCGAAATGTTGCCGCCATACTTGTACAAATAAATATTTAAATACTTGGTCAGTATTCCTGTATAGCAAATAAGATAATTAAGTAAGTTTCGTAGCTCCGTGTCTGTACAATCGTGTTGCCACTCGATCTGAGTTAAAGTCTCATAATCCCAAATACAGCGGTGAAACGAACGAACAGGAGTCTTAGAGTCGATTTCAAAAAAAAACTCAATACCACAACTTTTCATCTCAGAATAAAGACGCTTTTCATAATCTGAATAACTTTCAGAATCAGCTTTATTGTTCCTTTTTCTGAACCAGACAAATACTGTCCAAAGTTCATCTAATGATATTTGATCTATATTTTCTTGGGCTTTTTCGAGAACTATCTCCCACTGCACCCCTTCCTCGTTACAACTACTCAAAAGAAAATTACAATACGAATGTTCTCCATCTTGAGTCAATCGAGCACGTAAATGTGTAGCTGCTAATTCCCTATTAAGTTTAAAAAAATATAGTTCTTCGCCCATATACGGATTTAATCATAATGCAGAGCCAATATCATTAGGCATGATATACCACTCTAAATCTGAGATATTTTACAGTTGATAATCGCCAATTCGATCCAGTAATTCAACTACTTTTTCTTTGATAACAGCTTTTATTGATCCATCCATCACAGCGAACCAGGGTTCTTTATTTCGCCAATCGGCAAAAGGAGACTCCATGCTTTTGTAAAATGGCCACCATGATGAAGTTTTACCATCCATATATTTAAATTTTTCAGAAATCTCTACAGTTAATTGGTCGGTTAAGTCCTTGCATTCGTGTTCCCTAACAATTCCGAAAACCAAATTTTTATCATAAGATTGAAACTCGAAACTAATAGAAGCAACTTTCCATGTCTCTTTATAAAAGCAAAAACCGGTATAATTCCTGCTCATATTGACATTGAACTCGAAAATTAAGCCTAATTCCTCCGCAATTTGAGCAACAAGTTCTGACAATGGATGAAGCAATTTAGACGTAGCGTCGTTTAAGGAATTAGCTATTATAAAGGCAGAATCCAGCGCTTCTTTATCCTTGATTATTAGATTTATAACTTCCTCATTCATGGTATCGTTCAAGGTTTGGTTAGTTAGATATTTTATTAAATTGATATATTGTGTTATAGACTCACGGATTATAGGAAATACAGCTACCTCCTTTCGGCATTTTTCGAGCCAGGTAATTATATCCTGCTTATAAGATAAACACTGAAAATGAGTTTCCTTTTCAAGCTCACCTTTACTATGCGATGAAGGATCTTTGCCATCTAAGGTTAGATAAAATAGATCAGCTTTATTTGAAAAGTTATAATAACGCAGCAATTGCTTTTCCTGGTCACCCGCATAGATCTTATTTTCTATAATGATACTATTATTCGTCTTGTCGGTAATAATAATATCAATTCGTCCTCCTTCTGACCTGTCATTATTAATAAACGCCGTATGTTTTTCTACAGCGACCTTGCAGCTCTCGGGATCTATTACGTTTTGCTTAAAGCAAAAGGAATCGACAAAGAGCTTAAGGAAAATATCTTTTTGGCCATGGTTGCCCCAGGGATTTAAAAGCTCGGCTAAAAATACAGAATGCATTTTTACTTCGGATGCTTCCATCTTCAAGATGCGAAATACGTTGAAGTTTTCTCCGGAAAGATCGTTGATTTTTTTGTACCGCTCATTCAATGAGGTTACTTGTTGTAATAAGCTTTGAGATTGGTATAGTTGCAATGGATTGTGACTTTTGGTTTGATTATTTCGTTAATTAAGCACACGTAGTACGTGCGTTATCGAGGTCATTGCGAATGCGAAATTTTCAGTTCCAGGTTCTTTTTTAGAACTGTAAATTCTATAAAATCAATAAAAAAAGTAATCACTTGGTGTTTTAGCTGTTTTCTGGTAAGATTACAAAGACCCTCAAGATGCTCTGGACGAAGAATCATTTTCTGAATAGCAAGAGCGTAAATAAATTCATGTATTGCCTCGCCTTGTTGTTGATCATAACTAGTAATTAAAGTAGTTAAAATATCAAACATATTTTTACTCAAATCATAATCAAGATTATAAGCAAGCTCTTGTTGAGATGCGGCTCGTAAAATAGACGCTTGAATTATGCCATCATTAAATCTGTTAAAATTACCAGGCTCAATCAAATTTCTAACATACTCTGTTTGTAGCAAACACCGTGTAAGATCTTTAGAATTTCTTAGTTGATTAATAATAGATGATATTGTGAAATAGACATCTGCTTGGCTTGCCCTCTTTTCATAATCTCTGAAGTTGAAAAAAGCAAAATTCTTGCGTAACGCTAGAGGCTTGTTATTGGGAATACTATTAAAAAAAAGGCCGTTGCTTAACCCCTTTTGATTATCGCTCATTCCCAATTCAAGATGCTCTATTCTGTCATTTAAAAATCTAAAGACAATCTCATCTTCATAATCCCTTTCGTCATAAAAATCTTTGAGTGTTTTAAAGAATTCCAGCTCGTTGACCCAAGTTGTATTCTTTGAATCATTATTCATGAAAAAGTTATATACCGTTACAAACGTATTTGTCTCCTGGCCATACGCACCTTGCTTTAAATTACTTTTTAAAAATTCAAGCTGTTCTTCGTTTTTCATTCTAGTTAAGGCATTAAAGTAGATTAGCCTCAAATTCTCACATCGCCTTAAAGATCTACTTATAAATAGAAGATTCTTTCCATTTGAAATGCAAGATGCAGCGATAACAATAGCACCTTTTTCGTCATCATGAATTACATTGAGTTCATCTTGAGATATTTTCTTAGGTTGTTTGTCAACCAGATAATTACTCCTAATTCTTTCGAATATGATATCCGCAAGAGCCTCAGAGCCATCATCATTTAAGAAAACAATATATTTTATATTACTTGGAATGTATTGATCGATGAAATGATTCAGTTTTTTTTCAAAATTAGTATCATTTTTATTCGATATTGATTTTAGAACAACGGACATATCAAAGTATACCTCATACCTATTTTCACCCTCTGTAACCCTTTCTTTGTATCCAACTTTAAAAATATGCCTGTCACTTTTGCTTAAAAATTCTTTCACAAAAGATGAAAGTTCCTTTGGTGCGTCTTTTACCCCGATTGTAATGCTATTTATTTTAGGCTTTTCCAACAAAAACACATCTCCCATTACGCTTACCGGAAATGACCCAGCCAAACAATAGTCGCAGTTACTAGCTTCGAATGTTTTATAAAACTCTATTCCATTGGGATTGTGATCATTTTTCGTTAAGTTACAAAGAATATTATCCTCGTTACCCTGAAAAGCACTTGGGCTACCATGAAAAAAAAGAATAACCATATTTTCTTTCTTAGCAATCGGATTTGCTTTCTTTATCTTATCTAAAATATTACCAGAAGTCGAAGCTGAAATTAGGATTAAAGATTTCGCAAAATATCCTCCTTTACTAGTTTGTAGACCATTGTATGATGAAAAACTTTCAATCGGTATGGGTTTAAAGCTATTACTTGTAGATAAACGCCTTTTAATATCAAGTAAAGCGAATGCAATTGTGTTGATAGAGGACGTATCACAATAGATTTGGGTGTGTTTATCGTCGTTCAAAAAATTCAATAATGCAAAAGCTATAAAATATATTTCAGAACTGTGTAACAAAATATTCCCAGTTCTTAAAAACTTATTGCAATGCTTTCCAGATGGAAAAACAAAATGATGGGCACCTTTCGATTCAACTAATCCACCACGACTAATAAATATATTTTGTAACCCCTGATTTATAATAAAATTGACGTGTGAATCGTCAAAGCTCTTACAATCTATTGGATACAGATTTCTATTGCTGTCATAACCGTATATAAACAAGTTGTCTTTCAAAAAATCATGCTCTACCTTAGGCAGAAACTTAAAAACCTTTTCGTGATTATCAATAAAACAATCACGAAGTGCTAACTCAATATCTTTTCCCCCAATTACAACGATTTCATCTGTGTGATGATGCTTTTCATAAAAGGTTTTGATTTCCAGTTGAAGGTTATCTATATTAATACTTTCCCCTGGACAAAAGATAATTGTTGCCGAATTTTGATAGAATTCCCCGGAAGTATTTTCTTTTTTATATACGAATCGAAAAAGGTAAAAGTTATTCATTTAATCAATAGGTAAAGGATAAACAATGGTAATACTGCTGCCTACGGACTTTGAATGGTAAGTGTAATCCTTCGAAGAATAAGTCTTAAAATCAAACAATTCGATCTCTTCCTTTTTCTTCGTAGCCATATAATGGTTATCTTTCATATTTCGAGCAACAAAAACATTGGATGTTCTGATAAAAAACAACCCTTTTTTATCCAAAATTTGCATTATTCTGTCCAAGCCTAACCCTTTGTTGTATTTTGCCAGAGTTTGGTCGGAGGTATTGTTTTTGATTAGGCATTCCTTTATGATATCTACCTGTTGAGAACTTGTAAATGTATTACTTGGCTTGCCAGAATATTTTTCAACAAACCCTACACCACTATCAAAAACTGATATTTCTATAAAATACAGTTCATTATTTTTCGAAGGTTGAAGACCATTAAAATAAGATTGAAACCCTAGATGATCTCCATAATTCTCAATAAATAAATTCTTATTTTTCTTAATGAACTTTATATACGTTCCGCGAACATTGGGGTTTAAGGCTTTATTGCTAATATCCGTTCTTCCCCAATCATGCGTATTTTTCATCAGTTCATAAATTATTTCTATTAAATCTCTTTTTATAGGTTTAATTACTTTTGCAGATTGACTATTAAAAGAAAGGATATATGTTAAAGTTTCTTCCAGAGTATCAGCCAAAGTATTTTCTGAGAGAATAAATTCCTTGTTAGAGTAAAAGCACCCGAGCAAGCCTTTTTCTGCTGGAAGATGATCAAAGCATGTCAATAAAGATTTAAAACCCTTTTGGGGGATAAAGGATTTATTAAAAAGCGGTAAGTTCTCCAATGACAGCATGGACTTTATTATCGCTTCGTTTATAAGACGAACCTTTGATTTGATGTTAGCGCTGTCTCCATCGATAATACCCTTGTCCCAGCTCATTATAATAGCCGGAAAGTTAACGTCGAGGCTAACCATTGATTCCAAATCACTATTATCCTCTTTTATTCCAAGTATTATTTTACCCGCCGCTTTACTTCTAACCCAAGTACTAAAAAATTGTATAAGAAGAGTTGTAATTCCAAAATCCCAACTTTTAATCTCGCTTGGTAACGATAAATCAATTTGGTGCTCACAGTTATCCAATTCCAAATAAAGCTTATCAAGATTATGAACAGAGATTGAATTCGGTATTTTTCTTAACATTTTTCTATTTTGTATTTTTAAAACAATTTATTTTAACCATTAATGCAACTACTTACATTAAGCAAAACACCAGCCTTTAAAAGAAATATTAGATATTTTTATTATCTATTATTTAGCTTCTGTAAAAACAAAAGCTCTAATTAAATATTTTGTAAAATAACTAGCATATAAATAATAGAAACGCCCCAACATTATAAATGAAGCTATATAAAGTCCTATACAAATGAAAAAACTTGTATCATCCGGAATTGCTGATCCTAAACATAAGTGGCAACAAATTATAGTGATGGAGTACAAAAAAGACATATAAAAAGCAGTAGACAGATTTCTAGCAAAGCTGTAAAGATGTAACCAATTCATCAACATATTGCCACTTAAAGAGCAGTTTTTTGACACATATGTAAAAGCGTACCAATACATATCCGATGTTTCGGCTTCAGCATGTTTAATAACGTTTGATGCTTCGATTTTTTTCTTAAATGCTTCCTTCACTTCAGAATTTAGTCGACCTCCAGTCAATCCAAAATATCTACTGACCGCACTAGCCCCGAAATCGAATAATCTAGAGAATCTTTTAAATATTAGTAGGATAACAATTAAAGTTATTAATAAAAAGATCAAGTACCTTGAGTATGTTTTTTGATATAATAGATAGAAATTTTCATAGTTAGCCAAAAAAATAAAAAATGAAACTAAACCCAAATTCCATAATACGAACAATTGTTTGACTATATCTGATTTACTTTTAAATTGAGGATCTTGTCCATCAACGGCGCCATAAATAAAGGTCTTTAGTGGGTATTGCAATCCATTTCTCAACAGAAATCTATCTATCGAAAAACTGGATATACTAGCTACGATATGCCCGGCAATATAAGCCAGCAATACTCCTATTAATATATATAATAAATTAATTAACTCTCCAGAGTTAATATTATGCTTTAGCAGAAGCTGCCCAACTGTTAAAAAAGGAGTGTGAATTTTTTCCTTACTTAATATCCTGAAATGACCTCTTGCCCATAAATCTAACATTAGATTTATAAATAAAAAAGAGGCACCAGGTATTAAATACCCAAAAAAATCGTAAGTATTGAAGGGAATCTTTGTTCCTTCAAATACGTCATCTTTCATATAAAAATTTTAAACTAGTTATAATTACTTACCCCTTACGCCATCATCCCCTTCACAAACAACTCCGCATACCCCTTCATCTTCCCCACAATCCTCTCTCCTATTTCCCGTGCCTTCAATACACAAGGCCAAACACCGCAGCACATTATCCCGAAGCGGATCGACACCACTAAAAATATATGCGTCGATCAGCACTTTAAACTGCTCCTGCTCCAAATCCTTGTAATTGCAGGATTAAATCTCGTTCTAATGCGGCTTCGGACTGAATGGACATATCTTTGATTTATAGGCTTTATGGCTGTGGTTTCTGTCTCCAGCGTTCGTTAATAAATTACAATCTGAAAACCAGCACCACAAGGCACTATAGACAGCCATTGTGTCTAGCAATCTGAAAGCAATAACGGAATAGCTATATTTTTCGGTGATCATTGATAAGGTTAGGCTGTACTTTCTACTTGTTACTGATAAACTCGTTCTAAAATGAAAAAAATTCTCTTAATAACAAAATTAGATGCTCAAACTGGGAATATAAATAGCCAAAGAGGGATGGCGTGTCCTATTTCAGGCAGAAATGTAGTTATAGCTCTTGCTATCATAAAGGATAGTAAAGAACAGCAACAGAATGCCTGTAAAGTCCATTGTTATGGGATCTATTTTAAGTCCAGCTTTGGCCCTATTTTTTCAACATGACACTTCCAGAAGCCATGTCATGCAAAGCGCGTCTCTCATAATTGGAGTGAATAAACAAAAATGAGATCCAGCCCAAAGAGACCTTGAGGAGATATCTTACTAATGCCTGAAAAATGTTAATCCTCGCAGAGTGATCGTCTCTACTTCTGACCCTGATGTTCTTAATGTAATTCCCTAAGGTGCAACCGAATGCCATACAAAGGGGTTCGTATAGAAAGAAAAGCGAAATAAAGAGTGCAGCTCTTAGCCAATCGGGGGGATTTGGGATATTATCAAGTAGCCGACTAAAAACAGCCATCATGATAAGAATGAAAAAGGTGTCGATAAAGGCTGATTGAAATCGCCGCAAGAAGTGGATATTCCAATTCTTCTGTTTGTGTTGTGCTAAGGTTTTCAGGATTTTCCATGTTTGTGATAATTGCTGTCTAAAATACAATTTAACGTAGCGTAATGGAAATTTGCTAAAGAAAAATTGGCGGTTGTAATTGTAGGTTTAATTCTTAGCGTTCATGTGGTGGCTTTCGATGAAGTATCTATTACATAAAGGTTGTTCCAAGGTAGTCCCTCTTGCTCGTATCAAAATCATATTCAGCTGGTAAAGAAATCTAGAAGGCGACAACCTTGATTTTTGAAAGTTAAGATAAGTGTTTGAACATTGGAAGGTTTATTTCAAATTAATTCAGACCAGAATCTAATTCTCTATTTCCTCGTAACACGGTTAAAATCCATCTTCTGGTAATAAAAATCATATTACTGCCAATTTTTATCGCTTCCTGCTCCACCATTGATCTCAATCAACTCCCCCACAAACCTACTCGGATTCCGCCAGTCATATAAAATATAATTCCTATGCTTCGCCCTGGTAATCGCCACATAAAACAAGCGCCGCTCTTCCGCATGTTCATAGTCATCCTCTCCGTTAAGCAGGAAATTCAGTAAAGGATCATCCGCAATCTCTGAAGGGAAACCTATTTCGCCGGAATCAACATCAAGGAGAATGGCATAGTCGCAGGTCATGCCTTTCACCCGGTGAGCCGTATGGTATTCCATCTTCAAACCGGGGTAACGAGACTGATAGTTCGCCAGTTTAAGTGGCTGATTATGATGATAGCGGCCAATAAAAAACACCCGGGCATCCGCTTTCAGCGCAAGTACTTCATCAAGAACCGAACGGATCTTTGCATCTTTTTTAATTTGGGCAGAAAGCTTGTCACCAGGGGCATGAATACCCATAAATACAAAACTTTCAGACTGCGCTTGCTTAGCAGCTTTAATTTCTTTGCGCAATTGCTTAGGGTTTCGTTGAATAAACTTTCCGGATACCGCTGCTATCTGCGTATTGAAACGGTAGGTGTGTAAAATGGCGGTCTGATGGGTGGCACCGAAATAGCGTCTAAAATCGGTAATGATGGAAATGTCACTTCCCGTAAAACGAAAGATGGACTGCCAGTCGTCCCCCACCGCATAAAGCTTCATTCCCGGGTTATGCTTCCGCAGGCTTTTCAGGATTTATAGCGGGCTATAGACATATCCTGAAATTCATCAATCAATACATATTTGAAGGACTTCTTAAATTGGTTGGCCTCGATATACTGCGTGGCCTGATTTATCATATCATTGAAATCCAGTTCTGAGCGTTCTCTTAAGCGCTCTTCGTACAGATGATACAGAGGTTTAAATACGTCGAGAAAAACCTTAAAGCGCTTATCCAGAATTCCGGTAGAAAGGCTTTCCAGCGCTCTTCTGTTCGATTTCATAAGTCCGAGGAAGGTAAAGATCAGTTCGATAAAATCCTTATAGTGCGCAGACTGTTTTAACAAGCCGAGTATTTCATCCGGCCTGAGCTGTTTAAATACAACCCCATGCTTCAGCAATCGTTTTTTCAGGTTAGAAAGCAGACTTCCCTCCCTGTTTTCGAATGAATAGGTTTTGACAAGGGTGGTCTTATACTTCGCATGAATACTCTCTTTCCAGAGAATGCCGGCATGGTAAGCATCTTTGGCGGTGGCATGCTTCGGACTTACACTAAACCAGGACGGTACATTCCCTTCACGGTCGATACCCAAATGCTCGTGCCATATCTGGTAATCGGGCAGATAGAAGTCGGGATGGTAAGAGGCGTAATCCGCATTGCGGTCTTCAGGCTGAAGTGGGTAATGCTTCTGGTATTCATATTGGATTCCGTGTAAACAGAAGAAATTAGCGATCTGCACTTCTTCCCTGCTGTTTAGCTTTTTCCCGTCAAGGCTGATGTTTTTAAAACTTGCTTCGTGCCGGCTGAATTCGTTCTTTGTCTGGAAGTCGAATTGGTCCCGCTCCGGCCGGTGGAAAAAAGCCAGGAAGTTGACCGCCTTTTTATGGAAGTCCTTATCGCCCAGGAACAGCTCGTCGAACTTCTCCTGGAAAAATAGTTTTGCCGCCTCATCGTCGCCTTCAAAAGCTACATGGAGCTCGTTTTCTGAACAATGCCGGTTCACCAGATAGCCGAAACTGTTAAAGGTGCGGATGTTCAGTTTATGAATGTCCGGTACATTTTTGCTTAACCTGCGGCAACGCTCCTGCATTTCGTTCACGGCATTTTTTCTGAAAGTCTAATTGTTAGACCAAGCAAAAAAGTTGGGGACTAAGATTGTTATTTCCAACAAAACTTGTTTAGAGCTAAGTGCTTTTGTGCTTTGACGAAGAGCCCGGAAAGAAATGCGCTTGTCAAAAGGGGGCTTGCGGAATGGTAGGGTGCATCAGCTGGTTCGCGAAGTCATGGGCTGTGCGACAACAGGGGCGAAACAGGTGTGGCACCGAGGGTTTGACAAGCGCATTTGTGCGGCTGCCTGTGCGAAGAAGGGCTCCTCGTCAAAGCACTTGACTTTTGGTTCTTTTTGTCAAGAAAAAGAACAAAGCCCAGCCGGCAAGG
>Ga0307408_100002019_pt1 | contig 14642 bp, 10 predicted proteins | sample 322Cmetagenome_FD_202116 | JGI IMG/M metagenome (GOLD analysis project Ga0307408, IMG submission 202116) | Maize rhizosphere microbial communities from greenhouse at UC Davis, California, United States - 322HYB-C-3 | ecosystem: Host-associated > Plants > Roots > Rhizosphere > Soil | place...
GGATGGTAGCCTTCGAAAAATAGATCTTGCAAAGAGAACCGCTTGGTTCACGGGCCAGCAAGAGATCTCGGCAAACAGCCTGATAGTTGACCGGGAAGGAATACACGCGAAAGATATTAATGGCTCAGTCTCCTCTTGGGATAGGAATGGGAGAAAAATACTGAAGTCTATTCCGCGGGACAAATTCCGGAGCAAGCAAGCTTGTGCGACCGGAGGAAGGACGTTTCGCGCAAGCCCATCAGAGCGGGGACTGTTAATTGAAAGTTTAGACAAGGGGCAATGGAAGGTGATTTCCGCCACAAATGTTCCAGCTAAAGTCGTGACGTTCAGCCGAGACTGCGCAATGATTGTTACTGCAGGCGGTGGCACGGTTCGGGCATATCGTTCCGAGCAACTGGCCATGCCACTGTGGAGTAACAATCAAATCAAAGCCAGCTATCAAACGTACGATGTTGTATTTGCCGCGGACGGTTCTTGGGTCGCCGTCGCACTAGATGAAGGTGTGCAATTTCTAAGCGGTAAGACGGGTCGCCCGCTAGCGCACATGCTCGATGGAAATGGGAATGCTGTCTCGGCTATTGCCGAGGATGAAAAGGAAAAGCTGCTGTATGCGGCTACTGGCGGCAGAATAGAAGTATTGCCGACACCAGATGGCGTGTTGCAGTCAAACTGCCAATTGGCCGTTCATCTCCGTAGGAACGAAGAAGACCAACTGACCACAACACCTGGTCTCTGGCACCGTTTCGCACATTACGTCATGTCCTCCACGGTGGATAAGCTTGACGAAGATTTGCGCCTGTTACGTTCCCTCTCGAGCTGTTCTGGGGGCATTCCATTATATGCAAAGTGATAGTAGATAAATTGCGAGCCCTTAAGGAGCCAACGTGTGACATACAGCTTTCGGCTTACTGCCCGGTACAACAGCTGCCCACTCGGGGTGTGTCAGCTCACGACCCGCAAGACTACAAGCCTTCGCTAGCCAGCGGTCGCGGTCTAACGACATTCGGAGCACCTCACCATCTTGGCTGGATACCGTCAACTCGTGCCCGTCTTGTGAAATCGCAATAGCGGTCAGAGCAGAGGGGCTCACCTGTAAGCTGGCCATGGGAACCATTGACTTCATGTCCCACAAGTGCAACCTTCCTTCGTAATCGCCAGCGATGATGAGCCCAGCTGAGCGCGCAAGTGCGAGAGCGGTTGCGGCTCCGCCCATTCGCCGACTGTGCAGACGGCGATAGGATGTCCCATCGATAATTCCCACGTCAATTCCCGCGCTGGAGCCTGCACCCGCGACAACAAGGAGTCCGCTCTCACTATCGAACGCCATCTTACCTACAGTGACGTTCAACTGGATGCTTAGGTTCTCCTTGGGTGGCCCATCTGCAAAATTAATACGGCGTAGCGTTTGGTCATCGAGGGCAACCATTACCTCGCCATTAGCAACTGGCACAAACGCTCTTACCGCCGACCTGAATGAATAATGAGCAGTTCGTGGCGTTGGAGATGTCAAATCGTAGGACATTAATGAGGTGTTACCCTCGAGGGCGTAGAGCATGTGGCCCGATTTGCTCAAGCCGAGCATTGTTATCGGCGCCCCCCTAGAGAGCAGAACACGAGGGGCATCAGATAGAGGCAAGGCGCTCCAGAGCAGTCCTCCTCCTCGAGTCGCCCAGGCGAAGTGCGTCAGACCTGGCGCAAAGGCCCAAGCGCAAATAACCTTTTCTGGAATTGGTACGAAACCTTCGGAGTCGGGCTTCTGCTCAGCTGCGACGACTGACTGCGACCCTGCACGCCTGGTGGTTAGTTCCTGTAAGTCTGTAAGCACTTTCCAGCCAGTAGATGCTGGCGCGGATAGCCCCGCGTAGTCTTCGGAGCTTGTCACAACGACAGGTTGGTTAGTCTTGTCATAGGCCACGTCTACAATGCTTCCTACGGGGGAGGATTCAGCTGCGAACAGTGGCGAGCGCTGCTGAAAATCCCATAGCGCAACGGTGCCGTCACTTGCGCCGCTAGCGGCCAGGCGACCGTCATGCGATAGGGCAACGGTGGATACCGTGCGCGCGTGGGCATGAACCACCGTCGGTTGGTCAACAGCGTTGTGTGGCGGGGGCAGAGCTAGGTCCCCAGATCCGAATCCGCGGACGACCAAATCCAAGCGTTTCATAGGTCCACGTTCGACCCGAGGGCCAAGGGCAACAGCAGATGGGCCGGGCATCGGCATCGTGGTACGAATTCCATTGGACTTATCATTTGTAAATTCCCAGTATGTGCGGTCTCCGTCAGCCGCTCGCAGGTCACCATTGCGAGCGAATTGCCGGGCACGGGGTTCACCTGTTGAGGCTGTACTAACGGTACGTACGTGATTACCATTCTTTGACTCAAAAATATCAATGGTTCCGCCGTTATTACCAGCGGCAATTTGCTCTCCGTCGGCAGAAAATGAAAGTGCCGTTATTCGTTGTTCAGTGGTCGTGTGGGTCCAGATGATGGTGCGGCGCACCCGGTCGATTAGCATAATCTTGTGGTCGTAGTTCCCCGCTGCGACCCAACGCCCTGTTGGATCGATTTGAAGCGAAGTTATTGGCAAACCCTTCGATCCGACTTGCTCGTTATTCTGATAGGGCGGCTGGGAGCGAGTCACATAAACTATGCCATTTTCTGCACCGACCCAAAGTTCGCCAGTCTGGTCGTCGATATCCATGGCCACGGCATTTGATTCGATGGCCGGTCCATTGGTTCGCCTCATCGTATTGAGGTCAATGGCTTCTATCTTTGCATCTCTCGTTCCAACGTAGAGGTAGCTGCCAAGAGGATTAAACGCGATCGTCGATATTTCCTTGTCGCCAATTCGCACGACTTGGCGAAGGTACGGCTGAGCGTCTAGGCGCTCGATCAATGCGCCATATGCTTCTGGTGTATTGGAGAGTACCGTTGCCTGAGCAGCTAACAATACACCTGTGTCAGGGCTGGAGGCTTGACGTGCTTCGGCGCCCACAAAGCGTACTTGGGCCAAGCGACTTTCGTATTCCGCTCGCACTGCGAGGAACCCAATGACGCCTGCTCCGAGCACAGCAATAGAGGTCATAAGGCGTTGGCGCCGCGATTGCGCCACACCTGATTCATTTAGAAATGCGAAGACTGTTTCGCCGTTCATTAGGTCGGATTGCGTCGCGAGCAGGGCATTGGCCTCGATCAACTGCCCACCACGATACAAGATGCTACGGTCCTTTCGTCGGGACTCCTCCCAGCGCAAAGCATCGCGTCGGACTAGATAAGGTGTCAGTCTGGCCTGTCCCTGCTCTTTACTCCAAGGCTTTCCCAGCATCGCCGCACGAAGCTTTTGAATTGCTTCCATATCGACAGGACCGTTGCGAAAATCCGCCCAGTTCACTTCCTGAAATAACGTGCCTGAACCAAGCCGATTCATGTCGTCTTCGGAAATCCCGGGGAGTGCGACAGGTATTATCTTGAAATGCGGATCGACACGATATCGATCCAACGCCCTTGTTGCCTCCCAAAAGTGAGTTTCGCCCCAGCCGTTAGCTCCAAGGAAGATGGCGCATCCTCCGCATGTAGAAAGTGCATTTTCAATCCATGGCATAAACGCTTCACCGGTTGGAATGTCATGGACGTCGAGGAAGTAGGGTAAATCAAACTCCAGCTTAAGGCCATCCGCAACCTGGCGGATAAGTGCTTTGTCCCTTGAGTTGTGACACAAGAAGACATCCACCCGCTGACAGGTGGACTTCAAAGCGCTATGACCGGTGATTGTTGCTGATAAGCTGTCGCTCATGCTTAGGCTCTGAGAAAGACACTCGTGCTCCATTTTAGCTGCGGTCTTTGGATACAAACATTACATTGCGACCGTCGTTGTAGATTTGTGTCTCGGGCACTACGTATAACGATGATACTTGTCACACTCCTGTTGACCCAAGTAACTTCAGGATAAGTTCTATTCCACTTGGGCCAAATCTGATTATTGGGACTAGTGAAATGACATTTTGGTTGGCAAATCCGGACTAGAAGGATTCGGTGACCATTGCGCTGATATAAAACACCAGAGTAATCTGGAACAGGTTTGGTAACCACCTCCCTAATGCAGGCAATCTTGTGTCTTGCCTTAACGATTGGTTCCCGGTACTCTGCTAGAAAGTGGTGCACAGAACCTCCAGAAAGATGTAGCTCGCAGGGCTAATGTGAAATGCTCACGGGACGATTTTACTTTCGGGCATCGCAATAACGACAATCGTGTAAATCTGCCGATGTCTCGGATAACGGCCTTATTTCTTTCAAAACAACAATCAAAAATTCTATACATATGACCTACCTCGGAACAAAACGAAGGGTATTTATTTCACATCATCAAAGTGACAATATTGAAGTAAACAAGTTTATTGATGATTTTTCCAATATTCATAAAGTCTTTACACCATATGTTTTAGGTGCAAACAGCAACTACGAAATGATTGACAGTTCAAATCCGGCGTACGTAATGAGCCAGATTAGACAGAAATATCTGCAAGATTCGACTGTAACGATTGTCTTAATCGGCAGTTGCACTCACAGCAGAAGATATATCGATTGGGAGATAAAGAGTTCCTTGCGGCAGAGTGAAACTGAATTACCGAATGGATTGATCGGAATTTTGTTGCCGAGCATGGGGTCGAGCGGGCACTTGCCCGATCGGTTAAAGGCCAACTGGAATAAGGAAAACAAGGATAGTTTTGCTCGCTATTATAAATATCCTACTTCTGCGGAGCAACTAGGCAGGTGGATTGACGACGCCTATAACGCTAGAACCACACGCGCCGAATACATATCTAACACGCAAGATATGATGAAATACAATGGTAAGTGCAAAGTTTGCAAGGAGACGCATTGATGGCCAGCCTTTGAAAGTTCATAACATGCTTCGGACCTGGAAGTTAGCTGCGCCGATTAGCCGCGCTACACACAAAAAGGAGAATTGATTTATGGCTGATTCAACCCGTCCCTTCTTTGTTTTGTATGCGATTTGGCATCCGAATTTTTCTCAAGGAGCAGGAATTGCCGAAGAGCTTCGGAAGCATTTTCGTCGCAAGCTTTTCGAAAACGTGACGGGGGGCACCGGCCTTAGCGTGATTTTTCGGTCGGCTGCAGCGCCTTCCTCCAATGTTCCCATACCTATTGATTTGGATGAGGCAGAGACCACAGCGGTTGTCATCCTTACGGAGTCGAGTCTCATTGGCGACCAGGCTTGGCTTGAATATGTTCATGAACTAGTTGACCGTTCAGAAAGAGCAGGGTTGGGGACACGTGTGTTTCCTGTCGCTCTCGACGCGTCCGCACTGAAACTTGGAGTCGAGGAGCAAGCATTACGCTGGGACGACTGGGAAGGAACACACATTGAGCTTCAGCAACGACTTATTAGGGAACTCACCTATGAGTTTTGCAGAATGCTACGGCATTACCTCGAGCACCTGAATCGCCCGGAAGAAGACGAGCAGGCCCTAGAAGCTTATTTGAAAAAGGTCCGCATCTTTCTTAGTCATTCGAAACACGATAACGATGGTGAAGCGATTGCTTATGCCATCCGAGAACGGCTACATGCCGGCCATGGCCTTGCGAGCTTTTTCGATGTTCATGATATTCCCGCTGGTTTACGCTTTCAAAAAGTATTACTCCAACAAGTTCGTTTGAGCGCTGTCGTGGCCATCCATACCGATTCGTATTCGTCCCGGGAATGGTGCCGGCGAGAAGTCATTGAGGCGAAACGCTACAATGTGCCTCTGGTAGTCGTCAATAGTATCAGTGACATAGACGAGCGGGTCTTTCCATATTTGGGTAACGTACCCGTCATTCGTATGGATCGTGACCGCGCCGACCGAATCAATTTTGTAGTCGGTCGTTTGCTTGATGAAGTACTCAAGGATTTCCTGTGGCACTGCCGCGTAGCACTCGTGCAGCACAGAGCTGATCCGACCGTGAAGTTTATTCCGCGGCCACCAGAGTTGATCTCCCTGGCAAGCGTTAGCACTTCTGCTAGTACGTCAGGGGCTGTTATTGTTTATCCAGATCCGCCATTGAGCGCAGAGGAAGAGCGGTTGTTTGAGGAAATTTCGCCGCACGTGCGACTGCGAAGCTTAACCGAATGGCTGGCCGGAGTACCATGATGATGAGCTATAAAGAGCCGTTGAGTCAGCATACCGTAGCGATTTCGATCTCAGAAAGTCCTGATATGCCGGTGCTAGGCTTGAGTGATGAGCACCTGCGCGATGCCATGACGGAAATCGCTCGACATTTGCTGGCGCTTGGTGCTCGGCTTGCTTACGGTGGAGATTTGCATGCGCACGGCTTCAGTGAGCTTCTGTTTGAGTTGGTTGCGCGTCATCGGCGCGACGCTAACAGTGGGGACCTCAGAACTGGCGTAGTTAATTATTTAGCTTGGCCTGTCCACATCTCCAAAGCGGTTGCTGAACTGGAGCAAATTACTGCGGAGTTGACGGGCTCGGCAGAGCTAGTTTTTCTTTCGTTGGACGGGACTCCAATAACATTTGCCGGACGGCGCACGTTGCAGTCGTCAAGTCCGACCGATGACGTATGGTCGCTGGGGCTTACCTCAATGCGTCAAGTGATGCGGAAAGAATCGCATGCCCGGATTGTTCTCGGCGGACGAGTTGATGGTTACAAAGGCATTATGCCGGGCATTGCCGAAGAAGCTCTGCTGTCGCTACAGTCGAAGCAGCCTCTTTACTTAATGGGAGGGTTTGGTGGCTGCGCACGTGATATTGCTGAAACACTCGGGTTAATTCCTCCTTGGGTAGGAGTACCTAATTCTTGGTCTGCCAGACAGAAATTTAAGAAGTTCAAGGCGCGGGATCTAAATAACGGACTTACCGTTATAGAGAACGCCACACTTGCGCGCACGCCCCATGTTGATCAGGCTGTAACGTTGATTCTAAAGGGCTTGCTCAGACTTGGCGGGGATACAATTCCTACTTTTTGAGGTCTTTTCTGAAGCGATGGCATAACTCACTGAAGCTGAAGTTATCGCTCGTGCTAACCGTGCTAGCCAGGTGTACAAGAGCGTGCGCGCCGCGCTGGAGTCTAACGCTGGCGCAGCCAAACTTTTGACGTTTTTCTTGGTCATTCTTCAGCTAAGCCTGAGGAAATTCTTCTTGGTGTAAGAGCGATGCTCGAAGACTAGGGCGTTAAGGTGTACGTGGACAAATAAACTGATCCACAACTTTCACCTGCGAATGTGACCCCGGGCAGGCGCGCTCTTCTTTAAATGGGGTACGTCCCCATCTTCCCGACTTTCATGCTAACATTTGAATACCTATTCATTTGTTTGCTATGGCTATCTATTCTGATAACGATGCCTCTGTGGCGGAGCTGGCGGATTTATTCCATTTGCTGGGGGATTCAACCCGGTTGCGCATTGTGCTGGCTTGCCTGGAGCAGCCAATCGCAGTCAGCGATATCGCGGGCTCGCTGCAACTGAGTTCTTCCCTGGTCAGCCACCATCTGCGCCTGTTGCGTGCGGCCCGTATCGTCAAGTCCGAGCGCCAGGGCAAGCAAGTCTTCTATTCCACCGCCGATGCCCATATCAGCGGTGTCCTGCGCGATATGCTGGAACACATCGCCGAACCATCCAACGGTAACGAACAATGAGCGCCCATCACCATCATGCACATGGCCACGACCACGGCCATCATCACCACCACCACGGCGAGCCAGGCCACGGCCGTGCCTTCGCCATTGCGATTGCGCTCAATGCGGCCTTTGTCGCCATCGAGTTCTTCTACGGTTTCCTGGCCAACTCGACGGCTTTGATGGCCGATGCCGGCCATAACCTGTCGGACGTGCTGAGCCTGCTCCTGGCATGGGGCGCGGCGATCCTGGCCAAGCGTGAGCCGTCCGGCCGCTACACCTATGGCCTGCGCAGCAGTTCGATCCTGGCGGCGCTGTTCAACGGCATGCTGCTGATGGCGGCGACCGGGGCGATTGCCTGGGGCGCCTTCCAGCGCCTGCTGGAGCCGACGCCGGTGGCGGGCCTGACCGTGTCCGTGGTGGCCGGCGTCGGCATCGCTGTCAACGGCATTTCGGCCTGGCTGTTCATGAAGGGCAGCAAGGATGACCTGAATATCCGCGGCGCCTACCTGCACCTGGCGGCCGATGCGGCGATCTCGCTGGGCGTGCTGATCGCCGGCCTGGTGGTCATATACACGGGCTGGGCCTGGATCGATCCGGCGGTTTCGCTGGTGATCGTGGTGCTGATCATGAAGAGCACCTGGTCGCTGCTGCGCGAGGCGCTCGACATGACGCTGGGCGCCGTGCCCGGCAATGTGGATGCTGGCGAAGTCGAGAAGTTCCTGCTGGCCAGCCCTGGCGTGACCGGCGTGCACGACCTGCATATCTGGTCGATGAGCACGACCGATGTGGCGCTGACTTGTCACCTTGTCATGCCGGGCGGTTATCCGGGCGATGCGGCCATCGATGACATCGCGCGCCAGTTGAAGGAGCAGTTCGGCATCCATCACACCACCTTGCAAACCGAGCAAGGGACTACCCAGCATGAGTGCTGCCTTCAGGGCCAGGCCCATGCCGCCGAGGATAAGCATGATCACGATCACGAGCATCATGATCACGACCACGATCATCACCATGGCCATGCCCATTAAAGTCCACCAACCAGCCTGACCAAGAAGCCGTACAAAGCCCTCCCCCACCCGTCCAATCATTGGGACGGGAACCTTGCCTGCCAGCATTATTAACACGCTGGCAGGCTTACAAATCAAGCACTTACCGATCTCCGTCCCGCCAAACGTGCGCGGGCACGCGGCTTGCTGTTGAGCCTGGACCCCGCCAGACGCGCGGGGGGCCTATACAACGGAGACCGGAATGCAAAAGAAGCGCCCCCTTACCCTCTACATCCTGTTTGCGATGCTGCTTGGCATCGCCGTCGGGTATGCCTGTCACACGGTATTTCCTGACAAGAAAATCACGGCCGACATTTCGGCCCACATCTCGCTGGTAACCGACATCTTCCTGCGCCTGATCAAAATGATCATTGCGCTGCTGGTGTTCTCTACCCTGACCGTCGGCATCGCTAACCTGAGCGACGGCAAGGCCGCCGGCCGCATCGGCGCCAAGGCTTTCGCCTGGTTCATCGTGGCTTCGCTGGTCTCGCTGGCACTGGGCATGGTGCTGTCGAACCTGATGCAGTTGGGTACCAACCTGGGCCTGCCGCTGCCTGCCATCGACGCCAGCACCGGCCTGAAAACCTCGGCATTCACGCTGAAGGACTTCATCACCCACGTGGTGCCAAAGTCGCCGATCGAGGCCATGGCCAATAACGAAATCCTGCAGGTGCTGGTGTTCTCGATCTTCTTTGGTTCGGCGCTGGGCGCGCTGGGCGAATCCGGCAAGCACCTGCTGAACGTGGTCGACGAACTGGCGCAGGTGATGCTGCGCATCACCGGCGCCATCATGAACATGGCCCCGCTGGCCGTGTTCGCCGCGATGGCTTCGGTGGTTACCACCAACGGTCTTGGCATCCTGGCTACCTTCGCCAAGTTCATGGGCGGCTTCTACCTTGGCCTGTTCTGTCTGTGGGTGCTGCTGATCGGCGCCGGCTTCGCTGTACTCGGTCCGCGCGTGCTGCGCCTGGTGGGCCTGATCCGCGAACCGTTCCTACTGGCCTTCTCCACTGCCAGCTCGGAAGCAGCCTATCCGAAACTGCTGATCGCGCTGGACAAGTTCGGCGTGCAGCGCCGCATCTCCAGCTTCGTGCTGCCAATGGGGTATTCCTTCAACCTGGATGGCTCGATGATGTACTGCACCTTCGCCGTGCTGTTCATTGCCCAGGCCTATGGCATCGACCTGTCGCTCGGCACCCAGATCACCATGCTGCTGCTGTTGATGCTGACGTCCAAAGGCATGGCCGGCGTGCCGCGCGCTTCGCTGGTGGTGATCGCCGCCACCCTGACCCAGTTCCACATTCCGGAAGCCGGCCTGCTGTTGCTGATGGGCGTGGACCAGTTCCTCGATATGGGCCGCTCGGCCACCAACGCAGTCGGCAACGCCATTGCCACCGCCGTCGTGGCGAAGTGGGAAGGCGCGCTCGGCGAAGAAGTACAAGCGGATGAGCACAGCTACATCCGCGCTGCATAACAACAACGACCTCAGGAGAAACCCCAATGAAATACACTGCCACCACCCTGCTGGCCCTGGCCTGCTGCAGCGCGCACGCGCAATCGTCCGTACAAGTCTATGGCGTGGCCGATGCCGGCATCGTGCTTGAACGCGGTGCCCCCGACGGCAACACCTCCAATGTGAGCAGCGGCGTCGCTTCCGGTTCGCGCATTGGCTTCAAGGGCACGGAAGACCTGGGCAATGGCCTGGCGGCCGGCTTCGTCATCGAGAGCGGTTTCGCGATGGATACCGGCGCTTCCGGCCAGGGTGGCCTGACTTTCGGCCGCCAGTCCTTCGTCTCGCTCAGCAGCCCGCTGGGAACCATCAGCGCGGGCCGCCAATATTCGCCGTATTACAAGGCCCTGCTCAATATCGCCGATCCGTTCGCCGATGGCCTGGCGGGCCAGGCCACCAACCTGATGGTGCCGAACCGCCGCATGGACAATTCGCTGCGCTACGCTTCGCCCAAGTTCGCCGGCTTCTCGACCGAGCTGGCTTACAGCGCTGGCGAAGTGGCAGGCGACAGCACCCGCAAGCGCTCGCTGAGCGCCTCCCTCGATTACGAGAATGGCCCGCTGGCGCTGTCGGCGGCGCACTACCGCCGTGAGAGCACCACCGCCGGCCTGCATGCCCATAACAGCCTGCTGGCGGCGCGCTACAAGATTGGCGACTACCAGCTGCACGCGGGTTATGCCTTCAACCGCGGCATGGGTACGGTGGGCGGCGGCGGCAGCAGCACCCTGTCGAATGGCGCCACCGGCGGCACCGGCACGGTGACCAGCGCGACCAGCATCATCACCAACGCCACCATCGGCCTGCCGGGCGCATCCAGCCGCGACGTGGTGCTGGGACTGTGCGCCACCTTCGGGCCGCACGGCTTTATCGGCTCGGTGGTGCAGCACATGGACCGCAGCGCGGCCAACCAGGATGCGCGCCAGTATGGCGTCGCTTACCTGTACTCGCTGTCGAAGCGCACCGACCTGTACGCCGCCTATGGCCGCATCAATGGCGAGAATGGCGCCCCTTTCACTGTCGGCAATGCGACCGATGACGGCAAGGGCAAGCGCGCCTTCAACCTGGGGTTGCGCCATCAACTGTAAGCGAGGTTTGCTATAGTTGGCAGTAATGCCAGTACAGTCCGACACCACCATCAGCTTCCAGGCGCAATCGCGCCCGACCCAACACGTCCGTACTTTATGGGGGCTGGTGCTGCTGGCCGGCCTGGCCCTGCCCTACCTGGCTTACTGGTGGGCCGACAGCGCCACCACCGAGCGCCTGCGTGAAGCGGGCGCGCAGCGGCTGGAGGTGTATGCCACCAGCCTGGAAAACCTGCTGGACAAGTACGACCTGGTGCCGCGCATGCTGGAGCTGGACAAGGACGTGGTCCGGCTGCTGGAAAATCCCGCCGACGAGGATGCGCGCAACAGCGTCAACGAGTACCTGGAAGGCCTGAACAAGAAGGCCGAATCCAGCAATATCTACATCGTCAACCTGCAGGGTCGCACGCAGGCTGCCAGCAACTGGCGCCAGAAGGACAGCTTCATCGGCGACGATGTCAACTTCCGGCCCTATATCCGCAATGCGCTGCGCGGCCGCCCCGGCGGCTTTTACGGCGTGGGCACCACCAGCCTGGAACCGGGCTACTTCTATGCCCACGGCATCTACAAGAACGGCCGCATGCTGGGCGTGGCGGCCATCAAGGTCAGCATCGAAAGCCAGCAGCGCAGCTGGACCCAGGGCAACGACAAAGTGGCGCTGGTGGACCCGAACGGCGTGATTTTCCTCAGCTCGAACCCGGAGTGGAAATTCAAGGCCCTGAAGCCGCTGTCGGAAGCCGTGCGTGCCGAACTGGAACAGACCCGCCAGTACTTTGGACAAGCGCTGCCGGCGCTGACGCTGAAGCACGACGAGGCGCTGGCCAACGGCAACCGCCTGCTGATCATCCGCGACAGCAATGCGCCCGGTGCGGCGTCGACACCGCTGATGCTGGCGCAAACCCGCTCGCTATCGCCACGCGACTGGACCTTCATCTACCTGTCGGACCTGAACGCGGCGCGCGGCAATGCCAGCATCGCCTTCCTGTTTGCGCTGCTGGCCTATGGCTTCCTGGTGCTGTCCTTCCTGTACTGGCGCCAGCGCATGCGTTCCAAGGAAGACCTGGAACGCATGGTGGCCGAGCGTACCGCCAGCCTGGCGCGCATGACGCAGGACTTGAGCAAGGAAGTCGAAGTGCGCCGCCACGCCGAGCAGCAGTTGCAGATCACGCAGAACGAGTTGTTCCAGGCCGGCAAACTGGCGGTACTGGGCCAGATGTCGGCCAGCATCACGCATGAACTGAACCAGCCGCTGACGGCGCTACGCACCATGTCCGACAACGCCGTGCTGCTGTTCGAGCGTGGCCGCATGGACGATGTGCGCAACAACCTGAAGACCATTTCGCAGGTTGTCGCGCGCATGGGCACTATCACCGGCAAGCTGAAAGGCTTTGCCCGCAAGTCGAATGCGGAGCTGGGGCCGGTGTCGATTCATACCTCGATTTCCAACGCGCTGGTGCTGGTCGAACGCCGCATCCAGCTCGACCAGGTGGCCTTCCAGCTGCGCATCGACAAGGCCGACATCTACGCGCTGTGCGACAGCAACCGGCTGGAGCAGGTGCTGCTGAACCTAATGACCAATGCGCTCGATTCGATGGCAGGCTGCGCGGTGCGCGAGCTGGTGCTGGAAGTGAGCAGCAAACCGGGCTGGGTGCAGATCCGCGTTGCCGACAGCGGCCCCGGCCTGAGCGATGAAGCGCGCGCGCGGCTCTTCGAGCCCTTCTACACCTCGAAACCGCAAGGCGAAGGCCTCGGGCTGGGCCTGGCCATCTCGGAACAAATCATCCGCGATTTCGGCGGAAGCTTAAAAGCGGAACAGGTCAGTGCCGGCGCCTGTTTCGTGATCGAACTGAAAGCGGCGCAGGAGACATGATGGACAAGATAGAGGTGCTGCTGGTCGAAGACGACCCGACCGTGCGGGCCGGCAGCGAGCAAGCGCTGGAACTGGCCGATTTCACGGTGAGCAGCTTTGAATGCGCCGAGCCGGTGACCAGGCTGCTGCAGGCGAACAGCCCGGTGGTGCTGGTAAGCGACGTGCGTCTTCCCGGCATGAGCGGGTTGGAACTGCTGGAAGCGGCGCGCGCCATCGATCCCGAACTGCCGGTGATCCTGGTGACCGGCCACGGCGACATCGCAATGGCGGTACAAGCCATGCACGATGGCGCTTACGACTTCCTCGAAAAGCCCTATTCATCGGAACAGCTGGCCGACGTGGTGCGCCGCGCGACCGACAAGCGCCGCCTGCAGCTGGAAGTGCGCGCGCTACGCCAGAAGCTGGAACACAGCGAAGGTATCGAAGCCTGCCTGCTGGGCAACACGCCAGCCATGCAAGCCTTGCGCCGGGTGATCCTGGACGTGGCAAGCCAGCCGGCCGATGTGCTGATCTACGGCGAAACCGGTACCGGCAAGGAACTGGTGGCGCGCTGCCTTCACCAGTTCAGCGAGCGTAGCAAACACCACTACGTGCCGCTCAATTGCGGCGCAATCCCCGAAACGATTTTCGAGAGCGAGTTGTTCGGCCACGAGCAAGGAGCCTTCACCGGCGCCGCCAAGCGCCAGGTCGGCAAGATCGAACACGCCGACCATGGCACGCTGTTCCTGGACGAGATCGAAAGCCTGCCGCTGGCGATGCAGGTCAAGCTGCTGCGGGTGCTGCAGGAGCGCTCGGTCCAGCGCCTGGGTTCGAATACCCCGGTGCCGCTGGACATCCGCGTGATCGCGGCTTCGAAGGAAGACTTGAAGGACTTTTCCGACCAGGGCAAGTTCCGCAGCGACCTGTACTACCGGTTGAACCTGATCGTGCTGCACATCCCTCCGCTGCGCGAACGGCGCGAGGACATCCCGCTGCTGTTCGAACACTTCATGATGGATGCGGCGGCACGCTACAAACGCCCTTGCCCGGTGGTGCCGCCCGCGCAGATGCAGCAGCTGATGGCGCAGGACTGGCCCGGCAATGTGCGCGAATTGCGCAATGCGGCCGACCGCTTTGTGCTGGGATTGTCGGCCTCGACGGAGAATGCGGCGCCGGCGTCGCTGGCGGACCAGGTCGGCGCTTTCGAGCGCATGCTGATCGAGCAAGCGCTGCGCGCGGCCGGCGGCAACGTCGCCACCGCCTGTACCGCGCTGAGCCTGCCGAAGCAGACCATGTACCACAAGATGCAGAAGTACGGCCTGGCGGCCGAAGACTACCGCTGATTTATTTCACGTCCATCAGTTCGACGTCAAAGATCAGGGCCGAGTTGGCTGGAATGCCGGGCATGGCGCGCGAGCCGTAAGCCAGCTCCGCCGGGATGATCAGGGTGCGCTTGCCGCCCACTTTCATGCCGACGATGCCCTGGTCCCAGCCCTTGATCACTTTGCCGGTGCCCAGGG
>Ga0307408_100002020_pt1 | contig 14641 bp, 10 predicted proteins | sample 322Cmetagenome_FD_202116 | JGI IMG/M metagenome (GOLD analysis project Ga0307408, IMG submission 202116) | Maize rhizosphere microbial communities from greenhouse at UC Davis, California, United States - 322HYB-C-3 | ecosystem: Host-associated > Plants > Roots > Rhizosphere > Soil | place...
CGAAGCTCGAACATTCAACTAATCTAGGTTTATTGACCCCCTCTTTGTTACATCTGTCTTCCAAAGGATCATGCGACAAACTGACTTGCTCTGCAACTCTCGCAATTTTCTTCGGCAATCGGTGGTTAATAACAAGATTCTCCATTGGTATCCCTGTTTGAATCTGAATTTCCTCCATTGTTAGTAGCTTGCCCTTGTTTGGAATATTTTTATACAGCTGCTGTGCTGAATCGCCAAATAAGATAATATGTTTTTTAGCTGCTTGCTGTAATTCTTTTAATTCATCAGTGTCAAAGTCTTGAACTTCGTCTACAATGATATAATCTGCCCCAATTTTATCTCGCCTGTTAATCCATTCCCAGTGATAAAGAACTTTCGATTCATCAACCCCGATAGTATGAATCCCGTCTTCAATAAATTGCTTAAGGGCTTTCGTAAATACAATTATTAAGTAGTCCTCGTTTCCTTGTTCGGAAAGCTCTTTCGCTCTCCATAATGCTAGAACAGTCTTTCCACTCCCGGCACACCCTTTTACAATAAATGAACTGTTTAAATTTCTTCGAACGATTCTCACTTGGTAATCATCAAGTTCTGATTCATTTATATACCAAGATTCCTTTGCCATAATATTTTATTTAATTGTGATTATATAGTTCGATTGACAGCTTATCCAACCTGTAAATTCTTCAAAAGGATTAAGTAGGCTAACAGACGGATAAAACTTATTAGGGCTATAACTTCTAAACTCGGGCCCTAGGGTAATTAAATCAAAAATGCGAAAGCACTTGCAAATTTTCAAATTCTGGTTGAATATTTTAATAAGGAAAAACCTACTTGCCTTCCAATACAGTCGTTCCTCTTTCAAAATTTATTTTGGCTCAAATCAAAATACTAAAAATTTTAGCATTAATTTTGTTGCTTATTTCTCTAAAACTTCATGATATGGGTAACGATAAGCAGATTATACACATGGATCAGGATGCCTTTTTCGTTTCTGTGGAAGTTCGAAAAGATCCTAGCTTAATTGGCAAACCAGTAATTATAGGGGGAACCTCGGAAAGAGGAGTCGTTGCTTCATGTAGTTACGAGGCACGAAAATTTGGAGTTCATTCGGCAATGTCTGCTCGAATGGCTAAAATGCTTTGCCCTCATGCCATTTTTATCAGGGGAAACATGGATGAATACTCCAAAGCATCCCACGAGATTACTGCTATTCTGAAGGAAAATGTTCCACTCATTGAAAAGGCGAGCATCGACGAGCATTATATCGATATGACGGGCATGGATCGCTTTCATAACACCCTTAAATATACTCACGAGTTACGGGAGAAAGTTATGAAAGAAACAGGGCTGCCAATCTCCTCCGGCTTGTCAATAAATAAGACAGTATCAAAAATGTGTACCAACGAGTGCAAGCCAAACGGAGAGCTAAACGTCAACAAGCCTGAAGTTCAGAGCTTTCTGAATCCCTTATCAATTGCTAAGATTCCGGGGGTTGGACAAAAGACCTTCTTGAAGTTAAGCGACATGGGTGTAAAAAAGATCTATACCCTTGCTCAAATCCATCCAGATCAGATGGTGTCTTTGCTTGGTAAAAACGGGCTTATACTTTTACAAAAGGCCCAGGGCATTGATAACTCGCCAATAATACCCTATCAAGAACAGAAAAGCATAGGAACACAATGCACCTTCAAAGCAGACAGCATTGATGTCGAGACCATCAACAACCTAATCACCTCTATGGTGATGGATCTTGCATTCGAGCTTAGAAACAAGAGAAAGCTCACCGCTTGTATTACTCTCACCATTCGGTACTCAAACTTTGAAGATGTTACAAAGCAAGCTGCTATTCCTTACACCTGTCTTGATTCCGTTCTAATTTCAAAAGCACGGGATTTATTTCGGCAGGTTTATCAAAAGCGGATGTTGTTGCGCTTGGTTGGAGTACGCCTATCTAATTTAATAAGTGGTTTTGAGCAAATAGATTTATATAGCGAATCGCAGGAGCAGTATAGTCTTTGCCAGGCAATGGATAAGATTAGAAAGCGATTTGGAGATAAGTCAATTTCCTTAGCTTCCACGCTAGATTTAAACTTGTAATGCCATGTACATCAACGTTCATTCGCAGTACAGTCTTCGCTATGGCACCATGTCTATTGATCAATTGATAGACGAGGCGGAAGGAAGAGGCATTACCCAGATGGTGCTTACTGACATTAACAACTCTACTGGTGTTCTGGAATTTATCAGGGGATGCAGGAAGCGCGGAATAAAACCTATCGGGGGATTGGAATTCCGCAAGGAAAAGCAATTGCTATATATTGGGATAGCAAGGAATAAGGAAGGAATGAAAGAACTGAACGACTTTCTTACTATTCATAATCTGGAGGAAAAACCGCTACCTGATCAGGCAGAAGCCTTTAAAAATGCTTATACCGTTTACCCCATGTCGTACAAGGGAGAGCTTCGGGATAACGAGTATTTGGGAATTCGTTTCGATGAACTTCAAACACTTTATAGCAAAGATATTTCCCTGATCAAACAAAAGCTGCTTGCTTTACAACCCGTATTCGTTGCCGACAAAATCGAGTATCGCCTGCATGAGTATTTAAGAGCTATTGATCTCAACACACTACTGACCAAGGTCGGAGAAGACGACAAATGCAGGAAAACCGATATGTTTTTAAAGCCAGGGGAATTAGAAGCTAAGTTCTCTAAATACGCTTTCATACTGGACAACACCCGAAACCTTATGAACACTTGCAACATGGATTACCCCGAAGGTAAGGTTAAATTAAACAGAAAGACTTTTACAGGGAACCATGAGGATGACAGAATTTTGCTCGAAAAGCTTGCCTATAAAGGCCTGCTCTATCGGTATGGCCGCAATAATAAGGAGGCAGCCAGGCGAGTAAAACATGAACTGAAGGTGATCTATGAACTTAATTTTTGTGCTTACTTCTTAATCACCTGGGACATCATTCGATACTCGATGTCGCAGGGCTATTACCATGTAGGCCGAGGCTCTGGCGCCAATAGTATTGTTGCTTACTGTTTGAGAATTACAGATGTTGATCCTATTGAATTGGATTTGTATTTCGAGCGGTTTCTGAATGCGCAACGTACCTCACCTCCAGATTTTGATATTGATTACAGTTGGGATGAGCGTGAGGATGTTCAGGATTATATTTTTAAAAGGTACGGTCGGGAGCACACCGCTTTGCTCGGAACGATGTCAACCTTTAAAGATCGCAGCATTATTCGTGAGATTGGCAAAGTGATGGGTTTACCGAAATCGGAAATAGATGGCTTCACAGATCCTACTAAAGCTACAATTAACAGGGAGAACGACACCTTCAAAAAGATTACAGCTATCTATCAGCTCATGTCCAATATGCCGAATCAAAGGAGTATACATGCCGGAGGTGTACTAATATCGGAAGAACCAATTACCTACTATACAGCGCTTGATCTTCCCCCAAAAGGGATGCCCACGGTTCAATGGGATATGTACGAGGCGGAAGAAATTGGGTACGACAAGTATGATATTTTAAGTCAACGTGGAATTGGTCACATAAAGGACGCTGTTAAACTGGTTGAGGAAAACCTGCAAAGGAAGGTCGATATTCATCAGGTGAAGAATTTCATGAAAGATCCGGTCGTGAACAGTCAGCTGAAATCCGGGGAAACGACAGGTTGCTTTTATATTGAGTCTCCGGCAATGAGACAACTGATCCGGAAATTGAAATGCGATAACTACTTGGTTCTCGTTGCTGCAAGTTCTATCATTCGCCCTGGTGTTGCAAGTTCGGGCATGATGCCTGCCTATATTAAGTACCATCATAATCCTAAACAAGTAAAATACCTTCATCCCGTAATGGAAGAGCAATTGAAAGAGACTTATGGGGTGATGGTATACCAGGAGGATGTTATTAAAATTTGTATCCATTTTGCAGGAATGGATGGAACTGATGCCGATATTTTAAGGAGAGGTATGAGCGGTAAATACCGTTCAAAAACGGAGTTTGATCGCTTAGTAGAACGTTTCTTTGATGGTGCAAGAAAACTCGGACGAGACGAAGAGACAATCAAAGAGGTATGGAGGCAGGTATCAAGCTTTGCAGGTTACAGCTTTTCAAAAGCACATTCTGCAAGTTTTGCAGTAGAAAGCTATCAGAGCCTCTTTTTAAAGACCTACTTTCCTCGTGAATTTATGGTTGCAGTGTTGAACAATTATGGGGGCTTTTACTCCCGTTGGCTTTACCTTCATGAGCTTAAAAGAGCAGGCGCTGCAGTTCTTCTTCCTTGTGTAAACCATAGTGTTCCTGAAATATCAATTGCAGGAATAGACGTTTACTTAGGTTTTATCGGCATTCAGGGGCTTGAGAATAAGTTTATTGAATTGATACCTGAAGAGCGAAAAACAAATGGCCTTTATTGCAGCCTGGAAGATTTCATTAAACGAACATCAATAGGATTGGAACAAGCTATCATTCTAATCCGCGTAGGAGCATTAAGGTTTACCGGAAGAAGTAAAAAGGAACTATTATGGGATGTACATACCCTCTTTGGAAACAAAGTTAAACCAGTAAAGGAGCCTGAATTATTTCAACTGGAAGCTAAAAGCTATTCTCTACCAGAACTGATCTGCACAAAAAAAGAAGATGTCTACCATGAACTGGAACTTTTAGGTTACCCTCATTCTATGACTATGTTTGAGCTTTTAAAAACAGATTTCCGAGGAGAGGTTATGGCTAAAGAGCTGAATGCCTACGTGGGAAAAGTAGTAAAGATGGTTGGTCTCTTCGTTTTTGATAAAACTGTAGTAACTAAGAAGAACACGAAAATGTGGTTTGGAACTTTTCTAGATCAGGAAGGGGCATTCTTTGATACAGTCCATTTCCCCAACAATACCCCTTCATACCCTTTTCGCGGGGCTGGATGTTATTTAATTCAGGGCAAAGTAGTAGAAGACTTTGGATATGCAAGTTTAGAAGTTCAGAAGTTTGCCAAGTTAGAGATACAGGGAAATCCGGTGATGGAGTAGTGACAAGACATAAAAAAGCCCCGTACTATGTGAGCAACAGGGCAACCTAAACCTTATCACAATTTTGTGACTTCAAATATAAGAACCTGAATGTCAAATACAAATTTTTTACAATCTGAAACGAAGTTCTATTGCCCTGCCAATTGCTTGAATTAATTCAACGTCTATTCCTGAAACATTATCTCTCATATTCCATCCTTTTGAACCCTTTACCAGATTCAATGTCTCTCCATTTAAAATAATTGGTATTTCTACTATACCCTTAGTAATTGGCTCTTTATTAACTACCTGAAAATTGTAATCGCTATCCCGAAAAGTAATTCTAAGTGGCATTCCCATATCGCTGCAAAGGTACTTTGAAAATACAGGTACGAGAAGACCTGTTGAAAATGTAACAGCGAGAGATTATTCATTAATCATCGGTACAAAGTTAGGCTAAGGGTTGCTGAAGCGGGCAAAAGCTTCCGGCATAAACGCTCCGGCCATTCGCTCGTGGCCATTTATTCCTTTTCCTTTTGCCCTTGATCGCCCTTAGCCTCCGGTAGCACCATAATTAATTCATTAACTTTTAAATCAGCTAATTATGGAAAAGCTACAAAACCAAATTTCATTATTCCAGGTATCAGAAATTGAAGTTACTTACAGACCAAAGTTCAAAGCGTCAGAAAGACCAAGAATATGCTGCTCTAAAGACATCTATGAAATCTTGTACCAGAACTGGGATATGAATAAGATGGAATTACAAGAACAGTTTAAAGTCATCCTGCTAAACCGCGGAAATAAGGTTTTAGGAATATTTGAAGTTTCAACCGGAGGAATGGCAGGAACAATAGCTGATCCCAAACTGATTTTCGGAACTGCTTTAAAAGGATGTGCCAGCTCAATCATCCTCGCTCATAATCACCCTTCAGGAAATTTGAAACCTAGTCAGGCGGATATAAACCTTACCAAGAAAATTAAAGATGGAGGAGAGTTATTGGATATAGCTGTTTTAGATCATCTGATAGTGACAGATGAAGGGTTTTACTCTTTTGCAGATGAAGGGCTGTTATGAGCCCTAAAATCGACATCTCATTTTAAGGAATTTTATTTTCCTCAATTATTCTCAACATAATTTCTAAACCTTCCTCCTTTGACATAACATTTCCCAATTCCTTCAGAGACCTTTCGTCCGAATAAATCCCATTAGGATCATTCCAAGCAAGCCATTCTATTATCTCTGTCCTCGTAAGAATATTAAGCAATGGTAATACTTTTTCTTCAGGCAGATCTACAATCGTCTCGTATGAATAACCAGATTTAATCCAAAAGCTCATTTTTAAAGATACCAAAAGGGCATTTGATAGACAATTTTATTTTACAGTTGTATAGATGATATGACAGACTCACATTCTAGAGAAATAAGAAGTTTTAATATGTCTCGCATAAAAGCAAAAAACACTAAGCCCGAACTTCTAGTTAGAAAACGCTTATTTTCTATGGGTTTTCGCTATAGGTTGCATGACAAAAGACTCCCTGGTAAACCTGATATTTATCTTCCAAAGTATAATACTGTAATACTAATAAACGGTTGTTTTTGGCACAGACATGAAAATTGTAAGTATGCAACGATACCAAAGTCAAATGAAAACTATTGGAACTCAAAAATTGAGAAGAATATGCTTCGTGACAAAAAGGTCCGTGAAGAGTTAGAGAATCTAGGTCTGAGGGTTATTGAGATTTGGGAGTGTGAGCTCAAACCAAGTAAGCTTGACCAGACGATAACAGAATTAGTGGGTCGCCTTAAATAATCAATTCGTTTTACTATCTCCGATAAGTTGAAATAGTTAGAAATATTGGTATTTTTAAAGCCAATAGTTTGGCCTATCACCTTAAGTTGGCAATGATGAGAACCGAGATCGTTAATCCTGTTATTGGAAATTTTATTGAATCAATTAGAGATATTGGTTACTCCTTTGAGGTTGCTGTTGCAGATTTAGTTGATAATAGTATTACCGCCGGTAGTACAGATATAGCTATACACATGGTTGCCCATCCAGAATTAATATTCAGCATGTTGGACAATGGCGCTGGCATGTCAGATAAGGAACTGGTTGAAGCCATGAGATTAGCAACTCGAAATCCAAAAGAAATAAGAAGTAAACATGATTTAGGAAGATTTGGATTAGGGTTAAAAACTGCGTCATTTTCTCAAGCTCGACGACTTACTGTTATATCAAAAAAAAATGGTTCGATTGCTTCTAAGATGTGGGATTTGGATTATATATCTAAAGAAGACAAGTGGTTGCTCATAACTCCAGAAGAGATTTCTTCTATCCCGTTCTATGAAAAGCTTTTGGCATTATCTAGTGGAACAATTGTGTGCTGGCAATTGATAGATCGATGCGATAGAAGCAGTATAAGTAGTGTAATTAACCAAGTAAGAAAACATTTAGGATTGGTTTTCCATAGATTTTTGGAAGGAGCAGATCGAAAAGCAATTAAAATAAATATCAACAATAATTCAGTTCAACCATTTAATCCCTTCAACCTTAATCATCCTGCGACTCAACAGCTACAATTGGAAAAGATCAAGGTATATTCCTCAGACGTTCTAGTGCAGCCCTTTATTCTTCCTCATCATTCAAAGCTCTCCCAGCAGGAATATGAGTTTTATGCTACAGAAGAAGGATATGTAAAATCTCAAGGATTCTATTTGTACCGAGGAAATCGAATTTTGATTTATGGAACTTGGTGGGGATTACATAAAACTATTGATGCTCATAAGCTTGTACGAATTAAAATTGATATCCCTAACAACATGGATGATTTATGGGGTATTGATGTTAAAAAGTCTATTGCGCGACCTGCAGAAGCAATCAAAAATGATCTAAGACGTATAATTAGCAGAGTCACTGGAATTGGGGCGAAACCTTTTACTGGGCGGGGACGCAAGATTGAAGACAAATCAATAATTCAATTTTGGGAAATCCTACCGATGAACGATGATTTTAGATTTGCTATTAATGAGAGGCATCCGCTTTTTATTGATTTACTCGATACTTTAAATACCCAGGCTCGTGAAAAATTGGATATCTACCTGAAAGGCTTACAAGCTTATATGCCCATCGATGCAATTCAATTTAAATTGCAGCATAATCCGCATCAATTAAAGCAACAATCAGCTTTACCAGATTCTGATATTGAAGGATTAATAAAAAAACTAAAGGGAGCAGGCTTGCCGGAGCCCTATATAAATGACCTGCTAAAAACAGAAATATTTAAAGACCGAAAAGACCTTATATAGGATGACAATCGATAACTATGACGTGATTAAAAATCACGTATTTAAAAAGCTCAATGACGCTGGAAGTCCATTAGAAAGAGGCCGAATAGAGCAAGAAATAAATAATATTAGAACGGTTATAGCTACTGTAAATGCAGAAACTCTTGCTATGATAGTTCCTGTTCAAGATTTTGTTGGGCTTCAAGACAGTGATTGGAGGAGAATGTCCCTTGAATTTGAAAAACATTTCGATGTGGAGATGAAGCATGGCGCTTTAATTCAGGGCGATGAGCAGCAAAGCCGAGACAATACGTGGTGGACATATTTTCAAAAGCAAACAACTAATACATTTTACTGGAATCGCTATCGAAAATTTTTGAATGGCACACTTCCTCCGGATGTTGTTAAAACAATTGATACAGATACGGATATCGTAATGAATAACCTGGAAAATCCATTGGAATCTTCCTTTTCAAGATACGGTATGGTTGTAGGGCATGTTCAATCTGGAAAAACTGGAAACTATTCTTCCTTAGTTTGTAAAGCCGCTGACGCTGGTTATAAATTCATTGTTGTAATAGCTGGAGGTATTAATAATCTGCGAGATCAGACACAGGAGCGCCTCAATGAGTCATTTGTTGGACAAACGAAAGGAGTTCAGGTTGGTGCAGGAATTGGTAATACTCAAAGAGAAACAATGCCTTTAAGTCTTACAACAACTGAACGAGACTTCAATAAGCAGGATGCTGATAGACTTGCCCATGGCCTTAATTTTGAGACAATAAACGTCCCCGTTCTTCTGGTAATTAAGAAAAACACTCGAACGTTAGAAAACGTCATCGAGTGGCTTAATCATCAATATAAAGGAAAAGGAATCAATCATGCAATGCTTGTAATTGATGACGAATCTGATTATGCATCTATCAACACAAAAGACGAGGAAGATCCAACAAAGATCAATCTCAAATTAAGAACACTTCTAAGCCTTTTTAAAAAGTATGCATATGTAGCTTATACCGCAACTCCCTATGCTAATATCTTTATCGATCACGAGGCGGCTCACGATGACGTGGGTAGAGATTTGTTTCCTAAAGATTTTATCTATGCACTTGATGCCCCTAGTAATTATTTTGGAGCTCGTAAGATATTTATAGAAAATCGTGACAAATACTTAGTTGAGATTAATGATCATGAAGAACGAATTCCTTATAGTCATAAAAAGGACTTCACACTTACCGAACTTCCTCCGCGATTGCTTGAGGCAATTCGCCTATTCATTCTGGTAACAGGTGTAAGGCACCTGCGAGGACAAAGAAATAAACATAGTAGTATGCTCATTCATGCTACACGATTTACAGACGTACATAGGCTAATCGCTGCTCTTGTCGAAGAATATCTTTCAACTATCAAAGAAGACATTACGTCTTATGCAAAGCTACCAGATGCCTTAAGCCAAAGCGAAATTCTAGAAGAACTGCGGTCGACATTTGAAACACATCTTATCAACACCGAGTTTTCATGGAGTGAAGTAATTAAAGAGCTGCCTTCATTTTCGAACTCAATAGTGGTTCGAGAAGTTCATCAAAAAAAATCCGTTCCATTAGAATATAGAAAAGATGCTCCTACAAACGCAATCGTCATTGGGGGTGCTAGCCTTGCAAGAGGGTTCACAGTTGAAGGTTTAAGCATAAGTTACTTTCTTAGAAATACTATCTTTTATGATACTCTTATGCAGATGGGGAGATGGTTTGGTTATCGACCTGGGTATGAGGACCTATGCAAAATATTCATGCCGAGAGAACGAATTAATCATTTTTCAAATATTATAGAAGCGACCGAGGACTTGATTGCGGATTTTAAATTAATGGCAGAGCAGAAGAAAACTCCAAATGATTTTGGTTTAGCAATTCAGCAAAGCCCAGATAGTGCCCTTCAAGTAACAGCTAGAAATAAGTTAAAAAACGTTCGAGAATTCTATTATGACATGCGGCTTGATGGAACATTGAAGGAAACTAGCTATTTATTAACGAATGCCGATGATATAAAGTTCAACTTGGATGTCGTCAAAAAGCTTTTGGAAGACTTACCACCCCCTTCTAAATCAGCCGGTACTAGGATCTGGAAAAATATGGATAAAAGTCTTGTCAAGAAATTTATTAATAGCTTTAGGACTTTTGACAACGACACGTTAGGCCTAACATCCAGGATGCCAATCGGTTTTATCAAGCAATTTATTGATGAAAGATCTACAAATTGGGATGTAGCTCTATATAGTGGGACAGGTGATGACTTTTCTTTTCGTGATATAACAATTTCTAAGGAGAACCGACAGATAAACATTAATAAAAACGGAGCCTACGAGGTCTTAAATAGGCAAGTGTCTTCTGGAAACTCTGAATCTGTTACAATAGAAGATCCACATGAAAGAGAAAAAATAGGAAATAATCGACGAAAGGCTCGGGCGAGTGCACATCGACCAAATCCCTTGCTGATGCTTCATATTCTTCAGAGCGAGACGATAAGTGAAATAGCAGCTTTCGGAATCAGCTTTTCAGGAACTGTTTTAAGCGATCAACCCCCAACCAGACTTTTAATAAATACTGTTTATTACCAGAATTTGTTCGAAAGCATGAATCTTGAAAATGAAGGAGATGACTAGGCCCTCGAGTAATCCTTGGGAAAGAATGCTTGCAGAAACGGCACGACGAATTGATGTCGAAACGAAATTTAATATTTTCTGGATTACAGATATAAAAAAGCGTTATGGACTACTAATTAAGTTTCGATTCAACATTTCAGGAATTGATATTGAAAATACAATGAAAGGAATCTCTGTTGTTAAGGTAGATCAAGACAATCTTGGTAAACTTTATTTTATCCTTAATGAAAGTAAGGATTGGGAAATTTTCCTTTCAATTTGTACCGATATAATAAACGTTATCCTACCTTCCGAAAATGAAACAGCAATACTTCCTATCATCAACTCCAGAATAAAAAGATGGCAGAGGTTGTTAAGTCAAGGCAATTCAATTTCAATGAGTGAAATTTCTCAAATGGGATTAATTACTGAACTTCATTTTCTATTGCACTCTTTAATCCCGGTATTCAAACATGAAACTGCCATTGCAAGCTGGGTAGGATCGGATGGAGATAAAAAGGATTTTTCGCTGGAGGGCTTTTTTGTTGAAGTTAAATCATTTATTTCTAGCAAAGGAAGAACTATCAAAATATCTTCACTTCAGCAGCTAAACGATGACATCAAGCCCATTTACTTAATTGTTTATGGACTCACTCGTAGCACTAATGGAATTTCAATCATAGATTTAATTGGCCAAATAAATGAATTAATTCCTGAAGAAGATTACGAGACGAGGGGACAGTTCGAAAGTAAACTTGAAGCCTATGGGTACATTGCAACAATAACCGAACCGCCATTCTATTCCTATATTTTCGATTCGAGTAATTCTTATTTAGTTTCCTCCGACTTTCCCAGAATACTTTCACAACAAGTTGATAGTAGAATTGAATCTGTGCAGTATTCAATAGATTTATCCAGATGCACTGCTTATGAGAAATTGTTACCTTTTTAATCTATGATTTAATGGCATCATTAGAAGAATTCCATTTTGACTTTCTGCAATCGATCTTAGTAGACGCGGAAAGTAGATCTTTGTTAAAAGCACAATCGTTCTTTGAAATTGTGTGTGAAGACTTAGTGAGTGTTGGTGACCTAACAAACAATTACTCGCCTGCTGAATATATTAAGAAAGGAATAGAAGTGTATGGGTATGATTACGATGATGAACGAAAAGTTCTCACTCTGCTAAATCATAATTTTTTTCAAGATGATACAATTCAGACTTTAACTAAAGCACAGATAGATGCAAAATTTAATAGGCTAAGGACATTCTTTAAGAAGGCAATATCCGGTCTATATAATGATATGGAGGAAACTTCTGATGCGTTTTCAATGGCTTACAACATCTATAAGTACTTTGAGAAGAGGCAGCTTCTTAAGGTAAAATTAATGGTACTTACAGATGGAAAAGCTACTCGAAGTTTAGCAGACTTACCATCCATAACTGAAGAAAACATTCAATTTGAATTTAGGATCGTTGATATTGAATATCTCCATAACATTTATAAGTCTGAGAATAAAGCGGCAGTTTCCGATATTGAGGTTGACTTGCCTTGCCTTAGAATAAACGACGAAAGCAACAGCTATCAATCATATTTGGCTGTTATGAATGGGGATCTTCTTGTAAGTATTTATGAAGCCCATGGACAGAAGCTGTTTGAACAGAATGTGAGAACTTTTCTTCAATTTAAGGGAGCGGTAAACAAAGGGTTAAAAACAACGATTGAGCAACGACCAGAAATGTTTTTTGCCTATAACAATGGCATTACTGCAACAGCAGAATCGGTGGAAATAGATAAGGATGGACATTTGAGAAAAATTATAAATTTTCAAATTGTAAATGGGGGTCAGACTACTTCCGCAATTTATGCTGCGAAAACAACTTCAAATCTTGACGTATCTAAAGTTGCGGTTCAGATGAAGCTATCAGTTGTTAAAAAAGCAGAGAATCAGGATGAATTCATCTCTAAAGTAGCAGAATATGCTAATACGCAGAATAAGATAAACAACTCCGATTTCTTCTCTAATAGCCCGTTCCATAAGGATATGAAGGAATATTCTCAGCGTATTTACGCTCCTGCTATTGGAGGTTCTCAAAGAAGAACCCACTGGTTCTATGAAAGAGTCAGGGGAGAATATCTCAATAGCCAAGCCTATCTAAAACCCAATGAAAAGGCAAAATTTGCGATGGAGAACCCTAAATCTCAAGTAGTTGACAAGACTCTTCTTTCTAAAACAGAAACGATGTGGAGTAGAAAACCAGATATTGTATCTAAGGGAGCCCAAGAAAGTTTCAAAAGATTTGCAGATGACATTACTGAAATTCTCGAAAAAGACAACTTGGCTATAACAGAATCATACTTTAAGGATGCAATGTGTAGAGTAATTCTTTTTAGAGCAGTCGAAAGACTGGTTACAAAAGCTCCATGGTATGACGGTGGTTTTAGAGCCCAAACTGTAGCCTATTCGATATCCTACTTATCAGCATTGACATTTGAATCTGGACTCTCTATTAATTTCGATCTTATATGGGAATTACAAGCAATTCCTGAAAGCCTGTTGTCAATGCTTTCTGCAATTTGTGAGAAAGTATATCAAAAAATAACTCACCCGGCACCTGGGTATGCAAATATTACTCAGTGGACTAAAAATGCCAAATGTTGGGAGAGTGTACAGGCAATTAACATTGATTTCTCCGAGCTAGACCCGCAGTTATTTATTGAGAGAAAGGAGAAAAATTATCAAATAAAAGAAAGCAAGGCAATTAAAGCCGTTGATGAAGGAATAAATGCGCAGGTTTTTGTATTAAAAACCGACGCTAAAAATTGGACTACTCTAAATAATCATTATGGCAAACGTAAGGGAATAAGAAATCTGACAAGTATGCAATTAGATATGCTTAACAAGATGGTCGAAGGAAGAATTTCCTATCCTAGCGAGAAGCAATCCAAGATACTTTTTCAAATATATAATTGGGGAAAAGAGGAAGGCTTGATCCTTGATTAACCACTGATTATTTATTTTAAGAAAAGTCAAAGAAAATTTTATTTTAATACAAAAAGAGAAGAAATTTGCTGTTGCAGATATTTAATTCAACTATCTTATTATCAATATTTTAAATTTTGAACCCCATAAAGAAAATAGGCATTGACATTTTTAGCGGAGCTGGCGGTCTAAGCCTGGGTGCCGAAAACGCAGGAATTAAGATTGCCTTAGCTGTTGAGAAAGACCAATCTGCTGCAAAAACATTCGCGAGGAATCATCCAGACGTTGAAATTTTGTGTGATGATATTTGCAAAATTGATCCTAAAGCTTACATCAAAGAACAACCCTTTATAGTTTTCGGAGGCCCTCCTTGTCAAGGGTTTTCGTTATCAAATACGAAAACTAGAACAGTTGAGAATGCTAACAATAAGATGTTTTATGAATTCGTAAGATTTGTAAAGGAACTCCAACCAGAGTGGTTCTTGTTTGAAAATGTTGAGGGAATCACAACGTTTAATTCAGGAGAAACGGTTAAAATAATAAAGGAGTGCTTCAGAGAAATCGGATATGAGACATCGGAGGATGTCTTATATGCGTCTGATTATGGTGTTCCTCAACATCGAAACAGATTTTTTATGGTGGGAAACAGACTAGGCAAAACCTTTAAATTTCCTGACAAGAATATACGAAAGGTTAGTGTAGCAGA
>Ga0307408_100002023_pt1 | contig 14625 bp, 16 predicted proteins | sample 322Cmetagenome_FD_202116 | JGI IMG/M metagenome (GOLD analysis project Ga0307408, IMG submission 202116) | Maize rhizosphere microbial communities from greenhouse at UC Davis, California, United States - 322HYB-C-3 | ecosystem: Host-associated > Plants > Roots > Rhizosphere > Soil | place...
CTTTTATTATTGTATTAACAATTTGATTTTAAAAGCTCGCAAGAGTTATTATTATAATTTTATCTAAGTGTGTGTTTAGCGGCTGGAACTCCCCAAAGTTTCACCGCTTTTTTGTTTTAAGGGCATTTGGGCGCTTTTTTGCACAAATTCCTTAAGTTTGCCAAATAAAAAATAAGAGTTTGAACCCAGTACAATTAAATATTGAAGCTTTAGTTTTTGTGTCAGACCAAAGCATCTCTGTTTCGGATATACGGCTTACCTTACAAGCTGCAGGATACGAAAACATTACTAATGAAGAGATATCGGTGCACCTTGAAACCATCAGGGAAAAGTACAGTTCAGTAGATTATGCATTTGCATTGGTAGAGCTCAACGGAGGCTTTCAATTCCTCACCAAGAAGGAATATCATTCACTAATCAACCTTCTACAGCTTCAAAAATCAAAAAAGAAGCTAAGCCAGGCTGCACTTGAAACCTTATCGATCATTGCTTACAAACAGCCTATAACCAAGCTGGAAATTGAGCAGATAAGAGGCGTAAACTGCGATTATTCGATTCAAAGGCTACTCGAAAAAGAGCTTATTTCTATTGCCGGCAAAGCAGAAAGTATAGGAAAACCCCTGCTCTATTGTACAAGCACGCTGTTTATGGACTATTTCGGAATAAAAAGCAGCGCTGAATTACCTCATTTAAAAGACTTTGCAGGAGGCGAAAATTCAATCGGCGAAAAGAACGAATAATTTCAACACTGATTTTTGCAAAAACGATTTTATTTTATTTTTGCCCTAACAGAAATCAGATTTTTAAAGTAAATTAGTTCTTAAATCCAGTTTGATATAGCTTATACAATTACTTGATATTATGAAAACGCCGAAGAATCCAAGCACTATAAGTAGCGCAAAGAAACCAGAAGTAAAGCCAATGGAAACAAAGCCTAAAAGAAGCTTTGACGACGACGATGATGATGATTTTGACAACCAAATGGAAGACCTGGGCTTTGATGAACTAGGCGGCCTAGACGACGACGACGATTATTAAAAATAAAAAAATATGTCAATGAAATAAAGCATCCAGCAGGCTGGATGCTTTTGTTATTTTTAACAACCTATGACAATTACTGAAGTAAAGGATAGTAAAACAAAAAAGGATTTTTTAAACGTAGCCCGAATAATTTATACAAATGACAGCGCCTGGGTATGCCCTTTAGATGCCGACATTGAAAAGGTATTTGATCCAGCCCAGAATAACTTCCATACGCATGGAGTTATTACAAGGTGGGTGGCTAAAAATGGCAACGGAAAACTCATTGGGCGCATTGCTGCTTTTATCAATTACAAAAAATCGAATTCTTTTCCACAGCCAACAGGAGGCATAGGTTTTTTTGAATGCATTGACGACCAGGAGGCTGCGAACCAACTTTTTGACACAGCGAAGCAATGGCTGCAGGAAAAAGGCATGGAAGCAATGGATGGGCCTATCAATTTTGGCGAGAACGATACTTTTTGGGGCTTGCTGGTGGAAGGTTTTACTCACCCTTCCTATGGAATGAACTACCACAGGCCTTATTACAAGTCATTGTTTGAAACATACGGCTTTACTCCACTCTATGAACAAATCACCAATCACCTGGAAGTTAATAAACCCTTTCCGGAAAGATTTACCAAAATAGCCGAATGGGTAGCTAAAAAGCCAGGATATAGTTTCGAGCATTTCAAGGTTAAAGAGATCGACAGGTTTGCCAACGATTTTATGGAGATCTACAATGATGCCTGGCAGGATTTTGAAAACTTCGTGCCTATTACGAAGGAAACACTTATAGAAAGCTTTAATAAGATGAAAGCTATTATGGATGAGCGGCTGATCTGGTTTTCTTATGTCAATAATGAGCCGGCTTCGTTCGTAATAATTTTACCCGATGCGAATCAAATAATAAAGCCGTTAAACGGCAAATTGGGACTTATTGAAAAGTTAAAGTTTTTATATTACCGCTGGAAAGGTGTTTCGCGAATGCGTGCTGTAGTAATGGGTACAAAAAAAGCGTACCAGAAACACGGCCTGGAATCGGCGATGTTTATCAAGCTTAAAGAATATGTACTTCCGTTAAACCAGTATGAAGAACTGGAGCTTTCCTGGGTGGGCGATTTCAACGATAAAATGCTCGCCATTCATGAGGCAACCGGTGCAACCTTCGGCAAGAGACACGTTACGTTGAGAAAAATATTTTAAGGGATTGCGCAAATTGCCTATCGACGACAGGAGTTATTTTTACATGCATTATCGCATGAAGAATTCTCCTATCGTCTGAATGACAAACTTAAAGCGATAAAATATGCTTTTAAATTAAGCTTCTTCTATCTAATTAAGCAAGGACCTTAGTCCTTCTGATTTCTTCGAACAGGTCGATAATTTTCTTTTGCAATTCAATTACCTCAGCTTCCCTTTCCTGTAACCTTTTCGAAATATTTTCCAATTCAGAAACATATTTCTCCTGTTGCTCATTATCGTTATATGTAAGCAGTTGTACTACTGTCATATCAAACAGTTTAGAAATTTGTTCTAAACGAGAAAGGTTGATATCCGTAATACCAGTTTCAATTTTTGAGAATGCAGGAATAGAAATATCCAACCTCTTTGCTACATCTTCCTGACTCCACCCCTTCTGGTGCCTTAGGAGCCTTATCTTTTTTCCTAATGTTTTCATTTTCCTTTAATTGTTTTTATTACCTCAAGACCTTAATACCATATCAGATAAGTCCTTCAAATTCAATCCACAGAAATCTCCGGAACTCATAACAAGCAAATTTTTCCCCTTATAATTAATAGAACTCAAAAACTCTACCAATATTTCAGTCTGATTGAAAAAATTTAACTCATTGTTACCAAATGCTTGTTTTACTACATTCTCGCCATAAGGTTCCACTTTTTTTTGTGCAAAAGTGTGAATATCAATAAATACTATTGGTATATCCGCTTTATCAATACTGCCGCGGTACTCATTTAAAAAATCTCTGTTCAAACTACTAAAAGTATGCAGCTCCATTATCGCAACCAGCTCTCTATCAGGAAACTGTCCTTTTACAGCTTCTATTGTAGCTTTTAGTTTGGAAGGCGAATGTGCAAAGTCTTTATACACGGCTGTATTTTCATTAGCACCTAATAATTCGAGCCTTTTTGCAGCACCTTTAAACGAGCTGATGGCTGTGTAAAATTGTTCATCCGTAATTCCCACAATTTTACAAGCCTCATGCGCAGCTTCAATGTTTTGCAGGTTATGTTTTCCGAAAACCTTCAGCGGAACATTTTTTCCATTAACTTGCAGGTAAGTAATGCCGTTTTTGGTATAATTTTCAGCAGAAACATATGGCACCTTTTTTATATTAACACCAACATTTCCAATTAGTTGCAAAACAACTTCATCTTCCGCATTATAAATAACAGAACCACCCGGCTGTATCGTTTCCACAAAAATCTCAAACTGTTCGAGATAGTTTTCGAAGGTTGGAAACACATTAATATGATCCCAAGCAATGCCGCTTATAATTCCAATATCAGCTTTATAAAGATGGAATTTGGGGCGCCTGTCTATGGGTGAAGACAGATACTCATCACCTTCAATAACAATTAAAGGTGCATCGCTTAACTGAACCATTGTTTCAAAACCTTCGAGTTGAGCACCCACCAAATAGTCGAATTCTTTACCACAAGCCTTTAGAACATGCAAAATCATGGAAGTTATGGTTGTTTTCCCATGACTCCCGCCTACCACAAGGCGCAACTTATCTTTAGACTGCTCATACACATATTCGGGATATGAATATACTTTAATGCCTAATTCTTGCGCTTTCAGAAGCTCCGGATTGTCGGGACGGGCATGCATTCCCAATATAACGGCGTCTAAATCCTGGGTGATATTTTCTTCAAACCAGCCCATTTTTGCGGGCAACAGCCCTTTTTTTTCGAGCCTGGAGCGTGAAGGCTCATAAATTGCATCGTCTGAGCCGGTAACAGTATGGCCTTTTTGGGACAAGGCGATGGCCATATTATGCATAGCAGCGCCCCCCACGGCTATTAAATGTATACGCATTAAAAAAACACAGAGTTTAATTGTAAATAAATCGAAACAAAACTGTAAAGAAATACAGGTTTAATTTTGTTTCATAAATTTCACAGCAACCCAGTTGTCTAAGGTTTTGTTATTTACAAAGGTAAGGTTAAATTGGCTAGATTTTTCCTCAATCTGTGGAACATCCTCTACGTAGAATCCACTCATGAATAAAAATGCACCTGGACGCAATGCCTCTGAGTAGCGGCCAATCTGATCAATCAGAATATTGCGATTTATATTTGCGAGGATAATATCAAATTGCCTATTGGGAATCACTTCTTTAGATCCGCAAAGCGCCTTAATATCGTTAGACTGGTTAAGTTGAATATTTTCTATAGTACTATCAAAACATATAGGGTCGTAGTCAATAGCGACCAGGTTCTTAGCACCTAATTTTTCTGCAAGAATGGCAAGAATTCCTGTTCCGCAGCCCATATCCAATACTGATTTATCTTTAAAATCTTCTTCCAGAATGTATTCCATCATCATTGTTGTAGTTTGATGATGGCCTGTACCGAAAGACATTTTTGGATCGATAATAATTTCGTAAGGGTATTGAGGCTGAGGCTTATGAAAAGTTGCCCTAACGTAACATTCTTCTTTTATAATAAGAGGCTCGAAATTACTCTCCCATTCTTCATTCCAGTTCTTTTTAGGAATGAAATGTTTTTCGAAAGAAAAGGAAATCATATCATCGAGGCCTTCGAAAGCGCCATCAAATACCGCCTGATTAAATTCTGTTTCGGGCACGTAGGCGTTGAAACCCGCCGAGGTTTCCTCGAAAGTATCGAAACCTACTTCCGCCAAAGCGTTAATAAGCAGGTCTCGATGAAAATCTTCTTCGGATGTTATCGTGAAAACAAATTCGAAGTAATTCACTATTTATTAAAGGCTTTAATGATATCGGTAAAATCTCTCGACTTAAGGGAAGCACCTCCAATTAAACCACCATCAATATCAGCTTGCGAAAACAACTCAGGGGCATTTTTCGCATTGCAACTTCCACCGTAAAGGATAGTAGTAGCATCAGCTGCTTCCTGTCCGTATTTTGCTGCAATTTCTTTACGGATAAATGCATGGATCTCCTGCGCCTGCTCTGGAGTTGCTGTCAATCCAGTACCAATTGCCCAAACTGGTTCATAAGCCAATACCACTTTAGCAAATTCATCAGCCGATAAATGGAAAACACCTTGCTCTAATTGCTCTTTAATTAATTGGAAATGGATATTTTGATTACGCTCTTCCAAAGTTTCTCCAATACAAAAAATTGGCTTTAAACCATTTTTCAAAACCGCATCAGTTTTTTTAGCCAAAAGCTCGTTAGTTTCACCAAAGTACTGGCGGCGTTCAGAGTGGCCAAGAATTACATACTCTGCACCAGCAGATTTAATTTGAGAAGCAGAAATTTCGCCGGTGTAAGCACCAGAATCTGCCTGATGGCTATTTTGAGCACCTACACTAACACGTGAGTTTTGCTTAGCCAGTTGAGCAAGGCTATAAACAAATAAAGACGGAGGACAAACAACAACTTCCTGCTCGCCCCTTACTTCATCATTTACCATATTCAGAACTTCTGAAAACAGGCTCAATCCTGAAGTATAATCCATATTCATTTTCCAGTTACCTGCTACAATTTTTTTTCTCATAACTTATATTAGGGGGTTTTAAAAATTTCTGTATTGTTTAGTTAGCTCAAATATCCTTGAAAGAATATTTCTCTCAACACCGTTAAAGATTACATTACGACGCTCGAACACTTTCTCTGCCGTTTCGAATACTTTGTTAAGGGCGTAGACCTCATAGCCCTGAGCTCCTCCCCAGGCGAAATCAGGAACGAAATTGCGCGGATACCCAGCTCCAAATACATTGGCACTTACACCCACCACCGTTCCGGTATTAAACATCGTATTTATTCCACATTTAGAGTGGTCGCCCATTATGAGGCCGCAAAATTGCAATCCGGTCTTTCTGAAACGAGCTTTATTATAATCCCAAAGCTTTACTTCGGCGTAGTTATTTTTAAGATTGGAGTTATTACTGTCGGCACCAATATTACACCACTCCCCCAGAACCGCGTTTCCTAAAAAACCATCATGTCCTTTAGACGAATTGGCATAAAGCACTGCATTATTAATCTCGCCTCCCACCTTACAATGAGGGCCTACAGTTGTTTTGCCGTAAATTTTGGCTCCAAGTTTAACCAGTCCATAATCGCCCAGGGCAAAAGAGCCTCGAATGATTGAACCTTCGAGGATTTGAGAATCTTTGCCTAAGTAAATAGGGCCTGTGGTTGAATTCAAGATGGCGCATTCTGCACTTGCACCTTCTTCTGCAAAAATATTATCTCCTAAAATGGTATTGGTTGAGCTCAATTTTGCAGAGCTACGCCCTTGAGTAATCAGCTGAAAGTCGGCACTGATTTCACTGTCATTATAGGTAAAAATATCCTCAGGAAAAACTATGCGGGTAATTGAACCGGCATATTCAATTTCTTTAATATGTTCGTTATGTTTGAACGATTCGCGAGTTGCCCCTTTTGCCTTCAAGGCAATGAGAACATCTTTCTGCACCAATGCTTCACCATCCTTCAAATTGGCTACTGCCTCTAGCAAGCGGCTATCAGGGCAAACCGAGCCGTTTATAAAAAAGCCTTCTTCAGAATCTTTATACGGAAACTTTTCTTCGAGATATGTCGCTGTAAGATACGTGGCTTCTGCCCTGAGATATTTCTCCCATTTTTCGGCAATTGTAAGTATACCTACGCGAAGCGAAGCAACAGGGCGAGTAAATGTTAAGGGTAAAAGGCTTTCCCTGGCTGAATCATCAAAGAGAACGATCGTCATATCGGGCAAAAATAAAAAAAGTCCCGGCTGTTAAAAGGCGGGACTTTCATATATTTTGTATAATTATTACTTTTTAGCGTAACGGCTGCGGAACTTATCGATACGTCCAGCAGTATCTACCAACTTCATCTTACCAGTATAGAACGGGTGAGAAGTGTGAGAAATTTCTAATTTTACTAATGGGTATTCGTTTCCGTCTTCCCACTTAACAGTTTCTTTAGTGTCTATGCAAGATTTAGTGATAAAAGCATAGTCGTTAGACATGTCTTTAAAAACAACCAATCTATAGTTTTTTGGGTGCAAATCAGCCTTCATTGTTCAATCTCCTTTTTGAGAGGTGCAAATATAGATTATTTTGAAACAAAAAAAAATAGAATTTTGAATTTCTTCGTAGTGAGGGATGGGGGGGTGAGGTATGAGGTGTGAGCTAATGGCTGATAGCTGACAGCTCAAAGCTATCGGGTAAAATTCGCTTACTCGAAATAGCGCCACTGAAGATAAGTGCATAACCCTTCGAGTTCAGGAAAAATAGAGAAGGCATTTACTCCAAGTGTATTGAGGTCGGTACGGATATTTTTAAACCTACTTGCAGATATTTTTACTTTAACTAATTTATCTTTAAATGTATCGACCTCATTCATGTAATTCATTTCAGTGATGTCTTTTGATGAAACCACACTAAATACACCCGACTGGTTGTTTATGCGTTGTTTTATGATACGGGGCCTGAAAACTTTGGTTTCTACAACATTAAAAGGATGTATAGCTTCAATTTTTAAATCAAAATCCTCCGAGCTTGCCATCAGTATCCAAACAACGGCTTGCTTTTGCTCGGAATCGTTGAAGGTATTGGTTCCCCCGGTGGCAAACCATAAGGCGGCTAAGGCATTATTGGACCAGTCTAGCAGCCGGGTTGGCAGGCCAAAATGTTGCCCCAGAGTAAGGTAATCCCAATCATCCAAAGGCATATGCTCCTTTATTAACAGAGGATTTGTTCGCTTAAATTCAAATAAGAGAAGCCTTTCCACATCGAGCAAATTGCCTTTCGCTTTCAATCTACAGATCTTGGGAATAAGCGGGTAATCTGCAACCTGCCCTCGAAACAGGAAATCCATAAAGTTGCCCTCGTTGAGCTTCTGCTCCTTATGCTGCTTAATTAATTTCAAATAATCTTCTATCGTTTCAATTTCAATCTCATCCATCACCAATATTTAATTATGGAAACCTCTAAAGACAGCCTTTTGTTAGCCTCGTCCTACCCTTCTCCGAAGGAGTCCTTTGGACAAAGGGGAAGAGTTATATGGAGTTTTTGAAGGTTCTCTTATTTGCCAGGCAATTTAAGGGTCCCTTCGCCAATTCTATTCTCCGACGGCTACCAATTATTGCTAATTCGTTATGCTATTAGGTTATTGTAATTTAATCCATCAGAGAAGGTATTTGTTTTACTTTTAGGCCTATTGCCCCACGCGCTGATGGACAACCATTTTGTCCTGTTGAAAGCAAATCACAACTATTTGGTCTTTACTAATTAAAATTTTATCGTTGTGGCTAATATAGTAAAGAACAAATCTGAAAGCAATTTGGACGAGACATCAGTAGAGTTTAGCGAAGTGCCTCCCACAGATTCAAGCTAAAAATGAGCCTCCAAACCCATCGGACATTTTCTGTCCTAATGAATTTTATGCTCTTTCCAAACTTCAACGCTGCTCCATTAGGTAAATGATTCCTCAGCCAGATATTGAATTCACTTTACTTTGCACACGATGAGTTGAAAACAGTAAAGGTTCACCCCTACTGCATTCTTAAATTTTTCCTAGCTTCGCGTAAACTTTATTTACAATTAATGAAACCCTCTCTTTTAAGTCTTTTTATTCTTTTTGCATTTTCTTTTTCAAAGGCACAGACTTCTGGCAATTCGGATACAAGCAGGCTCGAAAACAAGCCTGAGCCCCAAAAGTCCGAGAGCCAATTCCGGAAAAAGAAAAATGTAAGTAATAAGGCTTATGTGATGCGTAGTGCTTCATACCTCAACGATGTGGTTAGGCTTGAAGAAGGTTATACAGCATTGGATGGAGGCAGATACGCTATTAAGGATTATCTGGTAAAAGGGCGCGTTAACCTGATTTGCCTTACCTATGGTGTTTCGCTGGGCGCTACTTATGTTAACCGGGGCGAATCTTCTAAGCGCTATTATTTGCATCGCGAGGGCGATAACACTGCTTACCGCGAAGTATTTCTTACTAAAAATACCGCACCGGCGTCTAAAATTTTGTTGGGAGAGTCACAAACCTATAACGGCATGCTCAATACCAGAAAATCTTCTGGAGGTATGGCCGACATTTCAAAGGCTATTTTATCTGAAATGATGGCGGATAATGCCGAGGTTACCGAACAGATAGCAAAAGTTGAAAAGGTTACCGCTCGTAAACTCAAGGAATTAGTAAAACTCTACAATAAATAGCTGATTCCCGGAGCTTGTATATAACACACATGGCATGACTGATAAGTTTGATTTCTGGAAATAGAGCCCTTTTTAAGGGGCGGTCCATGAATTACCCCTGCATATTGTATCAGGTAATAAAAAACCATTACCCGGGTGGTTTTCTATTATGATTTATGCAATGAATGGTTCTCGGCTGGACGATTCATAAATTCTTGTTACGCATTTAGCCAAAACATTCTTTTTCTTGCCATCAATGTTGCAGTTTCTACCTGATAATATCTGTATCCACAGGAATATATCCTAAGTGCCGCGACAGTGAAAGGATCTGTCCTTTATGATGGAACTCGTGAGTAATAACGTGAGTGAATAACTTCAAGGGTGTAATTGATATTGCTTTGCTATCCAGGCTTAAATACACTTCTGTTTCCATTTTTTCTGAATAAGAATTAAGGAACTCTTCCATAAGCTCATCAATTTCAAGAAAGTATGCCTCAGCAATATGGGCATTGGTAACAGAACCCAATTCTTTGAAAGAAATTTCTTTTCCTAAGGCATGTTTACCGATCCAGTATTCATAGGTGTTGCCAATATGAACGAGAAGATTTCTAATGCTACCTTTGCCAAATAAAGCATTTTCCCTCAAAAAATCTTTCTCTGTAATGGTAGTACAATAGCTTAGCAGAACCATCCGGGAGGACTTTATAAAATTATATTGCTGCCTGAGTATTTCCATTGTTTACATAGCTATCTACAGGTTCAATTGTTTGCAGAAGTAAGGGTAAAAAACGCCCCTCCCACTATTCAGATAAAATGGTAATTCAATTAAAGCTGGGATATTTATATTTAGCACCTTTAATTTACTTTCAGCAATGATAAGCGACGCCGAATATTTCTCGCATTTATATGATATAGCCCGTGCCCTTAATAAAGAGTTTTCATTGCATTCGGCGCTTAAGAAGGCTTTAGAAAGAGCAGTGGATTTGCTGGAGCTTGAAACGGGTTGGATTTGGTTGTTACAAGGCGACAAATCTGTATACCTCGCAGCTTCGTATAATTTACCTCCTGCCTTAAAAGATCATCCCGAACGCTTAAGCGGCTGGTGCTTTTGTGTTGAGAAGTATTTGTCGAACAATATTCAGCAAGCCAGAAATATTAGCGAGATAGCCTGCTCGCGCTTAAAAAATATAAAGTCAGGAACGCAAGGCCTTAAGTTTCACGCCACCGTCCCTATTAGTATCGGAGAGCAGAAAGTGGGATTGATTAACTTGCTAAGCCGGGAATCTCATGAGCTGAACGAAAAACAATTATCGGTACTAAACACTATTGGCGAATTAATTGGTATCGCTATACAACGCACTCAAGGACAGGAGAGGTATTCTGATGAGGCTTTTAAAGGCGGAAGTTCCGTTGCAGAAATATTAAAACGGGTAGTCGCTCCAAAACTGGAGGAAATTCATTTCTCTCTTGCGGAAGCAAAAACATTAATTGAAGAAGGTGATTTAAAGCTGGCTCACCGAAACATTACAGCAGCGTTACAAGAAACCGCCACTTTAACCAAACAGGCTTCACACATTTTGGACGAATCTGCGGGGATTGAAAAGACAAAAACGGCGTCGGGCCCTATCCATTTTCCGGCTACACCATTAACCAAAAGGGAATTGGAACTATTGGCTTTGGTGAAGAAAGGCTTTACCAACAAGCAGATAGCCGAAACGCTTTTTATTTCAGAACGGACTGTGAAATTCCATATCACTTCCATTTTGTCCAAGCTTTTTGCCCGCACCCGCACCGAGGCAGTGAATATTGCCATACAGCGTGGGCTTATAGGTTTTTGATTTAACAAGCCTCTAACTGTACCATAGTACAGGTACAATTCTAGACTTTCGATAGTTTCTTACGCTAACCGCCTTCCTGATATTTGTCATGTCAGCCAAATGAATGGCTACATAAATCAGAAAGTAAATGAAAGTAACGATAGTATTGGGAAGTGCGAGAAAAGGCCGTCAATCACACAAAATAGCTCATTATCTTCAGCTCCAGCTGGCTACAAGAGCGGTAGAAACAGATTTAATAGACCTTGCTGAAGATCGGCTCCCGCTTTTGGAAGACTCACTTGGCTTTGAAGAACTAATTCAAAAAATCAGCGCCAGGCTTGCCGCCTCAGACGCCTTGATATTCGTTACTCCCGAATACCATGGCAGCTTTTCAGGAGTTTTAAAAAACGCGCTGGATTACTTCTGGGCCGAATTTCAGCGAAAACCTATTGGCGTAGCCACTGTGTCGTCTGGCAGAATGGGTGGTATTAATGCCTCTACACAGTTGCAGCATGTGATACTAAGCCTGGGTGCCTATCCCCTACCGCTAAAACTTCTTGTTCCGGAGATCCATAACGCATTTGAGGCTTCATCAAATCAGCTAAATGATACAATAACTGAATCGGCCCGAAAATTTCTGAACGAATTCTTATGGTTCTCCGAAGCGATTGCTGATAAAAAGTTGCAACAGATACAAAATTTAGAAAACGCCTAACATATATCCAATGGAAACTACCATCAAACAAACAGAGAAAAACAAGCAAATTATTAGTAAGCTTTACCTGGAATGCCTGAATAAGCGCAGATGGGATCTACTAAAAGAGATAATTGACGAAAACTATGAGGGCCCAGTACCGGGAAAAGGGCCTGCGGCATTTAAAGGGGCCGTTGAAAATATTCTGGAAGCTTTCCCTGATCTACAGTTTACTATCAACGACTTGCTGGCGGAAGATAACAAAGTGGTGGTGAGATGGCTATGGGAGGCAACCAACGAAAATCCCTTTAGAGGTTTTCGCGCTAGTGGCAAAAAGGCCTCTGTAAATGGAATTGCGATTTTTGAGTTTGGGGAAGACAAGGTAATCCGCTCCTGGCTGCAAAATGAAAAGCTTGAATTAATGAAACAGATTGGCGCGATAAGCTTTTAAACTTTGAAAAAAGAAAATGCCTGGTATTATGCCGATACCGGGCATTTTCTTTTTTATTCAAACACATTAAAGCTATACTTTTGATAGATTAACCTTATTTTACAAAAATTAACCTTTACGCACCCATTGCATGAAAATAAAACGATTGAAAATAGTAATTGCTCTAGTTAGTTTCCTTCAAATTTTAACGGTAAATGCCCAAAAAAATTATTCTATTGAGGGATTCATTACAGGAATAAAAGATAGCACATTAATTTCTTTAGGTAGAAATGATGGAAACCTGATTTCCACTATTGCTACAGATACGGTTATTGGGGGCAAATTCAGGTTTAGTGGTAAAATAGATCATGCCGAGGCGTTTATGATTTTAGGCAGAGGGCCAGGCTTTCCATCTATGTGGCTCGATGTATGGGTTGCGCCCAACACCACTGTCAAAATTAGCGGCAGCGATAAATTTCTTAAAACCTGGAAGGTGGAAAGCCCTATTAAACAGCAAAAAGAGTTAAATCTTTACATCGAGGCTACTAAAGCTGAGCTTAACCAGTTGCAGCGACTGTCAGTGTCTCGAACGGCTATTTTTGAAAAGTTACAAAAGGCGAGCCCCGAAGATCGAAAAAAAGCAAAACCAGGTATTGACTCCATAGGCCGTTTGCAAGACTCACTCAGCGTTCTTATGCATCAAAAAGAAATAACGCTACTATCAAACAGGGCTATTTCACCTATTTGGATGGACAAATTAAACGGGCTGGCAATGTCGGTTAAATACACCCATAAAGACCTCCGACAGCCTGTAATTAAATTATACAACAAACTAAACAACGCACAAAGAGAAAGCCCTAAAGGAAGGGAAATCGCTGCATATTTATACCCTCCGCGGGTGGTTAAAAACGGCGAGCCAATGGCTGATACAGCATTATACACACTGGAGGGGAAGGCGTCTTCTCTGGCTCAATTCAAAGGCAAATATCTGTTGCTTGATTTCTGGAGTATTGGCTGTGGCCCATGCATCTCGGCTATGCCTGATTTAAGAAAGGTGTCTGAAGTGTATAAGGATAGCCTGACGGTGATCAGCCTAAGCGTAGACTCCAAAAAGGAAATTTGGAAAAAAGCCTCAGCGCAGGAAAAAATAAGCTGGGTAAATCTTAGCGATGGAAATGGCATGGCTGGTATCGCTGCCCGATACGGAGTTCAGGGAATTCCTCACTATGTGATTATTTCACCATCTGGGGAGGTTCTCACCTCGTGGACAGGGTTTAGCAAAGGCGAGACGGAAGAAAAAATAAAGAAGTTCATCCATTAAGGGTAGCGGTTTAGTTACTTATGGCATTTTCAATCTGGTAAAAACCCAACCCTCTTGCTGGTTCAAACCTGCGCTTGGGCCATAACAGGAGATTTGATTCAGGGTTAATCGCTCTGATTCGATCGTCGTCCGGAGGCATCAGCTTTAAAAAAGCAAAATATAGAGATGACATTGGGCGATACACAGGTTAGCCCGCTTTGTCATTCCGACGATAGGAGGGCCTCGAAGAAGCATTTGGGGCCGTTAAAAACAACCAAGAGCCAGATAATCTTAAGCGCTTTATAATGCGTATTGCCTAGGATCTCTCCTGCCGTCGAGATGACAAAACGCTTTATTTAAAAACGACTGAAAATGAATATGATATAAAAGATATATTATAAGACATCGAAGCAAAGGAGGAGTGGATGGATGCCCTGAGGATCTCCCAATCGAAGGTAGAACGCTCTGAACAAAGCATTCCATTCCAGGAGATCCCTCACCCATAAAGGGATTCAGGATGACGAGCCTCTTAGGATTGCAGCGCTCTGAACCAAAATATCATCTCTGCTTTTTATGCTTGAAAAAAATCACCCACTACCTATAACGTAAAGTTTTAGGCCGGCTTTTTATGAGGTTTTCACCTTTGCTAACTAAGGAACTACTTCCAACTCTTCTTTCTCTTACTTTTTTCTTGGCAAAAAAGAGTAACAAAAACCCAAGAAAAGAACGATGCTTCCCCCCACAGGCTCAAGCGGGCTCGCCGTTCTTTTCAGCCCAACGCTCAGCTCTCCGCAACAAGGGGCTACAAGCGTTCAATGGAATTGCCTTCGGTGAATGTCATTTCCGCTTTCGGTGTTTGAAAAAAATGAAAAACTACCCATGACATAAACTTTTCAGATAGCTTTATGCGAACGTTTCTTCCTTGATAACTCAGGGGGCTGCCTCTAACTCATTTTTCTCTTACTTTTTCTTGATAAAAAGTAAGCAAAAATCAAG
>Ga0307408_100002024_pt1 | contig 14624 bp, 15 predicted proteins | sample 322Cmetagenome_FD_202116 | JGI IMG/M metagenome (GOLD analysis project Ga0307408, IMG submission 202116) | Maize rhizosphere microbial communities from greenhouse at UC Davis, California, United States - 322HYB-C-3 | ecosystem: Host-associated > Plants > Roots > Rhizosphere > Soil | place...
ACTTTTCTGCCTCTTTATATACCTGTTAAATAAAAAGATAAAGCACGGACCCGCTCATCCAGAGGAAGATATAGATCATAGTCCGCGACTGAAAACAATGGCAAACGAACTTGGATATACAAACTAATGGCAACTATTTTCGGACTTGACTATCAAACACTTTGGTTTCTCGTAGTAGGCGGAGTGTTTACAGGATATGCTATTTTAGATGGATTTGACCTGGGAGCAGGTGCATTGCATTTGTTTTTCAATAAAGAAACCAGCCGTCGTATTGCATTAAATGCGATTGGTCCGGTTTGGGACGGTAATGAGGTTTGGCTGGTGATAGGAGGAGGGGCCTTGTTTGCAGGCTTTCCCGGCGTTTATGCTGCCGTCTTTTCAGCATTCTATGTGCCCTTTATGCTCTTTCTAACAGTCCTTATCTTCCGTGCAATTTCCATTGAATTTAGAAGTAAGGAATCTATGTTGTGGTGGCGGGCTATGTGGGATGTTTGCTACTGTTTGTCCAGCGCCACTATTGCATTTCTATTGGGGGTAGTTTTAGGAAATTTACTCGTAGGCATCCCAATTGATTCAAAAGGAAACTTTACCGGAACATTAAGTTACTTTTTAAATCCTTATGCGGTGATGGTTGGCATAACAACGCTATCCTTATTTATGATGCATGGCGCCATTTATCTGGTAATGAAAACGGAAGATCGTTTGTACGCCAAACTCACGGTTATGGTAAGAAATACAACTATATTCTTTTCCATATCTGTTTTATTGTTGAGCTTCTATACATTACTCTACATACCGCATCTAACCAACGCCATCAGGCAGAACAGCTGGATGTTCTTCATTCCGGTGGCCATGGTGTTTGCAATAGCCAATGTTACTCGCATGGTAGCGAAGAGGCAATATCGTTTTGCCTTTATCTCATCCAGTGTAACCGTAAGTTTATTGCTGATTATTGTAGCCGTTGAACTTTACCCCAACATGGTTATCTCCACCGTTAATCCTCAATTCAATCTAACGGTGTACAATTCCGCCTCTTCAGAAAAATCACTTGGCATTATGTTGCTGGTTGCAGCCATTGGTGTGCCGCTTGTTGTTGCTTACACCACCTTTGTTTTCTGGACTTTTAAAGGGAAGGTAAAATTGGACGAAATGAGTTACTAATTTTATTAACTCTCATAATCGAAAAAAAAGGTATAGGGATTAATCCCTATACCTTTTAAATTCTACCTGCTTACCGGTGGCACCAGTGTACTTCACCTTGCAGGAGCTGGCGCAAACTACTATAGCTAGCACCAGGAGAGCGTTAAGTATCCTCATAGTTGAAGTTCCATCAAAGTTAAGAAAGTGTAGTAATATTTCACTATCAATAATCCAATAGTTTAAAAGATTGTTACCTTTTCTTTATAAAAATTAAAAGTCCGTTAAATTATTAGTTCAAAAACAAGCAGTTATAACAAATTGGAGATTTTAGGTGTGAAGGAAAGTGTGAAGCAATTATCGGTAAGTAAATTAATAACGTAATTTTTAGATTAAAGGCCCTTAAACTTTTAAAGTCATTTCGGGTGAATCAGGAGAATAGGTATACTTAACAAGGATCAAGCGAAAATTTGAGCGGAATCGAAATACTGTCAGGAGCGAAAATTCATTGTCAAAACAACAAGGCCGCTACGGTTGATGCTGGCAGGAAAAATGAAACCAGATGATGCCACTGTGCTTCAACGAAGAGTGCGAAAAAAGAATGCCCTCATCAATAGCCCGGAGGGCTGCAAGGTGCATCAGTTGGTTCACGAAGTAAAGAGATAGCGATAAAGGATGATGAAGCTATACCGTGGAATTAACCGAGGAAAAAAGGGAAACTCGTCAAAGCAATGGGTTATTTACACGTGTCTGTTTTTCAAGGTGTAAATGGTCTCACTGCGTTCGGCATTAGTTCTTTTTGTCAAGTTTTAACGATAGAAATTGATACCAATTAAAGAAAAGCAAGTTTACAAGCTTTGGGCATGGCCTTTTTTCTAAGGGAAAAAGAACGAAACCCAGCCAACCAGGCGAGCGGAATCGAAGCAAGCCACTCATTATCCTGAGTATCATTATTCGAAGATCCTTACGTCTCCTCAACTTTTCAACTTGCTCCCTTAATATTTCAATCGATCCTTATTCATCATCTTCAGTATCGTCATCGCTGGGAGTGTAGCTTGCAATAGCCTTACCCAATAACTGAGCTTCTTCGTTTTCGGTAAAGATGGGAGCATCCGTGTCCGAATCGATTACAATCCAAAGCTCTTCAGTGTCTTTTTGAATCTTTAGATATTCCTGGCCTTCAAGATAAATAGTATAAATATCATTCTCTTCGGGAAATACTGCATAAGTAAAACCGTTAAGTTCAATATCAAATGGTTCTTTCATAATTTGGGTGAGATACTATGACCTTAATACCAAACATGAGCTGTCGTTTAATTCTGCCTTGTGATAGCTACAGGAGTGAAGGTAACTCGAAATATCCAAGAGTTAAACAGCTGTTCGGTTAAATATTCTTCCAAGGAAATAATCTGGAAATAGAGAAATAAGATTAGCGGAAATAGCTTTAGAAAATCAATACATATTTAAACGGAAGACTAAATCAAGATAGTTCCCCCGTTTAAATATTGTATAATATCTGGTGCTAAAAGGCAGGCTTAGCCGTTGCGATTTATGCGAGGTCTTCTCGGTTTATTTCCAGAGCCACCATCATTACCGCCGCCGTTTTGAGGGCGAGGAGATCTGTAATTATTTCCTCCTTCCTGGTTGCCGTAGCTGCGACCCTGATTATAGCCGCCGCCCTGGTTGCCATAATTGTTATTGTCCCGGTTATAACCACTGTTGTTATCTCTGTTATAGCCACCGCCGCCTTGGTTGCCATTGCCATAGTTATTACCTTCACGATTATAACCACCGCCCTGGCCTTGATTGCCATAGCTATTTCCATCCCTGTTGTAACCGCCACCCTGGCTATTGCCATAGTTACCTCTGTTGTTCTGATTACCATAGCCGCCACCACCTTGTGGCCTACCGTAGCCGGTATTTTGCTTATTATACGGCTTACTGTAGTTGTTCTGCTTACCTCTCTGTGGCTTCTGCCACTGAACTTTTTGAGCTCTTTCTCTGGGTTGCTGAACAGGTTTAGCTTTAGGTTCTTCAATCACAGCATGTTTAACGCTGATGATATCTTCATCAATAGAGCCTTCGTGCAGATTCAGAATTGCAAGGTCTGCATTTTCCTTGCTGTCCATATCTACAAAACCAAAACGCCTGCTAATTCCGGTACGTTTATCTCTAACAATCTTAACAGCTTCTACCTGGCCGAAAGCTTGAAAAATATCTTTCAATTCTTCTTCTTCCAGATCGCGGGGAAAGCCTCCAACAAAAACTCTTGACATATAATTTTACAATGGGGGTAGATAAATGTATTTTTTTAACGCTACCTGCTTTTTTACGATAATCCCAGTATTGAGATACAGGATTTTTTTATTATAAAGTTTCTAAATTATTAATACAAAGACTTTTAAACTGATTTACAATACTTCTCCGAATGTGTGATTCTGAAAATATTCAATAACCTTAATACTTATTTAAGCAGGTAATAGTTTAATCATCAAACTTATGATATACAAATATATGATTTTTTAATGGCAAGATTAAATCTTTTGAAAAAACACACGAAGAAAATTATTGACTTATCTAGTGCACTTATTTTTGCCCATTTGTCACCTATTTATATAAGGTAAGGTAAAAACTATTAGAGAAAACCTGTATTATCAGTTTATTTTTCCTGCAATAGTTGATAAACTTTGTAAACTAAGACGCTATTCTAATAGAACGCCTTCCACTGCAATAAGTTTTTCTATTCCTCAGGAAAAAAAAGGGCCTTTAATTCAGTGGCGTCATCTGGTTTCATTTTCCCTGCCAGCATCAACCTTAGCTGCCTTCTTCTTAAAGCACCGTCGTATAATTGCATTTCTTCTTCGGTTTCGGGAATAACTTCCGGAATACGAAGAACCTTGCCGCCCACGTCCTGAGACACAAATGTGTAATAAGCCTCGTTGCTCTTCGCTTTGTCGCCTGAAATTTTCTCGGTCCAAACTACAAGTCTCACTTCCAGTGAGCTATGAAAAGCACGGGTAACTTTTGCTTTTATAGTTACCACATCACCCAGCTTAATAGGCAGTTTAAAGGAAACATTATCAACGGAAACTGTCGCTGCTATACTATTACAATGTTTCTGAGCCGAAATAGAAGCCGCAATATCCATCCAGTGCAATAACCGGCCTCCCATTAAATTATTTAAAGCATTGGTATCGTTTGGCATAACTAACTCATTCATTATGGTTAGCGATTCCTCTGCGGTTTTCGAAATAACAGTCATTAAAACAAAGGTAGGTTAAATGTGAAATCTTTCATTAATCTTCTGGCAAAATTACGTTTTCTTATTAAATGTAAACAATTGATTCGGTAACATCCCCATAAAGAAACATTCGCATGATAAAACTAACCAAAACATTCCGCCACGAGGCATAAACTGATATTATAAACTCTGGGGCTTTATGAAAACCAAAATCAAATGACCAAGGTTATTATTTACACACGATCGTTATGGAAGAATTTCACAAAAGAACAGATACTGCCGAGGGTGGTGATACCTGGAAAAGAATTGAAGAAGCGTTATCTGATGCTGACATACTCGATTATAGCGAAGTAATTGTGGAAGACGGCAAAGAGATTACCTTAAATATAGATGTAGATTTAGGTGGAGGATTTGAAGGAGGATTTGCAAGCACAGCTTTAAGTGCCGTATTGCCACATAATACCTTATTTCGGTTTGCAGTACACAGGGAAGACTTCATAGATGAAATTGGTAAATTTTTTGGTATGCAAGATGTGAAAGTTGGTTATGTTGATTTTGATAAAAAAATGATCATAAAAACCAATGACGAGGAGAAAGTAAAGAGTCTCTTTTCAAGCGACGAAATAAGGAGTACGCTGCTTGACTTAAGCAACTTTTCTCTGGGTATCCATAGTCACAATGTATCGCATTCAAGGGAATCGTTTTTGGAATTGGTTATTGATGACGCCGTGACCGATATCACGTTGATTAAAAAGCTACACCACTGCTTTTTATTGGTGTTAAAATTTATTGAAGATCAACTTCCAGTAAGCGATCTGAGAATTGAAAGCTAAAAAATTGCCCTGAAACAGAACGCTTCAGGGCAAAACATCAAAATCTAAACTTTACACTTTAAACATAGATCTTTAACTCGCTGCATTGGCAGCCCTAGACTCATCTTACTCGTTTAGTAAAGAGTTAAAATTGGTGCCAGAATTATGAATCAATAATAAAATGTTGATTTTTAGCTATTTAATATTTTTTATTACTGAAATTCTGTTCTTTCGATGTAGAAAACTTCGTCAACATGTTTAAATGTTTACTGTGATGTATAATGTTGCCTACAGATCATCTGCCCGCTGTCAGCATTTGTCCTGTTAAGTAATCGTTTATGAAAAATTATTTCTAGAACGATAGAATTCCGAGAGGGCTGATGATTCTGAAAGGTTAAAAATGGTTGATAGACTCCATGGAGAGGCTCAGATCTGCGCCTTAAAATTAGGAGACCTTCAATCGGGCTTTTAAGGTTTCTGAAAGCTTGTGTGAAACTGCTATTATATCCTCAGCAACATGAGTGTTATTAGAGATAACCAGATCTGCGCTGTCTTTATAAGGCAAAAGGTAATCTCTGTAAGCCGGGAGTACATGATTTACCCATTGGTACTTAATCATTTCTTCTGTATATCCACGCTCTACAATATCACGTTTGATGCGTCTTTGTAATGTAATTTCTTCTTCGGCATCAAGAAATATACGCATATCAAACAGCTCAGCTATTTCCTTAAAATGGAAAACGAATAAGCCTTCAACAATAATAATAGGAGCGGATTTGAGTGTAAGTATTCTTGCTTTGTCTTCAGCTACATTAAACGTATACTCTTTTTTTTGTACTGTACCGCCGGCGATTAATGTTTTTAAATCATCAAGTTCTCTCGAATCATCTATACAAACAGGCAGATCGAAATTTATCCAGCCATTTTCATCAACTGGTTGCGTTGCCATAGGGCGGTAATAATCATCCTGTGAAATAAGGGTAACCTCATTCTCCTTAAAATGATTGAGAAAACATCTTAGAAAAAACGTTTTTCCCGATCCGCTACCTCCGCCAATTCCAATAACAAAAGGCTTATTCATTAGGCATTGCGTAATCAATATTTACCAGGAAACGCTTATCTAGCGCCCCTAGCTGGTCTGCAGTTGCTTTGGTTAAAACAATAATAGCATCTTTAGTTGTTTCGTTTTCTGTAAACTTTCCTACAACCTTCACAAAGGTAACTCTATCGGTCATTGGGTTCGTAACCCTAACGATCGTTCCAATAGGTGCCGTTTTATGAAGAGCAAGCATCTTTGAGTTGTCAAGGCTTTCGTCATCAAAAGAAACTGCAATCCCTTTTTCATTTATCTCGGAAACACCTAAACGTCCGGCTCGGTTTTTAGGCTTTTCTATTACAGGCTTAGGAGCTTCTCCAGTTGAAGCTTCAACTGGTTCTGTCGGTGTATTTGCGCCGGCAGGGCTGGTTGTATGTGTCTGAGCTGCTGTTTCAACTTTGAGCTTCGTTTGTTCGTGAACAGGTAACGTTTGTCCCACATCCGTTTTTGTAACCGCAGTTGCTTGACCTTGCTTAATTTTTAAAACCTGCCCGATACTCAAATTATTAGAAGTAAGATTATTAAGCAGTTTAATATTATCGACCGTTGTGCCAAACTTTCTTGAAATAGCGAACAGAGATTCCTTTGGCCCAACCTTATATTCCACAAGTTCTCCCGCCGGAATAGCTTCTGCTTTTGCACTGTTATTATTCCTTGCACCCGCTATAGCGAATGGTCTTTGAGTGGGTACTTTAATCAGTGTACCAATATTAAGGCTAATGTTATTGTTGAAACTAATAATTTCCTTGGGAGCAACATTGTAAAGTCGTCCAATGGAATAGTATGATTCTTTAGGCGCAACCTTGTGTAAAATCACCTGGTTTCCATTGTTATTTTCTACTCCAACTGAATCTATTGTTGCAGCATAGGTTTGTACCGCGAAAAAGGCACAAAGAGCTGTCAGTAAAGAACGCATTGATCTCTGTTTTATTAATTTGCAATTATACTAAATAGGAAACAATTTCCCGTTTCTCATCACGAATGCAGAATAAATTACTGCGAGTAATGAAAAACGCTTCCGGATTTAATTTTAGTATACCCTGGGCAAGGTCTTCTTTAAGCAAAATAGTATCCCCCTCATTAATAAGCAATTGTTGCGTGTAAGAATTGCCATTTTTTAAGTGATAGCAATATATGTCCTTATTATTGTAATGAAGAAAGGCAATTTCTGAGACGATAATATTTTCAAAATTCACCGGCAATTTATCATCGGACGACAGATATTCAGGCAAGACAACCTCTCGTTTAAGAGAAATCCAATTTTGAATCCGGCTTTGAATAGTGCTTCCATCTCTGGCATTCAACACATCAAACCAAACGGGCTGAACCTTTGGGTCGAAAACTATAAGTCCGTCACCCGAAATATCGTGAAAGGTTTTGTTAAACGATTGCCATAGTACACCGCCGTCTGAATTTAAAGCAATTATTCCCTTATACTGTGGACTTTCTTTGCTCAAAAGAATATTCAAATACACTATACCATTGCTAACTCTGCCAAGGCTTCTGGCCCAACTATCATCAACACTAACATCCCGAAACAAAACCGAGCCATCTTCATAATTAAATAACGAAAAACTTGCCGTATGATTCTCAACATCGCGGGCTTCTATGGCAATCAACGGCTTTGCATCATCTACCTCAATCTTCCATATTATTCCTTTGAACTTTTCGGCCAAAGTCTGTTTTATACTATATTTATTATCAGAAAGCATTTTCAAAGAAAATTATTTACTTATGTATTACCTAAAACAATCCATATTATTTTTCCTGATTCTTTGTTCATCCGCCGTATTAGCTCAGAGAAAGACGGTTTACATTTATGAAATTAAATCGGAAATAGGTCCTGCGGCATGGAATTTAACCAAAAAAGCTTTTCAAAGAGCTTCGGAAGAGAATGCTGCTGTGATGCTAATTGAGCTGAATACCTATGGCGGCATGGTAGATTATGCCGACTCCATCCGGACGAAGATTATAACTGCGCCATTCAAAACTATTGTTTTTATTGATAACAATGCTGCTTCTGCTGGCGCCCTCATTTCTATAGCATGCGATAGAATATATATGGCAAAATCAGCCAATATTGGCGCTGCAAGTGTGGTGAATGAAAAAGGGGAGGTGCTGCCCGAAAAATATCAATCATATATGCGCGGACGGATGCGTGCAACAGCCGAAGCAAAAGGGCGCAATCCAATCATAGCTGAAGCATTTGTGGATCCAGACATCGATATACCGGGCGTAAAGAACAAAGGAAAGGTGCTTACTTTAACAACTGCCGAAGCAATTAAAGCTGGTTACTGCAATGGGCAAGCTGACAATATAAGCGCTATTCTTAAAGCAGAAAAACTAAATCAGTACCGAATAATTAACCATAAGGAGAGCGTATTAGATAAAATTTTGGGCTTTCTTATCAGTCCGGCGATAAGTGGAATACTTATATTTTTAATTATTGGTGGGATTTATTTTGAGATGCAATCGCCAGGTATTGGCTTTGCCCTGCTGGTAGCTATAGTAGCGTCGCTGCTTTATTTTGCACCTTTATATCTGGAAGGCCTTGCTGAACATTGGGAAATCGGTCTCTTCATCTTTGGTATTGCATTGCTTCTGGTGGAAATTTTCGTTATACCCGGCTTCGGCGTAACGGGAATCGTAGGCATTATTTGTATTATCGGTGGCTTAGCCCTAAGTATGGTTTTAAATGATTGGTTTGATTTTACGGTAACCGGCTCTGAGAAACTTACAACAGCAGTAGCAACCGTTTTGGGATCAATGATTTTATCGGTAGTGCTCTCGATATTCTTTGGGAAATCGTTAATGAGCACTCCAGCTTTTCAGCGACTGGTTTTAAAAGACGAACAACAATCCAATCAGGGCTACGTGTCTGGAAGACAAGATTTGGGTTTAGCCAGCAAAACGGGTTACGCTAAAACCGATTTACGTCCGTCAGGAAAGGTTGTTATTGACGATAAGTGGTATGATGCTGTTTCCCTGGATGGTTTTATTGAATCGGGCAGTAATGTATTGGTAATTCGACAGGAAAATTATAACGTGTTTGTTCGAAAAGTAAACACTTAAAAACCTTTATGAGTCATTCCGGTTGATCCTGCTAAATAAAAATAGTAATTCATGGATGCAGAAAAAATTGGATTAAAGGAAGTAAAAATTAAACCAGTAGTAGATCATTTGAACGACTTACTAGCGAACTATCATATTCATTATCAAAAGCTGAGAGGATGCCACTGGAATGTAAGAGGGCAGAGCTTTTTTACGTTGCATGCCAAGTTTGAAGAGCTTTATACAAACGCTATCGAAACCATAGACGAGCTGGCAGAACGCATTTTAACCTTGGGGAAATCGCCAATAAGCACCTATAAAGAATATCTTGTAATTTCTAAAATTAAGGAAGTTCCAACAGAAGACACAGAGGACATTCAATTGGTTAATGCCATTTTAGATGACTTTTCAATTCTTATAGAATTAGAAAGAGAAATCATGGAACTAACATCGGCATCCAATGACGACGGGACCAATGATATGATTAACCGATTTATACAATTCAAAGAAAAGAACACCTGGATGCTTCGGGCATTTTGCGGCAAACATTAAATTCCTTCTGCAGGTGGTGGCGGTTTAATAATACCGCCATTTTTGTCTTCTGGCAGTACAAACGCCTTGTACTGAGGATTATGAAGCATCTGATTGATGTTTAATAATTTGTGATCAATCTCTTCCACACAACGCTTCACCTCACTTATCAGCTCCTGGTCGTCAATTAAATCTTCATCATCTAAAATCAATAAACCTTTTATGGTTGATATCGGGCTCCTGATTTCATGAGACAGGTGAGAGGAGTACTGAGAAAGCTTTAGATTCTTCACCTGAAGATCCTGAGTCCGTTCCTCAATAATATTTTCAAGGTTTTGATTTACTTTATTAAGGTTTTCTTTTTGAACTGAGATCTCTTCGTTAAGCTCCTGCATCTGCTTCAGTGTTTTTGCTTTCTTGCGAGTTTGAATAACAAGAAGAGCTATAACTGCAAATGAAAGTAGAAGAACTATTGCAGAAGCTATAATTATTACCTTATTTCTTTTTTGTTTTTCAAGTAAAAGTTCTGTCTGTTTTTGCTTTTCCAGAAACTCGTATTGATCTTTACTGAGTGTGAATTTTTTACTTACCAATTCCCTAATAGAAACACTATCCTGACGGTAAAGCGTTTCTAAATAACCCAAAGCTTCATTATGATTTCCTCTGGCTTTTTCTAAATAATAGTACTCTTTTAAAATGTTGTAGTACCCTTTTTTATTATTTAATCTTTTTACAAGCGATAAATCTTCTTGTATAATGCGTTCAGCGGTTTCATACTGCTTTTTATTTATATATATATCCGCAAGATTAAGATTAACCGAAATAAGTCGGGGGCTAAATTGTTTTTTTAAGCAAATGTCTTTACATTGAGTAAAGACAGCCAAAGCTTCATCATTTTTATTTTGCTCTGATAATAAATAACCTTTGGTACTGAGAATTATAGATATAGCTGATGAGTCCTTTTTAGCAGAAAAATACTTATAGCTTCTGGCAAGATTGGCCAATGCGTTTGAGTATTTCTTTTCACGTGCAAATATATCAGCAATATTAATTGAACATCCTGCAACTATTTCATCTAATCCCGCCTTGTCTGCAATCTCAACGGCCCTATAATAATAAGCAAGCGCTTTTTTTCTATCATAAAGTTTATAACGATTTCCTATATTATTATAAACCATGGCCTCTCCATATTTATGCCCGTGCTTTTTAAATAAAGTTAATGCTTGAAGGTATAGCGCTATTGTCTTATCATCACCAACTGATGTAGCGACGTATCCAACTCCTTTCAAACGATAGGCTTCGGCCATCCCCAACTCAAAGTTTATCTTTTGTGCCAGCTGCAATGCCCGATTTGCCGTTAAAAGCGTTTTTTCAGGATCGGTATGGCGAATTTTTTCAGCATATTTATTTAATTGCTCTACACGCAAACTATCTGCCTTAAATTGTTGTTGATTACAATAAGATGCTGATAGGTTAAAAAAATAAATAAAAAGGAAGATTTTTAATTTCATCACTTTGATCAGGACGACAAAATACAAAAATAAATTTATACTGTATCAGATATAATTTATTGCATGAAATTACATATTATTTTTACATTTATATTTTAAAACACCCAATCTAAACAACATGAAAAAAGTTTTATTAATCGCTTTTGTCGCAGGGGTTTCATTTAGCTCCTGTAAAAAGGATGGAGATGCCCAGCCTGAAAAAATTAAAATTGAGAAGAAAACGTTAGACGGTGAAGGTGGCGATGATGGCAAAGGGGATGATGGTAGTGGAAGTTGGGGCGGAGGAGGCGGTGCATAATACCCGCCATTCTTTCAGTTTCTGAAATAATGCCACTTAGGTCTTCCGGTTATGCCTATCTTTGCGAAAAACCGATTTATGCAATTTATTAAAAATTACGTGGAGCAGCACAAACAGCGTCTTTTAGACGAATTGTTTGTGCTGCTTCGTTTTCCATCCATAAGTGCCGATCCACGGTACAAAGAAGACGTATTTAAAACAGCCGATTTTGTTGCTCAAAAACTGAAGGATGCTGGCGCAGACAATGTTGAAGTGGTAACTACAGGTGGTTATCCGGTTGTTTACGGCGAAAAAATCATTGACTCGTCTCAGCCAACCATTCTGGTTTACGGGCATTACGACGTGCAACCACCTGATCCCCTGGAACTCTGGGAAACACCTCCGTTTGAACCAACTATTCGGGATGGAAAGATTTTTGCACGTGGGGCATGCGACGATAAAGGGCAATTTTATATGCACATTAAAGCCTTTGAATTGATGTTGCAAACAAATTCTTTGCCGTGTAATGTAAAATTCATGATTGAAGGGGAGGAGGAAGTAGGTTCAGACAACCTGGCGCCTTTTGTTATTGAAAACAAGGATCGACTAAAAGCAGATGTCGTATTAATATCGGACACAGCTATGCTAAGCCTGGAAACACCATCCCTGGAGACTGGCTTAAGAGGATTGTCATATCTTGAAGTTGAAATAACTGGCCCGAATCGCGACCTGCACTCTGGTGTATATGGAGGTGCAGTGGCAAATCCCGCAACCATTCTTTGTCAAATGATAGCTTCGCTACATGATAAGAACAATCACATTTTGATTCCTAATTTTTACGATGATGTTTTGAGTCTAAGCGAAGAGGAGAGGGAACTGCTAAATTCTGCTCCGTATGATGATGAAGAGTATAAGAAGGATCTTGGCGTAAGCGAATTATGGGGTGAAAAAGGTTATACAACATTTGAGCGCACGGGCACCAGGCCAACATTAGAGGTAAATGGCATTTGGGGAGGTTATATTGGCGAGGGCGCGAAAACGGTGCTGCCATCAAAGGCTTCCGCTAAAATTTCAATGAGATTGGTTCCAAATCAAAGTTCTGAGAAAATTACAGCGCTGTTTAAAACCCATTTTGAAAAAATTGCTCCAGCTGGCGTTACTGTGAAAGTTACACCACATCATGGTGGCGAGCCAGTTGTTACGCCAACTGATAGTGTCGCATTTAAGGCTGCTCAAAAAGCTATCGAGGAATCATTTGGAAAAAGTCCGGTAATTACCCGTGGCGGCGGAAGTATTCCAATTGTAGCTTTGTTTGAAAAAGAACTTGGAATAAAAACAGTATTACTCGGCTTTGGACTAGATAGCGACAATCTGCATTCGCCAAATGAAAAGTATGATCTTGCCAATTATTATAAAGGCATTGAGACAATTCCGTTATTTCATAAGTATTTTGCCGAGCTAAGCTCAGCAACTTAAAGAGAACATTAAGGCGCAAGCAAGGGAAGAGCTTTGCGCCTTAATTATTTGAATTTACTATTTAACATAATATTAATTATGAGACAAATATATCTTGATACTTTTTTGTCATAGAGAGTTGTTATTCTTCAAACTATTTCCAAAATGGTGCGTTTTTCAAAAGAATCAAGCTTGATAATCATTACCCATGAAAACTACATATCCGGAAAACTACACCAAACAGTTACAGCGTTTACTGGGATTAGTAAACGATAGTCGTAAGCATTTTGAAGAATCTCTTGATAAACTTAATTCGCAGGAATTTAAAGATTTTTTAAAGCAATTACTGATTGAACGCGAAGCCGTAGAAATTGAATTGAAAAATCGAATCATAAGACTTGGCGGCGATCCGACTGAAAGCAACATTGGTTTTTTGTCGGGATTGGAACGTTCATGGCAAGCCTTTAAAGCAAAGGCCGCAGGTACCGGTGATCAGGAAATTCTTGAGGGTTGCCGGAATGTAGATCAAACCGTATTAGATGGTTACGATGATGTTTTGCAAGGGACAATTCTTGAAGATGAGGAACTGAAATATTTCATTTCATCTCAAAGATATACCATAAATCAGTCCTTTTTAGAACTCGACGACAAGTACTTCTCTTTGTTTAAGAATGACAACACAATTGGCTAACTATGAGATCGATATGGAAAGGATCAATTGGTTTTGGATTGGTTAACATTCCGATAAAGCTTTATTCTGCAATTCAGACCAGTTCGCTTGGATTGGATATGCTGGACAGCAAAGATCATTCAAGAATACGCTTTAAACGAGTTAATGAAAGAACCGGTAAAGAAGTTCCATATGAACAAATAGTTAAAGGTTATCTGATAGATGATAAGTACGTTATTCTGGAGGACAAAGACTATGAAGCTGCAAGTCCGGAAAAAACTAAAGTAATTGAATTGGAGAATTTTGTAAATATTGAGGAAGTGAATCCGATGTTTTACGAGACCTCCTATTATGCCGAGCCTGAAACCCAAGGCAGGAAAGCTTATGCCTTGCTGCATAAGGCGCTTCAAAAATCTAAAAAGGCAGGCTTGGGCAGATTTGTATTACGAACCAGTGAAAACCTTTGCATCCTCCACCCTATTGGCAAAGTCATCGTAATTTCGAAAATCCGATTCGCTGAAGAGATCAGATCTTCTGAAGAAATCTTAACTCCCGATTCTATGGAGGTTAGCAAAAAGGAATTGGATATGGGCCTGGCTTTGATCAATCAGTATAGTTCAGAATTTGAAATTGAAAAGTACAAAGACGAGTACCATCACGAATTAATGAAAATTATTGAGGCTAAGGCTAAAGGAAAACATCCAACTATCAAAAAACTTAAACCTCAGAAAACAAGCGAAGATAACTTGTATGATATGCTGATGCAGAGCCTGGATACGTCTACATCCCGCAAAGGAGCGTAATTGAAAGCAGGTTGAAGGGAAATAAAATAGTGCCCCTCTC
>Ga0307408_100002025_pt1 | contig 14622 bp, 13 predicted proteins | sample 322Cmetagenome_FD_202116 | JGI IMG/M metagenome (GOLD analysis project Ga0307408, IMG submission 202116) | Maize rhizosphere microbial communities from greenhouse at UC Davis, California, United States - 322HYB-C-3 | ecosystem: Host-associated > Plants > Roots > Rhizosphere > Soil | place...
CCGCGTCCGCTCGCCGCGATCATCCGGCGAGCGATGGCCCCTGAGCCGGGCGACCGTTATCCGGATGTAACCGCTCTGGCGCGCGACGTCGCCGCATTTCGTGCCGGGGACCGCGTCAGCGCCTACTCCGAGAACGTCCTGGAACGAGCCCGGCGCCTGGCGATCCGCCACAGTACCCCCGTTATGCTGGTACTCGCGTACCTGCTCATGCGCCTGACGTTCCTCGCCGTATTCGGCCGTTAAAGGACTGCACCGCCGCGTTGAATGGGATAGGAGAGCGTCCTCGATCCCCGATTCCCGATTCCCGACCCCTACCATTCGCCTCGCCCCATGAAAAAGCCCGTATTCGGCATGCTCCTCGGCGGCCTTCTCGGAATCCCGGATGGTCTCTCGGCCCTCGTGTCCGCGGGCGATGACCCTAACGTCCGTGCCGGGATTGTCGGAATCGTCATCGGCTCGACGGTGAAGGGTCTGATCACGGGCCTGCTGATCGGTTGGTTCGCGCGAAAGACCAGCTCACTCCCGCTGGCGATCCTTTTCGGGCTGGTGGTGGGTCTGGTGCTGGCGTTCTGTGTGTCGCTCATGCAGGCGGCAGCGGGCCAGCCAGCGTATTACTGGCAGATCATGACACCCGGAGCGATTCTGGGAATCATTGTGGGATACGCCACGTACACTCACAACGAGCGACCCGCTGGCATAACTGCTTGACGGCGCGAACGGCCTAACGACGCGGAATCCCGAACGGCGCGGGCGCGTCTTCAGCGTTTCGCCCGCACGAACACGAAGTCGTACACGGGGGGTGGCTCGCGCACATAACCCATGTCGAGGTTCAGGCCGACGGAGTCGCCGCCGGCCGTGCCTTCGAGGTGGAACCCAGTCGACGGCGAGTCCAGCACGAGCGTCGAGGTCGCGGGCGTCCAGTGATACGGCCCGAAATGATGACCGTTTATCACGATATTCGGATAGTCGACGAAGACCGCGTCGAACGTGAGGTCGAACGTGGAGTCCGGCCGCAGGCTAAGCACTCCGCTCCGAAATAGCAGACGGTATTGCGTCGTTGGATCCTTGACGGTCGCGGGCATCGGGACGTCGGAAACGCGCGCGAGGGCGTACGACCCACCGACCGATCGAGCGGGGCCGTCCGAGCCGTCTCCGTTACACGCTATTGGCGCGATCAACGCCGCGACAACGAGCAAGCCTTTCCGTATCTGTCGCATAACTGGTTGTTACATCAACTACAAGACGCGCGCCAGCAATCATCTCTTGACAGCGGAGTTAGCGCTCGCTAACTACCCAGTATGCACGCGCGCTTTCCATTTTACGTTGAAGAGAGCGACCCCCCGGCCAAGCGAGAGATTTTGCGCGCCGCGCTCAAGCTGTTCAGTGAGCGGGGGCTCGCGTCCACCAGCGTGCGCGACATTGCCAACGAGAGCGGATACACGAATCCGGCACTTTACAAACACTTCGAGAGCAAGGACGAGCTGGCGCTCTACCTCTTCGAGACGTGTCATGCGCGCGTCTGGACCCGTTGCGCGACGGCAATGGCCACGGCGTCGGGCTTCGAGGACAAGCTCGACGCGTACATCGCCGCGTGGATCGAGTTGCTCGACGCCGAGCCCGAGGTGCTCGCGTTTCTCGCCGACAGCGCTCGCGTTCTTTGGCCGCGCGCGAGCACGTCGGTGCGCCGCAAGACGATGATCGGGCTCGCACGGAAGCTCGTCGAAGAGGCGCCACGCGTGCGCGCCTCCCGGGGTGGCGTCGACGTCGACGTCGCCGCCGCGAGCATGCAGGGCACGCTCGCCGAACTCGGCCGCATGATCCAGATCGGCGTCGTCGCTGGGCCGGCCAGCCGCTGGCACGACAGGCTCGTCACGTTGTTTCGCCAGCTTGTGGGCTGATCTCTTTTTTTTGTCTGTGGAGTTAGCAATTGCTAACTGCCCAGCAAGCTCCACGTCTTTCGGAGGTGTATCTATGTTCGCCGTCGACCACGCCGCCACCGCCCTGCTCCTCAAGCGGCGCTACCCGTCAGTGCCCATCGCGCCGCTGCTGCTCGCTGTCCAGGCGATGGAGCTCGCCTGGGTCGCGTTCAACTACCTGGGGCTCGAGCGCACGACCACTGAGCGCGTCGTGCGAAGCGTCGCTGACATCCACCTCGCGTGGATGCCGTACTCGCACTCCGTGATGACCGCGCTCGGTGGTGCCGTGCTCGCGTGGGTCGGCATTGAGTTCGGTATGGGCCGGCGGGCGCTGGGGCGCGCAGTCGGAATCGGGATCGCGTCGCATCTCGCGCTCGACCTCCTCACCCACGCGCACGACATCGTTCTCTGGCCGGGCCGCATTTCGCCTCGGCTCGGGCTCGGGCTCTACGACGCTGCGCCAATGGCCGCGTTCGTAGTGGAGATGGTCTATGGCGTCGTGTGCTGGTGGATCTACCGCGGCGGGCGTGGGCTGCTCGCGCTCGTGGTGCTCGGGAATCTGGCAAACCTTTCCCTGTTCTCCGCCGCGATACCTGGACCTGAGGGCTTCCTGGCCGGCAGGCCGCTCTTGGTCGTGACCCTCATCGCCCTACAGATCATCGTGACGCTCGTGCTCACCGGCCTGCTCGCAGCAAGAAAGCAGGCTGATGGCTGATGGATGCCCTTCAACTACATACGAAACAGGTAGCTGAGCTTGATGAAGAATCCGTCCACCGTGCGCTCCATCCCTCGGAAACGCAGATGCTCCGGCCCCTCGTACGAGCCCCCGTATCCGGCGAACAGGACCGTCCCCGGAACCGGCGTGTACGAGAACAGCCAGTCGACGCGCAGATCGTTCCGCGAGAAACCGAGATCGCGAGCGAAGCTGCCATCCGCCTGCTGCCTAACGATCGCGTAGTAGGTTCGAGAGTCATCGTAGAGCGTGTCCTGCTGCTCGGCGTCGTACTGGCCCACGACGCGAAAGAACATTGGACGCGCGATCTGATACTCGACCTTGAGCCGCGGGATCTTTCGGATGCCGACCGTGCTGCCGTCCGTCTTCCGGTTGTACTCGATGTGCTGGTACGTCGCATCGATGCGAAGCTTGTCGATCGGCCGGAGGCTCAGGTTGCCCGTGAAGTTCACGATGTTCGCCGACGCCCACTCGTAGAAGTTCTCGTCCTGCCCCCAGACCGCGAACAGGTCGAGCGAGAACCGCTTGAATTGCGGCGTACCTAACGACAGGACGAAGTCCAAATTGTTGAGGCGCCCGACACCCGTGAACGGAATCGTGTCGAATCCGGTAGCGGAGGGCTGGAGCAGACGGTAGCCACTGTAGAAGGCGTCATCGTAGCCGAACTTCTCGATGAGCACCGAGGCACCGCCCCGCCACCCACCCCGGAACGTCGTGTTCTCGTTGAAGTGCAGCTTGCCATCCTGGTACGACTTCCCACGCATGAACCGATCGTACTGCCAGGTCAGCATGTAATTCACCTGCAGCTGTGCGGTCTGTATGAGCCCGTCCTGCTTGCCGAAGAGGTTGAACCGGTGATTGAGGCCGGTATTCACCAGGCCGACGCGCGAGAGGAAGCCCGCATCCGCTCGGAAATCCGGGTCGGTCGCGGCGATCGAGTACGTGAGACCGAAATTCCGGCCGTTGCGGTCGACGCTCGCGTTCCAGACCGGCGCGTTCGACCTTTCCCCGGGCAGGTGAGTCGAGCTTCCACCCGCCTGCGCGCGAACGGTGTAGATCTTGTCGAACAGAAAACGGCCGTCGAGCGCCAGGACCCGGTTCGAGTACTTGCCGTCGATCTTGTCGGTGTACACGAGGCCCAGCCGCGACTGGCCGCCCAGGTCACGGGTCGCGCGGAGGACATTGTAGAGCGGGCGGTTCGCGTTAGGCCGAGTGTCGGGGTTCGTCCAGTCGACCGAGGTGGTGCGGTCGTCGAGGGCCGAGAGGAACGCGATGTTGGTGCCGGCCACCTTCCCGGTCAGCTTCGCCGCCCCATCCGGCCTGACAACCCTGCGCGTGTACACGAGATTCGTGGGCGCCGAGAAGTTCTCGAGCCCTTCGAGGAAGAACGGGCGTCGTTCCGGGTACGAGACCGCGGCGCGGGGATCGTAACTGATCGCCGCGACGTCGGCTTCGACCTGCGCAAAGTCCGGATTGACGGTTCCGTTGAACGTCAGGTTGTTCGTGATGCCCCAGCGGACGTTGCCGCCGACCTCCGGCCCCTCGCGCGTGTAGTCCCATCGGCCATCGGACGCCTCCGCGCCGCTGCTGCGCGTGACCACTTCGGGGATGACGTCCACCACGAGCCCGCGACGCAGGTCCTTGAGGCCGATCAATCGCCCCGACTGGCCGAGGAATGATGCTCCGGCGCGACTCGCCGGTGCCCAACTGTCCTCCTGACCCGAGTGCTGGACCTGCCTGACGACGTTGATTCCCCAGTCCTGCACGTCCTTCGACTGGTAGCGCAGGCTCTTGAACGGAATGCGAATCTCGACCTGGTACCCGTAACCCGTGACGTGGCCCTTGGACTCGAACACGAAGTTCGCACTCAGATCGGCCTGCTCACGTGCCGACTGCCCACTGCCGAATGCACCGCCCCCCCGGCTGCCGGTCCCTTCGTTCAGGGTGCCGTCCGCCTGCACGCCTAACGGGTTCACCGCGAACACCATGGCCTGGCGACCGTCGTTGAACGTGCCGAGCAGGATCTGGATGTTCTCGTCCGTGAAGATCTTGTCCCGGTCGAGCAGGTGCGCGCTCACGACCCCGTGCGCCTCGTACGCGCGGACGCCGAAGTGGATCGCCGTCGGCGAATACCACACCAGCACCTGCGTCGAGTCGGTCGCGGGCAGACCGTCCACCGGCTGGAATTGCGAAAAGCCCGTGAGTATTACCGCCTGCGACCACACTGGCTCGGTGAGCTCGCCGTCGATGGCGACATCCGCCTCGACGCGCGGGGGCGGAACATCGAGCCTCTTTTCGCGGCCACTGTACGTGGAACCGGGGTCAGAGACGTGCGATACGGCGAGCAGTGCAACGAGGGCGCGCATGCGTCGTGATCAGGGAATCGGCTTGGCACTCGCTCTCGGCGCGGTGCCCACGGGAAGCCGGAAATATGGCTCCGTTCGCCGCCGTATGCCGCCCCAATTGTCACGCCCTGAGAAGACCGGATCCGTCGCCGGCGGCGGACCGCTATCGCGTGACGAGGATCTCGGCCCGATAGTCCGCGGAGTCGATCCCCGTGTTCGCCTTGCGCTGCGGCGTGAGGCCCAGGAACGCAATCGTGTAGCCTTCCCACTCCGTCTTCTTCGGCTCGAGGGTCGTGTGGAGTGCCGCCACGGCAGCCTTGTTCCCCTGCTCGATCCTGAGCGCGATCTCACCGTCGCCCGCCCAGACGCACACGGCGTCGGAGGGGCACCGTGAATCGCCCTCTACGCTCCTGAAGGTGAGGCGAAGCTCTCCCACCGTGATCGATTCACCGATCTTCATCGAGAAGGATCGGCCCAGCTCCTGGGAGACCGTCTGGTTGTTCCGCGAGGCCGCCGTGATGTCGGCGGGCTTGTTGCTCGAACAGGCAGCCAGCGCGGCGAAGAGCAGCCCGGCAGTCACGTGACGCATCGTCGTGCCTCGAAAAGAATTCCGTTGGGACGTTGGTCGTACGTGCGGCCCGCAACCTGTTCGGTCACGGGCCGCACCGATCTTGGTCACCCTGCCTAACTCGCGCTCACTGAGCGCGGTCACGTGGACTGAGGCAGGACGCTAGAACCCGAAGTGCACGCCGAGAGTCAGCGCGACGTTGTTGGTGGTCTTGCCATTCAGGTCAAACGACGTCGCTTCCTTGAAATCGAACTTGCCAAGGTAGTCCTTCGCCATGAGCCTGACGCCGAAGTTCGGGCTGAGCTTCACGTCGACACCACCGCCGAAGTTGTACGCGACGTTGGTCGCATTCGTGTTGAGGAAACTCGACGCGACCTCGTAGCGAATCGCACCGACACCGCCCTGCACGAACGGGGTCACCATGGAGGCGGCCTGCATGGGAATCTTGAGCTCTACACCGCCATCATAGAGGAGCGCCTTGCTCGAGCCCACGTCGAGCCCACCGATGATCGGGAGCCCAATTTTCAGGTCGGTGCTGGAGTAGCCCACGTTGCCGTAGAGGGCGACGTTCTTCGACATCGTTAGGCTCATCTGGGCGCCGTACACGGGGCCGCTCCCGGACGACACGCTCGTGCCGATCGGCCCCTCGATCATCTTGCCGAACATCATGTAGCCGGCGTACGGCGACACGTCGAACACCGTCGGTTTGGCCTGCTGCGCGGCCAGCGGAAGCGCACCGAGACTCGCGGCGAGGCCGATCACCGACGTGCGAAGTACGAGGCGTTTCATCTATCCTCCCTCTCTCTTGCTGACTGTAGGCGTTGAGAATTACGCTCCTGAGAAAGGCAGGACGGGTGCCGAGGATTGTGCCGTCGGTATTGGGCTTCTAAGCTGTTGGTAGTAAATCTGATAGGTGACTAGCCAAGCTCTACTCTATTGTCCGTTCTGTCCGCACCGGGGGACAGTGCGCGTTCCCGACAAAGACAGCCCCGACGGGGATGCCGTCCAAGGACCGAAAACCGATAACCGATGACTCACAACCGTCAACTCACGACTGGCCATGACTTCTCGTGATGTCATGACCGGTCATGAGTGATGAGTCGTCAGAAGTCGGTAATCGGTCATCAGTGATGTGACAGCGGTACGCCTTACCCCGCCGCGAGTTGGTCCCAGAACGCGGCCACCGCCTTGGCGCCCTTTACGAAATTCTCGTCACTGATCCATTCGTTAGGCGCATGCGCGTTCTCGCCCGGCAGCCCGAAGCCCATGAGGAGCACCGGCGTGCCCAGAATCCGCTGGAAATCGCCGACCACCGGAATCGATCCCCCTTCCCCAACGATCACGGGCTCGCGACCGAACGCCGCCGTGAGAGCGCGACGCGCGGCGTCGAACAGCGTGCCATCCAGCTCCGCACGCCACGGCCGTCCGCCACTCAGGTTTTCCACCGTCACCGTGACGCCCTTCGGTGCAACGCGCTTCACGTGCGCATTCATCAGTCGTTCGATCTCCTCCGGCTGCTGATCCGGAACGAGACGGCAGCTCACTTTCGCCATCGCCTTCGACGGCAGCACCGTCTTCGCGCCTTCCCCGGTGTAGCCACTCAGCAGGCCGTTCACCTCACACGTCGGACGCGTCCAGATGCGCTCGAGCGTCGAGTACGCTTTCTCGCCGCCAAGGGCCGGCGCGCCGGTCTGCTGCTGGAACAGGCGTTCGTCGAACGGAAGACGTCGAATCGCTTCACGTGCCTCGTCGCCCCAGTCCCGAACGGCATCGTAGAAACCGGGGATCGCAATGGTGTGTGTGTGCTCGTCATGGAACGTCGCGATGATGCGCGCCAGTGCAGTCGCGGGATTCACGACGGCGCCCCCATAGCTCCCCGAGTGCAGATCGACGCTCGGCCCGGTGACATTGATCTGGAAGTACGCGAGCCCGCGCAGCGACGACACGATCGACGGCTGCCCAGGCCCGAACATCGCCGAGTCCGAGATCACGACTGCATCGGAAGCGAGACGCTTGGCATTTTCCGCGACGAACCGCTCGAGGTTCTCGCTGCCGACTTCCTCTTCGCCTTCCGCGAGCACGATCACGTTGATCGGGAGCTTGCCGCGAACAGCCAGGTGCGCCTCGAGCGCCTTCACATGGAGGAAGAGCTGTCCCTTGTCGTCGGTCGCCCCGCGTGCGTAGATGCGACCGTCACGGATCGTCGGCTCGAATGGCGGCGACTCCCACAGCTCGAGCGGCTCGACGGGCTGCACATCGTAGTGGCCGTAGATGAGGATCGTCGGCGCGCCGGGCGCGCCACGCCATTCGCCGAGGACGATCGGGTGACCTGACGTGGGCTGGATCGACGCGTCGAAGCCGATCTTCGTGAGCGCGTCACGCAACCAGTCCGCGGTGCGGCGGACATCGGCAGCGTGGTCGGAGCGAGCGCTCACGCTCGGGATCCGCAGCAGGTCGAACAGCTCATCGTGGATGCGTCGATCGTGCTTGTCGAGGTACTGGTCCAGGTCTGTCATCGGGAATCGGGAATCGGGGGACGAACTGCCGGGGACGGGCGAAGGGCGACGGCAAAGAGCGGAGACGGCAGACGGCAGACAACTGAAGACGGCAGACAGCAGATGGCAGATGGCAGATGGCAGATGCAGATGGCAGCTAAAGACTAAAGACTATCGACTAAAGACTAACGAACGTCTACAGATTTCCCGACCATGGTGCTTCCAACGCCTTCAGACCTCCGTGCCATGCTGCGGCTCGCGCTGCCCGTCGCCGCCGTGCAGCTCGGGATCATGGCCATGGGTGTCGTCGACACGATCATGGTGGGCCACCTGTCGCCCGCGGCGCTCGCCGCGGTCGCCCTGGGTAATCTCTACTTCTTCATCGCGGGAATCTTCGGGCAGGGCACGCTCATGGCCCTCGACCCAGTCATCTCGCAGGCCGTTGGAGCGCGCGACGAGGGGGCAATCTCGCGAGCGCTGCAGCGCGGGCTCGTGGTGGCGCTCGCGCTCACCGTCTTCACGTGCGCGACGTTCGTGCCCGTCAAATGGGTGCTGCTTGCACTCAAGCAGCCGCCGGAAGTCGTTCCCGATGCGGCGAGCTACGTGCGCATCGCGATTCCCGGCGTGTTCCCGTTCTACGCGTTCATCGTGTTTCGCCAATCGCTTCAGGCGATGCACCGAGTGGCGCCGGTGCTGTGGACCGTGCTGCTCGCAAACCTCCTCAACGCCGGATTGAACTGGGTGTTCATCTACGGCAACCTGGGCTCGCCCGCACTGGGGGTGGCCGGATCATCGATCGCGACGAGCGTGAGCCGTTGGGCGATGGCGCTCGCGGTGCTGTCGATTTCCGGACGCCAGGTCTGGCACCACCTAACGCCGTGGCGGCCTGAAACGCTCGCGATCGAACCGCTCCGGCGGATGCTGCGGCTCGGGCTTCCGATCGGTGTGCAATATCTGCTGGAATACGGCGCGTTCGCGGCCGCCGCGCTGCTCATGGGGGTGCTCGGGACGACGCAGATGGCGGCGCATCAGATCGCGATCAACCTCGCGTCGTTCACGTTCATGGTACCCCTGGGCGTCTCCACCGCGACGGCCGTGCTGGTGGGTCACGCGATCGGCGCAGGGAACGAAGACCAAGCCAGACGGTCGGCGGTCGCCGGCATATTCATCGGCGCGTCGTTCATGTGCGCGAGCGCGCTCGTCTTCCATTTCTTCCCGACTCTCCTCGCCCGGTTGTACACCGGCAATGCCGACGTCATCCTCCTGGCGGCCACGCTGATTCCGATCGCCGGGGTGTTTCAGGTCTTCGACGGCATTCAGGCCGTGGCGGCCGGCGTCCTGCGAGGGATCGGCGACACCCACGCGCCGGCGATTATCAACGTCGTTGGGTTCTGGCTCATCGGCTTGCCGGTGAGCTGGGTATTGGCGTTCCGGTTAGGCGGGGGCGCGGTGGGCCTGTGGTGGGGTATCGTCGTGGGGCTAGGCGCAGTCGCGCTGATCCTGCTGGGCCGCGTCCGCGTTAGGCTCGGCCGAACGATGCACCGGGTGATCATCGACGAGGCCGTCGGCTGAGCCGTTTTTCGAGCCGGTAATTGGACGAAGGCCGCCTGCGGTGGTGCGCGTCATGCACCGACTTTTTCTGCCTTCTGCCTTCTGCCTTCTGCCGTCTGCCGTCTGCCGTCTGCCTTCTGCCTTCTGCTGTCTGCCGTCTTCAGTTGTCTGCGGTCTGCCGTCTTCGGTTGCGCCGCTTCCCGCTTCCCGCTTCCCGATGGCCAATCGTCTCGCCAACGAAACCAGCCCCTACCTCACCCAGCACGCCGAGAATCCGGTGGATTGGTATCCGTGGGGAAGCGAAGCACTCGAGCGGGCGCGACGCGAAGACAAGCCCATACTCCTGAGCATCGGGTATGCGGCCTGTCACTGGTGCCACGTGATGGCCCACGAGTCGTTCGAGGACGAGGAGACCGCACAGCTCATGAACGAGCTGTTCGTCAACATCAAGGTCGACCGCGAGGAACGTCCCGACCTCGACAGCATCTACATGCAGGCTACCCAAGCTATGACCGGCCATGGCGGCTGGCCCATGACCGTGTTCCTCATGCCCGACATGGCGCCGTTCTATACCGGCACGTACTTCCCGCCAGAAGATCGACACGGCATGCCGTCGTTCCGCCGCGTGCTGCGTGCCGTGGCCGACGCCTATCGCTCCCGCCGGAGCGGGGTCGAAGAGACCGCGGCCAAGATGCGCGAGCTCTACGCGAACGCCGCGGCGGTGATGGCCTCCACCGGCGCGCTCACGGCGACGACGCTCGACCGCGCCTATCGGGCGATCGCGCAGCGGTACGACGCCCGGAACGGCGGTTTCGAGGACGCGCCAAAATTCCCGCAGCCGATGGTCCTGGACTTCCTGCTGCGCTACTGGCGACGTACCGGCACCGACTACGCGCTGGAGATGGTTGCGGCGTCGTTCCGCAAGATGGCGCGCGGCGGGATCTATGATCAGCTCGGGGGCGGCTTCCATCGTTATGCGGTGGACGCGACGTGGAGCGTCCCCCACTTCGAAAAGATGCTGTACGATAACGCCCTGCTCTCGCGGATCGGCGTGCATCTGTGGCAGGCGACGCAAGATCCGGAAATCCGCCGCGTGACGGAGGAGACGATCGACTGGGTCGCGCGCGAGATGACCGCGCCGAGCGGCGGATTCTTCTCCTCGCTCGACGCCGACAGCGAGGGCCACGAGGGGACGTTCTACGTCTGGACGCGCGACGAGCTCGATAAGGCGTTAGGCGAGGCAGGAGCTGTCGTCACCGCATACTGGGGCGCCGCGCAGGAACCGAATTTCGAGGGGCGATACATCCTCCACGTTCCAGACAATCCAGCGGTGGTCGCGGCACGCGCGGGGGTCACCGTCGATGACGTGGCCGAAGCCGTTGCGCACGCCCGCGCTGTCCTGCTCTCGCGACGCGCGGCACGTGAGCGGCCGGGTCGGGACGAGAAGGTGCTCGCCGCATGGAACGGCCTCATGGTGCGCGGAATCGCGGAAGCCGCCCGCGCGTTCGGACGCGATGACTACCGCGCGCTCGCCGTCCGAAACGGCGAATTTCTGCTGCGCGAGATGGTCAGAGGGGGTCGCGTGATGCGGTCGCACACCGGCGGCGTCACGCGGATCGCCGGGTATCTCGACGACCACGCAGCGGTCGCGCTCGGGTTTCTCGATCTCTACGGGCTCACGTTCGATGACCGGTGGCTCGCTGCTGCTCGAATGATCGCGGATGCGGTCGATGCCTGGTTCTGGGACGACCGCACCGGCGCATACTTCGATACCGCCAGCGACCAGGAAGCGCTGCTCACACGCCCGCGAGACTTCACCGACAACGCCGTCCCATCCGGCACATCGCTCGCGGTGGACTTGCTGCTCCGCCTGGCCGAGCTGCTCGGCGATGACGCGCGCCGCGGGCGGGCGATGCGGGTGCTCGAGTCGTTGAGCGAATCGCTCGCTCGTTATGCACCGGCCTTTGGACACCTCCTTGGCACCGCCGACATGGCGGTGCATGGGGCGGTCGAAGTTGCGCTCGCGGGGGATCCCGCCGCGGACGATTTTCGCGCACTCGCGCAGGCTGTCGGATGCGCCTACGCCCCGTCGCTCGTGTTGGCCGGTGGCTCACCGAACGGCGACGGCTCCGGCGCGATCGCACTCCTCGCCGACAAGCCCCCGCGTGACGGTCACGCAACGGCGTACGTGTGCCGTCGGTACCTCTGCGAGGAGCCAACGACGGATCCCGCCAGTCTTCCGGCACAGCTCGTCCGCGCGTCGCGCTCTCCGCTCGGCGTCGGCGCGTAAGGACACCTAGCGATTGCCGCACGGGTGCATGGTCCACTCCACGTGCCGCTCGCCGGCGGGCGTCGTTCCCTCGATCCGCGCCATCAGGGAACCGTCGGCGCCGCGCCGGTAGATGATCCGCTGCGGGAAATCGTGCTTGAGGTTCTCCCACGTCGCGCGGCCGTCGGAGACATCCTTGAGCGGGAACGAATCTGACTTCACGCCCTTCGGCCGTGGCGTCATGACAAACGTCGAATCGGTCCGCTCCACCGTCGTGAACTCGAAATCGACCACGCGCCCGTTCCGCACATACCGGGTCATGCCGATCAGCAGGTTCTCCGAAGCGGGGGAATAGTGCTCCTCGATCGTCGCACCATTCGGCGAGGGGCCGGTCCAGCAGCCGCTCATGAACGAGATGGCGGACAGTGGTGGACTGACCCTTGTCGCCCGGCGACCGGGGCCAAACGCCACGAACACGGCAAGCGGGATTGCGAAAAGCTCGTGACGCATGCGGCCCCTCTCGTTGTCGACGTGAAATGAAGGTCCCAGAACCTTAGCGACGGTATGGCAGCTTCGTCTTGAAGAAATCCGACATCACGCCAGCTCACGTCAGGCGAGCGGGGAGTCGTCGGCGCCGGGTGCGTCGTGAAAGTGGTCCGACATGGGATGCAGCTCACGCGCGTAGCTCGTGAGGGTCGTACCAGCGAACTCCCGGAACTCGCGGGCGAGGTGCGACTGGTCGGCGTAGCCGTGCTGGGCAGCCAATCGCGCCCAGGACGGCCTCATCGTCGGCTCGATGTCGCGGACGACGCGCTGGAAGCGCACCAATCGGCAGAGCGTCTTTGGCCCGAATCCAACGTGGTCACGAAAGGCCCGCTCGAGCTGCCGCGCCCCAAGGCCGGTGAGCGACATGAGGGCATCCACGCGGAGCGGTCGATCCGCCGCTCTCGCCGCCCGCACAGACGCCAGCACGCGATGGTCGGTGAGGCGCCGCGCCCGTGCGAGCCTCGCACCTAACGCGGCGTCAAGTACGGTGCCTTCGGCTCCCGAGGGCGCGGCAGCGAGCCGTTCCGCAACGGCGCCTGCGAGTGGCGATGCGACGTCCGCGAGCGAAGGGGCGGCATCGCGGAGCTCTTGTGGCGCGACGGACAGAAACGGCAACGCGCCACCCGGGGCAAAGCGAACGCCAACGAGTCGAATTGCTCCGGTGGGAGCGATGGACATATGCCGGGTCGTCGGACCAACGACCAACTCGAGTGGCTGGCGCTCCGTTCGGCCGAATTCGTCGTGCCGCGTGAACCGCGCGCCGAGGTTGATGATGATCTCGACGCACCCATCCGGCAGGACACGCTGTGGGCTCGCGTCTCCCGTCGCGTCCGCGGAAAGGGTCCAATAGCACCGCACGTACGGCCGGAGCGCAGGAGCGGGACTCAGCTCTTTGTAGAGCATTGTGAAAACAGTCCGTGGACCATCGACTAACGACTCACAGGTCCGCGCAGCTCTTGAGAATGGATCGACAATTCGTACAGATGAGCTTGCAGCTTCGCCAGACCAGCCGTTGCGATCCACAGACGTCGCAGGACTCCGATGGCGGCTGCGAGCGCTCCTTCGCCTGCGGCGGCGTTGGGTGACTCGTCCGGGCAGGTGGCGTTGCGTCGCTGGTCATGACCCAACATATCGCCGTTAGACGCGCCCGGGATGATGAGGTTGCCGCTTTGCTCCGGCTGCCGGGAATGTGACCGAACACCTTGAAGGACGGACGAGCCGAAGGCATCGTGCATGGACCGCGGGGGTGGAGATCTCTCTGCCCCCGCGACCTGCTTCCGGTCAGTATGGCCGAGCACGCTTTCCCTTCTCAGGTAGTTTCGCCGATGCTAGGTCGCCTAACTCTCCGCTGGCATTGCTTCATTACGGTAGCCGCCAGCATCAGCCTCGCGTCCGCAAGCCTGGACGCCCAGGAAGGAAGCAAGGCTAAGGTTCTCACGCCGCCCAAACGAGCCGACACGACATCCGCTTCCCGGGCCAGCGCGCCCGCCGGCCCCGCGGCTTTGGCCGCCCGTCCCGCGGTTGTCCCGCAGTCGCCGGTCCTCGATTCGATTCGTGAAGTCGTCTTCCACAACCTGCTCGACAAGGACCGCGCGGGGTTTTCGACGCTCGCGTCGGCGTTCTGCCTGAGCCTTTCGACCGACGATTTCAAGAAGGCGTCGACGTCGCAGGATCGAGCCGATCCGACGGAGGGAATGGTCCGCCGCTTGGCGACATCCCGCACTCCGGCGCGCCGCGCATCGACCTGCAGCTTCGGACCTAACGCAGCCGGTCGTTCCGTCGCCGGCCGCGCCCTGCTGTACACGGTCGGCGCGATCGATCTGTCCGCCGGCGACCGGGCCGAGGCGGCCGCCGGGTACAACTATGACGGCTACAGCGCGGGTGGGTACACGTTCAGCGTCGAGCGATCCGACTCGGGATGGGTCGTCAAGCAGTGGCGCATGGAGTGGACGTCGAAGTCGGCCAGCCCTTAGTCGAAGTCCAGCGCCAGATTCATCGCTGGCGGCGAGTGCGTGAGCGCACCAACGGAGATGTAGTCCACGCCGGTCTCCGCGATCCCGCGCACCGTGTCAATGGTGACTCCGCCCGAGGCCTCCACGGTCGCCTTTCCGCGCGCGAGATCGACCGCCTCGCGAATCGCTTCCACCGGCATATTGTCGACGAGCACCTCGTCAGCGCCGGCATTGATGGCTGCCCTCA
>Ga0307408_100002026_pt1 | contig 14608 bp, 17 predicted proteins | sample 322Cmetagenome_FD_202116 | JGI IMG/M metagenome (GOLD analysis project Ga0307408, IMG submission 202116) | Maize rhizosphere microbial communities from greenhouse at UC Davis, California, United States - 322HYB-C-3 | ecosystem: Host-associated > Plants > Roots > Rhizosphere > Soil | place...
AATGAAAATCTCAGAATGGACAAGTAAACATGAAACGAACCAAGAGGACCTAGATAATATATTTATCAATGTCAGGGATGCTGCCTATCATATTATTGAGCGAAAAGGTGCCACCTATTATGGAATTGCGATGGGGCTCGTTCGTTTAACAAAAGCGATATTACGTGATGAAAATTCAGTTTTAACTGTCTCGGCTTATTTAGATGGTGAATATGGTCATAAAGACGTCTATATCGGCGTGCCTGCAGTAGTGAATCGCGGTGGAATCAGGGAAGTTGTTGAACTAGATTTGAATAAAAAAGAGAAAGAAAAATTCACAAACTCAGTAAATGTCCTAAAAGAAACAATGGACCCTGTGTTAAGTAAGTTCTGATATAAAGTGGATAAAAACAAACTCCTATTCACATAATATCGGTAGGAGGGATGATAATGTCTCGTATGTTGACATCCATATTTATGATTGGGTCAATTGGTTATTTTGCATTCCGCTTCAGATACCGCATTGTTAACCTGTTACTAAGGTCAGGCTGGATGCGGAGAATAGCTGTAGGCTCGTTCATGAGCTTTCCAGGTGTGAAAAATAAAATGATGCAGACTGTATTTGGCGGACCTGCTGAAAGACCATCTGAATGGTGAAAACCTCAGATGGTTTTTTTGTTGAAAAAATGCCCATGTTATCATCTTATTTAGTCATTGTTAGGATTGAATTTCGTTTATAATGTAATAAACAAGTGAAAGATGGATAAAAAATAATTATGACTAGGATGTCCTAATAGAAAGTAGTGGGAGTATTGAACTATAGAGAGGATTACGTCTTTTGGAGATTGGCACATTTCTTTATTTCGGGGCAAGGCTACCGAATTATTCAATTATTTGAAAATCAAAAAGAATTATGGCTGGAAAAACTCGAAAATAAAAAGGCGCCAATACTTCGATTGGCACGGATCGATTTAGACTGGAGCAACTCGTTGCAAAGAGACATAGAATTTACAGCCTCAAATGGCGAACAGATACGGAAACAAATCGGGCGTGGGGAGCTTTCGGTTGTGAATATCTATATAAGTCAATTTCCTCCTGTTGGTGACTATGAATATGTTCTGCAAAGTCCGTTTATCGCTCCACAGGCAAATAAAACGAGTGTAAGTTCTGTATTATTAACGGGCAGCCAATACGAATCAGGATTTCAAGTATTATCAGAAAGACTGGAAAGAGAAATCTCTTTCCCAATTCATGATGAGTACACAGACCAGGACGTTATGGTTCAAAAGAGTGCAGCATTAGACTCTGCACATCAAATGTCTAAAAAAGAAAAAGAAATATTCTCGAATGGTAAACCATTTTTTACATACCTTTTTATGATTATCCAGGTTGCCGTTTTTTTATTATTAGAGCTTCAAGGGGGAAGCACGAATACCTCTACACTGATTAAATTTGGGGCCAAATTTAATCCTTATATTTACGAAGGAGAATGGTGGAGATTCATAACGCCCATTTTCCTTCACATCGGTTTTTTACATTTAGCAATGAATACCTTGGCTTTGTACTTTTTAGGCCCGGCTGTCGAAAAAATCTTTGGTAATACCCGATTTTTATTTATCTATCTCTTTGCGGGTATATCAGGGGTTATTGCAAGTTTTATATTTAGCCCAAATATTTCAGCAGGAGCAAGTGGGGCAATCTTTGGATGTTTCGGAGCTTTACTCTATTTTGCTCTTATTTATCCTAAGCTTTTTTTTCGCACAATAGGACCAAGTGTTATACCAGTATTAATTTTTAATTTAATATTTGGATTCACCGTATCCATCGTAGATAATGCCGGACATTTAGGAGGGTTGGCTGGAGGTTTTCTTGCTGCAGGAATCCTCCACTTTCCTAAGAAGAAAAAGCCATTTTTACAGATACTATTTTTGTTACTATCTGCCTCTATCCTATATGGGTCCTTAATATATGGTTTTCAACATTCGAAAACAAGTGGAAATGAAATCTCTACAATGATGTTAGCCCAAGAATATATTAAACAAGAGAACTATGAACAAGCATATGACGTATTAACGAAATACGTGGAGGACGCTGGTAAACCATCTCTAGAAGTATACTTTGCCTTATCTTTTGTAGAAATAAAGATGAACAAACTCGAAGATGCTAAATCTCATCTGCTCAAAGTGATACAATTAGACCCTGATTTACCTGAAGCCTACTATAATTTAGCACTACTCCATTTAGAGGAAAACGACCTAAATGAGGCCAAAAACAATGCTGAAAAGGCGGCAGAATTAAAACCAAGCCAACAGGAATATTCTGACTTGGTTCAGGAACTTAATCGTTTACTGCCATCATCTGACGGAGGAGAATAGGTTCACCTAAAGCTGTCTCTGTTAATACTAATAGATGTGTTTGGTCGGTTGCAATTAAAATAAGCGGAAGGGTACTGCCTTTGGGATTTTCGATGGCACCCTCTGCTTTTTTTATTCCAAGGATATAATTTTTATACAATCCCTCCCAAAGGTTACCGACAATTGTGGCGGATTCTGGTTTTGTAAAACCCGGCAAGGAGTCCTTGGACAGTTCATTAAATTCGCTAAGGGGATATGCTTGGTAGTTGCTTAAATTAATAGAGAAGTGACGTAAACCTTTGTTCCAGCTGAGCTGCAGCATTCTTTCAATTTGCTGCTCCAACTGTTTCTTTACATTTTCCTCATCAGCAGTAGCTGTAAGGAAAAAAGTTTGGTCCGAAGACATTGCTTGAGAACTGAAAATTTGATTTTCATTTTCATGGAGCTCAGCATGGTGAAAGGTAATGGCTTGTAAAAGAACATTTTTGTCCATTGTCATCTTTTTTTCCTGCTCAATTCCTGCAGTATTCTGCTTCCAGTTCCAAAGTTCATCGATAAGACGTCCGTTGGCATATAGCAAAGCAGCATCCTGTCTTAAGTATGCTTTACGATCCAAAGTGGAGTATTCCTTCCATAAAATTGTATTGGCTGGTTTATTTAGCACTGTAAGGGTGGTCTGTGCTGTTTTAAAGCTTACCTTGGGATCAATCGGGAAGTAGGTGATACTCTCCTGTATTTTCGGGTTTTTATACTGATGTACCGTAAAAGCTAGAATAACAATGATAAATAGGCCTAGCACCAAATAGGTTTTTTTCATCTAATCCCATCCTTCTTTTATACTATTGAGAGATTAATAGCAGATATATTAAAGTTATATGGGAACAATTGACTGGACATGCCGGATTCTTGTTTCATTTCTTAGCAAGAACAGCTTGAGGGGGGAAGGGGCTTAAGGTATACTTTACATGTAATGTTTCTCATTCTTTATGTAAGAGGGCTAAATAGATGAAGTCAATTTATGATATTCAGCAATTTTTAAAACAATATGGAACAATTATTTATATCGGTGATCGAATCGCTGACCTTGAATTAATGGAGTCAGAATTAAAAGATTTGTATCAAGCTCAGTTAATTGAACCGAAAGAATACTCGACTGCACTGTTAATTTTAAGACATGAAATTAGATTTTTAAAAGAAAAAGAAGAAAAAGATAGGTGATTATGGTGTCGGAACAATGGATTGTTGGTGTTGACTTGGGTGGGACCACTACAAAAATAGCTTTTATTAACTTGAACGGAGAAATCCTTCACAAATGGGAAATTCCAACTGATAACTCAAATGAAGGTCAAAATATTACGAAGAATATTGCTAATGCTATCAATCAAAAATTAGCAGACCTACATGAACAAAAGTCTAAATTAATTGGGATCGGAATGGGAGCACCTGGACCTATAGATTATGAGACTGGTGTTGTTTTAAATGTTGTTAATCTAGGATGGAAGGATAACTTTCCTTTACAAGAAAGTTTGCATTCACTAACAGCCTTACCGGTTGTTATCGAAAACGATGCTAATTGTGCAGCATTAGGGGAAATGTGGAATGGTGCCGGTAATGGTGCTAGAGATTTAGTGTGTGTGACACTTGGAACGGGTGTAGGCGGCGGCGTAATTGCTAACGGTGATATTGTACGAGGTATTAACGGTGCCGCAGGGGAAATTGGTCACATAACGTCTATCCCTTTTGGGGGAGGACCATGTAACTGTGGAAAGACTGGCTGTCTGGAAACAATTGCTTCCGCAACGGGCATTGTTCGCCTGGCTGAAATTGAACTCTCAAAAGCTGAAGCAAAGGGACAGCTAGCCGTAATACTTTCTGAAAATGGGAAAGTTACAGCAAAGGATGTCTTTGATAGCGCTCGTAATGGTGATGAACTGGCTAATAAAATAGTCGATGAGGTTGCCTTTCATTTAGGATTTGCTCTTGCGAATATTGCTAATACACTGAATCCGGAAACGATTGTACTTGGTGGTGGCGTATCTCGTGCAGGGGACCTCTTATTAGAGGCAATAAAAGTAAACTTCTCTATGTTTGCTTTCTCGGCAGTTAGAGATTCTACAACTCTTTCACTGGCAACATTAGGTAATGACGCGGGAGCAATTGGTGCGGCTTGGCTTATAAAAAATAAACTAGAATTATAAAGAATAAACTAAACCTGCATATTATGCAGGTTTTTGTTGTGTTCATTTTCTCTCGTCTTTCGTCATATGATTTTTATGATGGAAAGGGGGAGAAAAAAATGGAAGTTCGAGTCCGTGAAGGTGATTCATTTTCGTATTATGGTCGATTATTTAAGGTACCGCTTGATCTTATTACCGATTCAAACGAGAAGGTAAAAGCCTCCAGCCTGAAATCTGGTACAATAATAGTAATTCCAGGCTGCGTTTCTGTTCCGTACACAATAAAAGAAGACGATACTTTGTGGAAAATCGGAAATGAAAAAAATTTACCGATTGACGCAATAATGATTCTAAATCAAATGAAAGATCCCAATGTATTAATTCCAGGTGAAACTCTCTTTCTGCCAGAACGAATTTCAAAGCAAAATGTTTATTCAAAATTGCCATTTGGTTCAGGGATAGTAGTGAAGCAAATAAGAACACTTAAGAAGTATTATCCATTTATTAATGTTGAGACAATAGGCACTAGTGTTTTAGGGAATCCCATTCAAGAAATTAGAATTGGAAAAGGGTCAAAAAAGGTTCATATGAATGCCTCTTTTCATGCTAACGAATGGATTACAACGATGGTATTAATGACCCTTGTGAATCAGTACCTCATTTCATTAACAAATCGGACTGCAATAAGAGGAATTAATACAATAAATTTATATAACGAAGTTGAATTATCAATTGTACCATTGGTAAATCCAGACGGGGTAGACCTGGTATTAAATGGTCCACCAACAAGCCGTCGGGATGAAGTGGTGAATTTCAATGAAGGCAGCAATGAATTTGTTCATTGGAAGGCAAATATAAGAGGGGTAGACTTAAACAACCAGTTTCCGGCGAATTGGGAGATAGAGAAGGAGAGGAAGGAACCTAAGTCTCCTGCACCTAGAGATTATCCAGGCAATTCTTGTTTATCAGAACCTGAAGCAATAGCTATGGCAGATTTAATGAAAAAAAATCATTACGATCGAATTCTGGCCTTTCACACTCAAGGCGAAGAGTTCTATTGGGGATATGAAGGCTTCGAACCTCCTGAATCAGAAGTACTGGCAAAGGAATTCGAACGAGTCAGTGGGTACAAGGCGATACGAAATGTAGATAGTCATGCGGGATTCAAGGACTGGTATATACAAGAGTTTAAACGACCGGGATTTACTTTAGAACTCGGAAGGGGAATAAATCCATTGCCCTTATCTCAATTTAATGACATTCTCCAAAAAGTTGAAGGAATATTTCTAGCATCACTTTATTTGTAAATAGTACTTCCATGACTTGTAAAAAGAAATCAATGACATTAAAATAAACTATTGTGCTGGTTATTTTTAAATAATTCTGTTATTTTTGAAACATTTTTGTAATGAAAACGTCTAATTATTAAGAGAAAATGGGAGGGAGGGGAAATATGGGTTTAAACAAAAGGAAAATGAATATTAAATATATGTTTCAAATCGTGTTTTTGCTCATATTTTCCTCCTTTATTAGTGCATGCACGCATCAACAAGACGCCAAGCCCAGCCCTTCTAAAGAAATTGACAAGGATAATAAGAAACCCTCACAGCCAGTAGAAGCTTGGAAACTCCCAATTGAAATTCCTGAAGGTGAATTCTATAAAATAGGCGGATGGTTTTCTGATCATCAGGTACTCTATATTACGAACCTTGAGCAATCATCTTCAGTATATTTTTATAATCTTTTAACTGGAAAAAGTGAGTTACTTTATAAGAGTGAAGTTCCAATTGTTACTATACAGGTTAGCCCATCAAAAAAGAATATACTAATACAGTCTTCACCTTCCACCTATGAAGGACAAGTTACCATACTATCTCCTGAGGGCTCTGAATTAATGAAGCAATCTTTCCCCTCATATGAATTAGCCTTTGAATGGAACCCATTTAATGAGTCGGAGATTTTAATCTCTTCTTTTAAAGAAGATTGGACATATCAAATGCTGCTGCTTAATATTGAACAAAGTAAAACAACTGATTTATCAATTCCTCAACCATTTATTAAGTGGGTAGGAGAAGATGAAGTTGCCTATCTGAACTGGGATGAAACCAGCCCTTCACTTTTTGCGCCACTCATTTCGAAGAAAATAGGAGCTGAAGGTGAGGAAGTACTATTCAATGATGTACTTCAATTCTCAACCTATCATAATATCCTAATGACTGTTACCACTAGGGATGAGGAGCAATTACAGGCATCTTATCATTTTTATAATAAGGACAATCAGCAGCTATATTCATTTTCTATCCCTCATCTGACAATGTTCTCAGGCTGGTTAGTTCCTTACCATGACTTTAATGAGAGTACAGGAAAATTCATTACCTTAAAGCCCTTAAAAAGTGTAGAAGCCGATGCTTACAGTGAAGGTTTTGAACTTGTAAGCTATGATATAAATAAGGGCATCACCAATATGATTTTGCAAGGACTGAAGAATGAACCAATTCTGCTTTCACCTTCTGGGGAAGCTGCACTTTATGGAAATCGTTTTGAAAAAATCATAAACTTAGAAACAAATGAAATATCTGAGTTCATCAAAAAATAAAAAGACTGCCGTTTGGCAGTCTTTCAATTTTTTGATATTAATGTGTTCCAGTAGGAAAACCACTTTCAATAACGGTCATGATTGCAAACCAGCCAAAAACAGCCAATGTTGCTACTGCCCAAAATGCCCCTAAGAAATTTTTATTTTTTAGGGCAGTGAATGCACCATAAGCAGCAAGTAAGGCAACCAAAGCAAAAATAATAACTACTCCCATTAATAAAGCCCCCTTTATTAGATAATACTTGGACTTAGCCAAACACTCTAAAATAGTTATGTAAGAATATTATATACATTCGATTCTTATTTTATATTCTTTTTTATCATTTGTCGAGGGCTAAAAAGTTAGCAATGCAGCTTACATAGTGTAAAATAATAGTAATGTAAAAATAGTGGAGGTATTGAAAGAAATGAAATGGTCTCAAATCCCTCTAGGGGTATTACAAACAAATTGTTACATAGTTGAAAATCCTGACAAATTCTGTTTAATCTTTGATCCAGGCAGTGAAGGGAAAAAGCTAATAAAGTGGTTAACAAAGAGAGAACTCAAGCCAATTGCTATTTTTTTAACTCATGCACATTTTGACCATATTGGTGCAGTTGATGAGGTAAGAGACTACTATAAGATTCCTGTTTACATTCATGAAGAGGAAGAAGATTGGCTGATAGATCCTGCTTTAAATGGCTCGAAGTTTTTTCAAATGCAAGAGTTAATGAAAATGAAAAAAGCTGACTATATCTTAAAAAGAGAAGAAACTTTAACAATTGGTGATTTTACGTTCTCAATCTTTGAAACTCCAGGCCATTCACCTGGGAGTGTATCGTATTACTTTGAGTCCGAGGGATTTGTTGTATCAGGGGATGCACTATTTAAGAGCAGTATTGGTCGAACAGATCTTCCAGGGGGTAACCATAAACAATTAATGAAGAGCATCCATGAAAAATTATTATTTTTACCTGAAGAAACAGCTGTTTTATCGGGGCATGGACCTATAACCACTATTGGAGAAGAGATGGATAGTAATCCGTATATAAATGGGTTTTAAAATCAAAAGCGGAAGGCCCTAGGCGCTAGAGCTAGACGATTGTATCCATAGAAAAACCCTTCTCGTTGGAGAAGGGTTTTTTCTGGGGGATGTCCTATTATAAATAATGGGAGGGATATAGTTAAGCTACTAAATTTACAATATAACAAAGTTAACACTGTGTCAATGATGTAAACTGAAAGAAGGAAAAAATTATGTTTACCTATTTAAAGAGGCTAATTTCAAACTCAGAACTAAACTTAATATCCTATGCAGAGTACATTGAGGCAGTCCTCTATCATCCTGAATTAGGATACTATATGAAACATAAACAAAAAATTGGCAGCCTGGGAGATTTTATTACGACAAGTAATATTTCTGATATTTATGGGAGAATAATTGCAAAATGGTTCGCAAATGTTTGTAAGGAAAATGATTTAGAACCTATTTTTTGTGAGATTGGTGCAGGAAATGGTCGTTTTGCTCATGCCTTTTTACAGGAATGGGAGGATTCCATCAAAACTCCATTAAAATACATAATGGTAGAAAGCAGTCCCTATCATTTAAGTTTGCAGAATGAATTATTAAAGCCTGCCTATACTGTAACACAGGTAACCAGGCTTGATGAACTAGAGCCTTTTGAAGGGATGGTTTTCTCCAATGAACTATTTGATGCCATGCCGGTCCATGTGATTGAAAAAGAGAACGATCAATTGTATGAGGTTATGGTGGGAATGAAAAATGAGAGCTTATATGAGGATAAGGTTCCTTTAATTAATCCAAGTATCTATACTTTTTTAGAGGAGAGCGGTTTGGTATTAAAGGAAAAGCAGCGAATAGAAGTGCCTTTGTTAATGGAAGGGATGTTGCAGGATATTTCCCGCGTGTTAAAGAGGGGGCTTGTAGTAACAGCAGATTATGGTTATTCCAAGGAGGACTGGAAGCATCCTTCAAGAATAAAGGGAAGTTTAAGGGGATATTACCAGCACCAAATGATTCATGATGTATTGGAGTACCCTGGAGATATGGACATAACGACACACATTCATTTTGATTGGCTAATACAAAAGGGTGAGCAGGCAGGATTGTTATTCCATTCCAAGCTTAGGCAGGATGAGTTTTTGCTTAAAGCAGGAATATTAAAGGAGTTAGAAAACCATTATGATCCAAATCCTTTCTCAAATGTGAGCAAACGAAATCGTGCTATTCGCAGTTTGATTATGCCGTCTGGTATGAGTTCTTTTTTTCACCTAGTCATTCAACAAAAAGGTATCAATGGTAATCTATTTCTAGAATAAAAAACACCGGAAAAGGTCCGGTGTTTTTTATGTGTTAAAATCTTCTTAATGTCCTCCACCAAGTGGCATCATAAATGTTGTCCAATAAGTGAAGCCTGCGAAGAATACGGTGCAATATGCTCCGAAAACATACATATACATACGTTCGGAAAGTTTAAGATAGCTTAACAAAACAAAGAATCCAGTTTGGGCCAAGAAAAGCATGGCAGTTTTATCCATATCACCTAAATAGAACATTACGGCGAAAATACCTGTCCAGAAACCCAAAACTCTGTACATACGATCCATATGTATCCCTCCTTTTCCCCTACGGTACCATCAAGAAATATTATAAAGAAAAGGAGTTCAAAAGTAAATAAAGTTTCAAATTAGTTTGAAACAAGCGCCTGGTAAGAGCAAGTTTCACAACCAGATATGATATTTTCTTTCTCAACTAGTTCTACTTTGTCAAATAATGCCTCAAACATTCCTTTTAGGAACTCATGATGCATAGCACAAACACTTTCATGTTCCTCTGCCACTTCTTTGAACGGACAATTGTAAATCTGGAAGAAAATTTTTGTGTGATCCCCATTAACTTCAAATTCTGGATAGAATCCTGCTAATGTTGCAGCACTTTTTAATATGGTTAACTTTTGATCAAATTCTATTTCTTCCCCAAAGGATTTTCTTGCCAATTCCTGCTCAATCACTTCAGTCCCAAAACGCTTACCAGTTAAATAAAGAGCTTGTTTACCAGCCTCACCTAATGTAAGCATAGTAGTAATTGCTACTTTGGATAGAAGCATATAATCCCGGAACGGGAAGTGCAATTGAATGACATCGTCCGATAAACGGTATAATCTACTTGGTCTTCCACCTTTACCAGTCTTTTTAGTTTCAGAAGCTAACATGTTAACATCTTCAAGCTTAGATAAATGTAATCTTGCAACATTGGGATGAATATTAAAGTTCTCCGCCACCTCTTGTACAGTTACTTCTTGGTGACGTTTCGTAATGTATTGGTAGATGTAATACCTGGTTGGATCTGATAAAACATTTGTTATCTTTAATGTTTGTTCCATCTCTAGTTCACCTCGAACCCCCATAATTTAATCCCATTATAATACAGCTATATAAACATGGGAATGAGGTTAACAATGTTAACACTATATGTTTAGAAATTGTTCACATTTGCCGAATGTACATCGGGGTTTAGTTATACAATATTTGTGCAAAATATGTACAACCTGTTTGTCAATAGTTGTTTTTTAGGGGATTATGGAGTGATAAACTCCAAAAATATTTTTTTAAAAAAAGAGAAGAATCTTGAAGGAAAAGATTGAAAGATGTCGAATTACTACAAAGACAAAATAGAAGGTGGTGTTACTCATTGTAAGTTCAATCGAAATACTAGCAAATCGGATTATCACAGATGCTGCAAGAAACCAAGCTACAGATATTCACATTGTACCAAGAAAGAAAGATACTCTCATTCAAATCCGCTTAACGAACAAACTCATTCCCCGGTTATCACTTCCAAAAGATGAATGCGACAGATTAATTTCACATTTTAAATTTACTGCAAATATGGATATCGGAGAACGAAGACGCCCACAAAGCGGTGCGATTTTTTGTGAAGTGGATGGAAAATTAATGGGTCTTAGACTTTCAACCCTTCCATCTAACAATCGAGAAAGTCTGGTTATCAGACTATTGCCTCAACAAGAACAGATTCCCTTTCACCAACTCTCACTTTTTCCTGGAATGACCAGAAAACTACTAGCTCTCCTAAAACATGCTCACGGATTAATCATCTTCACCGGACCAACTGGTTCAGGCAAAACCACAACTCTTTACTCCCTTTTAAATGAAACCGCACACCTTTTTCATCGTAACGTAATCACACTTGAAGACCCTATCGAAAAAAACTACGATTCTGTTTTACAAATACAAGTGAATGAAAAAGCGGGCGTAACATACGCTGCTGGCCTTAAGGCGATTCTTCGTCATGATCCCGACATTATTATGGTGGGTGAAATACGTGATGCGGAAACGGCTAAAATTGCAGTGCGGGCTGCATTAACGGGACATTTGGTTCTCAGTACAATGCATACAAGGGACGCGAAGGGGGCGGTATATCGTCTCCATGAGTTTGGTGTAAATTGGTTAGAGGTAGAACAAACCTTAATTGCTGTTACAGCTCAGCGATTAGTGGAGCTAACATGTCCATATTGCCAAGGGGAGTGTTCACCCTTCTGCTACTCATATGGGCGATGGAAAAGAGCAAGTGTTTTTGAACTTTTATCAGGGAGGAATCTTAATGCTGCGATGAAAGAAGCAAAAGGTGAAAATATTATATCGCGATACACGACAGTAAAGGAAGTAATAAACAAGGGGATTGCTCTGGGTTATATTAAAGAGTCTGAATACGATCGCTTGGTGTATGATCATGAAGCGCCATAATTGGTCTGTTAATGAGCAGGCTAATTTCTTAAAACGGATAGGAGAATTATTGGCACGCGGGTACCCTATTGCAGAAGCAATTGAAAGCTTATCCTTGCATTTACCAAAGAATCGAAAGGAGGAGCTGTACCAATGTTTGGCTGATTTAAAAAATGGGATATCATTCCATGATGTTTTAGGTAATCTAGGCTTTCACAAGGATTTAATTGGTTATGTCTATTTTGCGGAACAGCATGGCAGTTTTGCAGAGGCACTCCTCGAAGGAAGCTCTCTAGCATTAGTAAAGGAGAATGATAGAAAAAAATTAGTAAAACTTATACAGTATCCAGCCTTACTTATCTTTATCACTGGTTTTTTATTAGTGTTTGTACAGAAATCATTGCTGCCCAAATTTACAAGTCTCTTCGAATCTATGGATCTTGAAGCAAATTTCTTTATGAAGGTACTCTACTCTTTTGACACATATGTTCCAATATTAATGGGTATCATCTTGCTTCTGTTGGCATTAGGTGTATCATATTATACTTTTGTTTTTCGGAAAATCTCCGTCCTGCAGCAACGGGCACTACTCGTAAGAATTCCAATTGCGGGAAGAATCCTCAAATTGTTGTTTACCCATTATTTTTCTGTCCAGCTAAGTTTTCTATTATCAGGGGGTATATCCGTATTTGAAGCCCTTCTTTTATTTGAGAAGAATCATAGGCAACCATTTTATAGCATGCTGGGATTGGAAATCAAGCAAAAGCTGTTAACAGGTGAAAATCTTGAGTCCATCTTGGCTTGCTTTCCATTCTTTGAAAAAGAATTCCCGATGATAATAAAACATGGTCAAGAAAATGGAAAGTTGGAACAGGAATTACTTTTCTTTAGCGAGCACTGTTTATTAAACATGGAAGAGCGGATTGAAAAAAGTCTAAAGTTGATACAGCCTGTTCTCTATCTTTTTATTGGCTTTCTTGTTGTATCAATGTACTTAGCAATATTATTACCGATGTTCCAGCTATTAGATGGAATATGAAAAGCGGAAGCGCCTAGGCGCTGGAGCTAGACTATATTAATATGGAGGAATGAATGATGAAAAATGAAAAAGGTTTTACACTTGTTGAAATGATGATTGTTATGCTGGTTATTTCTGTTTTACTAATTGTTACAATCCCAAATGTGGCCAAGCACAATACTAATATTAACAACAAAGGCTGTGAGGCATATGTGAAGATGGTTCAAGCACAGGTACAGTCTTATATAATCGACAAGAATAAGGTACCTACAATGGCAGATCTTATTTCAGAACAATACCTTATGGAAGATAAAGGTTGTCCAAATGGAACAAAGAATGTATTAATTGATTCAGAAGGAAAAGTAACAGCAGCAGCCAAACCAACAACGTAATGCATCACAATCAAAACGGATTTACATTAGTTGAATCTTTGATTGTTCTCTCCATCTTTTTAATCATCTCTTCGATAACTGTCTTTAGCATAAAGCCACAATACCAATTAGCTACTAACAAGTCCTTTATTTCCCAATTAAAAGCAGATTTATATTACGGTCAGCAGTACGCCATCGCTAATCAGACGGAAGTGAGAGTTATCTTTATTGAAAATGAGCATTCGTATATCATCGCAGCAGGTGCTAATAGCATTGTTGAAAGAAAGCATTCTCCGATGATAACGGTAGGTCAGGGCACCATCCAATTATATTTTAAATATAATTCGAATGGGAATGTAGATAGATTCGGTACAATATTTATTCGGACACCGCTGCAGGATTACAAATTAACTCTTTTAATTGGAAAGGGCCGGTTTTATGTTTTGGAAGAATGACGGATATTTTTTACTGGAGCTCCTTTTATCATTGTCCGCTTTGTTTATGTTGAGTATGTTTTTTGTGCCCTTGTTAATAGATTTGGCAAATCAATCTCAGCACCATATAAGAGATAAAAGAGCTAAACAGTTTTTATTTGAGGAACTTCAAGCAAATTTAATAGAGGACAGGATTAATACCCATTACGCCATCACTCTTAATGGAACAGAATATAAAATATACTGGCGTCTAACCTCAGTTAGTGGGCAAAAGGAGGTGTGTGTAAAAGTTGAAGAAAATACACTTCTCCCAAGTTTTGAAGACTGTGCGATACCCGAATGAAAAAGCTTTTACTCTCCTTGAGGTGCTTTTTGCATTCTCAATCTTCACAACGATCGTGTTTTTCATGTTTCCGGTATTTCAAATCATATTAGACGATAAAGATTCAAATGGCAGGCTTCAAAACATGGAATGGGACGTATTTTGCAGTCAGATAAAAAAGGAAATCCATATTAGCTCTAAAGCAGAAGTGATTTCAGGGAACCTGGTATTAACCCTAAATAATGATAAAATTTTATATGAAAAGTATGGCACTAATATAAGAAAGCGAGTGAATTCTACTGGTCATGAAACATTACTGCAGAATGTTTCTGTGGTCACTTTTACTAGGATAAATAACTCAGTGAAAATTACCGTAAAAGATGTTTGGGAAAGAGAATACAGTGTTGTAGTGCATTCCTATATTGAATGGTTTCCAATAATATGAGGAAAAGTGAACGAGGATTTACATACCCATTAACTTTGGTGGTATTCATTCTGTTTCTATCAATCTTTTCCTTTCGTGTAGAACAATTGCTTTCTGAAAGGAAATTGTCACATGAAACAACCGTGATTCTTCAGGAGGAATATTATTTCCATTCTTCTTTTAAAAAAA
>Ga0307408_100002027_pt1 | contig 14605 bp, 24 predicted proteins | sample 322Cmetagenome_FD_202116 | JGI IMG/M metagenome (GOLD analysis project Ga0307408, IMG submission 202116) | Maize rhizosphere microbial communities from greenhouse at UC Davis, California, United States - 322HYB-C-3 | ecosystem: Host-associated > Plants > Roots > Rhizosphere > Soil | place...
CCCGCACCCGATCCGCGTCCCACGCGAGTTCCGGCGGAACCTCCAACGGCTCGCGTTGGATCGCGGCGTACGTCCGCGTGCTCTCGCGTGTGACCCTGGGCCTTGGCTTGGACTCGGGGAGAGAGATCGGCAGTAGCGGGGCTGCCGGGGTGGTGGCGTCGGTGGGAAAAACGTCGTCGAGATCGAGCGTCGGCTGGTCGACGAGCGCGCCGGTCGCGCGCAGTTCGCGCAGCAGCTCGGCTTTCGCGTTGGCGATCACGGCGGCTTGCCCGGACGCGTCCGAGCAGACGCGCGCCTCGATGCGCCAGTTGCTCACAGCCCACGTGAGTTCGGGGTGTTCGATGCGTGATTGCTTGTGGCCCACGACCCACGCCCGGTCGTCGGTGCCGTCGATCACGCCGGGGCACTCGGGCACATGGGTGTCTGCCTCGCACATGGCAGGCAGGTAGCGGCGCATGTGGGCTCGGGCTTGGGTGACCCGGCGCCCGTTCCACTCGGGCATGGGGCTCATTCCCACACCTCGCCGTCGTAGTTCTCGGGCCGGTCGGTCGGCATCACTCGGGACTCGAACACGCCCGGTCGCTCGCGTCGTGGGCGCGATCGCCACTCGGCCTTGTACCTCGTGTTCGCCGCGCGGCAGGCGCCACAGTGGCAGCCCTTCACGTACGACGATCGCTCGCCGAGCGGGCCGAACTCGGCGCGGTGCTCGCTCATCGGTGTTCGTCCTCGTGCTCGCGCCGCGCGGCGTCGGTGATCTCTTTGGCGCTCGGCTGCCCCTTGGGCTGCGGGTCGGCGTCGACGATCCACTCGGGATGTTGCGCGCACTCGGCTCTCAGCGCCCGGTCGACGTGATGCACGAACGTGTGGCAGGTCGTCGCCCGCTCGCCCCAGGTCATGACGCGGCCTCTCGTCGGCACAGCGGGCACAGCGGTAGCCCGGTGATCGGGTGTGGTTCGGCGCCGCCGGGGGTGCCGTGCTCGCAGTCCTCGCCGTGCCGTCGGATGGTGTCGAGGTGTGCGGCGAGGCTGCGCCCCTCGGCGGCTCGGATCTTGGCGAGCGCTGGCACGTACCACGCGCGTTGTCTGCCTCGGGCCGCTGGCACGTTCGTGTCGGGGTCGGCGAGCAGCGCAGCCCACAGCGCGTGTTGGTGCTCACTGTCGATCCCCTCCCCTCCCCACAGGCTCGACAGGCTCGCTGGCAGCGGCGGCGGCTCGGGTGGTTCGGGGGTTGCTTCCTTGGGTGGTTCGGGTGTCACGGCTGTGACAGGGGTAGGGGTGTCACCCGTGACAGGGGTAGGGGTGTCACCCGTGGCAGGGGTGTCATGGTGACAGGGGTAGTTATCCACAGGCACCGCGTACGCGTCCCACGCGTCCACGTAGACCACGCCGCCTCGACAGTCGGGTTTGTGCGTCCCACGCCCGCCGCACTCGCGGCAGGCGTGCCGGGCGGTGCCGTCGCACTCGGGCGGGCAGGCGAGCCGGATCTCATACCGGTTCGGGCGGCGCCCCTCGGGCGTGCGGGTGGTGCCGCCTTCCTGCAAGTGCACGACGAGTTCGCCGAGCGCGGCGAGTTGCTTCAGCGCTCGGCGGACTGTCGACTCGCTGAGTCGGGTCATGCGGGCGAGGGTGGGGATGGACGGCCACGCGCCGCCTTCGCCGTCGTGGTCGGCGATCGCGAGCAGCACGAGGCGGGCCGACGCGTCGGCGCGGCTGTGATACCACACGAGCGGCGTCGAGGCGCTCATGGTCGGCTCGCGGCCACGTAGAGCCCGAGCAGCACGCCGCCGATCAGGCTGTGCCCGTGCACGACGGCGAGCACGCCCCCGACAAGCAGGAGTGAGAGCACGGCGTTGACGAGCATGCGGCTCGCGCTCATCGATACAGCCCGTACAGCAGCAGCCCGGCAGGCAGGCACACGATCGCCGCGAGACACACGGACGTAAGCACGTCGAACAGGAGGCGGTTCACAGCGCGAGCCCGAGTCGTTGGGCGGCGTCGGCGACGCGCTCGGACGCCTGCGCCTGGGCGATCTCGGCGAGGATCTTGGCGCGCTGGAGGCATAGCCGCTCTTCCTCGCGGAAGCGCCCGGCGAGGCGGTGAGCCTCGGGGGTGTCGAGGTCACGCGCCTGCCGGGCGCTTGCCGCGTGGTCGTCGGCGGCTTCGAGGTAGGTGAGTGCGCGGGTGGTCGGGTCGGTGACGATCCCTTGATGTGTGCTCATGGCCGCATTGTTACACGGCTGTAGTTACAAGCTTGGGATCTCCCGCGACTCGCATGCGGGACAGTCGTCGCCCGAGAGGCACGCGAACGGGTCAGGGCAGTCCTCGCGCGGCTCGTGCATGACGGTGCGGCAGGCTGCGCAGATCTGCGGCCCGCCCCACACGATCACGAGCGCCTCTCACGGCATCGGCGCATCCCGATGCAACGGAGGTGCGTGCAGTCGGTTAGCAGCATGGCGGCGCTCGCGCGCCCGATGCGTTGCTGTATGGCCGGGCGGGTCGTGCCCGTGACTGTCGCCAGTTCCGCGAGCGAGTATCCGGCGTCGGTGCGTGCGAGCGAAAGCGCCGCGTTGGTGGCGTGGGGGGCCATGCCTTCGATCACATAGAGCGCTTCGATCGCCTCGGTGTCGCCGTCGGCGGCGCGGCGAATGAGCCCGTTCACCATGCGGAGCACGGCGGCGCCTACCTCGGGCGCCTCGTGGCGGGGCTGGTCGCTCACAGCGCGCGCCCGTCGGCGTCACAGTCGCGCACGTAGACGTCGGGCGAGTAGGGGGCGAGTAGCCCCATCACAGCGGTAGCGACGGCGTCGGGCACGTCGACGCCGTTGAACACGGTCAGGGTGTGCGTGTTCACAGCGCGCCCCCGAGGTCTACGGTCGCGCCGCACTCGCCACAGGTGGCGCCGTGCGCACCGATGTGCCCGTAACGGTGGGGACACGTGGCGTCGAGGTAGGCGCGGACGATCTCGACTTGCTGCCGGTCGATCGCCTCGCCGAGCGCGGTGCGTAGGTCGACGATTACGGGGTGTCGGGTGTCGCTCATCGGTGGTTCCTTTCGTCGTGGTTTGGTGTACAGGGAGACTGTACAGCAAAACGACGAACACGGCGCCCCGTGTAGACGGACGGGCTACGCGGGGCGCCGTGGGCTCAGTGGGCCAGTTGTGCTCGCAGCCTCGGGTGGTCCGATCCGGCGTGCCCGAGGTAGGCGACGTCGCCGAGGTCGATCGTCGAGGCGATCCGATCGAACCCTCGCCCAATCTCCCACGGCAGGCCGGGGAACCCTGTTACGTCCTCGGGCGTGTTGACGTCCCCGAGCGCGTGCACCTCGAACCCGCGTGAGCGATACCACGCGATCAGTTCCTCATCGGCAGCCTGATGCCACGCCCAGCGGTCGGAGCGGAACCACCTCTCGCCCCGCACGTACGGCGGGAACGCGGCGTTAATCCTGTGGGGCAGGAGGAACACCTCGGGCGCCCCTGTGGCGACGCGCACGGCCTCGACGACGAACGTCCCTCGGTGTGGCGTCACGCCCGCCCGCCCGCTGTGCACGCGGACGTAGTGCGTGCCGGTGATGCGCCACACGGACCGGCGGCACACGAACACGAGGTCGCGCTGCCGCCGGCAAACGCGCACGCGGTAGCCGCCGAGGCGGGCACGGGCCCGCGAGAGCCGCGCAGCGACCTTGCCGCGGACGTTCCCGGGGATCGCCTCACAGAACCCGATCGCGTCGGCGAACAGGGTGACGCGCCCGGCGTCGTCGTGCGTGTTGTGGGTGCCGATGGTCGGGCCGCTCATGCGGGGTCGCCGTTGTCGTTGTGCGCCCGCTCGCGCACGCTGCGGTCCTCGGCGATCAGTGCCTCGGCCTCGGGGTCGAGGTGTTCGTCACGGATCACGTCGGCGACGCCTGCACGGACCTTGGAGTCGAGCAGCCCGTTCGTGAGGGCGTGGGTGTCCTCGCGCACCTGGGCGACGTCGGCCTGTACGCCTCGGACCTGCACGAGCAGCGCCACGGCGGCGATCGTGGGCGCGAGCGTGCCGAGCAGCGGCCCGATGACGAGTTGCAGGTCGCGCCCCTCGGGCGCGAACAGGAACGCGAGCAGCACCGACAGGACGGTGACGCAGAACACGATCGCGACGACGACGAGAGCGGCGGTCGCCGACACTCGGGCTGTGGTCGGGGTCGGGGTGGGCATGGTTGTTACTCCCTCTACTTGTGGTCGTTGAGCCGCCGCCGGATCTCGGCGAGTCGGCGTGTGATGTTGGCCCGACGGGCTCGCAGCTTGTCCCTCCACGCTGCGAGTCGGGTCGCTTCCTCGGAGAAGATGACGTGCCCGTACAGGTCGCCAGACCAGCCGAGATACGGCATGCCCCACTCCCGGGTAGGGAAGTCGAGCGGGACGGTTCCGACGCGCCCGGCGCCACGCGCGTCGGTGGAGCGGATCATGCCGCCGCCGAGGGACACCGCTACGTGACCGTTGTCCTGCGAGCCGCCGCCGTAGTAGACGGGCACCCCGGCGGGCGGCTCGAGGTCCCCGGGGTGCCGCAGGGATGCGGCCTTCCACATGTCCTCGGCGTCGGCGGCGCCGTCGCGGTCGAAGTCGCCCAGGGCGACCACGCCGTACTGTGAGCGCGTCCACCTCGCGCAGAATCGCGGGGTGTTGACGAACGACGCGAGAGCGGACTTGACGGCTTCCTCGCGGGTGCGGGGTGCTGCGGTGCTCATGGTGGGTTTCCTCTCAGGTGACGGCTTGGAATCGGATGTTGGACACGTCGACGTAGGCGTTTGACCCGGCGAGGAGGCACACGGCGCCGTTGGCCCAGACCTGCGCCGCCTGTGCGGCGTCGTTGGCGACTACGGGGAAGTGGTGTTCAGCGGTTCCGGCGCGGACCTCGGGCCGGAACCCGGCGCCGAGGACGAACATCGATACGCCACTTCCGACTGCGCCGCCCTTGCAGATGCCGCGCAACTGGGTCTCGCCGTTGAACCGTCGGAACTGCACTTTGCGAGTCGCGTCGAAGTTGGTCCACGCGCCAGAGAACGTCACGTCAGCCCATGCGGTGTCGGGTAGCCCCGCGCCTTGGACGGCCGGGCTGATGGTCGGGGAGGCGACCGAACCGGAGGTGGCGAACCGGAGCGTGACCAGCCACTTGGCGGGCTCGGACTCGATGCTGTGCTCGACGCTGGTCACGCGGAGCACGGGCGCTATGCCCTTGGCGGTGTTGCTTACGGTGACGATCTCGCCCAGGTCGCGCAGCGCGTCGACGAGATCCGCGGCGGTGCGCATGGGCAGGGTGACGCTCTGCACGGTGACGCCGGGATTGGCGTTCCGGGTGAGGATCGTGGCGCCGAGTGTGGCGATCTGTGTCGGGGTGAGCCCGTGGACGGTGAACCGGCGCTCGCGCCTGCCCCATTGTGAGATCGAGGGGGCATCCTCGTACGGCCCGTACGTGACGGTTTCGCCGGTCGACGAGAGGGCGTCGATCACCACGGCGTTGATGCACGCTTCGGACGAGAACCCGACTTCAAGGTCGCTGTAGCGGGGTTCGTCGAGGGTGCGCACCGATGCGCCTGCGGCGGCGTCGGTGGCGACGAGGACGCCGTTCCTGTTGACCCACGCATGCCCGGCCGTGCTGTCGCGGGTGAGCGCGATCTGGTCGAGCGCGGTCGCGCTGTCGTTCGTCGAGACGCTCGCCGGGGTGGTCGCTATCTGGATGGTGCTGCCGTTGACGGACCACGGCACGCCCGCGCCTTCGAGGACGTATGGCAGGCTCGCGATCGCGGCGACGCCTGACGGCCTGCGGTGACGGGTGAGGACGCTCGTGTTGTCGAGCACGGTCATAGACACGCGGGGTGGTTTGGCGGGGACGCTCTTCTCGTCGTACGTCACGACGAGCCGGTCTATCTCGCCGGGGAACACGCATTCCCACACGCCCGCGACGAGCACCAGTAGCCGAGCGCCGCCGCCTGGGCGCAGCGTGGCGGAGGTGGCGGGGTCGAGGTCCGCGTCGAGCAGCTCGGCTTCGAGGGTGCCCAGGTTGAGGCTCTCGCGGCCGGTCTTGATGACGTGGGTTTTGCCGAGGATGTTGCGCCACTCGACGGGCGGCAGGCTGCCGAGGGTGGTGTCGGTGACCGTGGACGAGGACGCGTGTGCGGTGCCCGTCCACGCGTAGGTTTTGGTTCCCGACGCGGTGAACGACCCGTCGAAGTAGGCGGGCGTATCGGTGCCCTCGGTGAGCATCACGGCGTCGGCGTAGTGCACCTCGCCGCTCACGGACGCGCTGACACCTACCTCTACTCGGCACTTCACGGCGTACGCGGGAGCGGTGAACGTGGCGGCGTGGCGTGTCCAGCCGGAGGTGCTGGTCGCGGGCCCCGCACTGTCGCTCACGCCGCCGTTGTTGCTCGCGTCGTACCACTCGATGCGGATCCAGGCGTTGCGCGAGGTTGCCGCCGAGCGGGCGTAGAACGACGCCGTGTAGTCACGGCCTGCCACGACGTCGATAAACCCCGTGTTCGCCTTCGCGGGCGGTCCCGCGGAAGTGATCTGCATACAGCCCGTGTTAGAGAACGACTGTGCGTTGGTCTGCGCGATCGTCACGCCGCCGTAGGTTGCCCAGTCGGACACGTTGTTGACGAACGTCGGGTTCCGCACGAGGTTCGTGCGGGATGAGCCCAGCGCGCCCGAGGTGGCGGCTTTGGCGACCTTGACGTTCGTGAACTCGAACCATGCGGCGGCGGCGGGGTTGGCGCCTGCGGTGTCGCCGTAGTGGTCGAACCGCAGTCGGACGAACGCCGTGTTGGCGGGCGCCTGAATCGGCCCGTATGCCTGTTCTCCCGCGGTGAACAGGTAGCCGCTTTGCGTCGAGGATGAGAGCACGGCAAGCGCCGAGTTCAGCCACTCGAACCGGACCCGGTAGGCGCCCGCACTCTTCGATGCCAGTTCGTGCGACGCGGCCACGTACTCGCCCGCCGCGACCGGCATGGGCTCGGTGTAGAAGTGGGTCGCCGCCGAGGGCGTGGGCGCAGTGAAGCGCAGCCCCCATCCCTCATAGCCGGGCGTCGTGGAAACGCCCATCCAGGATCCCGCGATCGGCGTCACCCATCCCCACGCGCCGAGGTCGCCGTCGGGGTTGGGCACGAGGTTGGACGGGCCCGTCGGCGGGATCTCGACTTCCAGTCTCAGTACGTCGATGGTGTCGAACGACTGACGGGTCATGCGGCTGCCCGCCCGCCGCTGCGGTAGTAGGAGTCCAGCGCCCGCTGGATCTGTCGGCCCGTCTCCTCGGGGCTCGCCGTGGGCGCCACGGTGACGTAGATCTTCACGAGCGTTCCGCCGCCGCCGAACCGCCCGTCGAGCGGCACGACGGCCTCGGGGCCCGCCTCGCCGATGACGGCGAGCGTGGGGCGCGTCACGATCCCGCCGTTGGCGAGGAACGGGATGTTGGGTGTGGAGATCGAGAACGAGTCGGGCAGGCCGGGGATCTTGTCGGGAATGTCGAGGGAGAACGAGAGGTCGTTCCACCACCCGATGATGCGGTTAATGGTGCTCTTGAACGCCTCGCCTAGCCCGTCCCACATGCCAGCGGCTTTGGTGCGGATGGTGGCACCCATGCCGCCGATCGTGCTCACGACGTCATGCAGTTTGCCGAGCGCGCCGCCGCCGTCGGCGCTGTAGGAGCCGATCGCGCCGAGAGCGGTTTCGCGTACGGGGTTGAACAGTCCGGCGGCTTTCTCGCGGATCACGCCGGGCAGGCCGGTGATCGCGCTCACGATGTCATGCAGTTTGCCCAGGGCGCCGCCGCCGCCGTCGCTGTAGGAGCCGATCGCGTTCCTAGCTGCGTCGCGCATGTCGCCGAACTTGTCGCCCGCCTGGCCCAGTTTCTCGCGTGCCACGCTGAGAAAGTTGCCCAGTTTGTCCACGGCCTCGCCGACGCGTTCCTTGAGGGCGCCGAACACCTTGTTGACGAGTTCGCGGAAGGCTTCGTTGCGCTGATAGAGCACGACGAATATCGCGATCAGGGCGACGATTGCGAGCACCACGAGGGCGATCGGGTTGCCTGCCATGACGGCGTTAAGTGCCCGCTGTGCCCCGGCGAGGACGTTCGTGGCGATCGTCTGCGCCTTGGCGAGCGCAGGGAACTTTGTCGTGGCGAGGTTGAGCAGGTCCGCGGCGCCGGTCACGCCCATGATTGCGGGGGCTGCGGCTTCCATGCCTGCGCCGACGGCGCCGAGCGGGCCGGGCATGAGGGACAGCGCGCCGCCGAGGTCGCCGATGCCGCCTGCGGCCTGCGAGGACGCGGAGCCTACGGCGTCGGCCTTGTCGCCGACGCCCGAGAGCGCGGCCTCAGCCTTGTTACCTGCCGCCTGGGCGTCGGCGGCGAACCCGTCGAGGTCGCCGCCCGCCTTGGCGAGCCCCTTGGCGAGATCGGTGCCGTCGGAGACGAACGAGATCTTGACGGGCTTGGCTGCCATGTCACTTCCTCTTCACGCGTGAGTTGTGCTCGTGGATGATCGCTTCGCGCTCGGTGGCGGTGTACCCGCACCACTCGCCGTGGGAGACGCCGACGGCGGCGGCGTCCACGACGAGCGGCGCGAGCACCTCGGCCACTACGGAGCGCCGACGCCGTTTCCCTCGGCGTCCGCGGGGTCGCCCTCGGGGACAAAGAACTCGGTGACCTCGCGCAGCGTCAGGCTCAGCGCGGCGTTGTGGGCGTCGACGTCGTTTTGTCCGGCGCGGCGGTAGTGCACGAACGCGAGCGCCCGCCCGGCGGCGATCGGATCCTCGCGGATCGTGTGGAGCGGCTGCCCGAACCGGGCTGCGATCGCGATCTCGTCGAACCCGGTCAGGCTCATCAGGAAGTCGCTCGGCGGCAGGCTTGCGATCGGTGCCATGCTGCGCCCAGCGGGGATCTCGACGGGCTGCGGGCCCGGCGCAAGGTGCTCGGGCGTGTGGGCGGGCGGCACGTGCGGCGGGATCTCGCCGTAGTGCGCGGCCTGCATCTCGGCGTAGGCGAGGGTTCCGGGCGGCGGGTATGCCTGTGCGTCGGTCATGTGCTGAGTCCGTTTCTCTTGGCGATCTCGTTCCATCCGTCGGTGAGCATCTCGACCGCGCGATCTTCCATCACGGCGTCGGTGTGCTCGACGAACTTAGAGGGGTGGGTGGCCCGTAGTACGTGGGCGTGTGGTGCCTTGGCGCCGCCGATGGTGACGACGGCGGCGCCCTTGGCCCGATTGGGGCGGATGGTGTCGCGCACGTGGGCTCGCCTCGCTTGCAGACGCGAGCCCACGGGCACGAAACCTCGCATCGTCTCTGCCGCCGCGTTGGCGATCGAGCCGAGTACGTCCTTCAGGTCGTCGACGTCCGCCCCGGCGGCTTCGAGTGCGCGCGTCGTGTCGCGCAGCCCGTCGACCTTGATCCCGGTCACGGCTTGGGCTGTGCCTCGGGCTCGCGCTCGACGGCGACCTCGTGCTCGGCGCCGTCGATCGTGTGCACGCCGGGGACGTCGAACACGTACACGCCTCCGGTGATGGTGCGGGCGCTCGCCTCGTTGTCGCCGGGGCGTACGACCTGGGCACCCTGGGCGACGTCGATCGTCGAGCCGAGCGGCTTGGGCTTGGGCTTGGTCATGGCTTCCTTTCTTGTTCGTTTCGGTCAATCTGAGTGGGAGCCGGCGGACCAGCTCGAGGACGTTCGTTGTTCGCTGCGGTCAGAACGCGCCGGTGACGACCTCGGCGGGCTTCGCCTCGGCGACCCATCGGACGTCCACGGTCATCCGGGCCGACGTCGACGACTTCGCCTCGCCGCCGATCAGCACGCCGTCGGGCTCGGTGATGGTGACGTTCGCCGTGTAGTGCGGCTCCGTGGCGGTCGCCGTGGCGTTGCCGTACGGGTTGATCTTGACGGCCACGGTGGTTCCCGCGCTCGCCCAGATCATCCGCCAGAGGCTCGTGGATGCCATGTCCTGCTTGAGAGTGAACTCGACGGCGTACTCGCGGGCCCCGCCGCTCGCCGCGTCGGCGAACGAGGTAAAGTCACTGTCGGCGGGGCCGCTGGTGACCTGGCACTTGGACACCTCGGCGGTGTACTCGATGGTGCCTACCTTGACCTTGAGCAGCCGTGTTCCGAGTGCGGTCATTGTTATGCGTTCCTTTCGTGTTCGCGCACGCCTTCGATGACGAGCCCGGGGACGTTGCCGGAGTCGGTCACGAGAGTGACCATGACTACGGCTGTGATGACGAGGTGTTGCGCCACGGCGTCGGCGAGGTCGTCCGAGTGTTGATCGACCCACTTCTCGGCGGCTTCGAGGCTCTGGTGCAGGGAGACGCGGATCTCCCACGCGGCCATGTACCCGAACCCCGTGTCGTCTCGATCGCGTCGGGCGAACGAGACCCACGCGTCGCCCGGTCGGGGCGACGAGCGGTAGTAGGGTGCGCACCGCTTTGCGCCGAGCACCACGTTCGCGGCGTCGGCGAGAGCGGTGCGCAGTTCGGCGCTCATCCGAGGAGCACCTTGCGGCGTGGGCCTTCGAGGCGACGGACCTCGGGGTCGAGCCCGCCGACGCTGCGGGTCGCGACGGCCATATCCGAGATCGTCGCTTGCACGCCGAGCGGCAGTTCGCGGACCGCGAGGTTGTGCGCGACCCGACGCCCGAGGGCGTCACGCAGCACCTTCGGATACGCGCCGTCGGCGGGCAGGCGGCACACGTCGGCCTGGGCTTCAAGTTCGGCGTCGTACGCCTCTTGGATCGCGGCGTCGCTCCACGAGTGCGCGTCGCCGAGATACGCCTTGATCTCGGCGAACGTGGGGACGACGAGCGCCACGGCTCAGACCTCGCCCTCGGGCTCGGCGGCGCCGTCGTGTAGGCGGGCGACCTCGGCGGGCAGGATCGGCGTCGGCTTGTCGTCGGCCTCGGGCTGCGTGTCGGTCGCCTCGGCGATCCGGCGGGCACGGCCCTCGGCCTTGGCGATCGTCTGCCCCTTGCCGGGCTTGGGCGTCACGATCTTGCCGTCGTCGTCACGCACGCGCTTGACGTGGAGGTGACTCTCGCGCGGGCCGATCGCACGCCCGAGCGGGTCCGTGCCCGTGTGCGTGTCGCCGTTGCGCAGGTCGTCGACGGCGATCGCGGGCTTGGGCTTGATGTTCTGCGGCTCGGGCGGTTCGCCGCCGAGCATCCATCTCGTGGCGTCGGCGCTGGTGCTCTTGCTCATGGCTTCCTCTCGTCGATCTGTGGTGGGTCCCCGGGCGGCGGGAGTCGAGGACGCCGCCCGGGGACGCTGTGTTGTCGACGGCTCAGGCGTCGGCGGTGGTGTAGTCGATCGGCTTGACGTCCGAGTCACGGGTGACGGCGCTGGCGCGGTAGCCCCAGATCGCGAGGTCGACGGCGCTCACGCGGTACTCGAACGTGAACTTCTTGGGGGCGCTGGCCCACGCGTACACGGACGACGGCACGAACAGGTACGACTTGGACGCGTTGGTCGCGCCCAGCGCCCAGGCGAACCGGCCGCGCAGGTTGCCAATCTGCACGCCGTCGAACCCGGGCTCGACGGTGCCAGATGCGTTGGTGGGCCCGAGCACGGGAAGCAGCTTGCGCCCGGCGGTGTCCTGCGCGTTGACGAGCGCCTTCCCGAGCATGCCGTCGAGAGCGAGCGCGGTGAAGCGGTTACCGCCGCGCACGAACTGGAGGTCGACGAGCGTGTTCGTCATGGCTGTCACGAGCGCGGCGTCGACGGCGGACGCGAGGTTGATCTCCGCGGTGGGGACGGCGGCGAGGGTGGTCGCGATCGCGGCCTCGATCGCCTCGTAGTAGCCGTTCATCATCTCGCCCCAGATGATCGCGTCGGCCTTGGGCTCGCCGCCCTGGTCCCAGACCTCGCGCACGATCTCGACCTTGCCGCTCATCGGCACGGGGGTGATGGTCTGCGAGGTCGCGGAGAACGCGCCGGGGGTGGGCTCGACGCCCTCGGTGTGGGCCCCGACGAGACCGGACGCGGACGAGAACTTGGGAATGGTGAACGGGGTCTTGTCGTCGACGACGCCAGTCGTGACCAGATCCCACAGCGGGCGCGTGAACGTGAGGTTCGGCACGTACAGGTCCGGGCGGTTCCGGGTCGGGTTGAGCGTCGCGGTGTTGGCGCCGGTCACAGCGAACTGCGCCTCCCAAGCCTCGGTCATGAAAGTGTCGATCCGCTGCCGGGCGTCGGCGTCGTGGCCCGACGCGTAGGCGCGCAGGTCGTCGGAGAACGAGTGCGCGCCCGCGATCCCGTCGAAGCGGTACGGGCTAGGCTCGTTCACCTCGGTGGTGGCGGTCGCGGGGTTCACGACCTCGCGCTGTGGGAACGTGACGTTGGCGAACCCGTCACGGATCGCGGTCTGCACCGCCTCCCCGATGGTCGACAGGTCGAACTCCGCACCCTCGGGCGTGTTCGGCGCGGTCGGGTTGCTCGCCTCGAACGCGGCGAGGGTCGTGGGGTCGCACGCCCCGGCGTGAGCGGGCGCGCCGCACTTGGAACACTTCATTGTGGTGCCTTCCTTGTTGGTGTGACTCATGGAAACTGATGCCACGCGAGCGCCGTCGAACACGGGCTGCGGGGTGAGCGAGATCTCGCGGAGCGGGTAGTCCACGGCGTGGTAGACGCCGTCGCGGAGCGCGAACTTGACGCCCTCGTGCGGGCCGATGGATGCGCCGTCCCAGACGCCGTCCTCGGCCATAGTGAGAGCGCGGTCACCCTCGGGGCCGCGCGCAATCTTGGCGGCGTAGTCGAGCCCGTCGGGGGTGTCGGTGAGTTCGAGCATGTATCCGACGGCCTGCGCCGAGTCGTGCTGGACGTACATCTTGACGCGCTTGGGGTCCGTCCAACGGATGGTGCCCTGGGTGAACTCGAACCTCATCCCGGCCTTGACGCCGACGACGCCGTACGGCATGGCGCGGCCACGGATGACACGTGCCTCGCGGTCGACGGAGAACACCTCGCCGCCGCCGATCGCCTGCATGGTCAGGGTGTCGTCGGCCGCGAACGTGGGGAGGGCGGGGAGGTGGTTCACGATGCGGTTTCCTCTCGGGTGGGGAGTGCTCGCACGTTCGAGCTCTCGTCTGCGGTCGGGGCGTTGAGTGGGCGCTTTCCCTCGGCGGCGCGCACTTCCTCGGGCGCCAGCGCGCCCGCTTCGAGCCCGGCCTTGTACGCGGTGTAGCGGGCGAGCGGGTCGCTGCGCAGGAACCCATCGAGGTCGATCTCAGGCTCGTATCCGCGCGGCGTGACGTCGGGCATCACGAGCCGGTCTGTTACGGCGTTGAGGTAGGCGCCGAGGGTGAAGTCGAGGAACGACTTACGGCGCGACCAGTCGGACGAGTAGGTGCGCGAGGTGGTGGATACGCCGAGTTCTTCGGGGTCGACGCCCGCCACCCGGGCGATCTCCAACACGGCGTGTTGCCGGGCGTCGGCGAGTTGCAGTTGTTCGGGCGACCAGCCGCCCGTGTGGTAGTCGAGCGCCGCCGGAACATAGCCGGTCGACCGCGTACGCCGGGCGACCTGCCACGCGTCGAGCATGGCGACGACCTCGGCGTCGGTGGTCGCCGGGTCGAATCCTTCGCCGGGGGTGAAGTAGTCCGACGGCGGCACGCCGTCGGCCATGTTCGCGGCGGCTTGATCGAGCAGCAGACACGTACGGATCGCGCGAGCCCCGGCGATCAGCAGCCCGTCGTTCGGGGAGTCGAACCGGATCAGTGTCCGCGCGGCGTCGGTGCGCTTGCGCCCGTCGACGTAGACCCTGCCGCCGTCGACCGTGACGCGACCCGGCGCGAGCCGCTCGACGTACGACGGGTACGTGTGATACCCGACTTCCTTCACGTCCCACCATGCGACGGATTCGAAGAACAGATCTTCGAAGAGACGCGTCATGGTGACGGACCTGGGCACGTTGCGCTCGGGCTGGTCGAACAGGGACCACGCACCGTATGCGCCGTCCTCGGTGCGCTTCAATCGCAGCCGTAGCCCGCCGCTCGCCGAGCACACGAGATCCCGCGAGCGCTTCACGGCGGGAACCTGCATGGCCGTAGCGCGGTCGATCCGCGCGGCGCGTGGCGTGTTCCCGTTGCTCGCGTACGCGGTGAGCCCGAACACGGCCGGGTCAATGTCGACGTCGAACTCGGCGACGGCGGCGGAGTGCGCTTCGGTGGTGGCAACGGCCTCGCCGAGCCCGAACAGTGATCGCATGAGTCCCACGCGCAGAACCGTCGCAGTAACAATCCCCAACGTTGGCGTAGCCCGTACGGCGCGGCGTGTCGCACGCTGGTGTTACGGGCCGCGGCGGGCTCGCAGCCTTGGCAGGAAAGGCGTCCTGATGCGAGCCCGCCGTCGGCCCCTCAGATCGACGGCATGAGGACGCGCCCGCCCGGCCGTCGGGCGGGCTTCGCTCGCGCAGCCGCCGCCGCCCAGGTCGCCGCCTTGATCGCGGACACGTCGCCGTGGGACGCGAGTCGGGTCGACCCCGCGCCGGGCACGGTCCGCACGGCGAGCACTTGCGACGTGAGCGGGTCGGAGCCGTCGTGGGCGAACTGTCCCTCGGCGAGCAGCCGCGCGAGGTCGAGCACGGCCCCGAGCGCGGTGCCCTTC